>Ga0206864_1003_pt1 | contig 97533 bp, 75 predicted proteins | sample Alteio_BWOrgCont_42_FD_152632 | JGI IMG/M metagenome (GOLD analysis project Ga0206864, IMG submission 152632) | Enriched cells from forest soil in Barre Woods Harvard Forest LTER site, Petersham, Massachusetts, United States -... | ecosystem: Environmental > Terrestrial > Soil > Temperate forest >...
AAACAAGGATGATGAATACGTACGCTTAAACCAGGCTGTGATTGACCAGGCAGGGAGTTGATTTCGATTTCGGATGTTCGATTTCGGATTTATCTAATACGGGAAATTCCTAAAAAGTCTCCCCTACCGGGGGAGATTTAGAGGGGGCTTGACCGGGAACCAACAAATTAATCGCCCATGCTATAATGATCACCAAAATACACCCTATTGCGTTGAGCCATAAATAGGCCACAAGGTCAAAATTTCCTAAAACAATAATAAGGAGTTCCGTTATAACAGCTGCAATAAAAACCGCATTGCCCTTGATTTTTTTAAGATAAAAGGCCACTACAAATACCCCTAATATTGTGCCGTAAATGTACGAGCCTAATTTATTTACGTACTCCAGTAAATTGCCAACCTTGCTGGCATACAGGGCCATTAAAACACATACCAGTCCCCAAAATATAGTGGCAAGCCTTGAAGCGATCAAATAGTTTTTATCAGATGCGCCGGGATTGATGGTACGTTTATAAATATCAACCACGCTGGTTGAAGCCAATGAACTTAAAGCGCTGGCGGTTGAGCCCATCGAAGCCAGGAAAATAATGGCTATCAGTAAGCCTATCAAACCGCGTGGCAAATAATGGGTAACAAAGGTCAGGAATACATAATTAGTATCATCTTCATTGGCGCCGGCATTATTTTTTTTCATTACAGCAATGGCTTCCTTTCTTATGGCTACTGACTTATCATCTGCAATTTTTAAAACACTTTGAGCCTTGCTTATTTGTGCCGGGTCTTTGCCGTCAAAAGCTTTGATTAAGTCATTTGCTTTATTTTTTCTTTCTTCAAATGCCGCTGAATACTGGTTTTCCAGTTTATTATACTTAAGGTTGTAATTGCTTTTTTTAATTTGATTTACCTCATACTGGTTAAAAAACATAGGCGGCCGGTTAAACTGGTAAAAAGCAAATACCAGTATCCCGATCAGCAAAATCAAAAATTGCATGGGTATTTTAACCAGGCCATTCATGATCAATCCCAGCCTGCTTTGGCCGACGGAGCTGCCTGTCAAATACCTGCCCACCTGGCTTTGGTCGGTACCAAAATAAGATAATTGTAAAAAGAACCCGCCTATTACCCCGCTCCATATATTATAGCGGTTATTAGGATCAAACTTCCAGTCGATCACGTTCATTTTACCTAATTTGCCTGCCAGTTTAATGGCATGGGTAAAACCCACTCCGTTAGGGAGCAGGCTTACTACCATCACGCCTGCAAAAAACATCCCTAAAAAAATAATGCTCATTTGCAGCAATTGGGTATAGGATACGGCTTTAGTTCCGCCATAAACTGTATAAAATATAACCAGGCCGCCAATAAACAGCGTCGTATAAACCGTATTAATGTTAAGGATGGTTGATAAAATAATGGATGGCGCATAAATGGTGATCCCGGTAGAAAGCCCGCGCTGTACAAGAAATAAAAAGGCGGTCAGCGCCCTTGTTTTCAAGTCGAACCGTTGTTCCAGGAACTCGTAAGCGGTGTAAACTTTAAGGCGGTGAAATATTGGGACAAAAGTTATACAAAGGACAATCATGGCCAGCGGCAGGCCGAGGTAAAATTGTACAAAGCGCATACCATCGGAATAGGCCTGGCCGGGTGCAGATAAAAAGGTGATTGCACTGGCCTGCGTAGCCATTACCGAAAGGCCCACGTGGTACCAGGGCAATGAGCGGCCGCCCATAAGGTACTGGTCAATATTTTTGTTGACACCGCTTTTCCAAACACCATATAATACTATGGTGAGCAGCGTAACGCCAAGAACGGTCCAGTCAATTAAGCTCATTCAAATAATATTGTAATGAGCCAGAATACAAGAATTAACAAAACCAGCCAGCCGATGACAATGCCGTAAAACTGGTTCCAGCTGCGAATAAATGAGGGCAGGTCAGGATCAGGCCTTTTCACGGCCGTTAACCAGCAGCGTAACAAAAAAGCCCGCGAACAACAAACCGAAGATACCCAAAATTGGTATCAGGATAAAGCTGTAATCAATAACTACGCCTGCAAAAAGGCCGCTAAGCAATCCAACAATATAGTATACGTAATTGTCGCTTTTTTCTTCTTCGTGTTCGTGGTGATGATGTGTCATGATTCAAATTATATGGGTGCAAATTTATATTATTATTTTCAATTGTTCATTAGTTTATTGTTCATTAGGCACCTTTCAACTTTACCTTTTGCCTTTCCTCCGATCCTAATTCAAAAGCTGATTCTTAAGGCATCCAATTGTCAACTATTAAAACATTTCTTATATTTGAGTTATGGATACGATGCAAATAGACATATTGGACCCAAAGGCAAGCAAGTTACTCAAAAACCTTGCTGAAATGAACCTTATTTCGATCAGGAAACCATCTGAGGATGGTTTTTTAAGTCTTATAAATAAAATAAGGGCTAAAGCAAAAAGCAATCCGCCAACTTTAGAGGAGATTACCAAAGAAGTAGAAATTGTAAGATCAAAAAGGTATGCGGATTCAAAAAAACAAGGTAATAATTGATACGAACCTTTGGATTAACTTTTTGCTGACGAAAGACTTTTCAAGGTTTGACAGAATTATCGCAAGCAACAAGCTAACCCTTATTTTCAGCCAGGAACTGGTTGATGAATTTGTTGAAGTTACACAAAGAGACCGATTCAGAAAATACTTTGCTTTAGAAGATGTAGAAAACCTGCTGATAAAGATCAGGAACAGGGCAATATTTATTACGGTAACAAGTGAAGTTACAGCTTGCCGCGATGTTAAAGATAACTTCTTATTAGCTCTCGCCATTGACAGTAAAGCGACACACCTGATTACCGGCGACAAAGATTTACTCGTGCTTGAAAAATACGGTAATACTAAAATCCTGACTATAAACGAATATCTTACCGATAAATAACGTTTACCGCCTAATTCAAGGCTGCGGATTTTTCGGTTTGCTCAATAAATTTATAAACAACCGATATGCACCAGGTACACCAGCAGGCAATTGCCTGAAAAATGCCAGCGATGTATAAACAAACCTGCCCTCGCCATAATTACCAACAATCAGCGCACCATTGTTTGGCGCTTCGCCGGGATCGTTCATTTGTAAGGGGGCTTTATAGTTAGGGTCAATATCACCAACAAAATATAAACCACGTTCCTGTACCCAGCTGTTAAAATCATCCTGGGTTATTTTGTTCGGATAGTTTAGCACCGGGTTTTGCGGGTCCAAAACTGTGATTTTGGCCTCTTCGTCAGTAACCCTGCGGTTAACTACGCTAAACGGATATGGGCCTATTTGTTTCGTCGCAAGGCCGTTATTGTTGTTATACTGCACTACCAGGTTGCCGCCATTTTTTACATAGTCAAGCAGTTTTGGCTGTTCAATAGCTAAGCGGGGGTTTACATTATAGGCGCGTACACCGGTAATGATGGCATCATAGCCAGAGAGATCGCCGTTGAGTATTTCATTTTCGGTTAATTGGTGCACATCATAGCCAACCTGTTTCAAAGCGTCCTGCATCAAATCGCCGGCGCCGGGAATGTACCCTATTTTTTTGCCGGCAATTTTCAGATCAAGATCAATGAGGTTTGCCTGGGATGGTGGAAATAAAACAATATTAGGTACATGCTCATAGTTGATATGCTGTATGCCCATCGAAAATTCTTTGCCGTTTGCTGTTACAATAGCTTCAAAAACGCTTGTTTTAAGCATAGAATTGGTTGGCGTCACAGAAAATATAACCGACCATTCATCACCCTTGTTCTTATTGTTAAAGTCTATTTTGTCAGAGCTTATTTTCCAACCGGGAATAGGTTTTATACTGATGCCGCCACTTGCTTTTGTAAAGCTTTTTAATTTTATTTCAATGTTTTTTGGGTTTGCTGAATTGAAGATGTAATTTTTCCCTGCAATGTTGGCTGTAACGGGCGGGGTAATTTCCACAGGCTGGTAAATTTCGCCTTTTGCAGGATCTACGTATTTGTATACAAGTTTTCTGTCAATTACCACAACGTGGCCTTCGATTGAAAATTCAAACTCCACTGTTGGTGCGCCTGGGTTTTCGGGGTTGCCGACATTCCCATCATTGCTGATATTATAAGTGCCAATTGGATGCGGTGATTCAAGCCAGTATGGCTGTGATATATGGCCGGCTTGGCAATCATTATTAAATGTTTGGAGTTCATTTGCCGGGATAGCCTTTTCTATATGCGTACCGGGTAACGGGTAGTGTGCCAAGGGCTCGATGAAATCCGAAGTTTTACCAATATTATCGGGATGTTGTATTACTGTGAGCCCATTCAAGAAGATATTCAAACCATAACGGCTGATCACCTGTGAACGTATATTCATCTGATCCCACACTGCATAAGTCGGCTCTGTGGTATAAGCTTCAAACCACAAGCCTGCGCAAGCGGTAATCAAGTCATTTAACTCTTTAGTTTTTTGCATTCTCCAATATGCGTCAGGGACATTTGCTATACTGTCTTTTTTATCCAATAATTTTACCAATGCAGGTACCGATTTCTCCGGGTGGTCAATATTAAAGTCTTTACTGATTTTTTCAATTTCCTTGCCTATCGTTTCACCCCCATTAACCCTTCCCCATGTAGTGTTCACCCCATCCATCAAGTCGTTTTGTGGCGCTTCACCCAAAATAGTTTTAAAATACTCAAAGGCTTGTCCGCGTTGCCTTGCTGAGCCAAAGCCCTGGGTTTTATGGTTCGAGCGGCTTTCGGCAGCCATTTCACCATAGCCTTCACCAATAATGGGGTTATAAACGCCTACATCAATTTTAAACTGGTCGGGTGCTGTAGTGTTTGTTGTACCAAAATTAAAAGTGTTCCATAACAAACGTTTGGCTTGCCATGTTTGTACATATTTTAACTGTTCCGGAAATTTTGTGGGGTCAGCCGCCGCTGCAAATGCTTCCTGCGCTAATATAGCCGAAGCAGTATGATGCCCATGTCCGCCCTCGCCCGTGGTTGGGAACCTGCATATAATAACATCCGGCCTGAACTTGCGGATCACCCAAACCACATCGCCCAAAACTTTTTCCTTATCCCAAATTCTTAATGTTTCACCGGGGCCTTTTGAAAAACCGAAGTCATTGGCACGGGAAAAAAATTGTTCGGCGCCATCAACTTTGCGCGCTGCCAAAAGTTCCTGTGTACGTATCAAACCCAATAGTTCACCTTGCTCATTGCCTAATAAATTCTGCCCGCCATCGCCACGGGTCAGGGAAAGATAGCCGGTTCGGTAATGTTTTTCCTGGGCCAGGTAGGCCAGTAAGCGTGTGTTTTCATCGTCAGGGTGGGCAGCAACGTAAAGTACGCTTCCTAAAATATCTAATTTTTTAAAATTTTGTTCGATAGTTACCAGGTCGGCAGGTGGGGCCGTTTGCGCAAAAGCAAACGGTGCAAAAAATAAAAAGGCGGCAATAAGTTTAATACGGTTCATATAAAAACAAATATATTGAAAGATATATGGCATGGGCATATGTATCAATAATTTAACAATGTGGTTAGATTTCGGATTTCCGAATTTCGATTTCGGAATTAATGTCTGGATCAGAATTTTCAGAATAACAAGAATAAATTTCGACAGATGACGACAGCGAATTTGAAATGTTGTTTAAAATACCACGTATCTTTGCTCATCTGCTAATAAAAAAGAAAATATTTCCATTAAACTAAAGTACTTGTCTGTTTTAACCGTCATAACAAAAGAAGGTATATTTGTGCTGTGCTTATGTTTATTAAAAAGTAATAATTTTCAAAAACAATCTTTATCGCCCATTTGTTAATCAATCGATTAAGTTTTTCTCATTGATTACCAGGTGTTTACTAAAACATTACAAAAAAATGATACACTCAATCAATCGTTTGATTAATTTTGTGCTATTAAGACAATGGATAAAGATAAAATAGATAAGAAAGACCATATCCTGGATGTAGCTGAAAGGGTTTTTTCAGATCTTGGATTTGATGGCGCTTCAACACGGATGATATCCGGCGAAGCAGGGGTAAACATGGCTATGTTAAATTATTATTTCGGATCGAAAGAAGGATTATTTCTTGCGATATTTGAAAGAAAGATATCATCGTTTCAAACCTTATTGCAAAACATTGGCAATGATGAAAGTATTACCTCATGGGATAAATTAGCTAAATGTATAGATAACTATGTTGACCGCATTATTGTAAATAACTGTTTTCAGAAATTAATAAACAGGGAGCTTTCGATGAACAAACGGTGGGAGCTATCAGACAAGATCACAGAAATTTTAATGGTAAATGTGATCGAACTGAAAAAAATACTCGATGAAGGTATCAAGAACGGCAGTTTTTTCAAAGACATTGATACACAACTGGTAATTGCCACCATTTTTGGGACTAAGAACTACGTAATTAACACACCGCATATATCCTCTTTATTGTTGGGACATGATATTCGCGATGAAAAGTTTTTAGAAGAAAAACTTAAGCCCAGGATAAAGAAATATATGAAAAGACTTTTAAAAGCTTACTTAATGACCGACAATGACAACACAAAATAATAAACAAATCAACCTTTATCTTTTTAAAAACGTGAGTACAATTTTTAAACACTACATAATTCCCACATTAATATTAGTCTTGTTTTTTGGACAATCAGCAATTGCGCAGGACAGGGTCATTACTTTGGACGAAGCCATTAAACTTGGTGTAGAAAGCAGCAATCAGTTAAAGCTTTCACGTGCTAAAGTTGACCAGGCCGTTTCGGAGTATGAGCAGGCGAAAGACAAATCGAAACCTACAGGGAGCGCGAGCTTTGGTTACGACCGTGCAGAAATATTGGCTAACAAGCTTGATTTTGGCCCTAACAGTTTTGCTTTGCCAAAAAACGATAATGCCTGGCTGGGTATATTATCATTCAATGAAACTATATTAGGCGCTGGCAAGTTAAAATATGCCCAGCAATCTACCGAATTACTGACCCAGGTTGCCCGTTTGGATGTTGACAACGACAAGGACCAGATCACCTACGATATTATAAACGCTTATTACACCTTGTATAAGGTTTTACAAAGCAAAAAAGTAGTGGAACAAAACCTTGCAACGGTTGATGAGCAGATCAAACAGTCACAAAGGTTTTTTGACCAGGGGCTTGTTACCAAAAACGATGTTTTAAGGTTTCAGTTGCAACGCGCAAATATCCAGCTAAATGGCATCGACCTGGAAACTAACCGTAAAATTGTTAATTACAACCTGGATGTAATGCTTGGTTTACCCGAAACTACCCAGCTTTCAATTAGTGAGATTAATCTTAACAATAAGCAAATTGATCCTGTAACAAATTATGTTGATACCGCTTTAGCCATCCGGGTAGAATTACGGCAGCTGGATTTACGCGCAAAAGTTGCCGAAACAAGCATAAAGAATGTAAAGGCTAATACCCTACCTACTTTGGCGGCCTCAGGCAGCGCCTATTACGTTGCTACATCGGCAAGCCCGTTCCCACAAAGCGGCTCTTACCTTACACCGATAGTTTTTGGTTTAAATCTCTCATGGAGTTTTTCATCATTGTGGGATAACAAAAACAAAGTAACCGAAGCAAAAATTCAACGACAAGAAGTTGATTATAGCAGAGCTCTGAAAGTAAATGATGTTAAAAAAGAAGTAAACGAAAACTATCAGAATTATGTGGCGGCTTTGGATAAGATCAACTTATTGCAAACTTCAATTGAACAGGCCGGAGAAAACAATAAGATCCTCGAATCAAAATACAAAAGCAATATCGCATCGGCTACTGACAGGGCAGATGCTGAAACACTGCTTTACCAGGCACAGATCAACCTTGAACTGGCTAAAGCTGACGCCGGGCTGGCTTATTACACATTATTAAAATCAACCGGGAAACTTAACAAGTAGATGTGCGGATATGCAGATGTGCAAATAAGTAGATGTCCAGATTTAAATCAATAATTCACTAAATCAATAATTCAAAATTAACAACCAACCATTCACTAAATCAATAATTAAAAAATACAATGGCAAAGGCACAAGAAACACAGGAAAACAGCACCAAAAAGAAACCTAATAAAGTACTCCCGATCATTTTAGGGGTGATACTTGTAGCGGGGATTATTTTCGGGATAAAAGAATATATTTATTATAGCAAACATATTGACACTGACGATGCGCAAATTGATGGCGATATAAGCCCGGTTGTTGCACGTGTGGGAGGATATGTTGACAGTATCTATTTCCAGGAAAACACTCACGTAAATAAAGACCAGATACTGGTAAAAATTGACGATCAGGACTATAAAGTTAAACTTGAGCAGGCAGAAGCTGCTAAAACCGGCGCAAGCGCCAATATAAATGTAGGTGAATCGCAAATTTATACAAACGATGCCAATTCGGCCAGTGCGAGGGCACAGGTTGAATCGGCTGCTGCAAGGCTTGATAAAACCAATAAGGATTACCTGCGGTATGCAAACCTTGTTAAAGATGGTTCGGTAACCCAGCAGCAATTTGACCAGGCCAAAGCTGACCTTGAAGTGGCACAAGCGACTTACAGGGCTGCGCAAGACCAATATAAAGCGGCACAGGAGCAAGTTGGCGCGACAAAAAATCAGCTTACTGTTACCCATACAGGTGTTTCACAAAAGCAGGTTGACGTTGATTATGCAAAGCTGCAATTATCGTATACAGTTGTTAAAGCGCCATCAAGCGGTATAACCTCAAAAAAGAATGTACAGGTAGGTCAGCTGGTACAGGCAGGGCAAACTTTATTTTCTATCGTGAATGACAGCAGCATTTACATCACTGCAAACTTTAAGGAAACACAATTAGATAAAATAAAAACAGGACAAAAAGTAAATATCGACGTTGATGCTTATCCTGAATTAAAACTAACCGGGACAGTTTACAATTTTTCGCCTGCTACAGGCGCCAAGTTTTCTTTGCTGCCACCGGATAACGCTACCGGCAACTTTGTAAAGGTGGTACAGCGCCTGCCTGTTAAAATAAAAATTAACGGAAGCAAAGAGGATATGGATAAACTGCATCCAGGTATGAGTGTAAGTGTTTCTGTGATATATAAGGATTGAGTTCATGGTTCATAGTTGATGGTTCATAGCCATTAGCTCATTTACCATGAAATATCTACCATAATTAAATTAAAGACTGAGGAAATAGCCTGATGTACATAGCCGTTAGCGCAGAGCTACCATGAACTATGAATCATCAACTATGATCTAAATTAAAAAACAATGGCTGAAACTGGCTTTAAAAAATGGATCATTACCATCACGGTGATCATCGCTTCGTTACTGGAGCTGATTGATACTACGATAGTAAATGTGTCGATACCCCAAATACAGGGAAACCTGGGCGCCACCCTTGAAGATGTTGCCTGGGTGGTTACCGGTTATGCGGTTGCAAACGTAATTATATTGCCGATGTCCGGCTGGCTTGGAAGCCGTTTCGGACGGAAGCAATATTTTATAACCTCGATAATTGTATTTACGATAGCATCGTTTTTGTGTGGTAATTCTACCGGGCTTAATGAATTGGTGCTTTTCAGGATATTACAGGGGGTTGCAGGCGGTGGTTTAATATCAACCTCACAAGCTATATTAGTAGAAACCTGGCCACGCGAACAAATAGGGACTGCAACAGCGCTATTTGGTTTGGGAGCGGTTGTTGGACCGACCGTAGGGCCAACCATTGGTGGATTTATTACCGACCATTTTAACTGGAGGTGGATATTTTATGTGAACATCCCTGTAGGGACGCTTGCAGCATTTTGCGCTTATACATTTATTAGGGAAACACCCAAGGAAGCAAAGGGGAAACCGATTGACTGGTGGGGAATTGGCCTGCTGGCAATAGCGGTTGGCAGTTTACAAACCATCCTTGAAAAAGGTGAATCGGAAGATTGGTTTGCCAAGCCTTATATCCTTGTGCTTACTATATCAGCTGTATTAGGGGTAATTCTCTTTATCTGGCGTGAATTGAGCATAGACTACCCTATAGTAAACTTTGGCATAATGCGGCACAGGAGTTTTGCGGTGGGTATGTTTACCTCTTTTGTACTTGGCTTCGGTTTGTATGGTTCAGTTTTCGTGTTCCCTGTATTTTGTCAAAATTTGCTCGGGTTTTCGGCACAGCAAACCGGCGAGCTGCTGTTCCCGGGGGGGCTTTGTACCATTGTGATGATGCCGTTTATTGGCAAAATGCTTAACAGGGGCATTCCTGCTCAATTTATGGCTACGGCGGGCATGTTTTTGTTCTTTGTGTTTACTACCATGCTAAGCAATTCAACACTCGAAACGGGTCAAAAGGATGTCTTGGTGCCTCTTTTAATAAGAGGGGTTGGGATGGCCTTGTTATTTGTCCCACTCACCACACTTGCAATAGCCGATTTGAAAGGCCCCGAACTTGGGCAGGGTACAGGCTTAAATAACATGATGCGCCAGTTAGGCGGTTCATTTGGTATAGCCGTACTTACTACCATTATTCATATCAGGACTGCAAAACACCGCAGCGACCTGCTGACTAATATAAATCCATATAACAATCCTTTTGTGCAAGGACTTAATCAGCTCGAGCAAAATTTTATAGCAAAAGGTAAATCTGCTATCGATGCGATGCATATGGCCTATATGGCAATTGAGGGGAGAGTGGTAAGGCAGTCCCTATTGTTAACTTATGATGATGCTTATTGGATATCAGGATTGGTTATGTTATTTTCAATACCGTTGCTTTATTTGCAGCCATTTAAAAAAGCTGTTAAAATGCCAGTGGATGCCCATTAAATAGTAAAAGCCGTCCGCCATAAGGCGGGCGGCTTTCCCCAAAAAAAACTACAATTAAAATTTTATTACCGCCCCGGATCATAACTACCTTTTTAGGCAGGTTAGTGGCCAGGGTTTGTTTAATCTACGCCATAAATGTACTGGTTTTTATACGAAAAACGCAAATTTTATTTACTATTAATATTGTTGTTTATGAAGAACAGATGAAATTTTGATTGCCCGTTACATTTTTTACAAAATAATTCTTCTTGTCATTCAAATTTATTGCTGAACCAATATCTTATCAAAAATAAAGCTCCTAAAATCATTTTTTTAAGGGAAAATCAGCTGGCCCCAACCTTTTGCCGGTAGAATTGATAATTTATTATTGCAGAAAGCACACATTTATTGCCATCTAACCAAGCAGCAGGACATCAAATAATCTCAACAATATTCAAACTATCAGGCAGTTACATACAGATGGGTAAGTTTTTTAAAAAACACCTTGTGTAATAGAAAATGCTGCGTATATTTGCCATCCCATCCGAAGGAGTACTTTGGACAACCGGAGTGGTAGTTCAGCTGGTTAGAATACGTGCCTGTCACGCACGGGGTCGCGGGTTCGAGTCCCGTCCATTCCGCACTCGAAATCAAGGGGTTACATCAAAAGTGTAGCCCCTTTTTATTTCCGGTTTACGTATTGGTTTACACGGATCAGTCGGAAAAATTGGGGGGAAATGAAATAAGTATTTTCTTTGCGGGAGAATAAACGCAAACGAACATCCCTTGCAGAACACCTACGAAACACTTGTCAGCTTATTATTACCCCAGGGCACCCTGGAGTTTTTCGAATTAACGAACGTTAGCCAATTGCCTGCAGGATTGAATATCTACCTGGAGGAAAAGAATATTCTGCCATCAGAATATAAAGATCAGAAACTGGAGTCGAAAGGCTTTCTGCCGGAGATCAGTATTCAGGATTTTCCTATCCGTGGCCAGAAAGTTGAATCAGTTGCTGAATTATTCGGCAAATTAAATAACCAGCAGCTATTGTTGTGTTATAATTATTCCGGAATAAAGAATGGGTCGGGAATATATGATTGTCCATAGTTTAGCTGCAACATTGGTATTCCCAATATTGTGGCTGAACATTAGAACATAGGGATATTTATCAAATTAATAAGAAACTGCATTTTCATTTTTCCTTATCCAAATTGCCCCGTTGGGCTTTAATTCAAGTAAATCAATCGGCTCACTTACTGCAAGAGGTTGCATTTTCGCTTCTATTTTAACTAATTCTTCCACATATAATTCAGGATTTTGTTCCCTGGTTGCCTGTGTGGGTAAATCCCCTGGTTTGGCATTTGTGATATCACCGGAAATTCCAATTATGGTAATATCATAAATCGGTTTTACTCTGTACCTTGTTGCAACCTTACCATTTTTATCAATGTAACACAGAAATTCAATATCTGTTACATTAGGCACTCCATTTTTAAAATCAAAAAAACTTACGTCAGCGAGGCCATCTTTTAAAAAATGCCTGAACTTATCAGGATAAAAAATTCTTGTATCGGTCATCAGGCGCGTATACCGTTTTACCATTGTGGCTCCGAAGGATTTTATGGCTGTATCAATATTAGAATTTTGTTGCAGTACTTTGGTCGCAGCCTTTAACAAACCACCATCGTCAATTCCAGCAATGGCAAAATAATTATTCCCGACATTATGGATTTTACAAATCGACTCAAAATTCTCCTTTTCCTTACCATCGTTAAAGAAAAATGTCCTCCTGCTGTCGGCTGCAACATATATATTACCATCTTCGGCGATGTATATGACAATACACGTCGAAAAACACTTAAGTGAGCAGAAAACAAAAAAACCGGTTATTAATAATTTATTCATTTTAACTTTACATAAAGTTAATAAATTATTAACATATAAAAGCAAAAAAATCTTAAATAATACCTTCGACTATCACAACAATAATTGGCATATCAATTGGAGTGTGGGTTTAACCCGGCAGGGTTCAATAAATAATAGGAATTCAGCGGTCCGAACACCTGGAGCTACAAATTATAAATTAATGATTTAATAACATTTATTAAACATGCCTTGTAAAATAATTCCATATGTTAGCAATGTGTTAGATTTTTATTAGGATTTTATATGAGTTGTATGCTCAAAAAAAATTTAGTGTTAATTACTGCATTGATATATACCATATTTGCTTGTAATTATGTGCTTCTTTGTAAAAGGAATATTAGTTTCGTAAAGCCTATTGCGGGTTGTAATTTATCGACATTGATACAAAGTGCTAATAAAACACTAATAATAAAAGGGCCCTCATCCCAAAGGCTACCAGTTTCAGACAAATTTTTGTCGAGGCCAAGGGTGGTAACAAACCGGCTTACCCTCCCAGATTTTTCAATACTTGCTATTACTTTTTTACTACTATTTACCCCATTTGTTAAAAAAAGGCAATCTTTTTTATTTATAGATTTTTTTTCATTCCCAAACCCTTGTCCTGGTATTATATTTTTAGGTAATTGGCGTATTTGATCGCTTCATCAATTTAACTACACCTGCATAAATATATAATATACGAAATGTGACCAATTTGCTTTATAAGCAGCTACAGGGTTCAGATCGTAATCCATTTACAATATAATTTATTAAGATGATGACCGAAGAATTGATCATACAACAATTAAAAGATAGAGAAGCTCAATTGATAAATGAACTAAACAAAGTACGTTTGGCCTTAAAAGCGTTTATTGAAGAAAATATTCCTTTTGGAAATGCAAACCTGCAAAAACATTTTGCAAATGATCTGATACCAAAAGCATACAGTACAAACTTAACCTATGGCAGTAAAATTTTGTTTATACTTTATACCGAAAGTAAGCCATTACTGGTTGACGATATAGTATTAGCAATACAGAAGCATGAACCGGAATTGGATGCAGATAAGCTGCATAAAAATGTAAGCCACAATCTTTCAATGCTGGCAAAATATTCAAAAGTTAAAAAACATCCTTTTAACAGGAAAATAAAGTACTCCCTATAATCGATCAAGTTAATACCTGGTTAAGTATTTCAGCCTGATTTCTTAACCAGGTATTTTGATTTAATACCCCTTTGGTATTACCCTTCGTTGATCAAGTTTATACCCCCCATAAATCATTGATTTTTTTTAAATTAATGAACAACAAATCTTATTTGACGGGAAAGAAATTTTCGTAGAATCAATAAATTCTTGTTTAGAAAATTTTTTATTAACAATAGTGGATTTTTTTTTGTTTGTTTAGTATTTGTTAACTTTTTGTTGTTGTTACATCAATCTTTTCATAATACTGCCGGGATAGTTTTGTTTCAGATAAATTAAAACCCACATGAAACAAAATTTACTAAGATTATCACGATTGCTATTATCACTGACAATTGTGTTTGCGTTTTGCGGCAACCTGTTTGCGCAGAACCTCGCAGTAAGGGGCATTGTTTTGGATAACAATAGCCAACCCTTGCCTGGTGTAAGTGTTACTATTAAAGGGACCTCCTTTGGCACTGTAACAAGTGTTGAAGGCCGCTTTACCCTTTCAGTTGAAAAGGGCCAGACGCTGGTTTTTAAGTCGATTGGCTTTGTCAGCAAGGAGTTGGCAGTTAACGATGCCTACATTTCAGTACAGTTAGAGGCAGACACTAAAACACTTAATGAGGTGGTAGTTACTGCATTAGGTGTTAAAAAGGAATTTCAAAAGCTGGGTTATTCGCAATCGGTAATTAATGGCGATGACATGACTGAGGCCCGCGATGCAAACCCGCTACAATCTATGGAAGGTAAAGTTGCAGGTTTAACTATCGGTTCCAGTTCTGAAATGTTCGGTACACCTACCGTTGTGTTACGGGGTAGCCAGGACATTCTTTATGTTGTCGATGGTGAGCCCGTTGAGACTAACACTTACGATTTTAATCCGGACGACATTGAAACCTATACCGTATTAAAAGGCCCTAACGCAGCGGCCCTTTATGGTTTCAGGGGTATTAACGGCGCAATAATTATCACTACCAAAAAAGGCACCAACGATAAAAAAGGCTGGCAGGTTGATATCAATGAAACCCTTGAGGCAGAAAAAGGTTTTATCGTGCTGCCGCAAGCCCAAACACAATATGGCCGCGGCACCAACTATCTATATAGTTACGGCGATATCACCACCGACCCTCCGGGATCTAACCCGCTTTATGACAATTTCCAACGTTTGCCAGAATGGGGTCCCCAATTTGACGGTCAACCTGTACAGCAGTTTGATAGCCCATATAACCCGGTTACCGGCATCAGAACACCAACCCCATGGTTAGCCCGCGGCGTTAATAACTTTAATAATTTTGTGCAAACCGGTTATACCAGTACAAATTCAGTATCGCTTGCAGCCAGCGGATCAAATTATAACATCCGTATATCGTACGGCCATACCTATCAAAAAGGTGATTTTCCAAACACCGAATTAAATATTGATAACTTTAAGGTAGTAGCCGGTTATGATATCACCTCAAAATTAAGGGTTGACGCTGATTTGAACTTAAATGAGCAATATTCTCCAAACATTCCGGATGCAACCTATGGCCCCAACAGTTATGCTTACGAGTTTTTTGTTTATGGTTCATCTGATTACCCGATCAATGAGCTGAAAAACATTTACCAGGGACCTCAGGGTGTGCCAAACCTTGTACAATATGCCCAGGAATATGGCCGCGAAAATAACCCCTGGTTCCAGGCCGAAAAATGGCTCCACGGGCGTACAGACCAGGTAATAAACGGCTCATTAGCTCTTACCTATAAATTTTCAAGTGATTTTAATGTAAGGTTACGTTCTGCTTTAAATACTTATATTGAACAGAATACAGAAGACGTGCCATCATCAACCAACCTGAATGATTATTTACCATGGTATTATTTTGGATGGTATGGTGATTACAGGCAGGACGATCGTAATTTGCTCGAAAACAACACCGATTTAACTTTAAATTACAATAAAAAGTTTGCAAAGGATTTTAATTTTACAGCCTTAGGCGGCGCCAATGAGCGCTCATTCAGGTACCTTTCTGACTGGGCAACCACTAAGGACCTTGCCATACCAAACGTGTACAATCTGGACAATTCTGCAAACCAGGGTTATCAATATAACTTTGATTCAAAAATGCAGGTTTACAGCGCTTATTACTCTTTTGATATTGGTTATAAAAATTACATAAACATTAATACTACCGGCCGCGTAGATAATCTTTCAACACTGCCTTCTGGCAATAATACATTCTTCTATCCTTCGGTTTCAGCGAGTTCAGTAGTTAATGATTATATTAAATTACCTGAATTTATTTCATTCTTAAAAATAAGGGCTTCATATGCTGACGTTAAAGGGGGTTTAACTGCACCTACCATTGGTTCATCATATAATGCTGTACAATCAACCGCATTGGGTACAGGCTGGAATTCGCAACCAGTGGGTAATTTATTAGGTTACGGGACTGAGTTATTGACCCCATACAACGGGCCAACTTATTTAAATTCAAGCTCAAACGGACCTACAACTTACTATAATGGTACGTCATCAGTAAACCTTTCTAATACTATTTCCAATAATAATATTAAACCTTACGATGTTCAATCAAAAGAGTTTGGCGCCGATATTAAATTTCTTAATAACCGTTTAGGTTTTAACGGCACATATTTTACAACGTTGAACGGGCCAAACATTATTTCATTACCTGTAGCACCCTCTACCACCAACACAAGCGAAATTGTAAATGGTTTAACTACCAGAAAAAATGGGATTGAATTGGAATTGGTTGGTTCTCCATTGAGAAGCAAGGATGGTTTGAACTGGGATGTAAATGTTAACTATTCTACTTACAAGGAAACGTTAGCATCAGTTTATGACGGCGCTACTTCAATATTCCAAAACGACCACGTATACCATATTGGCGACCGGCTGGATGCGCTTTACGGCACAAAATTTGTCCGTGACGGTAACGGGCAAATTATCAACAGCGCCGGTGCGCCTATTTCAGCCCCAGGCCAGCCAAATGATCAGAATTATGGATTGTTAGGTTATGCCGACCCTGATTTCGCTTTTGGTATCAGCAACCATTTCAGGTACAAAAACTGGAGTTTAAGTTTCCAGTTTGACGGCAGGATAGGTGGTAAAATTTACGATTATACCTATTATAAGAGTATGAATGGCGGTACAGCTGTTGAGAGCGCCGAGGGCGCTTACGGCGTTGCACGTAATGCAGACTGGGTTTCACTTGAAAATACAGGTAAAGTGGGTAATGGCGGCCAGGGATCTTACATTGGCCCGGGTGTAACTATTACAAGCGGTACCCCAACTTATGGTCCGGGCGGCGTAATAACTAATTTAAGCCAGCTTACCTTTGCCCCAAATACTACACCTCAAACTGTACAAGCTTATATATCAAGCGATCTGGGTGGTAACTTTGACGAATATTATATGGTTAGCCGTTCATTCGCTAAATTACGTGAAGCAACAATTGGTTACAGTTTACCGGAATCTGCATTAAAGGGATCATTTATTAAAAAAGTGAGCTTTAACATTGTGGGCAGGAACTTGCTGTATTTTGCCGCGCGTAAAGATATTGACCTTGACGAATATGCCTCGGGTTATGATGCGTCATCACGAAACTTAACAGGCCAGGGCGACTCGGGCAATCCTATAACATTGGCAAGCCCGACAGCACGCCGTTATGGTTTAAATATCCATTTAACATTCTAAATTGTTTAATTGATTTAAAAAGAAATTTATGAAAATAAAATCATTTATCCCATTTGCCTTATTGTTAACAGTAGGCATGGTATCGATAACCGGGTGCCAGAAAGGTGACCTGATTGATAACCCAAATTTGGCCGCATCATCAGGTACTGTACCGGCTTCTTTAATTCTGAACAACCTTACTTCAAATTTGATAAAAAGTGACGAATATCCTTTTAACTTAAGTTCGCGGGGTAACCAATACTTTTTATCTAATTATGCCTATTATTGGGGGAATAATAATTATAACTACGGCAGTACAGAAGATAGTTATAACGTTTTAAAATATGCAATTGCGTTACAGGCACAGTCAACAACACAAACAGGTAACCAAACCAATAAGTATTATGCATTAGGCCAGTTTTTTAAAGCTTATGCCGGTATCTGGTTATCTCAAAGGGTGGGCGATATCCCTTTTTCACAAGCAGGTAACCCAGCTATTACTAAACCTAAATATGATCTGCAGCATGATGTTTATAAAAGCTGTTTGACATTATTGAACAGCGCTAATTCAATAATTGCCCCTTTAGCTGCCGCTACTCCAAATGCCAGGTTAGATAATGGCGATATCTTTGCCCTTACTTATTTGCAATGGCAAAAGCTGATCAATACTTATACATTACGTGTGCTGATCAGCTTAAGCAAGCGTGTTAACGATCCAACAGCTACAGACCTTAATATAGCTACAACATTTAACACAATTGTAAGCAATCCGGCTACTTATCCAATTATGACAAGTAATTCGGATGATCTTATTTATGTTTATAATACGACAAATACATACCCGGTTTACGCGGATGGTAATGCACCTTATGATAACTTCGGGAATGTGGGTTTACCGTATGTTAGCGCTACAGCGCCAAACCAAGATCCCCGTCTTCTTTTAGTTGCAACCCCTGCGCCGCAACAAATTACCGGAGGTAAGCTGCCAGGTGATTTTACCTCGTATGTAGGCTCCGATGATAATATACCAATTGGCACGCTTAATAGTAATTCAGCTGGTGGGCAGTATTCATACATTAGTGATTTTCGTTATTTTGTTTTGCCAGCAGCCATTACCGGCGCAAATGCCGAACCGTTTGTATTTATCGGCTATCCTGAATTGTGTTTTAACATAGCCGAAGCCATAAACCTTGGCTGGGTAAGCGGGCAAAGTGCAACAACCTGGTACACTGCCGGCATTAATGCTTCGCTATCATTTTACAAATTGAGCAACGGCGAAACCTTAAATATTACTAACTTATCTGGTAATACAATAGGTACTGCAACGGTAAATATTCCTCAGTTTATGACTAATGTAGCGTATGCTGGTAATAACGCCGCAGGGCTGGCCCAAATATTTACCCAACGTTATGTTGCCATGTTCCTGAACTCAGGTTGGGAATCGTTTTATCAGTGGAGAAGGTCAGTTAGTACAACAAATCCCAATGGCTTACCCACCTGGAGCCAGGGGGGGGCAGGTATTGGTACAGCGGCAGCAAATAACCTGATACCACGCCGTTGGGAGTACCCTTCAAATGAAGCCGCTTACAATACAGCTAATTACAATGCGGCCCTTCAATCGCAATTTGGCGGTACAGACGACCCGACTAAAGATACCTGGCTTACAAAATAGGATAAAATAAATTTTTAACATAAGCAGGGGTACTTTAGCCAGGTCCCCTGCTTTTTTTGATTTAACATGATATGAAAAAAAGCATTTTATTACCCTTATTTATTTTAATGACCGGAAGCGTATTTGCCCAGGTGGCAGACAGCGCAAAACGGCATGTGGTTTTACAAGGCACAGCAAATTTCCGCGATCTGGGCGGATACACAACTAAAGATGGGCGCCATGTTAAGTGGGGCGAAATATACCGTAGCGCAGATATAAGTAAATTAACCGATGCTGACCTGGTTGTACTAAAGGACAGAAGGATTACTTATGATGTTGATTTGCGCGGCCACCGGGAATCGGCACTGGCGCCTGACCGCCTTAACCCTGGAATGGACTATATTTTATTACCGGCCGGAAGCGATAACCTTAACAACTGGATGAAAGGTGTTGCAAATATGAAAGGCAATGAAGGTGATTCATTAATGATTGCCTTTTATGATAAAACGGATTCACTTGCGGCCCGTTACAAACCCCTTTTTGATAAATTGTTGGGTTTACCGGCTGATCAAAGCTTAGTATTTCATTGCACCGCCGGTAAAGACCGTACAGGTATAGGGGCAGCATTGGTATTATACAGTCTCGGCGTACCTTATGATACCATTGTGCAAGATTATACGGCTACCAATTATTACCGCATCACTGAAAATAAGAAATCGATAGATGGCATGGTAAAGTATATGCATATAGATAAGGATGTAGCCACGGCTATGCTCCAGGCAAAAAAAGAATACCTTGATGCCACTTTTAATGCCATAATCAGCAGATACGGCTCAGTCGATAATTATTTAAGGACACAGATAGGTTTGGATGATCAAAAGATTGCTTTACTGAAGAAGAAATTTTTAGAATAACCTTAATTAAAAAAATAAGCCTGGCAAAATAATTTTAAACATGAAAAAGATAACGATATTATTATTTCTGTTGATACTAACAACGGGCCTGCTGGCCCAGAAAGCTGACATTGTATTAATGGGCGGCAACATCATCACCATAAAACAAAAAGGCGATCGCGCTGAAGCTATTGCAATAAAGGATAATTTGGTACTTGCAGTTGGAAGCAACCAGGATATTAAACAATATATCGATCAGCACACAAAAGTTATTCAATTAAATGGTCAAACAGTAATACCCGGGTTTAACGATGTGCATCAGCACCCGGCTCCGGTTTATGCCTTTGAGGAGCCTTATGCTACTCTCGAACTGGATACCGTAAGCTCAATGAAAAACCTTATAAGCCTGCTTAAGCGTAAAGCAGCAATTACACCAAAGGGAATGCTGATACGTGGCGTGGGTTACAACGAAACCAAACTCGGCGGTCAGCCAATTCGCGATAGCCTTGATAAAGCCTCAACCGATCATCCTATATTGATCACCCACGTAAGCGGCCACCTTTCGGCAGCTAATTCTTTTCTGATGGATATAAACGGTATAGACGAAAATACCAAAGATCCGGCTGGTGGCGCTTTTGAACGTTATCACGGTACCAATAAGCCGGATGGTATATGCAAGGAAGCGGCGGCTGGCTACCTGCACCATGCAAAAAATATATCGTATCCTCCAAAACCGACCCCCGAACAAGAAATGGCTGGTTACCGCATTTATTTTAATCGCGTACTGGCAAGCGGTCTGACAAGCATCGGCGATGCGTGGACAAGTCCAGACAAGGTTGAAGTCTATCGTAAATTGGTAGCCGAAGGCTTCCCGATACGTTTTAACCTTATCATCGGGGTTGATTATTTCGACCAGGTATTGAGCGGTAAAATACCGCAAATGCAAACCGACTATCTTCGGATAAAAACAATCAAAGTTTTTCATGGCAATTCATTAAGCGGCAAAACCTGTTGGCTGTACCAGCCCTATGATATGATTAACCCGGTTACCGGCAAAAAAGATTACTATGGTATTCCGCCCGCCCGCAGCCAGGGGGCATTGGACAGTTTGTTTTATAAAATACATCACGCCGGCTGGCAAATTGCCTGCCACTCAAACGGTGACAGAGAGATCGACATGGTGATCGCTGCTATAGAATATGCTCAAAAAGCCGATCCCCGCCCTGATCCCCGGCATCGTATTGAACATTGCAGTATTACCAACCAGGGTATATTGGATAAAATAAAGACTGATGGTATAATCCCTGTATTTCATTGCTATATGTATGAGTTGGGCGAAAAGATGCTGGTTTATGGCCCCGAACGTATAAGTATGTTGCATCCAACCAAAACAGCACAGGAAATGGGCATAATTTATGCCTTGCATTCAGATGCCCCAATATCGCCATACCAGGCTATGCCCAGGCTTGGCAGCGCAGTGACCCGTAAAACTAAAGAAGGCATTGTAATAGGCGCAAATCAATGTATTGATGCTGAAGACGCCATAAAGGCTTATACTTATGGCGGTGCATATACTACTTTTGAGGAAAATAAAAAAGGCACATTGCAGCCCGGACGGTTTGCAGATTTGGTAGTGCTGAATGCCGATCCCACAACGATTAATCCTGATAGTATTCGCAATATAAAAGTAAACACCACCATAGTGGGGGGCAAGATCGTTTACCAGCGATAGATTGACCAATCTGATGTTTAACTATTTTATAACGCAAAGCTATATAATTGTTACTACTGCGAGCAGCAAATACGCTATGAAGAAATAGGGCCATGGCTTGATAACGAGTTGGCTAATTATTTGAAGATGAATTGGCGAAGCGTATAATCTACTATGTTAATTGATAAAATATCTTCAAAAAATGTAGAATATGGTTCAAAAAAATTATCTGGACTTGTTAGATGAATTACGCGCTATAGCTCAACTTGGCCTCAACTATTCAAAAGATCCTTTTGAACTTGAAAGATATAATAAGTTACTGCAATTGGCTGCCAATAGCTATTCGGAGATCACCGGGCTATCAGCCGCAGAAATAAGGGGCCGGTTTAATCAGGAGTTAGGCTACATTACGCCAAAAATCGGGGTTAATGGCGTTTTATTTAACAATGAAGGGCTGTTATTGCTTGAACGCCGGGCAGATGATTTGTTATGGGGAATACCGAGCGGCTGGGTTGATGTTGGCGAGGGACCTGAAACCGCGTTGAAAAGGGAGTTTATGGAAGAAGCTAATCTAATAATTGAGCCCGTAGAAATAATTAAATTTTATACGCGATTACCGGGCGAATTCAATCAGCCGCATACATCAGTGCATATACTATATTATTGCAAATATATAAGTGGTGATTTAAAAAAATCGCACGAGAGCCTTGAATTAAGCTATATTGATCCAATGGCAATTAAAGATTGGCACAAAGATCATAAGAGGCAGGCTTTGGATGCTGCCTGGTTCCTGGATAAGATAAAGTAATTTCGACAAGCATTAACAGCGATTAAACTATATGGGTAACAACAATATTTTATATGATAATATTGGTTTGGGATACAACTCCACCCGGCAGGCGGACTCTTATATCACCGAAAAGCTGTTTCAATTTTTATCACCCGAAGCCGGGAGATTATACATCGATATTGGCTGCGGAACAGGCAATTACACCATCGCGTTATCAAATAAGGGGCTTAACTTTTATGGCGAGGAGCCATCTGAAAAAATGCTGGATGTAGCCCGGTCGCGAAATGATAAAATAAATTGGCTTTTAGGATATGCTGAGCAAATCCCGGTAAATAATAACATGTTTGATGGGGTAATTGCCACCCTTACCATCCATCATTGGACGGATATTAATAAGGCATTTAGGGAAATTTATCGGGTGCTGAACGATAACAGTAAATTTGTGATCTTTACTTCAACGCCCGAACAAATGAAGGGTTATTGGCTCAATCATTATTTCCCGAAAATGCTGAGCAACTCTATTTTGCAAATGCCATCATTTGAAATCATTGAAAAAGCCGCTATTGAAACAGGCTTCGTAATAACAAGCACTGAAAAATATTTTATCCAGGACGATTTACAAGACCATTTTTTATATGCGGGTAAAAACAGGCCTGAACTTTACTTCGACGAGGAAATACGTAAAGGCATTTCTTCATTTTCTGCGTTATCCAATGCTGAAGAAGTACAAGGTGGGCTTTCAAAACTTCGAAGCGATATAAACCTTAATCGTTTTAAAGAAATTAAGGAAAAATACGATAACAAGCTGGGGGAATATTTATTTATCACCGCGAAGAAGAATTGAAATTACATTAAAATGCGTTCAACAGAAAAGGTAATAATACGCGATGCATGCGTTGATGATATAGAAGAATTAACTTTGTTAATGACAGATTTGGGGTATCCCGCATCGGTAGCCGAGATGCAAACCCGCTTCAAAAATATTTTTGCGCACCCGGATTACCGAACCATTATTGCAGTTATCGGCGATGAAATTGTGGGTATGTCAGGGCTTTGCAAAGGGTTATATTATGAGAAGAATGGGCTGTACCTTCGTATTCTTGTATTTGTAGTAAAAAAAAATCGGCGTGAGCTTGGTATAGGCAGGATATTAATCAAAGCATCGGAAGATTGGGCAACTGAACAAGGTTTAAATACCGTTTTAATAAACAGCGGCAACCGCGATGAACGGAAGGCCGCACATGCATTTTATCAAAAAATGGGCTATGCCGTTAAATCATCAGGATTTGTTAAAGAATTATAACGGGCTTTTCCATATAAGCGAAGAAGCCGGGATACAGATATTCGAACCCAGACCATCGCCGTCATTTTTTAAGGCTATCACCGGTAATGTGGTTTTTGCCATTGATGGCAAATTATTGCACAATTACCTTTTACCGCGCGATTGCCCGCGTGTAACTTACTATGCCACCCCGGCAACAACCGAAGCCGATAAGGAAAGATTTATAGGGGGTTCCAACGCTACCCATATTGTAGCTATTGAATCGGGCTGGTATCAGCGGTTAAAAGAAACTACTTTATACAGCTACGAATTTCCTGCGGATGGTTTTATCATAGTAGACGAATGCGCAGGTTATTATGTCTCTTATCAGCCAGTTGTCCCTTTATCCTTAACTCCCGTAACAGATATAATTGCAGAGCTGTTAAGTCGGAATATTGAGTTGCGATTTACCCCTTCGCTTATCCGGCTTGCAGATGCTGTAGGCAAATCAACGCTTAACTTTTCCAATATCAGGATGCGGAACGCGGGGAAGTAGTTATTGGTTGATTAAGTTGATTGAGTTAGATTAGGTTTTTAGATAGTACCTTGTAACGTTTACAACTCTTACAACTTTTTAAACAACCAATCACTTAATCAACCATTCAACTACTCACTCACCCAATCAATCATCATCCTTGCCCATCAGCTTCGCAGGGTAAGTTTTTTTTCCTTTGGCCGCATACCATAAAATACGGTTCAGCAGGTCATCCCTACCCCCGTCAACGTGATCAAATTCCGGCAATGATGAGGCTTTCGCATAGTATAACGCTTTCCCTTTTAGGGATGTAAGTTTTGGATTTATTTGGTTGAGGGGAATACGGTTAGGTAATGCCTGATAGGTATAAGTTGACGGCCTTTCGCTAAAACAATTAAACATAGGCAATGCCGTAGCATCAATAATATTCATAGGGGGTATGCCCAATATTTGCTCAATTGAACGCACAATACTGGTTTGATTATAGTTAGTTGATACTGTTTTTTGCAAGCGGCTATAAGGGCTCACCACAAAGCCTGTTGTGCGGTACGCTGATACATGGTCCCAGCCTGACTGGGAATCATCTTCGGTAACAAATATTACCGTATTTTTCCAAAACCGGCTTTTGGAAACAGCTTCAATAATACGGCCAAGCGCAAGGTCATTGTCGGCAACCATTGCAGCTGGCGTTGGATAACCGGGCCTGGTGCCCTCGGTATGGTCGAGCGATAAAGCCATTACCATTAGTTCCGGCAATTTATCGCCGGGTTTATCTTCATATTCCTTCAATTCTTTGATGAATGCATCAGCCCTTACCTGGTCGGTTATTTTTAATTCATCTGATCCGGGATAATTTTGCGAAAGCATTGGCCTTACCCGCGAAATGGTACTGGTGTTGTAGCATTTGAAAGGTAGCCCGGCCTTATAGTTATTATAAATATCCGTCCAGCTTAATTTGTCATCAAAATGTGGCGTACAGGCCTCACCATATATGCGCACTTTCTTCCCATGATCGGCGGCGTTGTTCCATATAAAACCGTTTGCATCATAAACAAGCGCGTCTTCCTGCACATGCGGGTAACTTCGGAACCAGGCGCGGACGTTCTTTTCAACATAATCCGTCACCATGGCGGCATCCGTCCACTGGTGGCCTTCGGCTGAGCATTTTCCCGAAGCATAATAATTATCAAGCAGCAAAAAGTCTTTTGATACCTGGTGTTGGTTAGGCGTAATGCTGTCGCCGTAAGTACACAACGAAGCACTTCCATTCCCCTGTGTCATATCGCCCAAAACCTGGTCGTAAGTGCGGTTTTCTTTAATGATATAAAGCACATGTTTAAACACCGATGGCTCGCCAATGCGTTCGGGAATGGGCTTCGGCGCGATATTTTTCCGTGGCAGCAATTGAGCTACGTCTTCCCTGAACGTGAGATTGAGCGTTTTCACCCGGTCGGTGTATTGTTTCAAAAGAGTGCCCCCCGGAACGGGAATAACAGATATCGTGGCCAATTCATTATGAGAATTGTAAGCCGTAACATTACCCAGTACCCCGCTGGTTTTAAACTCCTTTGTGCTCACCCTTGATCCTTCGCCCTCCAGGTTGGTAACAAAAAGGGTATTGCCGTCAAGCAACAAACCACCAGGATAAGCCTCTGTTGGAATAAATCCGGATATTGTTGTTTTGCCTGCACCTTTTAAAGATGAAATTTTTCCGAGGGTAACGACCGCAACTGCATTATCCAGCCCGTTGGCAACATAAAATGTTGTTCCGTCATTATTGATAGCCAAAGCATTTGGTGAGTCGCCGATATAGCCATTTTTACCAGGAATAAGCTGCACCGGGATGTTTTCAACCACCCGCAAACCGGGTACGCTTATGACTGATACATTATCGCTATTGGCGTTGGCTACGTATAAAAAATGCTCATCCTTACTTGCAATTATGGCATTCGGGTGTAATCCTACCGGTATTTCTTTTATAATATCACCCGTAGCAGGATTTATAACCTGAACACTTCCCATTGCTGTCGCGCCGGTTTTCGGGTCGATGTAAGTGCTCCCGTACGGTACACCTGCCGTTTCCCTGCCGATAGTGTCTGTTGGCATAGGGCCACCCCAGTTGGTTACAAATAATTGATTTTTAATTAATGCTAAACCATATGGTGCAACCCCTGTCGGCTTGGTCCAAACCGTCTCTTTTGTTTTAAGGTTGATCTTAGCAATTTGGTTGTTCCCGTTTAAAACCACATATAAATAATCAATGTAATTTTCGGTATTGATAACAAGCTCATTCGGCAGGGCCATCGGCGATGGTGCCAGCGGCGCAAAACTGAAGGTATTTAGTATCGTGATTTTTTGCCCGTCCCAGCTTGCCTGCATCACATACGAACGCTTAGTATCTGCGGCACTCCAGAAGATTTGTTTCTCCGTACCGGTGTCCCATATTTTTATACCGGAATAGGTACTCATTAGCCCGCTGTAATGACTATCATCATTATAGGCCCATTTCGCTATTACACTGCTTTGGGTTGTATCAATCAGGGTTATCCCGAAGCGGTCTTCCACAACCAAAATTGAACTTTGCGGGATGAGCCTTACATCTAAACTATGGTTTTCAAATCGTGGGTCCCCAAACCTGATCACTTTTCCTGCCGGATCAATCAGGCGGTTGTAAGGCATCATTACAGGCAATACCTTATTGTTTAAGGTACTGTCGTCATAGGCACTATGAATATTGGTTTGATCCTGGTCACCTGCAGGGCTGCTTTTTTTATAAGGATGACAGGCTGTAATAAATACCGCCGCTAAAACACTCAGATTGGTAAATAATATTTTTGTTTTCATGGTGAATAGGCTGCGCTAAATATACAGCTTTTGTTTTAGGCAGATGATGTTTACTAATTCATTTCCGGCATCTTCAACTGTGCTGTCGTTCTGCAATTTGATGCAATTTTCAAGGTCGGCGCTTATTTCAGCGGTGCGCGCTATGCGTTTTTCTACCTGGCTTGCATCTTCTCTTCCCCGGTTTGCCAGGCGTTGGTTAATGATCTCCCCGCTTGCAACAACCAAAATTACAGCCATGTCTGGATAAATTTCCCGTGCAATGGGCAAATACTGGCGCGAACCATTCACCACCACATTAAAGCCGTTTTCCATCCAGCCATTTATTTCATGGCCTATGCCATAAAAATTTCCATGGCTTTCCCAGTACAGTGCAAATAAATTGGCGTTAATTCTTTGCTGAAATTCCTCTTTACCCAAGCAAATATGGTTTTCATTTCCGGTAAACGGCGACCGGGTAATGTACCGGTGCGCAAAAATTACATTTTCCGACCCTTTTATCTGTTCGCGGGCATAGTTTATCAGGGTGTCTTTTCCGGCCCCCGATGCGCCGATTATATAAAATAGCTTGCTCATTGTTATAGGTTTAATTATTCCGGTAATTGAAGGATAAGGTCATCTGAATTATTTGTTATCGAGTTTTTTATGATGTGATATGTTTGATCGGCAGCCATTTTCAAAGCGGCAGTAAAACTCATTTGTTTATAAAAATGGTTTAAAATAAACAGCGCCAGGAAAGCATCGCCGGAGCCGCCAAAATTTTTTGGCAAAATTTTGTTTGAATAGCTAAATTCCTCATCTCCATAAAATCCAAAACCAATATTATCTTCATCTGGCCTCAGACTGGTTACTACCAACCGGGTTTGCGGGAAAAGCTGTTTAAATTGTTCAACATATATTGCCGGCGCTCCATTATCATCGGGCTTATGCCCGGTGAGTATTTTTAATTCGGTAAGATTGGGGAAGGTCATATTCGATAAACCAATAATACCGGGCCAGCGGGATATAATTTCATCCGGTACGTAAGTGCGCCCATGGTCACCACAAACCGGATCGGTGATGATTACTTTTATGTGGCTGCGATAAGTGGCTATCATCTCTAAAATAACATCAGCCTGTTCAGCCTTTCCCAGGTAGCCTATATATAAAATAAGGTCAAGTTCGCGGTTTACGGCAAGTTCAAAAGTACTTTGCAGCAACTCCCTGAAGGGCATATCGAACTTTTTTACCATCGTCATGTTGGTCAGCCCGTTTAGTAAAAGGCTTGGTACCGGTAAAATTTTATCGCCCAATAAGGTAATAAATGTTTTTAAACTCGCCGTTCCATGTACCGCGAAACTACTGATGGCCAATGTATAAGGTGCCTTCATCTTAAAAAAGTTAATTGATAATTAGCGTGGTACTTATCCCGAAATGGTCACTCGGAAATAAACCGCTTGTCCCATCCTGAATATTCAATACAACACCTGAATTTATAAATTCAGGATATATACTGCCGCCCGCTATGGGTAATGAAAAAATATGGTCAACACATATCAGTTTGTTTTCAGTATATGGGGCAGCCAGGCTATAAGCCGGTTCCGCACCATTACCTGCTGTGTAGCAATTAATTGCGCCCGACATGCGTATGAAAGTTTCTATTTCAACAGAGCCTTCCACGGCATTGAAATCGCCGCAGATGATACGATATTTGCTGGATACATCTTTTGTAACAAAACCGGCAAGTGCCTCGGCTTGCAGCGTTCTTAAACCGTTTTTGTTACCTGTGTGGGTAAGATGGGTATTCGTAAAAAATATTTGTTCTCCGCCAGGTAAATTTATCAATGCCTGCTGTGCTTTGCGGTCGTTATCCTCCGGCATTCCCGGAAGCTCTAACTCTATTATTGCCGTTATAGGGTAGGTTGACAAAATGCCCAAACCCGAAAAGCTTTTCACCCACCTATCTTCAAAAAGCCGTTTTTTAAAGCGCCCGGGTAAAAAGGAATAGTGCATGTTCAGCTCACCGGCCAAAAAGCGTAAGGTGCTGGCTTTTCCTTCATCGCTGTGGAAACATTCCTGGCAGGCAATAATTTCAGCCTTCAATTTTTTTAGTTGCCCGGCAAGTATAGGCATGCGTTCACGATAATCGCCGTCGCATTTCCAGGTGTTTATAGTGATAATTTTAATGTATTCCAAGGCAGTCCTATCAGGTAACTAAATTGTGCAATCATCATTTGGCAATAATTAGCTGATAGTTAGATTTATGTTAAACATAGCGTAATGTGGGGTAAAGTTGTAAAATCAAAACTCAAAAAAACACTATAAGCACCATAATATTAGCGAATGGTTAGTAAACCATTAGTTTTCTGTTGAATTTAACTTAATTTAACATCAAACAACCCTTTTATTGTTAGGACTTAACGTTGCGCTAAAGATTACTTCAATTTTGTTTTTTAACATCGTATAGTTATTTTACTGATGAAAAAACACCGCCTCGTTATTATCGACGATCAATACGAAGTACTCGAATTACTAAAGTACAACCTTGTGCATGAAGGGTACGAGGTGAAGATGTTTTTTAATGCTGTTGACGCACTGAAATATATAAATGCCGATAATACAGACCTGCTGATCACTGATTGGATGCTGCCGGAAATGGATGGACTGGAACTATGCCGGAATTTAAAAATGAGTGTATCTACAAGAAACATCCCGCTGGTAATGTTAACCGGTAAAAATGATGAGATAGATGCGGTTACTGCACTTGAAGTTGGCGCCGAGGACTATATAACAAAGCCTATCCGCATAAAAGAATTAATGAGCCGTGTAAAAAAAATACTGCGCCGGAATTTGACAGGTGAAACAGAGCGTGCCAGGGTAGAAGTAAAGGAAACCATAGAGTGCGGCGTATTAAAAATGAACCTGGTGAGTTACAAGGTTTTTATAAATAACGAACCGCTTGAGTTGACGATAGGAGAGTTTAAATTACTTGAACTGCTGGCCAAACAGCCAGGCAAAGTTTTTTCCCGTAACCAGGTTATCGAAAAAATAAACGGTACGCAATACTTTGCTACGGAGCGCTCTATAGATGTACAGGTGGCAGGTTTACGTAAAAAATTAGGGGAATACAAAGATGCTGTTGAAACCGTGCGCTCCGTAGGATACCGGTTCAGGCCCCCCAGCCCCCTAAAGGGGGAATAATAATCCTGCTATAAATAATTATTTTAATCTAATATTTCCCCTTTAGGGGGTTAGGGGGCACTCTAACAATAGCCTAACAAAACAATATTTTTCCCCTAATTAATCCCAAATAATTGTCGCCTACTTTTGAATAAATCAATTTAATGCATGGAAAGACAGGATTTTATATTATGTGAATGTGAGCTGGAGCCGCTGGAGAATTTTGTGACATTGCTGGAAGAAAAATTTGAGGTGAAGGTCGCCAAAGCGCCATCTGTCTGCATGACGATGATAGAGGCGGAAGATTCGGTTGAATTCCAGGAATTTTACTTAGGCGAGGCGCTCACCACTGAATGTGAAGTGATGGTACACGGGCAGCGCGGCTACGGTATTTGCCTGGGCGATGAGCCCGTGCGCAGCTATTGCATAGCTTTTATCGATGCCCTGACCCAACTACCCGGCGCCGACCTGCAAAACGTGGAGGTTTTTTTAAACGAACAGGCTGCGTTGATAGATAAGGCCGCACAACTGGAATATAACCAGGTGTTACGCACAAAAGTGGATTTTAAACTTATGGAACAGGAATAGTATGCAAACCGAACTGAATTACGATACTGTATTTGATGCCCAGCAGCACTTCCGTTTATTGCTGGATAGTATGTCGCGCCCAGGTAAGATCAATACTTTCCCCGTGATGGATATTTTACCACCCGATGGATTAAACCAGGCTTCGGCGCTTACCGGTTTTGCTTTGCTGAATGCTGACGTTACTTATTTTATAGCCGGGGATAATAGTGATGACATTGCCACTTACTTGTTAGTAAATACAAGTTCGAAGCTGGCGGAAATTTCAGTTGCCGATTATGTTTTTTTACCTGAGGGATATGGTGCTGATGGTTTGGAAGAAGCACGCATTGGCATTCCGACGTACCCCGAAGACAGCGCCACTTTAATTGCAGCGGCAGCGCTTATAAGTGAAAACCCGCACGAGGGTTCGTTTTCGATAACCTTAAAAGGGCCGGGCGTTGATGGCACGGCTGAAGTATTTGTAAGCGGTATAAGCGCGGAATTACTGGGCTTTGTAAAAGAACAAAATGCAGAATATCCCCTGGGAACAGACATTATTATTACCGACCGTGACAATCATATATTGTGTATTCCCCGCAGTAACAAGTTTGCATATACTAAAAACGGTTAAACCAAAAATTAATTAAATTAAACATGGGATACGTAGCAGTAAAGGGCGGTACCGAAGCCATACATAACGCCAGCGAGCTGGCGGAGTTTTACAGGATAAAAGGCAACACAACGCCAATTGATATCAGGCAGATACGCGCACAGATGCGGCTGGCCATTGACAAAGTAATGGGCGAAGGCGGCCTTTATGCCCCTGAATATGCGGCCATTGCCTTGAAGCAGGCAGAGGGCGATGTTTTTGAAGCGGCTTTTATTATGCGGGCGTTCCGCACCACCTTGCAGCGCAATTTTTATTCGGAAATGATAAATACGCGCGAAATGTTCGTGAAGCGTAAAATCTCATCTTCTTTCCGTGAAATACCCGGCGGGCAGATATTAGGGCCAACCCGCGATTATACGCAACGGACCCTCGACACTGCTAAAGCAACTGAAACATCGATTGATATAAAAGCGTTTTTGTCGGAATTTGACGCTAAGATAGACCCGGCAAAGCTGGAAGGTATAAGCAGTTTCGGCAAGGTGATAGATATTTTAAAAAGCGAAGGACTGCTGAAACCAATTGATATGGCCGAAGACCGCAGTATCAAAGATATTACCCGTGAGGCTATTAAATTCCCTGCACCGCGCTCGGCAAGGTTGCAAATGATGGCCCGCGCCGAAACCGGCGGCCTGATGGCATTGGGTTACAGTAGTCAGCGTGGTTTTGGCAGTGTACATCCCACAGTAGGCGAACTAAGGTATGGATCAATCCCGGTGCAGGTAAAAGACGGCAGCGGAAGAAAAAGATATATCGGTAAAATTGAGGTAACCGAATGTGAAATGATCACAGGCAGCAAACCCGGTAAAAAGAATACGCCGCCTTATTTTTCCATAGGTTACGGTTTGTGTTTTGGACATAACGAAACGAAGGTGATTTGCATGAGCACGCTGGATAGCGCCATGCGCCGCCCCGAGCTTGGTGCGCCGGCCAATGATCAGGAGTTTGTTTTATACCATACCGAGGGCGTTGAGGCCATGGGCTTTACCAACCATCTTAAGTTGCCGCATTACGTTACGTTCCAATCCCTGTTGAGTAATACCCGCGCGGCGGTTGAGCGGAATAAAAAAGCAAACCTCGAAGCGGAAGCCTGGAAACAGCTGCAATCGGTTTAATATCAACTACATTAGCTATGATCGAAAATAAAAAGTATTCCAATAAATACAATTTCGCCTTTATTGATGAGTCGACCAAAAAGGAAATACGCCGTAAACTGTTAAAGGCAGTAGCGATTCCGGGTCACCAGGTACCCTATTCATCGCCCGAAATGCCTATCTCACGCGGATGGGGAACTGGGGGATTACACATTACACTGGCTATTATCGGTAAAGAAGATATATTTAAAATTATTGACCAGGGCAGCGATGCCAGTGTAAATGCATGTAACCTGCGCGAATTTATCCAAATGATGACGGGCATTGAAACCACCTTCGATACTGCAGAAGCCACCCTGGTGCAAACCCGCCACCGGATTACCGAGGAAGAACTGACTGAGAAGCAGATCATCGTTTTCCAGGTACCATTGCCCGAACCATTGCGGATGGTGGAGCGCTATGAAAATAAAACCCTGCAGATGCATGCCGAAGCGGATTATTCGAAAATGTGGGTCTCTTTATATGAGTCTTATGTACGTTATGGCGCAATAATGCAGGGCGCAGGCTACCCCGTAATGGTAAATGGTCGCTATATTATGTCGCCATCGCCCATTCCGCGCTGGGACACACCAAACCTGCACCAGGCTAAAACACTGTTTTTATTTGGCGCCGGCCGCGAAAAGCGTTTATATGCAGTGCCCCCTTATACCGATGTTGAGCCACTTGAATTTGAAGACGTCAACTTTGAAATAGAAGATTTTACCAATTCTTCCTGCTATAAAACAGGGTTTAAAAAAGCATTCCTGGATGAATTATATGCTGATGACGGATCGCGCAAATATGTGATCAGTGATAGCAACTTCCTCGACAAGATCAGCGAAAAACAGGAAACCCACCAATACAATAATCAATACATAGATCAACTGGAAGAATATGACCTGGAACGAGGATAACTGGCTGCTGCGTGTGCGCAACCTTACAAAGATATACGGTGAGCCAAGTGAAAACACAATGGCGCTTACAGGCCCTATGTTTAACAGCAATATTTGCCCCGAAACCGACAGTATTGTGGCTTGCGCCGACATTAATTTCGACCTGTACCCTGGAGAAGTGCTGGGCATAGTTGGCGAAAGCGGTTCGGGTAAGAGTACTGTTGTAAAAATGCTGTATTTCGACCTGGAGAAAACCGGCGGAGCGGCATGGTTAACACCATACCAAAACGGCGGTGTAAATATACTGGATGAATCGAACCAGCGAAAACGCTATATCCGCAATAACCTGATGGGGATGGTTTACCAGAATCCACGCGACGGACTGAATTTTGGTTTTTCATCAGGTGGTAACATTGCCGAAAAGCTCATCATGTCTGGCAATATGCATGTTGGCAAAATCCGCGAAAGGTCATCAGACCTGCTGAACAAAACCGAAGTACCTGTTCAGCGGATGGATGACCGCCCGGGAACTTTCAGCGGCGGTATGCAGCAAAGGGTGCAAATATCAAAAGCTATCGCCAACAACCCGCCCCTGTTATTTCTGGATGAGGTAACTACAGGACTTGATGTGTCGGTACAGGCAAAGGTGCTCGACCTGATCCGCGAATTGCAGAATGACCTGGGTATTGCGATGATCGTAGTTTCGCATGATCTTTCTGTTATCCGGATGCTTACCAACCGGACTTTGGTGATGAAGAATGGAAGAGTAGTTGAAAGCGGCCTTACCGATCAGATACTGCAAGACCCGCAGCACGAATATTCCCAGTTATTAGTTAGCTCGCTACTATAATTTAAGTTTTATCAAAGAAAATAAATACCCGAAAGAAAGTCATGAACATATTAGAAGTAAATGATCTGAGTAAGATATTCCATCTGCACATCCTCCATAACAAAAGGATAGAAGCGCTTAAACAGATCAATTTCTCCATGAAGGAAGGCGAGATTATCGGGTTAACCGGTAAATCAGGCTCAGGTAAATCAAGCTTGATGAAATGTATTTACCGTACCTACCTGGCCTCATCAGGAGAGATCATTTATGGGTCGCGTGCCGGGAATATTGATATGGTAAAGGCTGATGACCATCATGTGATCGAACTCCGGAAAACGGAGATCACTTATTGTTCGCAGTTTTTAAGTGTTATTCCCCGGGTGTCGGCTGTAGATGTGGTTTGCGAAAATTTATTCAGGGTTGAAAAAGATAAGCAGCAGGCGCGCCAAAAGGCAAAAGAAATGCTGGAAAACCTGGGCTTGCCGGTAGAATTGTGGGACGCTTTCCCGGTTACCTTTAGTGGTGGCGAACAGCAGCGTATAAATGTTGCGCGTGCTATAATTGCCGAACCACGGTTTTTGCTGATAGACGAACCAACCGCTTCTTTAGATATAAAAACAAAGGATGTGGTGATAGATCTTATTTTAAGCCTGAAGAAAAATGGCACTTCAGTTCTCTGTATATCCCACGACGAATACACACTGGACAGGCTTGTTGACAGGCGGCTTGACCTGCATTTAGGGCAGATAGCCGCCGTTGAAATGGAATCAAATTAAAACTATAAATAAAATTTTTAATGAATTCTTTTATCATCATTAACGCCACGGTTGTTACACCAAATGAAGTATTGAACAATACTTCCATTTTGGTTGAGCACGGCATTATTACACATATAGCAGGGCAAATTGATGAGCAATATGCTCCAAAGATCATTGATGCCGCCGGTGATATTGTTATGCCCGGTATAATTGATATACATACCGATGCGATGGATGCCGAGATTGTACCGCGGACGGGCGCAGATATACCCATTACCATAGCGTTCAGGGAATTGGAAAGAAAGATGAGCGGCTGTGGTTTTACCACTGTTTATCATTCTATGCATATTGGTTATGATATGGCCGAATTACATTCGCAAAGTAAATATGGCCGTGAGGAGATATTTGAAACAGTTTATAAAGCATCACAAGGCAATACCTTGCTCAATAATAAAATACACCTGCGGTTTGAGCTAAGTGGCGTAAAGGCCTATGAAACCTGCTTTGAGTTAATGGATAAGGGTTATATTTCTATGCTGTCGGTTATGGACCATACACCGGGCCAGGGCCAGATCACAAAGGAGCAGTTTATAGCTTTTTATATGAAAATGGCGAAAACGACCAGGGAAGTTGCTATTGAAGCTTTTGAAGAAAAAATTACTGTGCCGGTTATAGAAGGTGAAAAGCTGGAAACACTTATTAAACATGCCCAAAAATTACATATTCCCATTGCATCGCATGATGATGATACCGTGGAGAAGGTAAATTATATGCATAATTTAGGGGTAAATATCTGTGAATTTCCAATAACCATGGAAACAGCGCAACATGCTGAAAAATTGGGTATGCACGTTGTAGGCGGCGCATCCAATATTTTAAGAGGAGGGTCGCTTTCGGGTAATTTAAATATGAAAGACGCAGTGTTAGCAGGAGCAGTGGATACTTTATGTTCTGATTATTACCCGCCTTCCATATTACATTCAATTTTTAAATTATATAACGAAACAGGCATGTCACTTCATGCGGCTGTAAATCTTGCTACGCTTAACCCTGCCAGGGCAGCAGGTATAAGTAATCACACCGGCAGCATAGAAGCAGGTAAAGATGCCGACCTGGTAATTGTTAAGCTGGTGGACGGTATCCCGATGGTCACCCATACGATTGTAAGGGGACACCTGGTAGCACAGGCAAGCAATAAAATAAATTACAATAAGGATTTTACACACAACGATAATTTATCGCTAACCAATGAGCTTTAAGATGACCATAACAGAAGCCGTACGCATCAGCGATTTGTCCTTTGATGAATATAACAAAAGGCAATTATCTGAAATATCAGCCGAAAGGAACTGGGAACGGGCACATAATACTAAACCTGCCGGCAATTTTTTTTATGATGGGCATAATTGGTTGCCACAGGAGTACCAGGGTTTCGCTGTTGTATCCATGCTAAATGAAAACGAAGAAAATGAGTCATTAGTTGCACGATTAACCGAAATACAAACAGAACTACAATATAATCTTTCCCCTCGTTTTGGATTTTACCAATTACCGCCCGAAAGCTTTCACCAGACGATAGCCAACACTTTATCAACCGATCGCTTTAAAAAAAACATATCAGATGCCGGGCTTGAAGATGAGTATCCGTCCATGGTGGCTAATGCTTTTGAGAATATACCTGGATCAGATAGCGTAGTACCAATAAGGATGAGAATGGCAGGACTAAGCATATTTGGTACAGCCATTGGTATACTTGGTGTTTTTGAAAATAAGGATGATTATAACCGCATAATTAGTTTCAGGTCCGATTTTTATAACGATGAGCAATTGGCACAACTGGATGTAAAGATGACACGCCCTTTCATCGGCCATATTACGCTGATCTATATCGAACAAAATCTCACTAAAAATCAGAAGGATCATTTGGCCGACGTTGTCAATGAATTAAATGAAACCCTGGCTGAGGAAGAAAATTATTTCTATATCTCCGTTACGGGTTTAAGAAAGTATCATCATTTAGCTGAGTTTATTAAACAGGACAGCTATCCGGTTCATTCATTATAAATTTCAAAGCTTTCCCCAATGCAATATTTTGAAAACTTTCCGCCGGTTACTGAAGAAATGAAGGGGCGCCAGCTGGGAGAGGAGCCTTCTATACACCCAACCTGCCACATTAAAAATAGTACTATAGGCGCTTATACCGCACTAATGGCAAATACTTCACTGGTTGAATCATCATTTGGAGACTATAGCTATACTGCAGGGAATGTGCAGATCATTTACTCCGAGATAGGTAAATATTGTTCCATTGCCAACAGTGTTCGTATCAACCCAGGCAATCATCCCCAATGGCGTGTAACGCAGCATCACATGACTTACCGCCGGGTACATTATGGCCTGGGGAAGGAAGATGATAAGGAATTTTTTCAGTGGCGAAGGGATCATAAGTGTACAATCGGTCATGACGTTTGGATTGGCCACGGTGCGGTGATTATGCCGGGGGTTAACATTGGAACAGGTGCAATAATTGGCTCAGGTGCGGTGGTGACAAAAGACATAGGCCCATATGAGGTAGCTGTGGGGGTTGCGGCCAAAGTGATAAAAAAACGCTTTGATGAACCTACCATTGAAAGATTATTAGCCAGCGAATGGTGGAATTGGGACAGGGAAACGCTTGAAAAGAATTTTGACGACCTGTTGGACCTGGAAGTTTTTTTAAATAAATACTGTTAACAGCCCGATCATGCAAAAATTCATCACAGCGTTTAGTCTACTCATAATTATCGCCTTTGCGGGATGCAAAAACAAAGCCTCGTTGGACGATAAGGGTATCCCGAAAACGCTTGTAATAGCAGTTTTCGGAAGTGAGGATCCAAGGCTTGTAAGGGCAGTGTATGAACCAATAGGCAAATACCTCTCTAAAAAATTGAATATGCCTGTAGAAATGCTCTATACTACCGACTATGCAGCTGTTATAGAGGCTTTAAAAGCGCAGAAAGTTCATATGGCCTATTTAAGCCCATTTTCATACGTAATAGCTGCAAAAAACGCGAAGATCACCCCGATAATATTATTAGGGGCCGGCGGAAAACCATACATGTATTATAGTAACATTATTACCCGAAAGGAAAGCGGTATTAATAGTATGGCAGATGTGAAAGCCCGTTCGAAAAACCTGTCACTTTGTTTTGTTGACCCTGAATCTGCTTCGGGGCACCTTGTTCCAAGGGCTTACCTTACTTCGATCGGCCTGAACCCCGATACCGCTTTCAAATCAACCATTTTTGCCGGTGGGCACCTGGCATCGGTTTATACTGTAAAATCAGGCAAGGCTGATATTGGCTGCACGGCAAAACTTGTTTTGGATATCATGCTGTCACGGGGTATGATCAAAAATGATGATATTAAAATTTTATGGACCTCGGATGCAATAGTATCCGACCCTGTGGTGGTAAGTGATGACCTGAACAAAGATCTCGCAAAAAAAATACAAAACGCTTACCTCAACATGGGTAGGGATGCCCCTGACGTACTGCACAATTGTTTAAAAACATTAACCATGGATAAGAACCTATCCTTTATGGTGGCGCAGGACTCGTTTTACAACGGTGTAAGAAAGATAGCGGGCGCGGTAAAAGAACTAAAACTCAATAAGTAAGAAAATTATTATGACAAAATATTTGGCTTCGTGTATAGTGATGCTCGCCCTGCTGACGCTAAACAGCTGCAGGGATAAGGCGGCATTGGATGCCAATGGAGTACCCGGCAAATTGCTTATAGGCTCATACGGTGGCGATAACCCGGCGCAAACCAAAGGCGCCCTGGAACCATTCCGCGCTTATTTGCAGCAAAAATTGGGTATGGAAGTGGAATTTTTTTATACCACTGACTATACCGCCGTTATTGAAGCATTGCGCTCAAAAAAAATACACATGGCGCATTTAACACCATTTGCTTATGTGCTTGCCACCCGTCAGCCGGGGCTTGAGCCCATCGTCACCCTGGGCATAAACGGTAGTCCCACTCTTTATCACAGTATTATTTTTACCAATACCCACACCGGACTTAAAACAATGGCCGATGTAAAGGCAAAGGCGAAAAGTTTAACCCTTTGCTTTGCCGACCCTGCTTCAACTTCAGGGCACCTTATCCCCAGGGCATATTTAAATTCTATTGGTCTTAACCCTGATAATGCATTTAAGGAAACAATGTTCGCAGGTAGCCACGCCGGTTCTATTTTAAGTGTTAAATCAGGCAAAATGGATGTAGGGTGCTCTACCAGCGAACTGGCACTAAATAAGCTGATACGGGAAGGAATAGTAAAGAGAGAGGATATCGTGATTTTATGGACCTCGCCCCCGATTGTAAATGATGCGATAACCGTTCGTTCCGATTTGAATAAAGACTTTATAAAAAAAATACAGGATGCCTACTTATCGGCTGCTAAAGATAATTTCCCAGCTTTCAGCAAATATGTGCAACTGTACTGGCCTGATCCCAGGATTATGTCTTATGTGCCCGCACAGGATTCTATGTATAACCAGCTGCGCAGTATAGCCGGCAGCATCAAAGATCTTAGGTTAAATAAATAACAATTTAAAAAATACACGATGAAAACACTGATCATAACCGCGATTTTATTTTCAATGTGTTTGATATTCCCCTCGTGCCATAATAAAGCCGACCTTGATGCTAACGGGATGCCCGGCAAGCTTATGATAGCGGTTTATACCGGCGGGGATAATCCTCAGGGTGTTAAGGCCATGGCAGGGAAGATAAAAACATATTTTGAAAAGAAGCTCGGCATGGATGTTGAGTTTTTTTTTGCAACCGATTATACCTCGGTAATTGAAGCATTAAGGGCAAAAAAAGTTCATGTGGCGTACATGAGCCCATTTTCTTATGTATTAGGATCACAAACCCATGACATCACCCCAATTGTCACCATGGGCGAGGGCGGGAAACCGCATATGTACCACAGTATTATTTTCACGAATTACAGCACGCATTTAAATTCCATGGCTGACGTAAAAGCCCGTGCTAAAAGCCTTACCCTGTGTTTTGCCGACCCGGCATCAACATCGGGCCATCTTATACCGAGGGCTTATATGGTAACCATTGGTTTAAATCCCGATAGTGCATTTAAACAAACCATATTTGCAGGCAGCCACCCTGCGAGTATGCTTTCTGTTGCTTCGGGCAAGATTGATGTTGGATGCTCTGCAAAAGAGTATGGGCTGGATATCCTGATAAAACATGGGGAGCTAAAGGAAGGGCAAATAAAAGTCCTTTGGCAATCAGACCCTATTGTTTCTTCGCCAATTGTAGTGAGGAATGATTTAAATAAGGAACTGGTAAAAAAGATACAGGGCTTGTACCTCAATATGGCAAAAGACGCCCCGGATATTTTTGCGGCGTATGTAAAATTATACTACACCCATCCCAAAAAACTTTCATATATGCCCGTGCAGGATTCCATGTACAACGGCTTAAGAAAAATTGCCAAAGGCTTAAAAGATATTAACACAGCTAACTAATCATTACTGATATGATAGAAGTAAAAGGTTTAACCAAATCGTTGCCAAATGGCCGCAAACTGCTCGACGATATTGGCTTTAAAGTGAAAAAAGGGGAATTTGTAGGCATACTCGGGCCAAGCGGGGCGGGGAAAACGCTCACACTCCGCTGCCTGAACGGTTTGCTTAAGCCTGATTCGGGCTCTGTTATAGTCCAGGACGAACACGGGCAGAAGCATGACATCTGTAAGATCAATAAAAAGGAACTGCGGCATGTAAGGCAGCGCATCGGTGTTATTTTCCAGGGTTATCACCTGGTAAAACGATTGTCGGTATTAGAAAACGTGATGATAGGCCGGCTCGGACAGATCAGCACACTCAGAAGTATTTTATACGGCTTTACGGATAAAGAAGCGGAAGAGGCGCTGATGGCGCTTGAAAAAGTAAAGATTGCCCACATGGCCGAAAGCCGTACCGGTAATTTAAGCGGGGGCGAGATGCAGCGGGTGGCCATTGCAAGAGCTATATTTCAGTCGCCTACTTTATTGCTGGCAGATGAACCGATATCAAACCTTGATCCCAGCAATGCCAAGATTATTATGAAACTCATCAGGCCCTTATCTGAAAACATACCGGTTGTGGGTGTATTTCACCAGCCTGAAATGACTGCTAAGTATTGCACACGTGTTATTGCGATTAAGGATGGAAAAATGATATACGACGGCGACCCTAAACTATCAAATAAACGGTTGGAAGAAATTTATGGCGAAGAACTGGGCCAGTTGGAGCAATATGAATACAACGCGCCTGCACCTTTAGTTAAAGAAGAAATAAGATTACTATGAACCGGGGTGAATTCAGCTTTAAAAGGTATCGTAAATACATCATACCGTTGCTATTACTTGCAGCAGTTACGGAGGGTGCTGCAATTGTATGCGGCGCCACTTTTGAAAAACTGGAGGATGGGCTTACAAAAGGGATAGTTTTTTTTCGCTTTATGTCCCCGCCGGATTGGCCTGCTTTTTCCGAAATGCTTCAGCCGGCATTTCAATCCATTATGATCGCTTTTTTGGGAACAGTGTTCGGCACTTTGTTGTCCATCGTTTTTGCGATGCTCGCATCATCAAACCTGGCCCCGGGCTGGGTGCGTAACACTGCACGGTTCCTTATCGGCCTTGAACGGTCAATCCCCGAAATCGTAATATTACTGTTGTTGATAGCAGCTTTTGGGTTAGGACCCATGCCCGGCATCATTGCGCTGGCATTAGGCTGCATAGGTATGCTGGGTAAATTATTAGCTGATACCATTGAAGAGCTCGACCCCGTAATGATGGATGCCATGGAGTCTGTCGGCGCCAATAAAATGCAGATCATCGTTTTTGGGGTGTTGCCGCAAATTATGCCAAATCTTATTTCCTACTCCCTGTTCAGGCTCGAGATCAATATCCGCCTGTCGGTTATATTGGGCGCAGTCGGCGCAGGGGGTATTGGCTACGAGCTGGATTATTCCTTTAACATGCTGCAATATCACCGGGCATTTACCGCGCTGCTTGTTATCATCGCGATGGTTTTCGGAACGGAACGCCTGTCGTATATGCTGCGGAAAAATATTAAAATGGAAGGGGCGCTGAAATGAACTTAGACGACATTACATTACCTTCAAAACAGTACAAACGCAAAGTAACTATATTCAGCATATCTGCAGTGGTGGTATCACTTGCCTGTATTTATTTGAATTTTAACCCTATCGGTTTTTTTACTGAATTTCACTTTGTGCGTGATCTGCTGGGCGAAATGTTCCCGCCAAATTACCAGGTTCTGGCCGAAAACTCCTCAACGGGCTATGCTATCCTGCAAACTTTATCAATGGCCTTTTTGGGAACGGTATATGGTGGTATAATTGCCATGATACTGGCGTTTTTAGCCGCTTCGAATACCATGCCTTACCGGGTTGTACGCGTCATAGTGCAGGTAGTGGTATCATTGGTAAGGGTTTTACCCTCGTTGGTTGTAGTGTTGATATTTGTAATTGCAGTTGGCCCCGGGGCGTTTGCCGGTATGCTTACACTTGTTTTTGCAACCATCGGCACATTCGGAAAGTTATTTACCGAGATCATCGAGAACTCCGAAAAGGCGCCCGGTGAAGCGATCTATTCCGTTGGTGCAAGCCGTTTCCAGGTAATCAGGTATTCTATCATACCCCAGGTTCTTCCTTCTTTTATCGCCAGTTTACTATACGCTTTAGATGTAAGCATTCGGGCTGCAATAGGCCTGGGTATTTTTGGCGGCGGAGGCATCGGCTTTAAGTTGCAGCTGGCCGAAAAAGTATTGCATTATAGAGATGTTACGGCCTATGTAAGCATCATCATCGTATTGGTGATATTAACTGAAAAACTGTCCGATTATTTACGAAGAAGGATATTGGGCGAAGGAAGGTTGAGGTAATATGAATATCCGTTTTGCGCTATCCCATGAATATCCGCAGGTATTAAGCCATTACGCCACCTGCAATTATGGCGGCGGCCTGGATGATAAAGATATAGTTGTTGTTGCCATTGATGGGCAGGTAATTGGCGCGGTAAGAATATGCGATGAGCATGGTATAAAGGTTTTAAGAGGGATGCAGATTAAGCCTGCATGGCAGAGAAAAGGCATTGGATCATCGATGCTTAAATTTCTGGCAGATAATGTCGATATGAATGGTTGTTATTGTTTGCCGTTTAAGCATCTGAAAACATTTTATGGCTTAATAGGCTTTGAGGAAATTTTACTGCAGGATGCCCCTGAATTCCTTTCGCAGAGACTTGAAAAGTATTTAAGTTTGGGACATAATGAAATGATCATTATGATGATCAATAAAAATGTATAACCATATTTAACTAAGCAAAATAGAATTTACACAATGATTGAAGTTGATCACGGAGAGTTTTCCGACCCATGGCGCGGGCCAAAACCAATGACCGAAACCCCCTGGATACATGAAACTGCTGTTGTAAAAAACAGCCGCATGGGTGCCTGGACCGTGGCAGGTGCGCGTTGCGAAATTATTTCGAGTGACATTTTGGATTATGCTTACATGATCCGGGATTCTGACGTTTTTAATGCCGAGGTTGGCAAGTTTGCAAACATCGCATCGCACGTGCGCATAAATCCGACAAACCATCCTATGTGGCGTGCTACACTCCATCATTTTACCTATCGCGCCATTTCACATTTTATGGATGACGAGGATGACGATAATAATGAGGTTTCAAACTGGCGTAACAGTAACCGCGTAATCATCGGCCCCGATGTTTGGATTGGCCATGCGGCTATAGTGATGCCGGGCGTTTCTGTTGGAACCGGGGCTATAATTGGCGCGGGCTCGGTCGTCACAAAAAATGTGGCAGATTATACTATTGTAGCAGGTAACCCTGCCCGTGTAATCAGGCGGCGTGTAACGGAGGACGTTGAAGCGGCATTAAAACGCATTGCCTGGTGGGATTGGAGCCGGGAGGAATTGATCGCGGCTGTGCCGGATTTCCGCCGATTAGATGCTGCCTCATTTGCCGCTAAGTATGACGCAGGCTAATCCGTAGCCAAAAATGCTTCGACTTTTTCAATATCAACACTAAATTGAAACGATGTTTCTTTCATTGTGTACCCGATCAACTGATTGATGTGGATCATCGGTTTATTTGCGCTATAACAGTTAGTTTCAATTTTTTCAATTTCGGGGAACCGTCGGAACGCCTCTTCTGTGATCATTGCTTTTAAATAATGTGCTAATTTTTTACCCCTGTATTGCGCTATAATACCGGTCATTTCTTGATTTGCAACTACAGAATTAGGATAAACAAGCAATATAGAAATGCCAATTAACCGTTCCTGCACGTCAGATAGCAGCAGTGTGAGCATTTTTACATCGCTTTTTTTGAAAACCTCCATTTTTTGTTTTACCCCTTCAGCTGTTTCTTCAAAATATTCCTGATTGTCTTCTCTGATAATGTTATTCATCAAGCCGGTCATTAAAGCAGCAAAGCGGCTGTATAGGTTTTCAGGCACATGCTCGTGAATAGCTAAAGTTAACGCGCCTGATTCCAGGTACTGATTTATTTGCCATTCCCTCAATGCAGCCTTATTAAATTGATTTCTGTTGAGTTGATAATAGTTTATCGTATTTACTATTTTACCCTTAAAACCAATAATGAGTTCGCGGGTCAACAGGTCGCTTGTAGTTATCCTGAACGACTTTACAGGGTCATCTGTTGTTAATTGGTAAATAGCACTTGCAATTGTTTTTGAAAGTCCGGCCGACAGCTCATTTTGGATGGTTTCGATAACAATGAATGGTATTTCACTTCCGGATAACCCTTTTTTTGAAAAATAAGCAATGGCCATAACCAGTATATTATCCTGGTATATCAGTTTAAATTTTTTCTTTTTTTCTTTTAGCGATACTTTAAATTCATCTATTTTCAGATAGGCGCCTGCTATATTTTTATTGAAGTTGAAATAGTCTTTCCATGTACGGTCATCAGCTTCAAAAGGGTCAAAATTGGCTACAGTGAACATTATTTAAATATTGTATAGATTAAATTACAAACATATTAATTAAAAAACCGCCAGGATTCGGGTGTTGAAATCCTTATCTTAATTTAAACCTATCCTTATTAATGCCTAATATTCTACTAATAATTTGAGTATACTTTTACGTATCATAAAATTACACTTCTGTTAAATGAATACGCACCTGCTCACAAATGCCCGCATTGTTACCCCCACCGAAAATTTCATAGGATCAGTCGAAATTGAGAACGGCATCATAACTTCGGTAATTAAAGATACTTATTACGCCAATGGGATCGATTTGAAAGGACAATGGCTTATTCCGGGCTGCATAGATATTCATACCGATTATCTTGAAAAAGAGCTTTATCCACGGGCCAGCGCTGCATTTCCTTTGCCTTTTGCATTGCATTTTATGGATGCGCGTGCAGCCGCCTGCGGAATTACAACTGTATTTACTGCGGTAAGTTTTTCGGATAACGAGGAAAAAAACCGGAGTTTAACTGAAGCGATGGAGCTATCCCGCCAGATAGACGAGGCCCGGCATTCGTTGCTGGTACGCCACTTTTTGCATGCCCGTATCGACCCAAATTCAAACGGAATATTGGATTACCTGGAACCGATGAAACAGCTCGAAAGCCTGTATATGGTAGTTTATAATGATCATATTCCCGGCGAGCGTCAATTTACTATCCAGCAGCAAATAGAAATGCGCTCCAAGGCCTTTGGCATTAGCCCGGAGGCCGCACTGGAAAAACTGGAAAAACAGATAACAAGAACAAAGAATATTAATAACCGGGAGCAGATTTTTGAGGCTTTTAAGGACAAATATATTTTAGGCAGCCATGACGATACCACTATTGAACACGTGGAAGAAGGTAAATTTTACGGTGCGACACTATCAGAAATGCCGACCACAATAGCAGCTGCACGGAAAGCTAAAGAATTGGATATGTGGGTTTGCCTGGGTGCACCCAACTATTACAGGGGAGGATCGCATTGCGGTAACCTTTCGTGCTTTGAGGCGATGGATGAGGATTTGGTTGATATTCTTTGCAGTGATTATCATTTCCCCACAATGCTTGGCAGCGTTGTGCGTATGATAGATAACGGCATAAGCCCCAGCAAAGCGGTAAATATGGTATCGTTAAACCCTGCAAGGCTGTTAAACTTCGATGCAGAAACCGGGAGCATCGAAACCGGTAAAAAGGCAGACCTGGTAGTGTTCGGCAACAAACATTCATTTGCAGCTGTGTCATATGTATTTGTTGAAGGGGTTTGTAAATATCATGCTGATTATGCAGATGGCATAAAACCCCTCGCGGCGGAACAAAAACCAGAATGGAATAAGCTGGACGTTGGTTTATAAAAAACATGAAACTATCGTGTGCTGCCGTTAAAAAATTGAAATAAATAAACTCACGATAGCTACATTGCCATTAAAATAAATTACTCTAATGAAAATAGGTATCATTGGCGATATACATGAAGATATTGTTGCATTAAAAAATGCCTTTAAGGTACTTGATGAAGCGGGCTGTACCGAGGTGGTTTGTTTGGGGGATATTGTGGGCTATAAAGTAAATACTTACTATTACCTGGATACCCGCAGCGCGCATGAATGCATAGCCATGGTGCGTGCCAATTGCAGCACGGTAGTAATTGGCAACAATGACTTGTACCAGGTAAAAAAAGTGCCTCGGTATAACGGTGGCATTGATTTTCCTGAAAACTGGTACGATCTTGATTTTTTTGAGCGGAAGAAATTGACTGAAAACAAGATTTTTTTGTATGAAGATGTACAATTGAATGCTTTAATGACTGCGGAGGATAAGGCTTATCTTGAATCAGTACCGGAATTTGCCGTGAGGGAATATAACGGGCATAAAGTGTTTTTTTCGCATTTCGCCTATCCCGATCTGCATGGCCTTAAAACCAGTTTCCCGCAAATGGCCGAAGAATATCATGAACATTTGAAATTTATTGATCAAAATGGCTGCAGAACGGGGTTTTCCGGGCACATGCATTTTGAAGGCGTAAGCCTTTGTAACGAGGACCGTATTGAACGAAACCCATTTGGCAAATATAAATTAACCGATGAACTGCAATGGCTTTACGGGCCCTGCGTGGCCCGGTGCCAGTTTAATAACGGGATAATGATATTTGATCCGGAAAAATTTGAGATAGAGGCTGTGCCGCTGATTTTTATCTGAAACTTATTCTACCAGGCTCTTAAACCACTTTCCCCATAAACGGATCGCTATAACCCGGTGTTCCTGTTTCTACCCTTCCGGCATAGCGCTTTTCAAAACCTTGGCTGTCGCTCACTTTGATACTGAAATCGTACCAGCCATAACTGTTAGCAAGGTTAATCGCAAGGTTTGATTTGCTCCCGGCGGAAAGTATTTTTTTATGGTTATTGGTTTTGTAAGCATGGTCAGTAACCTCAACCGTATGGACGATGTTGCTTAAATTGTGCAGTTTCAGTTCAATATTCCCGCTAAGTTTTTTGCTGTCAGTTAAACCGGGCTGATATTCGCAAACTACATCAATGTCCGGGTCAGCAGCGTTGCCTTTAAACTCCCGGAAAAAACCGTTTGGTCCGTACACGCGCAAATGATAGTCGTCATTTTCAAATTCCTTGAGTGGCCATGCATCGGATAGGGTGTCTCCCGCAACTGCGGCGTATGCCCAGGTGCGCACGTCACCCATTACCAGGGCCTTGTCCTTTTCCTGCAGATATTTGCCTGGGGCGTAAACGTTAAACGGTGAGCCTGAAGCTAATTTGCCAAAAACTTTGTTGCCCGCAGTAAATTTTACTTCAAAGGATTTTTTATCACCGCTTAATTTGCCCTCAGCGTAAAGCTCATATGCCAGGGCGCATGACGGTTTTATTCCCTTTTCCTGCTTTGGCATATAGGGTGATAGGTGCGGCGCTGTATTGATCTGCGCTATCTCATCCGCAGCAAGCACTTTATAGTCGTCAGGCAATTTTTTAAATTTTGCTTTGTGGATACCTTCTACAAATTCGTCTTTAGGCAAAAATTCGGGTTTGGGTATTTCTTCCCCGTTGTACGGTCTGAATGCAGACGTAAGGTTGCCGCAAATTGTTCTGCGCCAGTCGCTGATATTTGTTTCCTTTATATTTTTACCGGTTTTTTTATTCAGGAAGGTCTCCAGGAATTGCAGGGTAGAAGTATGATCAAATACCTCCGAATTTACCCATCCGCCCTTACTCCAGGGCGAGGCGATCACCATTGGCACCCGGTAACCTAATCCGATGGAACTTTCACGGTCGTATTTCTCGGGAAAGTCGTTTCGTTCCAGCTCCTGTTCAAGGGTTACAAATTCAACACGGGTGTCGATCCCTGTTGAAACTTTACCTGTTCCTGTTTTGTGGGAATGCGGGGCGACAAACGGCGGAACATGATCAAAATATCCATCGTTTTCATCATAAGTCAATATAAAGATGGTTTTTTTCCATACTTCGGGGTTTTGAGTTAGTATGTCCATCACTTCCGACACATACCAGGCACCGTACCAGGCTGCGCTGGGGTGATCGGAGAAATTTGTAGGGGCCGAAATCCAGGATACAGTTGGCAGATTGCCGGTTTTTACATCTTCCCTAAACTGGTGTAATACATCGCCCATCGGTACTTTTAATTCACGTTCTATGCCGTTATCGTCATATTTCAAATTTGCAAGCCGGCGATGGTCAGGATCATTTTTGTTGGTACTGAAGGCTTTTTGGTGAACGCTTTTCTCCCTGTCTGTCAGTTTTTCAAACATACCCAGCTGCCAGGTTTCGCGCTCTTTAATCACCGCTGTGAGATCCGATTCGGTTTCTCTTAATTGTTGTTTCAGTTTTTTAAGATTTTCACTCCCGGCCGGTAATGCAGCAATTTGCTTCTTCAGTTCATCTATCTTTCCAGGCAGTTCAACCGATTTCTTTTGCATTGCAATAATATGCGGTTCGTACAAGTGAATATTGTATTGTCCAAAAAACTCCAGCGGGTTGTCCTGGAAGTTTCCCAGCCAGTCATCTTCTTCACCTTCAAAACCGGTGTCGATGGCCACTTCATTCTGGTAACACTTCCACGATATGCCATTATCTTCCAGGCGTTCAGGAAAGGTAGGCCAGTTCAGCGTGCCGTAATCCATATCATCATTCCAAACATGTGCCCTTGAGTTTTCGTTTTGCTCTGGACGAACGGTGCCTGTCCAAAAATAGAGCCTGTTGGGATTGGTGCCTGTCAGCGCCGAACAGAAGTTTTGGTCGCACACAGTAAAAGCATCTGCGAGCGCGTAATTAAAGGGGATATCCCCGCGGGTATGGTAGCCCAGGGTTAAAGGCATATCAGCATATTCAGGAATGCTGTTTCGTTTATTCTCCAGCCACTGATCAAATTTGCCATCGTTAAATGCATTTACCTGGTTGCGCCATGAATGTGGCAACGACTCCATCCACGTAGCTTTAGTGTTTTTTATGTCTAAGCGGAACGGCGCGTAGGTTTCACCCTTTTTATTGGATTGCAGCCAAACTTTATTTTTATTAGGCAGATCGATAGCGCGGGGATCATTATAACCCCTTACTCCTTTAAGCGTACCGAAACAATGGTCAAAAGAGCGGTTTTCCTGCATCAGCAATACAATATGCTCAGCATCCATATAAGTGCTGCCCGGCGCCGGATTGATTGCCATAGCCCTTTGGATAGAGGCTGGTAAAAATCCAGATAACCCCGCTGCCCCGGTTAATAATGCTGCCTTTTTTATAAAATCTCTCCTGGTATCCATTTTTTTAGTTTATTGTAGTTCATAGATCATGGTTCATGGTTCATAGAAGGAACGGCCATAAGCAGATGAACAATTTACGATATCAATTTATTTTTAAGATTACTTTTGTACAACCCTGTCCGGCTATGAACCATGATCTATGAAACTATCAACTATGAATTATCAACCATGAACTATCAACCATGAACTATGAACTTCTTTTCCCGACGTACTCCTCGCAAAGCCCGAAAGACAAAGTCATGCCATTACCGCCAAGGCCGTTTATAATAGTTATGCCCTGCGTTGGTTCAATGATCACTTCTGTTTCACCGTTTGTCATTTTGGGGTATATCCCGTGCCAGGATTGTAACATTTTCCAATCCTTGAAATTGGCAAAAGTGCGTAAGTAAGTTGTTATCAAATTGTTAATAAATTCTTTATCAAAGGGGTCATGAACAAGGCCGTATTCATGCGAGTCGCCAATGGTTAATTCGCCGCTGCCATTTTGCGAAACCATTACATGGATGCCCCATTCAAGATAATTGGCATATTGTTCTTCGTATCGTTTCCGCAGTGCCGGCAATGATGATGCCGACTGAAAGCCGGGATAATGTATCATCGATAATCCTCCGCACAACGCAGGGCCGATACGCCATTCATTGGGCTGGGTAACCAGGCGCATCATTTGGAGTTTGCATTTGGTGATATTAGTTGCAGAAAATAATTCAGGGTAAAGTGTTTCAAAATCAGCACCGCTGCACACAAAAATTTCATCAGCTTCCCAACTGCTATTGCCCGATGTAACTTTTGGATAGTTTATTTGGCTGATCGCCGTATTCCAATAAAATTCAACGTCATATTTTTCAGCAAGGTACGAGGCGATCTGGCCAATAGCTACCCGTGGTTCAACAATCATTTCTTCCCCGCTCCATAGTGCACCTTTTAAATCGTGGGGATTAACAGCCGGTGATTTTTGAAGGGCCTGTTTAGCTGTTAGTAACGCGCAATCGCGATATGGCTGGTTTTTTTCTACGTACTCTGTAATAGCCTGCAGCTCATCCTGCTGATAGGCCAGGTGTAATGAACCCACTTCGTCATGCCATATCCGGGCTTCTTCACATATTTCTTTCCAGATTGTTCGTGATAGCATCGCTCTTTCATACAATGGCCCGGTAGCCTGTCCGATGGGCCAAACCATTCCGAAATTGCGGATAGACGCACCGACCGCCCTTTCGTTCCGGTCGAATACAGTTACTTTATAACCCCTGATAGCTAAAGCCCTGGCGGTGGCAAGGCCTACAATACCAGCGCCAATAACTATTGCAGAGCCCCCCGACCCCCTAAAGGGGGAGTTTTTTGAAGATGATTGGTTCATGCCGGTTGTATTATTAGGTCAGCTTGTGTTTCTTCACTTTTATTGCCCCTTTTTGCGCTTTGCAGAAAATAGAGGAGCGAAAGTGTGGCGCATATTGCGCCTACGCCGCCGACTACCCAAACGCCTTCCTTAAAAAATGAAGCCCAGCTAATTGACGGGCGGCCCAGTTCTTTCACTAATAAAACTGTCACACTGCCTAAGTAACCAATAGAATCCGAAACGTAAATAATAAAACCAATATTACTTTTGTAGTGAAAAGACGCGATCATACGCTCGAAGAAAATAGCATTATAAGGTACATAGCCTAAATATAGGCCCATGCCGGCCATTGTCATCCAGGCCATAGGGCCAACAATGCCGAGGTTAAAAAGGATAGTGCCGGTACAAATAAGTAAACAACCGCCTATGATCATTAAATGAATAATGCTAAAGGCTTTAAGATTACGTTTGATCAATATCAACGAACTCATAGCAACCAATACCACAATTGAAATTATCGTGTCTATTTTGGTATAGATCGTGTTATCCTTATTCCCAAGCGCCGACCATATTTCCACTTCAAAATTATCGCGCACGTCGCGCATAACCGTAAGCAATACGTAAATAACCAGGGTTAATATAATACCCGGCAAAAACCGCAGTAAAAAACGTTTACGTTCTACTGCATCCATAGGTAGTCTTTTGGTACGCAGCTTTATATCCTCCGCCGTGGGTGGCGGCATAAGTTCCAGGAAAAAAACAAAAAGTATCAATGGGATTACAAACATGGCGCCAGTGAGAAAAGGCATTATGTACTCGCTGATATGCAGCGAGTCCCTTAACGAACGGGCAATAGTTTTTACAAAACCCGATGCAAAAATCAGGCTGGTGGAAAGCACGGCAGCCATAAATTCGGTCGACCTACGACCTTCCAGGTAACTAAATACCAATCCCCAAATCATCCCAAGCGGAAAACCATTTAAAAAGAGACAGATAATGTTATAGGGAGCAGGAACTATAGCAAACAACAGCAAGGCGAACCATGAAAAACCGATGAGCCCGAAAATACTTTTAGCCCGCTGATCGTGTTTTAATTCGGCTATAAATTTGATACCGTAAAATTTACTTAATGTATACCCGATCACCTGCGCTATAACCAACCACACTTTATAATCAACATGAAAATATTGCTGGCCGGTAAACGTTCCGGCAGCAAAAGCCTTCCTGAAGGCATACATTGATGTATAAGCCCCAAATGCCGAAACAGCTGCCATTACAGATAGCACCGGGTATGGCCATTTTGCAACTTTTACACGCAAGCGGTCAATGATTCTCATAACTATTTTTTTATGATTTCAATTACTTCTGCTATATCATCAATAATATGGGTGGGGTTATAAGGTTCCAGTTCCTGGCGTGTAAATATACCGGTGGTAACCCCTATTACGTACGCGCAGCCCGCATTCTGGCCTTCGCGAATATCAACTTCAGTGTCGCCAACCTTCACAACTTCTTTTGGCCTTTCAATACCGCCTTCTAACATCATCTTTTGTATCATGTACGGATAGGGGCGGCCAAGCTCTACTTCATCGGAGCCAATCACATGATCAATTAACCCTTTTTCTATCCATTGCAAACGATGCACTATGGTATCGGCAATATCACGCGAAAAACCTGTGTTAATGCCCACCTGCACACCATTTTCACGTAGTTTGGCAAAAGTTTTTTCAACATTTGGCAAAGCCTCAATACCATGGGCTTTCTGGTAATGCTCTATCATTTTTTGTACAAAGTCCCTATGTATCTTGTTTACCAGTTCAATGGTGATATTAGCATCGTTATGTTCGTGAACGCGGAGTAATTGCCTTATGGCCAGGTTCTTTTCGTAACCCATCAAAGGATTTATCAGCTCAAGCGGAACTTCATAATGAGATTTTTTCAGGGCTGCCTGGAAAGCTTTACTTACGTCATGGTCATCTTTGACCGTAGTGCCGGCCATGTCAAAAACTACTAATTTAATGGGCATGGAATTGTTATTATTATGTTGAGCAATACTAAACTAAGTTTATGAATATCAAACGAAATTATCATTAAGATATAGTTAAATGGTTCATTAGTTCATTGGTTCATTAGTTCACCCGTTCATTGGTTAGGGCGTATAATCTGCGCGCGGCCTCTTGAAGCGTACCAATGAACGAATGAACCATTAGACAACCTACTTCTTTTCTTCAAAAAAATAGATCACCAACATACTTGCATCGGTTGTGCCCAGGTTTTTAGGGGTATGGGGAATATGGCCATCAAAAAGCATAGAATCACCCTGGTTCAGTATAATTTTTTCATCCTTAAACTGGTATTCTACTTCTCCGGATAAAACATATTTATATTCAAAAGCATCTGTTTCAACCAGGGGCCGTACAGCATTTGGCTCGAGCACGAGAATAACAATATCAATAGTTGAATGATTAATGGATTGAGTAAAGATACGTTGATAATGAAAGCCGAGGGCATGCTCTTTTTCAAAGTGCTCATATTCGTTTTTGCGTTTAATTATCACCGGCAGATCGTTAGTCCGGGAGCGGATATCCTTAAAAAACTCATTCAAATCAATCTCAAGTGCCTTTATAATTTCAATGAGTACTAATAATGAAGGAATGGTCCGGCTGTTTTCTATCTGCGAGATAAGGCCTTTACTTACATTGGCCCTGGTTGCCAATTCCTGAATGGTAATATTTTTTTCCCGGCGTCTTTCTTTAATACGGTTGCTTATCTGTATAACAATGTCTTCTTCCATTTATTGGTTACGGTTAAAGTCGCAAAATAGTTAAATAAGTAATCGGTGAAAGCTATATTTTTGTTAAGAAAAGTTAAAATAAGTAAGTGTATAGTTGCTTCAATCTTTAATTCACATGGTTAATAAAGTTTTAATAATTTAATAATGTCCATTGATTAATTTGCGAAAAAAATAACCAGATGAAGCCATCGCCGGACCCGCAAGCTACAGTTAACGAAGTTTTTTCCCTGTATGAAAAATATGGTGATGCGGATTATATTGGCGAGCCCGTTTCACAACTGGAACACATGTCGCAAGCGGCATCGCTTGCCGAACAGGAGGGATATGACGATGAAGTGGTGCTGGCAGCATTTTTTCATGATATAGGTCATTTATGTGCTGATGAAGGAGGGGCGGAAAGTATGGATGGTATGGGTAATGTTGATCATGAAATATTAGGCGCTAACTACCTGCGTAATCGTGGATTTTCAGAAAGGCTTGCCTCTTTAGTGGAAAGCCATGTAATTGCTAAAAGATACTTAACCTATAAATACCCCGATTATTACAACCGGCTTTCTGACGCCAGCAAAGTTACGCTTGAATTTCAGGGTGGCAGAATGGATGAGGATGAAGCAAATAAATTCGAGTCGAACCCTGATGCAGAACTATTTATTCGTTTACGTTTTTGGGATGATAAAGCCAAGGAAGTAAATGTACCAGTGCAAAATATCCCTTATCTTAAATTAATTGCCTTAAATCATCTGCTTAAAAACTCATAAATGCTTTATTTGAAAAGTAATCCTTTCTGATTATGCTTAAGCATTGAACGCCTCGAATTGTTAACTTAATTCTTGATAACAATGGCAATTTTTTTTAAGTAGTTTGGTCTCAAAACAGTCAGAGTAAGCCATTTTACCCAAGCCAAATAATGAGCTCCCGTACGCCTCGAAATACTTTTTGATGGTTAAAAATATCAATTTGGAGACAGTATATTTAATGATAAATTTTTGTTATTTCCGTATCAGTTCTTTCAAACTCAATCAAAACAAATCAAAATATTCGGTTACCTAATCGGTTGCCTTTTGATTTCTGTAAATGTCAAATCGTTGATAATTAAGCATATAGTTGAATGGTTCGAGTCCCGTCCATTCCGCTAAAATGCTATCAAAACCATCAAAACCGCTTAAGTCATCGACTTAAGCGGTTTTTTTATGCCTACCATTCTTTTACACCTGTTCTCCATTCATTTGGGGTAATGCCAAATTCCTGTTTAAAGACCCTGGAAAAATATCCGGGATCGTTAAAGCCGCAATCAATGGCAATGGCAGCTATGCTATTTTCATCATCCTTTAATAATTGTTTTGCTTTTTTTAACCTGATGATACGGATAAATTTATTCGGGGAGCAACCTGTGAGCGCATCCAGCTTACGGTGCAATTTGGAGTGGCTCATAAACAGATCGCCGCACAATTGCTCAACACTAAATTCAGCATCCGAAATATGGGCTTCCACAACTTCTCTAACTTTAATCACAAACTTATCTTCAACTACTCCAGTAATAGTTTCAGGGCCTTCATTAGGAGCTGTTGCAGAAAGCGGCGTATTGGAAAGCCCTGCTTTTTTTAAATAAAATAGTTGCAGGGCCTTTCTGAGTTCCAGCAATTTTTTTACGCGCAGCTGCAGTTCTTCGTTATTAAAAGGTTTTTCCAAATATGCATCGGCGCCTTCAGATATCCCTTCCATTTTACTTTCTTTATCGGCCTTTGCCGTAAGCATTATAATTGGTATATGACTGGTAAGCTCATCAGCTTTTATTTTTCTCAATAATTGAAAACCATCCATGCGCGGCATCATCACATCCGAAATTATGAGGTCGGGGATAATTTCTCCCGCAAGCTCATATCCTTCCATGCCGTCTTTGGCTACTGCAAGCCTGTAATCGGGTAAACAGAATGCGGTATAAGCAACTACATCCGCGTTGTCTTCTACTAATAATATTAAGGGGCGCTTGTCTTTTTTAATTAGTGCCTGGTTCCCATTGTTTTGTGCATGATTTTCATTAAAATACATCTTTGCATCAATTTCATCAAAATCTGGCTGCTCAATTATATCATCACTTATCACTTGTCTCTGTAATGGAAGTTCTATTATAAATTCGGATCCCAGCCTTGCGCCGGGCGGTGGACTTTTCACAGAAATTTCTCCTTTCATTAATTTCACGAGTTCCTTTGTAAGTGAAAGTCCGATACCAGTCCCTTCTGTCGTTCTTGTACTACTGTTATCGACCTGGTAAAAGCGGTCAAAAATAAAGGGAAGTTTATCTTCAGGTATACCGATGCCGGTATCTTTTACTTTGATAACAAATGCACCCGCACTCTCTTTTCGGGTACCTTCTTTTGCATTTAACGAAATGTAGATATTTCCTCCCTCTGGTGTAAACTTAAGCGCATTGTATAATAGATTAGAAACTATCTGGCGTATTTTTTCCGGGTCGTACTCTGTCTTATAATAGGGTAATTCCGATAAAAAATGTAGTTGCTTTTTCTGATTTTCCGACAGCGAATGAAAGGATTCAACAATGTATCTTAAAAAAATAATTATATCTCCTTTAACAGGATTAAGCACCATTTTGCCGCTTTGCAATTTCGACAGATCAAGCATTTCGTTTACAAGCTTTAACAAGCTCTGTCCGTTGCGCTTAATCATTTCTGCTCCGTCTTTTAAATATGCTGCCGGGCTACTGGCAATTTTTTCCGTCATGCCTAAAATAACGGTAAGCGGCGTCCTGAATTCGTGGCTGATATTTGTATAAAACTGGGTTTTGGCGAAGTCAAGCTCTTGTATCCGTTTGGTTTCAGCCTGCTCAAAATTTAGCTGGGCTTTTAACCGTGTACGGTTATTCATAAATTTAAGACCGGCGCGAACGCCCAGGATCAGGATAATTAGATAACAGGTATATGCTGCCCAGGTACGCCACCAGGGGGGCGCAATATAAATATAGATCGTTTTTACCTTGTCGCTCCACATGCCTGAAGTATTGCTTGCATTTACCTTAAAGGTATAGCTGCCGGGTGAAAGGTTACTGTAGCTGGCCAGGTTTTCTGTGCCCGAGTTATTCCATTTTTTGTCAACGCCTGCCAGCATGAAGCGGTATTGAAGCTTTTCGGGGTCGTTGTATTCTAAACCGGCAAAATGAAATGTTAGAAAATTAAAATCGAAGGGCAGGGATAAAGTATCGATATCAGAAGCGGGCTTATCTTTCCAATCAGCATAACTTGAAAGCTCATTGTTATTAACCTGTATACCGGTGATCGCTATAGGTGTTTTGTAGCTGTCGAGCCTGATAGAATCGGGATAGAAGAAGGTTCCCCCGTTTGTTCCGCCAAAGGCAATGTGTCCGTCGGGCAATGCAAGAAACTGGTAACGGTTAAATTCGTTGCCCTGTAAACCATCTTTTTTGACAAAGGAAAGCAATATGCTGTCATTGGCCGGATCGAACTTAAAAATACCCTTATTGCTGCTGCACCATAAATAACCGTGTTTGTCGGGCACTATGGCATAAACCGTATTATTGGGTATGCCGTCTTTTTCGGTCAGCGCGGTTGCCGTTCCCTTTGCCATGTCAAACTTCACAAGGCCGTTTCCGCGGGTGGATAACCAAATAATATTTTTTTTAAAAGGATCGCGGACCGCCATCAACAAGGTGCTCCGGCGTAAAACAGCAGCGCCGGGCTGATCTTTATAAAAAACCGAAGTTTTGGTTTGCGGGTCGTAAAACTGGAGCGCATCCGGGTACACCACGCATATTTTTTCATCAACCGCAAGCAGGTATACGGCATGTTCACCTTCCGGCGCAATATGAATACTGTCGGTAAACCTGTTGTTTTGAATATCTACTTTTACCAGTAACTCCGGATCAACCCAGTTATTCAATATCGACCAACAACGATTTCGGCTGTCGAACGCGAAATTTTCCAACGTCGCAGGCAGCTTGATATTGTGGATGGAAGCTTTTCCGTTCGAGATTGTCGTAAAGCAAGGCCGAATTAACTGTTTATCGCCAATACGGTCGTAGGGTAACCCTGTAAGCCAGATGGCCCCGCTGCTGTCCCTGCTTGAACGGCCTGAATAAGCGACACCGACTAAAGATTGGCTGGTCCACTTCGCATTATCAACAGGTATCCCGTACCATTCAGGCAAAATGTCAAAAAAAGACCGAAAGTTGTACCTGTACGAACGGAAACCCGAATTATTCAAATCAATCAGCCGCGCCCCAAAGGTGTTGGTGCCCACCCAAATGATATTGGAACGGTCGATCGTAGCTGCGTTATAGTTGTATTTTGTATCATTTATCCAAACCGGCAGGAAGTTGTAGTTTTTATCGATACGATATACTGCTTTCCCCGAGAAAAAATATAAAGATCCGTCAAGTCCGGCTTCAAAATAGTTAACGTCGCCCACGATGCCGCCCGGGACGGGAACTTTTTGCCAGCTATCGCCCCCGATGTTATATAGCCAGGCCTCGGCGGCATTGTAGCATAAAAGTCGCCCCTTTTTAAAAGCTTGTATATGACGATAACTCCCGTAACCCAAAGCAGAAGAGGGTACAGTGAGCGCGGACGGCAATGCGCATATTCTTTTCAGCGGCCCGCTACGGGCAGAAACGTAAAGCGACCGGTCACCGGCTACCCAAAGGTTGTTGTCCTGGTCGAGGCCCATATCTACCGGGAACTCGCCGCCGGAAAGTCTTAAATCAACCGGTTTTTGATCTTTCCACGAAAAATACCGTAGCTTTCTTTTTGAGGCCTCGTCGTTTACGGACAGGATGAAGATGCGATCACTTCCGTCTTCACATACGTCATATCCACCGGAACTTTCCGGCGCCAGCCAGGCAAACGCCTTTTCCTGCAAAACGTGCCGCGCCCGTTCGGTAACCGGGTCGAACAGATCGGTCTGGCCGTTTTCATATTGAAGCCATATGTGGTTCTCGTGATCTAAAACAGCCCTTTCAATAATATTGGAGGCGAGCGAAGCGGGCTCGGCCTCATCGTGGCGGAAATTCTTAAAACTACGGCCGTCATAACGGGCAAGTCCGTCGTGTGTGCTTATCCACATAAACCCTTTTGCATCCTGCACAAACCCGGTAACAAAACCCTGCGGCAGCCCATCATCCGTTGTTAATGCCCTTATTTTATCAGGCGGAACCAACTGGGCTAATGCACAGGAATAAGTGGATAAGATAACCAGGGTGAAAAATAGGTATCGTAAAAATTGCATCGGCTAAAACTCTCCGGTTGAATGGATTATCTAAAGTAATCATTTTTTAGAAATCAACGGTATGGGCTGTGGATCAGCGTGATTATTTGCGGGTTTTAACACCCTTTGAACCCCATGATCCGGCAAAAGGACGAAAAAATCCTATTGCTGCACAATTTGTCCTGTTTATTGGTTGAAATGTACAACAAGATGGCAGAATACTCCTCACAGTAGGTGCGTGTTTCATAAGAACTTAGTACTGTTATTAAACCGCTCAACGCTTTAATACACACTGATTTGATAATAGCAAAAAAACTGCCCACAAGTGTTTAATATTTAATAAACAACACTATTGTATAAAGCCCTCAAAAGCACACGGTTATATATTTTACAGCCATATATAATTAATACTTAAAAAAAATAAACAGATCATGAAACGATTTAGAATTCCCGCCCTCGGTTTTGTTTTATTTATTACAATAAATAACCTCATGGCACAGGATAACTACGCTGTGTCAAACCAGCTTATAACCATCGATGGCACTTCAAATCTTCACAGTTGGCATCAGAAGGTTGAAAAAATTTCGGGTAAAGGTGAAGTAAAGCTGGCTGTAGATAAAAGCTTATCACTGCAGGCGCTAAGCATAGTTATTAAGGTAAGTTCTATTAAAGGCAGCGAAGGTTCGGGTATGGATAATAAAGCCTATAAAGCATTAAAGGCCGATAAATTTCCTGAGATAACTTTTTCACTTACCGAGCCACTTGCCAACATCCCTTACGGCGTAAATGCATTCCCGGCAGCGGCAAAGGGACGGCTCACTATTGCCGGTGTAACAAGATCAATAATAATGCCTGTAAAAATCGCCGTTAGTGAAGACAAAAAAATAATAGTCGACGGTATACAACAGGTAAAGATGACTGATTATGGTATCGATCCGCCAACTGCACTCCTGGGAATGTTAAAAACCGGGGACACTATAACAATAAACTTTAAAACAACTTTTTCATCCCTTAACTAATATTTATCTCTTAACCAATCACTAATATTTAAACTACAAACTCATGGACAAAAAATTTTACTTATTAAGCAAATTAATAACGGTAATAATTGCGTGTAGCGGATTTACCGCTATGGCACAGGATACCGGTATACAGTTTTACCGGCCGAACAACCAGCACGGTATAAATGTGTTTGAAACCACTAAAATAGACAGCGTTCCTTTTAAAGGGTTAAAAGTAAAAGTGGGTGGCAATTTTGAATTAACTTACCAGGCATTAAACCAGCAGAACACCGCGGTGCCTTTAACGCCGCCCCCGTTTACCTCGAGCATTAACACCCTTTTACCGATTGTACATGGGTTCCAGTTGCCGGAAGCCAACCTGATTTTTGATATACAGCTGGCTGACGGTGTGCGCATGAACCTGACATCGTACCTGGCCACAAGGCATCATGAGAATACCTGGGTGAAAGGAGGGTACATACAATTTGACAAATTGCCCTTTTTTCATAGCGAGGTTATCGACAATATAATGAAATATGTAACTATAGATATCGGCCAGAATGATATTGATTATGGCGACCAGCACTTTAGAAGAACTGACGGGGGAAATACCATATATAATCCATTTATAGAAAACTATATTATGGACGAGTTTGCTACGGAACTTGGGGCTGAATTTTACTACCATAACCCTTCAGGTTTTTTCCTGATGGGCGGGATTACTGATGGGGAGTTGGATCAAACAGTGGCAGCCGGCACCACTACGCTGCTACAAGGCACTACTATCTCTACCGAATATAATGCAATTGACTCTGCTACACATCAACCAAATAAATATGACCCCGCTTTTCTGGGGAAAATAGGTTTCGACAAGCAGGTTAATGAGGATTTCAGGATCAGGGTATCAGGATCCTTCTATACTGATAACAGTGCACAAGACAACAGTCTCTTTTTTGGCGACCGTACAGGCTCTCATTATTTTAATGTTATGCAAAGCGCGGCCATTTCAGCGTATGCATCAACCGCGAATGTGATTGCCGTTCAGAATGATTATTACCCATGGTCCGGCAGGTTAGACCCGGCGTTTTCTGAAGAAGTTCATACATATATGGGCAACTTGTTTTTAAAGTATAAAGGGTTAGAATTTTTTGGCACCATAGAAGACGCACACGGAAGAGCAATTACAGAAGTAACAGACCGCAAGATGACACAATATGCTGCCGACGTTATTTACCGGTTCCCCGAAGACAAGCAAAACTTTTGGGTTGGTTTTCGTTACAACACGGTAACCGGCATGATCCAGGGAAATACAACTAATATCACAATTAATCGTACGGCTGGGTCAGTTGGCTGGTTTTTAACTAAAAATATTATGACGAAGGCGGAATACGTTGACCAGGAATATTTGGGTTATTCACCCTATAATATCCTTAACGGCGGCAAGTTTCACGGCGTGTGCATTGAAGCGTCAATAGCATTTTAACATTTTTTACAAAACAACCTTAATGCCGGAGGACTACAACTCCGGCATTTTTAAAAGGCAATGAAGCTTGCTAAGCTTCTTATTCAAGCGGATAAAAAGTTGTCACTAAATAAATTCAGGTACAGACGCATTTTTATGATGTAAAATGAATAAACTAAAATTTTACAAAATTTTCATGCTCACAATCACGCTGCTCCCTGTCGCAGTCAGTCTCAGAGCGCAAAGCAATTATTCTCTTTGCAGTTATCTTGCTACAATAAATGGTACTTCAAACATTCAGGCATGGAGTGAGAAGGTACGGGAAATTTCAGGGAACGGGTATATAAAACAAAATATTGATAAAAGTTTTACCCTCCGATCATTTAAAATAATAATGCAGGTAAATTCCATTAAAAGTGATCAAGGCTTCATCCTGGAAAACAGGACTTATAAAGCGCTCAAAGCGGATAGGTTTCCTGTAATCACTTTTGTACTTACCGAACCTATCGATAATATACCCTATGTATTAACGCCGTATTCAGTAACCGGAAAAGGCTGCCTTACCATTGCCGGGGTATCCAGGGATATAACGATGCCGTGTAAAATTACCTTTTCAGGAGAAAAGAAAATAACAATCGACGGGGAACAACGGGTGAAAATGACAGATTATAATATTGACCCACCAACTGTTTTTTTTGGAATGATAAAAACCGGGAATATTATTACCATCAGTTTTAAGACCACTTTCTTAACAGCTGATTGATAAAAATCCTCCATAAAATAGCAAATCAATATAATTAGGACTGGCAGCAGACAATAGGCTACATCAAAGATGTGGCCCTTTTTATCTATGGTATTTTGACCTATCGGGACATAAATGAATTGAAGCAGATAATTGCTATATTGCATATTCTAATTGCTAATTTTCGCCCTTTTTATCCTAATCCTAATAAATTATTATGAAGCATCTTATCATTGGTGATCTGCACGGCAAAGACTGCTGGAAAGCCGTCGATATTAAACCTTATGATAAGATTATTTTCCTGGGCGATTATGTCGACCACTGGAACTTACCAGACCAAAAAATCTATGAAAATTTACAGGATGTAATTAAACTAAAGAAAAAGCACCCAAAGAAAGTTGAACTGTTACTGGGTAATCATGACGTACAATATCTTTATTATCCGCATTTTCTTTGTTCTGGTTTCCGGCCTGGTATGCAAAGGTCATTAACAGAGATATTTTATAATAACAAGGATCTTTTTAAAGTAGCTTATCAAAAGGATAACCACTTGTTTACACATGCCGGTATCACAAATTCATGGTATGCTGAATTTTTAGAATTGCCGCTATTGCAGCAAAGTAAAGATGAACGGGATACGGTAGCTGACCTTATCAATAAAATAGAACAAACCGCTCAGCGATGGTTATTACACAAGGCCGGGACTATCAGAGGAGGTGATGGACATGGCGGTGTTACCTGGGCTGATAGAAAAGAGATGATCGCGGATATGCTGGATGGCTATCACCAGGTAGTCGGCCATACGGTGGTGCCCCAGGTTGAAGTTGTAAGGTTTAGCAATAAATCGGTTACTTTTATCGACGTTTTGGATACGAGGACTTATTTTCACGAGGTGGATTGTTGATTTTCCATTAAATAAAACATTTTTGTATAAACAGATTTGTTTATATTTGTATTATGAATAAAGATATTACCATACTTAAAGGCATACACCCGGGGAGAGTGCTTGAAAGGGAGCTTAAAAAAAGGAATTTAAGTAAGGGACGTTTTGCGCTGTCTGTAAATGAATATCCGCAAACTATCGGGGCTATCATAAATGGCAAACGTGACATGAATGCACCCCTTTCGTTAAAGATAGAAAATGCTTTAGGCCTGGACGAGGGTTATTTTATGGTGCTGCAGGTATATTATGATATTAGGGAAATAAAACGGCAACAGCAGGGAAATAATCGCCCAAATCTTTCTTTGATCAGGCCTGCAGTGTTTTGGGACACATTAATTGATAAAATTGATTGGGAAAAACAAAAAAGAGCGGTGATCAAGCGGGTTTTTGAACGGGGGAATGAGCAAGAACGAGGCGAGATTATACGATTTTATGGAAAGGAAACGGTGGAGGCAATCATTAATGAGATAGTTCCGAATAATAGCTTGCGTCTGTCAAACCAATAAAAACATAGATAAAATGATGCATTGGCATACTGTGGAGGGTTTGTTAAAAGATAGCCTGATACTATTGATGAAAGCCCCCGAATTTTCTCGGTTCAGATTAGTTGGAGGAACTTCGCTAAGTCTTCAGATTGGTCATCGTATGTCTGCGGATATTGATTTATTTACTGATGCATCTTATGATTCTATCAATTTTGATATTATCGATCAGTTTCTTGTAAGTCATTTCAATTATGTCAGTGCTTCGTTTGGTATACATCCTGGCATGGGAAAGTCTTACATAATTGGAGTCGACAAAAATAATTCAGTAAAGATTGATATTTACTATACGGACAATTTCATTCAGCCCGCACTGGTTATAAACAATATCCGTATGGCGACAATAGAAGAAATTATTGCTATGAAAGTGGATGTTATATCAAGGATAGGCAGAAAAAAGGATTTTTGGGATTTACATGAATTGTTAGACAGTTATACTATACCACAGATGATCGAACTTCATAAAAAACGCTATCCGTACAGTCATAATGAAGAAATTATCAGGAAGAATTTTATTGACTTTGTTAGTGCAGATGATGATTTTAATCCCATTTGTCTTAAAGGAAAGTATTGGGAATTGATTAAATTGGATATAGTAAATGCCCTCGAAAATTAAAATCAGCAATCTCTATTCTCTGATTTATTGGAAAGATTAAAGTCGTATCCCAGCACCTTACAATGAATTCCGCTGCGTCACTCTAAACGGAATTGCCAAATGCTCCTTCGCGTTATTCAGCACCATTTCTGCGGCTTTTTCGCCCATCATTTTAAAATCGGTCGAGATGGTTGTGATGCCATTGAGGATGATCTTCTTCAAAGGGGTTTCATTATAGGAAATTACGCCAATATCCTCACCCACTTTTAATTTATCACCGATTATTTTTTCAATTAATTCAACCAGGTCATCCTCCATCAGGTTGATGTATACAGTGCCAGGTAGTAGGCTTTCATTTTTAAGATCATGGATAATATCATAATCAAAAGCATACTGGCCGCAAAAGTTTATAAATCCTGTTAATATTTCCTTTGAATAATAGCTATTTTCAGGGAAAATGATTTTTAGAGAATGATATTTGCTTAGTTTCTCAAGCAATTGTTCAAGGGCATAATAAATATCCTGTTCAAAATTTTCATAAACCGCGCCGAAATTTCCGGTTACGCCCTCAATTAATTTATCCATCAGGATCAGTTTATCTTTTGGTAGCTCATTGATCACCGCGAATGCATTTTCAGTATTTTCGATAAAATGGGGGATGATCACCAGTTTGGAATATTGATCTGTTTTATTGGCAAGCAATTTTTTGAAGAAATTAAAATTGTTATTGTAAATATAAAAATCAATAGCCGCGTTACTGCCAAGTGTTTCGGCGAAGGCATCATAAATAATTTTTTTATGACTGCTTAGCTTATTAAATAACAACAGGATTTTTACCGGCTGGTTAAATTGTGTATTGGATATAAAATAACCTTTGCCCGCAATTGATTTGATGGCATTATATTTTTTTAATTCCTTATAAGCCCTTTCAATAGTATTACGCGACGCTTCGAGTGCGATGCTTAAATCATTTATTGAAGGTAGGATATCGTCTTTCTCAATTTTCTGGTCTTCAATTCCACGCAAAATAGAATTACTTATCTGCAAGTATTTTGGGGTGATGGAATACTCGTCTATCTTAATAATTTTCAGGTAATTCTTCATTTGCCTAAAAATGGGTTATTGCTTTTGAAAAACAAAATAAAATGTAGAGAACTCTTTGTCATTGCGAGCGAGGAACGAGCGTGGCAATCGCGAACTCTGCAAGCCCGTTTTGCATTTTCGCTCTGTACAGTTCGCGATTGCCGCGCTGCGCTCGCAATGACATATTGTTATGTGTTTCTGAGTTACACTTGTTATGTGATGATATAGTTTTTATCTATAACTTTGAAGTAAATATATAACTGCCCGATTTTAATTGGTAAACCGCTTTGCCGCTTTCAAACTTTACAAAAGTAATTCCTTTTTCTTCCCTCGTTGGTCTCCCGTTTTCAGTAACAGTTTTAACAGAACTTGCTGGGAGGTACAGTGTAGCGGCTGTATTCGCAGGTACAGTAGCCGTGTAAGTAAATACACCATTATCGACCTTCCAGCTGCTTTTTATCCGGCCATAAGGGGAATCATAAAAGCCTTTTGCCCAGGTCATTTGGCCGGTTGGGTCAGGCTCTGGCTGCAGGATGAATCTTTTAAAGCCGGGTTCATCACGCTGTATACCCAATGAATAGGCCATCATCCATTGGCCTACTGCACCAAAAGAATAATGGTCGAAGGAGTTCATGCTGTTATTGCCGCCAAAACCATTTTCTACCGTATAGCTGTTCAGTCGCTCCCAAATGGTGGTTGCCCCCTGGTCAATTGCATAAAGCCATGAAGGGTATTTGTTGTTTTGAAGTACTTTATAAGCAAGGTCACTTGCCCCATTGTCAGAAAGCGCTTTACTGATAGCGCCTGTTCCGATGAAGCCGGTCATGAGTGAATATTCAGGGCGGACAATGCCGTTATCATCGGTGTTTTCGCGTTCAACAGCCACTTTAAGGTTTTTAACCATATAGGGAATATTTTCATCGCTGAAAACACCCAGTGCCAGCGGCACAGCGTAGGAAGTTTGCGTATCAGAAACTTTAAATACCGCTTTGGTTGCCGGCCCTCTTTGGCCAAATCCGCCGCCGCCAATAAGCCCGACAGTTTTCTTATCCGCATTTACAAATGTCCTGTTAAAAAATGCCTTACGCTCATCGTACATGGCTTTGAATTTTTTCGCACCTTCTTTTTTGTTGAGGATATTAGCCACCTGTACCATTATACCAAGGTCATAAATATGATAGGCGGTTACCAGGAAATCTGTGCCTAACTGGTTGTATTGCGGCCCCAGCCAGTCACCCAAAACATTGTCGGAGCTCATGCCGGTTTCCTTATTGATAGTTGAATTTACATAGTCGATATAAGCAGACATGGCATTATAATGTTCGGCCAGCAGCCCAACGTCGTCATATTGCTTATAAGTTTCCCAAGCCACGGTAATGCCAGCACTTCCCCATAATACGCCGCCGAAACCGCCGCCAATAGGGGCAATATCTGTAAATTTGCCTTTGGGTGTTTGCAGGTCGCGCATGGCGATCATGTGCCGTCTGAAAAACTGGTCGGCATTGGAAACGTAGGTAGCCGTGCGGGAAAAAATGCTGATATCGCCCGACCATCCCATGCGCTCATTACGTTGCGGACAATCAGTTGGAATGGTCAGAAAATCATCAATATTTGACCAAACAAGATTCGACCATAGCTTATTTACTTTTACATTCGAAGTTTCGTAATCAGCAGTCAACTTTGTTACCGAACTAATTGATAAACCCTGCACATCCGCTAATGGCAAAGGTGCATCAACGCCAGTTATCTCAATATATTGAAGTCCGCGAGAGGTAAAACGCGGCTGGAACACCTGATCGCCATCGGTCATCACATAAGTGTCCTGGCTTAAAGCGGCGCGGTAGTTTTCTGTCATCAACATACCAACACTACTGCCCGAGGCTGTTAAATTAGGGTACAAAACCTCCGAATATCTTAAAGTGATCTTTTTACCCGCCTTGCCATTTTTGATCGTAATCCTGGGGACACCCACAAAATTCTGTCCCATATTATAAACGTACACACCTTTGCGCACTTCTTTTATGCTTTGAGCAGTAAACGTTTTAAATATACCCGCATTGTTGCCGATTTGCCCGGTTATAGATAACTTATCAAAGTTAAAATCTGTTTTGTTTCCCATAAAGTCGGTCGAAATCCCTGAATAGGTAGTCCCTTCAAGCTTTACGTTAACCGTGGGTTTCCAACCGCTATCATTATATCCGGCGGTAGCCCAGTTTTTAATGTCTGCTTCGCGGGTAGCATCATAAACCTCGCCCATGTCAAGACTGCTGTAAATTATAGGGCCACGGTTGTAATATTTCCAGTCCTTATCGTTGGTTGTAACTACATCTTTTGAACCATCCTGGTACGTGATCACCAATTTAGCCAGCAGGGATTGGCGGTCGCCAAAATGGTTCCATATGTTGCCGAAGCTTAGCAAGCCACTCCACCAGCCTTCACCAAGCATAGCGCCGATGGCATTTTTACCGTTGCTTACCATATCGGTAACATCATAGGTTTGATAAAGGTGGGTGATATTATACTGAGTTAAACCGGGATTATAATAATCATTACCCACCCGCTTTCCGTTAATGTAAACTTCATAGATGCCACGGGCGGTAACATAAAGCCGGGCTGATTCTATTTTTTTGTCGGATGTTATAAAGTTGGCCCGCAGCATTGGCATGGCATTATGACTTGGGTTTGCCGCTATCAATACGCCGCTGCTGCCGCCCGAAACCATGTATCCGCCGTTTTCTATACTCAAGCCCGAATTTGGATTTGAGGTATAGGATTTATAAATACCGTCGTAATCAGGTTTTTTTAAATCTTCTATAAACAAGGCATTTCCCGGTTTACGCACATTGGCGACAATGACATCCGAAAAAGACGCTGTTTGCCCGGCATCGGCAGCGAAGCCGATATCGCAAAGCATACCATAGGTGATAAAGTCACCGCCGGAGCCCATTGGGTTGAGGTTTATAGATGCGCCTCTATTTCCCCTTCCGGGAAAGCCCTGGGGCGTTGCTGTAGCTTCCTTTTTTACTTCGACAAAGAATGTATTGCTGCCATCCAGAGTAAGGTTCAAAGTGCCATACTCGCCCCTGATCTCGAAATGATGTGCCTTATTTTTGTTGTCGTTATTAATAATTCCAGGTTTTACCTCGAACGTTTTAACCGGCTTAACTGCGGTGTCTTTATCGGTATAACCGGCACGGTAAATGTTTACCCGTGCTTTGCCGCTATCGGTTAAACCAACAGCCGAAACATCAAGTTCTACCTTAAAATAACTTTCATTTTTGCCCCGCTGCACCTGGAAATTATTTTTGTTTTTGTCCATCAGCCGAGGGTCATTCGCCGCCAGGATGATACCCGCATGGTTACTGCCCGGCGCGATTGTAATGGCATACTTCAAATTGAATATTGGTAAATATTGGGCATATAAAACCAAATCCTCATCATTTCCACCTATCCACATTGCGCCGTCCCACGCAGACAATTTAGGATCAGGGTTCATCAAACCGGTTTCGAACCATGAGTTTGCAGAGGCTATCGCATTAGTTTGATCCCAAACGGTTACCGTCCAGTTGTACCGTGTTGCAGCTGTGAGCGGCCTGCCAACGTAGGCAATGCCAAGCGACTCGTCTCCTGTTACCTTGCCGGTATTCCAAACTACATCGCCCTTGGTGTTTTTTACCTCAATTTGATATTTAGTTTGGGCATAACCCATTTTTCTGGCAGGCGCTTTCATCTGCCAACTAAAACGTGGTGTTGCAACATCAATACCAATAGGGGTAATGGTATATTCAACCTGCAAATTGTCAATCACCGGTGGCAGGGCTTTTCGCTTTACCTGCGCAAATAAAGCCGAAATCGGCAATAACATTAACAGTAATAAAAACCGGGATAACAGCTTCGGGTTGCAAAGGCAAGTTTTTTTCATAACAGATATTTAATTATAGCGGTAATTGGTATGGGATGCAATATACATGATTTGTAATTTTTAACTATCCTTAACTGTCTGCACTCCGGGAAAACGCATTAAAATGATTGATGAAATTTCATCTATCAACGCTTTATCTTAGTTTATTAGAAGGAGGCTCCTATGGAGCCAATGGGATTTATTTGTACTTTCTATAAACACGATGCTCCTCCGGAGCGTTTTTTGACCTCTTTAATATCGGTTGGTTGACTCCAGCGGAGTCTCGTGTTTATAGAAACGATTTGATCACGCTACTTAGGCTCCGATAGATGCCTCCTAATTGGACTTTAAAGAATTTTAATACGTTTGTCCTGCGTCTGCACTAAACAAATGAGCTTTTGTTATGATAAAGAAACCTGCCATTTTATGCATGTGTAATAAATTGAATATAAATCGAGATGTAAGACAGTAGGGGATGGTTAACTAAAAGCATTTTCCTTATCTTGCCATATCCAATTAGAATACCCTTTTTAAGTAACAATGAGAAAGTTCATTTTTTTATTTCCTGCGATGCTTGCTTGCGGGATGTGTTTCGCACAAGTAAAAGTTCAACACTTGTTAACAGAAAACCAGGTCGACCCTATCAGCATAGATGCCCTTGTTCCGCGGTTTAGCTGGCAACTGGACGCGGGAGATAAACGGGATGTAATACAAACAGCTTACGAGATAAAGGTTACAAAGGACAAACATAAAATTTGGAATACCGGAAAAGTAATGTCAGATCAATCGATGTATGTGCCTTATAAAGGCGAGGCATTAGTATCGGGGCAAAAATATTACTGGCAGGTAAGGGTTTGGGATAATACCGGCAAAGCTTCTGAATGGAGCGTGCCTGCATCCTGGCAAATGGGCATGCTTTCGCCCACCGATTGGAAGGCGCAATGGATAACGCCGGGTTTTGTTGAGGATTCTGTTATGCGGCCAAGCCCCTTGTTCCGTAAGCAATTTTCATTAACTAAAAAAATAGCATCGGCAACAGCTTATATTACGGCTCATGGTTTATATGAAGCGCAAATAAACGGCCACAGGGTTGGCGATGCCTATTTAACCCCCGGCTGGACAAGCTATAACAAACGCCTGCAATACCAGGCCTATGACGTTACCGCATTGCTTCAAGAAGGAAAAAACGCCGTAGGCGCCGAACTTGGTAGCGGCTGGTATCGTGGCTACATTGGTTATAACCCGAAACCTGGCCTTTACGGAAAGGATATCGCCTTATTGTTTCAAATGGAAGTAACCTATACCGATGGCACAAAAGAGGAAATTGTATCTGATGATAGCTGGAAATCATCAACCGGACCTGTTCGTTTTGCAGAAATATATTATGGGGCAACTATTGATGACCGCATGCAGCAGAAAGACTGGTCGACCACCAACTTTGATGATAAAAGCTGGTCGGGTGTAAAAGTTCAGAATTTTTCGAAGGACGTATTAGTGGCAACTTATAATGAGCCTGTACGAAAGCACGAAACATTTAAACCGGTAAAAATATTTACAACGCCAAAAGGCGAAAAAGTGATTGATTTCGGTCAAAACCTTGTTGGCTGGGTACAGATGAAGGTAACCGGTAATGCGGGGGATAAGATCACCATATCACATGCCGAGGTAATAGATAAAGCAGGTAATTTTTATACTGAAAACTTGCGCACGGCCCGGTCGCAGGATGTTTATATATTAAAAGGCGGGGGTGAAGAAACTTTTGAACCGCAGTTTACCTGGCAGGGCTTTCGGTTTATTAAGATAGAAGGTTATCCCGGTGATTTGAAGCCTGAAGATTTTACAGCTATCGCGCTTTATTCGGATATGACGCCTACCGGGTCTTTCTCGTGCTCAAATACTATGATAAATCAATTGCAGCATAATATTCAATGGGGGCAAAAAGGCAATTTTTTGGATGTGCCGACCGACTGCCCGCAGCGTGATGAGCGTTTAGGCTGGACGGGCGATGCCCAGGCATTTTCGCGCACAGCATCATACCTGATGAACGTACATAACTTTTTTACCAAATGGCTTAAGGATGTCTCCGCAGATCAATACGCCAGCGGGAGTATCCCTTTTGTTATTCCAAATGTTATTGGCGGAAATTCAAAAGAAGAGCCGGGCGCAAGTACAGGATGGGCTGATGTATGTACAATTATCCCCTGGAACATGTACCTGGCCTATGGGGATAAACGGATATTGGAAAACCAGTACACCAGTATGAAAGCCTGGGTTGATTATATGCAGCACCAAAGCAGGAACGATCTCTGGAACACAGGCTTTCACTTTGGCGACTGGCTTTTTTATAGTGTAAATGATGACACCGACGGAAGTTCGGCTATTACTAATAAATATTTGATAGCCCAGTGTTTTTATGCGTATTCAACGCAACTGCTTATTAATGCAGCAAGTGTTTTGGGCAAAACAGATGACGCAACTGCTTATACCGCGTTGCTTGCTAAAATAAAGGATGCCTATTTAAGAGAGTATGTAACACCGAACGGGTTGATTTCATCCGATACGCAAACAGCTTATGTGCTTGCCCTGCAATTTGATATGCTGCCCGAAAACTTAAGGTTGCAGGCTGCCGACAGGCTCGTCAGAAATATAAGAAGGTATGATAACCATTTAACAACCGGGTTTTTAGGCACACCTTATCTGTGCCATGTGCTTAGCCGTTTTGGACGTGCCGATGTGGCTTACCAGCTTTTATTGCAGGATACCTATCCAAGCTGGCTGTACCCTGTTAAAATGGGCGCTACTACCATTTGGGAAAGATGGGACGGCATAAAACCAGACGGCAGTTTTGAAGAACCAAGCATGAACTCCTATAATCACTATGCTTACGGTGCCATAGGCGATTGGATGTACAGGGTAATTGCAGGTATCGATACCAAAACCGAAGGCCCAGGGTATAAGCAAATCGTGATCAAGCCAACTATTGGCGGTGGCTTAGACAGCGCGTTTGCTGATTACAAAACTAATTATGGAAAGGTGAGTTCGCACTGGAAAGAGGATAAAGGGCCTATTTTGAATGTTACATTGGATGTGGAGATTCCCGCTAATACAACAGCTACGGTTTACATTCCGGCAAACCCGGGAAGTGTTTTACAGGAAGGCGGCAAATCAATTCGCTCCAAACCTGAAATAAAAATGGCTGAACCTGTGCCGGGTTATATAGTAGTTAATATTGGTTCTGGTGTTTATCATTTTAGCACATTAGGCGTTGACCTTTAAATATCAGTTATAATTTTTAATAGGGCAGGATTGATCTAGTTGGAAATTCTATTTAAACATTCAAGCTCAATCAACCATTCACCTAATAAACTTAATCAACCAACACATGGGCATCATTTTCGGCGTATTTTTTCACTTTATCGGTGGCTTTGCTTCCGGGAGTTTTTATATCCCTTATAAAAAGGTAAAGGGCTGGGCCTGGGAAAGCTTCTGGATTGTTGGCGGCATTTTTTCATGGCTTATTGTTCCACCGCTGGCAGCATGGCTAACTATACCGGGCTTTGCTGAAATTATAAAAAGCACCGGTATCAATGTATTAGGCTGGACATACCTGATGGGCCTTTTATGGGGTATTGGCGGTTTAACTTATGGTTTAGGGGTACGCTATCTCGGCGTGTCGTTGGGCAGCACCATTATATTAGGACTTTGCGCGGTTTTTGGCTCACTGGTGCCATCAGTTTATTATGACTTTTTCCCAAAAGCAGACAAAGACACTTTCACCATGCTGCTGCATACCCCTTGGGGGCAAATGGTATTGTCGGGAATTGCAATTTGCGTAATCGGCATTATCATATGCGGCAAAGCTGGTACAATGAAAGAAAAAGACCTTGTTAAAAATAGTACTGCAGCTGCCGAAAACAAAGATTACCGCTTTGGCCTGGGTATTTTTGTAGCCATTATATCCGGTGTTCTAAGCGCATGTTTTAATTTTGGTTTAGAAGCAGGCAAGTCAATGGCTGATGCGGCTAACCAGGTATGGGTTGCGGCACATCCATCGCAGGGAAATTTCCTGTTCAGGAATAATGTTACTTATATCGTTGTGCTTTGGGGCGGTTTAACTACCAATTTTATATGGTGTATGATATTGAACGCCCGCAATAAAACCTTTGGCGATTATACTAATCCGAAAACTCCATTGTTAAAAAATTATCTTTTTTGCGCATTGGCCGGTACAACGTGGTTCCTGCAGTTTTTCTTTTACGGAATGGGAGAGAGCAAGCTGGGGAACGGGGCAAGTTCCTGGATACTGCACATGGCCTTTATTATACTGATAGCTAATATGTGGGGGCTTGTTTTAAAAGAGTGGAAGGGCGTAAGCAAAAAAGCACTTGCCACTGTTATAGTGGGGATAGCGGTTATCATTTTATCAGTTCTTGTAGTGGGATATGGGAACTCTATAAAGTAGAAAAGAGAGTCAAGAACCAAGAGCCAAGATGAAAAGAACAATATTTTGAAAGGCAGTTTTCTTGATTCTAAATACAACAAATAAATATCAATCAACATGTCTGTTAAGTCAACAAATTTTAAATATGTAAGCTATTTATGGGATGAAGCCAAAGCAGCAGCGCTAGCGGGCGATGAAGTGGCTTTGCTCATTTACCGGTCGAACTTATTGGGCGCCGATCTACGGCTTACAAATTATGGCGGGGGAAATACTTCCTGCAAAATAATAGCAAAGGATCCTTTAACCGGCGACGATACCGGAGTAATGTGGGTAAAAGGCTCCGGCGGGGATTTAGGAACATTGAAAAAAAGCGGACTCGCCGCCCTGTATGTGGATCGGCTAAATAATCTTAAAAAAGTATATCACGGAATAGAACATGAGGATGAGATGGTTGAACTTTTTAACTATTGTATTTTTGATCTGAGTTCAAAAGCACCATCTATAGATACGCCGTTACATGGATTTTTGCCCTTTAAACATATCGATCACCTGCACCCGGACGCGGCTATTGCTATCGCGGCAGCAAAAGATGGCAAAAAGATCACCGCCGAGCTTTTTAAAGGTAAGATAGGCTGGGTAGAATGGCAAAGACCGGGTTTTGACCTTGGTTTAAAGTTAAAAGCATGTCTTAATGAAAACCCGGGAATAAGAGGAATTATGCTTGGCTCGCATGGCTTATTCACCTGGGGCGATACCGCCTACGAAAGCTATATCAATACGCTCGAAGTCATTGAACAATGCGCCGAATATTTGGAAGCAAATTATGGCAAAAAAGGCCCCGTATTTGGCGGCCAGAAAATTACAAGCGCCGATGAAGCTGACAGGAAAACGCAGGCCATTGCTTTAGCGCCTGTTCTTCGGGGTTTTTGTTCTGGCAGTGTGCGGATGATTGGCCACTTTACGGATGATAGCCGAGTGCTGGAATTTATCAACTCCGATGACCTTGACAGGCTTGCACCGATGGGAACCAGTTGTCCCGATCATTTTTTAAGGACGAAGATTAGTCCGCTGGTATTAGATTTAACTCCCGGCGAAGATTTAAGCGATACTAAAGCCATCAAAGAAAAGCTTGCGCCTGCATTTGAAGTCTATCGCAAAATGTACGCGGAATATTATGAAAGCTGCAAACATTCGAACAGTCCGGCTATGCGGGACGCGAACCCTGTGGTAATACTTTATCCGGGGGTAGGTATGTTCACGTTTGCAAAGGATAAGCAAACCGCTCGTGTTGCTGCTGAATTTTACATCAATGCTATTAACGTAATGAAAGGGGCAGAGGCTATATCTGAATATACCTCGCTGCCGCGCCAGGAAGCTTTTAACATTGAATATTGGCTATTGGAAGAAGCCAAGCTCCAGCGTATGCCAAAACCAAAAACACTTTCGGGCCGAATTGCCCTGGTTACCGGGAGTGCGGGAGGTATAGGAAAAGCCATTGCAAAAAAATTCGCAGATGAAGGCGCCTGTGTGGTTATTAATGACAATGATGAAACCCGGCTATCTGGCGCAAAAGAAGAATTTACCAAACAATATGGCAAAGACACCTATACTGCCACGCTACTGGATGTAACCATTAAGACCACTATTGATAAAGCGTTCGGCACCGCAGTATTGGCCTTTGGAGGTGTCGACATTGTGGTGAATTGCGCCGGTTTGTCTATCTCAAAACCAATTGAAGAACACACCGAAAAGGACTGGGACTTACTGTATGATGTATTGGTAAAAGGCCAATTTTTGGTAACGCAGGCGGGCGTTGAAATTATGCGCAAGCAAGACATTGGTGGTGATGTATTAAATATTGTGAGTAAAAACGCATTGGTATCGGGACCTAATAATGCAGGCTATGGTTCTGCCAAAGCGGCACAGCTGCATTTGAGCAGGCTGAATGCGGCGGAATTGGGCAAGGATCACATCCGTGTAAACGTAGTAAATCCGGATGCCGTAATATCCGACAGTAAAATATGGGCCGGTGATTGGGCAGCGGGCCGGGCGAAAGCTTATGGGGTAACAGTTGAGGAGCTTCCCGCTTATTATGCCAAAAGAACATTATTAAATGAAGTTATTTTGCCGGAAGACATTGCCAATGCGTGTTTAGCTTTGGTGGGCGGGTTACTAAATAAATCAACCGGAAATGTTTTGAATGTGGATGGCGGGGTTGCGGCGGGCTTTGTGAGGTAAAATATACTTTTCTCAGCAAAAATTAACTACTGTGAGCGCGCATGTATTTTGGTAACAGATAGAATACCCCATAGGGGTAAAACATTTGTAGAAAACAAAAATAACCAAACAAAATTGCCCTGTTAAGGGCTACCCTTTGCGAAATGGGTAATCCCTGACGGGGCAACAAGATTGTTCGATATGAAATTCTACAAATGTTTAGCCCCTGACGGGGCAAAAAAACTTGATGGAATTTATGGACTAATTGAATATGAACAGAATCGCATTCAAAATGAAACTATTTCCCGGCTTTGCCGATGAATATAAGACGCGACATGATGAAATCTGGCCCGGCCTGGTTGAAATACTTAAAGAGGCGGGCATCAATGATTATTCTATATTTATCGATGAAGAAACCAATTGCCTTTTTGGGATTTTGAAGGCTGAAAGCATTGAAAAGATGGATGACATGTCCGCCAATCCTATTATGCAGCAATGGTGGCAGTTTATGAGCGATATAATGGAAACCAATACCGATAATTCCCCGGTGAGTATACCTTTAAAAGAAGTTTTTTATTTAGCCTGATAATACTATGGAGCAATATAAACTTGATGAATATAATCATCAGCACCTAAAAGAACACCAACGTAAATTTGATTTTGTAGTAGCAGATGTAACCCGATTGGATGATGTGCTGAAAAAACTGCAGGCCTTTCAAATTGCTATACCCAGCTGGGCCTTAGGCACGGGTGGTACGCGTTTCGGCCGCTTTTCGGGTGGCGGCGAACCTCGCAGTTTGGAGGAGAAAATTGAAGATGTTGGATTGATCCATGCCCTAAATCGCTCCAGCAATTCCATTTCCCTGCATATTCCCTGGGATATTCCCGAAAATTCTTCATCAATAAAAAACCTTGCTGATCAATTCGGTCTGCATTTTGATGCGGTAAACTCCAATACTTTCCAGGACCAGCCATGGCAAAAACTAAGCTATAAATACGGTTCTCTGCACCATGTGGACAAAGCCGTGCGTGAGCAAGCCATTGAACACAATGTCGAAGTAATAAAATATGGGGTACAATTAGGTTCAAAAGCTTTATCCATTTGGCTGTCGGATGGCTCAAATTTTCCGGGGCAGCTGAATTTCAGGGGGGCTTTTGAACGTACCCTGGATAGCCTGGGCCAGATTTATGAAGAGCTGCCTGATGACTGGAAAGTATGGATTGAATATAAACCTTTCGAACCCAATTTTTACTCAACCACTATTGGCGATTGGGGGCAATCCTATTTACTGGCCTCAAAGCTTGGCAATAAAGCGCTTACACTTGTCGACCTGGGCCATCACCTGCAGGGCACAAATATTGAGCAGATTGTATCATTGCTTTTAATGGAAGGCAAACTTGCCGGTTTTCATTTTAACGATTCAAAATATGGCGACGATGACCTTACCGTAGGCAGCATCAATCCCTACCAGTTATTTTTAATATTTAATGAATTGGTGGAGGGTATGGATACGCGGGGGATGAACCATGCGACCGGCATCGGCTGGATGATCGACGCATCTCACAATGTGAAGGATCCAATAGAAGACCTGCTGCAATCAGTTGAAGCGATAAAAATCGCCTACGCGCAGGCACTGCTTGTTGATAAAGCCGCTTTGGTACAGGCGCAGTGGGATAATGATGTGGCTAAGGCACAGGAGATATTGCAAAGCGCCTACCGCGCAGATGTGCGCCCGCTAATTGCGGAGGCACGTTTAAGGGCAGGTGGTGCTTTAAACCCTATTGGCGTTTTTCGTGAGCAAAAGGTTAGGGAGGGTTTGATAAAACAGCGTGGAGAAAAGACGGTTGCAACAGGATTGTAAAACTATTTTAAATACAATTTGTCATGGGTAGCAAAGCGGGCAATTGCGAACTTTACCTATTCGACCTGCAAAGTTCGCGATTGCTTCGTTCGTTCCTCACTCGCAATGACAATAGATTACTAAGATTGTAATATGAAACCCACCCCTGTCATAGCAGTTTTTGATGTTGGCAAAACCAACAAAAAATTATTTCTTTTTGATGAGGGTTATAATATTGTTTTTGAAAGATCGGCAAGGTTTAATGAAACCGAGGATGAAGACGGCTTTCCTTGTGAAAATCTCGAAAGCCTGAAACTTTCGGTATTTGATTCTTTAAATGAGATAAGTAAGTTAAAAGAGTTTGACTTGAAGGCTGTAAACTTTTCGGCATATGGGGCAAGTTTTGCTTATTTGGATAAAGGTGGACAAGCTATCGCCCCGCTTTATAATTATCTTAAACCATACCCCGAAGACCTTAAAAAGCAGTTTTACAATACCTATGGTGGGGAAACAAAATTTTCGTTCCAAACAGCATCGCCTGCACTGGGCAACCTTAATTCGGGTTTGCAATTGTACCGTATCAAACACCAAAAGCCCGAATTATTTAAAAAAATAAAATGCGCGCTGCACCTGCCGCAGTATTTAAGCTACCTGGTGAGCGGAAAAAAATTCTCTGATCTTACCAGTATTGGCTGCCATACTGCCCTTTGGGATTTTGGGCGCAATGATTACCACGAATGGCTTGTTAAGGAAGGTATTATTGATAAACTGGCGCCAATTCATCCTTCAGATGAGGTAGTTGCATCATCCATCCCCAATAGTAATTATAAGGTGGGTATTGGGTTGCATGATAGTTCTGCCGCTTTGATCCCTTACCTTGTAAGCTTTAATGAACCCTTTATTTTGCTTTCAACAGGTACATGGGCCATCAGCCTTAATCCTTTTAACCAATCGCCCTTAACCGAAGATGAATTAAAACACGACTGTTTAAACTATATCCAATACAACGGCAAACCTGTAAAAGCATCGCGCCTGTTCAGCGGGTATGATTATGAAGAAAAAGTAAAGCACATTGCGGAACAATTTAATGTAGATGTGTTGAAGTACCGTAACATTCCTTTTGAAGTCCGAAAGTCCGAAAGTCCGGAAGTCCGAAAGAAGAAAGAAAGGGGGCGGGGATTAGAGGCGGAGGATCAAAAAAGTTTAACTTTTGGTGCAAGGGACTTAGCTGGTTTTTCAAACGACATCGAAGCCTATTATCAATTAATGATTGATATAGTACAACAGCAAAAAATTTCAACCAGTTTTGTTTTAAAAGGTACTCCGGTGAAACGGATTTTTGTTGATGGCGGCTTTAGTAAGAATTCAGTTTTTATGCATTTACTTGCTTCCGCTTTCCCAAACCTTGAAATATACGCCGCATCAATGGCCCAGGCAACAGCATTGGGCACAGCGCTTGCCATCCACAATCATTGGAATAGTAAACCCATTCCCAATGATCTTATCGCATTAAAATATTATTCGGGAAGCAATAAATTATGATACCGCCTTTACTGATTATTTCCTGAACATGGAAGCGATCCAGAGAATAAGCGCAATAACAACAATTACAGAAATAATACCGACTATAGCCCCGGCTTTAAATATTCCGGCGATTACGGAGCAACTGCTTAAGCATAATAAGAGCAGAATGATGGAAGGGAAATATATTTTTTTCATGTTAGATATTTTTATTGCTATAATAACGAATATGCATAATTAGTTTCAAATAAATCAATTTTAATATTTTGTAAGCCTGTTTTTGTCTTACTCAATCAAAAATACGGGTAGGAAAAGCATTTTTCACCATTATCAAAATGATAGAAACCTATCAAAATGATAATCAACCTATCAAAATGATAGCATGTTTTAATGGTGTAAAACTTACACTATGTTCTTAAAAATCTGAAACCCAATAATTTACTTTCTATTGGTACAGATTTCAATTTTATGGCATGGGTATTGGCTTGCACTATTCAATAATTATTAATAATTGATTACACTCTTACAAGACGCATGCTTTCCTTTATCTTTGCTTCCATTATCCCGGAAGTTAAAATGTTGCGTTCCATTTTCTATTTCTCAATTCTCTATTTTATCCTGATCGATGCAATCACACATTAAGAACCTTTCAATAGCAGGTACATTAATTACCCTTGGTATTATTTTTGGCGATATTGGTACCTCGCCTTTATATGTTTTTCAAACTTTGCTGGTTGAGGGCGGAAAAGTAAACGAGGCCCTGGTATTAGGCTCCATTTCGTGTATCTTCTGGACGCTTACCCTGCAAACTACTTTTAAATACATTGTTATAACACTGCAGGCCGATAACCACGGTGAAGGCGGCATATTTTCGTTGTATGCGCTGGTTAGGCGGTATGGCAAATGGCTGGCCATACCTGCAATTATTGGGGCCGGTACATTGCTGGCCGATGGTATTATTACGCCGCCTATTTCTGTAACATCTGCTATCGAAGGGTTAAACAACGTGCCTGCGCTTAGCGACCCTAAGCTGCACCCTGAATTTATACCGGGCAGTCACCTTATTTTGGGCCTTGTTATTGGTATTATGGTGGCGCTGTTTTTCTTTCAGCAGTTTGGCACCAAGGTGGTTGGCTCGTCATTCGGGCCTATCATGCTTTTGTGGTTTATAATGATCGGGGTTTTAGGTTCGCTGCAGATCATGCATTACCCTACAATATTTAAAGCCGCTAACCCTTATTATGGATATAAACTGCTGACGGAGCATCCAAAGGGTTTCTGGTTGTTGGGCGCCGTATTTTTATGTACCACGGGTGCCGAAGCATTATACTCGGACCTTGGGCATTGCGGGCGTAAAAACATACAGGTTAGCTGGATATTTGTAAAGATCACGCTTTTATTAAGTTATTTCGGCCAGGGCGCATGGGTGCTGCTGCAACCAAAGGGGACTAATTTTGATGGAGTAAACCCATTTTATGCTATTGTACCAAATCCGCATTTATACATGATCCCTTGCGTTGCATTGGCAACCATGGCAACTATTATTGCCAGCCAGGCGCTCATCAGCGGTTCGTTCACATTGATTAGCGAGGCCGTGAGCATGAATTTTTGGCCGCGCATTACTATTAAATACCCATCAAACATACGCGGGCAAATCTATATCCCCAGCATTAACTGGATATTGTGCATAGGCTGCATCCTGGTTTCTCTTTACTTCAGGACTTCTGAACACATGACAGCTGCTTATGGGTTTTCTATAACGATTGCCATGCTTATGACAACCATCCTTATGTCATACTTTATGAGGTATGTGAAGCATTGGCCGCTATGGATCGTTGTTATTATTTTATGTGTTTTCTTAACCGTTGAATTCTCGTTCTTCGTGGCAAATGCGGTAAAACTGCTGAAAAGGTTATTCTTTGTTGTGTTTGAGATCGGTTTGATATTTACCATGTATATTTGGTTCAAAGCCCGCAAGATCAACAACCGCTTTTTGCACTTTATCGACCTTAAAGATCAATTACCCCTGTTAAATGCGCTTAGTGCGGATGAATCAGTAAGTAAATATTCTACCCATCTTATCTATCTTACCAAAGCCAATAACGCTAAGCAGATAGAAGAAAAAATCATGTATTCGATCATGAGCAGGAAACCCAAACGGGCGGACACTTACTGGTTTATCCATATCGAAACTACCAACGAGCCCTATACCATGGAATACACCGTTGACCAGATTGAGGCAGGAAAAGTGATCAGGGTTGAATTCAGGTTAGGGTTCAGGATACAGCCGAGGGTAAATGTGCTGTATCGTAAGGTAATTGAAGATATGGTTGCACGCAACGAGATTGACATAACCAGCAAGTATGATTCACTGAATCAATACAAAATTACAGCCGATTTCAGGTTTGTGATCATGGAAAAATTTCTGTCGTACAATAACTCCTTCGGCGCTAAAGAAGGTTTTATATTGAACAGTTATTTCGCCATAAAGAAGCTTGCTCAAACAGAAGCCAAAGCTTTTGGTTTGGATACCAGTGAAACTTATGTTGAAAAAATACCTTTGGTAGTAAAACCTGTTGGCAATATAGTGCTAAAAAGGGTTGAGGCGGATTAATTTCCCTGCACGATTTTTAGGATTAAAAGATTTTGAAACCATAAAATCTTTTAATCTTAAAAATCTTAGTTCAGACAAGGACATATTGTGATTAGATATAGTGGTCAAAAATAGTTGGTAAAACGGTTGTAACTATACTGGATATCAATTTAATATAATGGGTCAATTGAAAGTGTTTTCAATTGACTTTTTAAAATGAGTTTTCTTAGCCATTTAAGAACACAGCCAAAGATTAAATGTCGCGAACAAACCTCAAAAAGCAGGTTTAGCCTTTGGATTTACAAAGCCTTAATAATTTTAATTCAAATTATTACCAACTATTTTTGACCACATTACCTGTGATTAAGTAATTGCAGAGTGAATGTAATCTTACCCAAGGCCCACTACTGTCCTCTCCTGTTCGCCTTGTCTATTCTGCTTTTAAGCTCCGCAACCGGCATAGTTACCATACGCCCTATTGGCTGTTTACCACGATAAGTTATCACCCTTAATTGGGTTGCATCTTTTGGGACGATCAAAGGTTCCGTGTATTTAGGGTAAAACCTGTCTGGATATGAATTATCAAAGCTGTAATAAATATCAAGATCAGGGATTTCGGTATTCAGCGCTACCCTCACAAGGCTATCGGCACCCATACTGGCATCAAAGTCAGGGTCATACATGCTTGGGGCATATTTTATCTCTGCTTCATCCAGGCGGGGGAATTGTTTTTCAACCCGGGGATAAAAATCATTCCAGTTTTTCTTTTCTTTCGGCGACCACACTGATTCGGCAATGGCCATGCCACGGGGCCAGGTCATGTACTCCACCTGCCTGAAATTAAATACCTGCTCAGTCCATAAATTGCCCTGCCCTCCCAATATCAGTTTAGCCACGGCGCTATCAGGCACAGGTTCAAATTGGTAAGTTTTATTTAAACGAAGCGTCTCGTAAACGTGGGGCTCCATAACACGGTCGCTTTGCATATAATCAAGGTAGGCAAAAGTGGTAGGACTCATCACTACTTCGTGGCCAAGGTTTGATGCTGTAATACCACCTTTTATGCCGCGCCAGCTCATTACCGCTGCATCCGGGCCGAGGCCGCCTTCAATGATCTCATCCCAACCCATAAACTTTTTTCCCTTTGATTCTACTATCTTTTCCAAACGCTTTTCAAAGTAGCTTTGCACCTCTTCCATGTTTTTTAAACCCTCTTTTTGCATCAGGGCTTTAACAGAGTCGCTTTGTGCCCAAAAGTTTTTAGCACATTCGTCCCCCCCCATGTGAATATATCCAAAAGGGAAAAGTTGTGCGACTTCGGTCAATATCTTATCCAAAAAAGCATAAGTTTTTTCACTCGACGGGTTCAAAGTATTATCAACCAGCGCGGTGAGGCCGCCTTTGGCAAAATTCATAATATGTTCTCCCGACCGTACTTTGTAATTTTCGGCGCCCGGGGTACAAGACAACTCCGGGTACGAAACAACAGCCGCAAGGCTGTGTCCGGGAACGTCAACTTCGGGCATAATGTTTAAGAACCGTTCTTTACCATATTGCACCAGTTCCCTTATGTCGTCCTGTGTATAAAAACCGCCATAGGTACGTGGCTCATCAGGGGCTGGTGGTGTAAAGTTGCCAAATTCGCCTACTTTTTTAACGTTATATGCGCCAACGGTTGTTAAGCGGGGCAAACTTTTTATTTCAATGCGCCAGCCCTCGTCATCTGTAAGGTGCATGTGCAGCAGGTTAAATTTATAGCGCACCATCTGGTCGATGTATTGCTTTACCTCGTCTTTAGTGAAGAAATGCCTCGAAACATCCAGCATCAAACCACGCCAGCCAAACCTTGGGTAATCCGTAATATCAACACATGGCGCAACCCATTTTACATGCGGGGTTACTTCAGCGCTTTCAATTTCTTTAGGGAAAAGCTGTATCAGCGTTTGTACGCCATAAAATAAACCTGCAGGTTCATTGGCCATTATGATGATGCCTTTGGTACTAACCCACAAATGATAACCTTCCTTGCCCAAAGTGGTATCTTGTTTTTTATAAAGTGATAATTTAATTGTGGCAGGCGTTGCAGAAATATTTTTTACCGTTACTAATGCGCCGGTTGAGGTGGTTAACTTATTTTTTAAATAAGTAGTAACCAATTTTATTTCATCCGATGCGCCGGCTTCTATTATCACATGTTTTGGCAAAATGAACTCACCTGTTTTGGTAATAGTTTTTACCGGTTCGGGTATAATTGCCAGCGTGGTTTTGCTTACCTGGCTAAATGACAAAAAAGTTATAAAACAGCAACAAATCGATAAAGATAATTTTTTCATTTCAGGAATAATTAAAAGAGGTTTAACAGGGGAAACAGCACGCAAATTATACTTTTTAAATAATATTAAAAAGTATTTGATCGTAAAATCATCATTTATTAATTGTTATATTGCGTCCCCAGGACACATTATAAACCACATTTCATGAAAAAACTATCCGTAATGGCTATTTGCTTGGTTTTGGCAAGTGTTTCAACCTTTTTCTATTCCTTTAAACCAAGGAATGATGTCAGTAAAAATACTGATACAGTCCGTATAGGATCCGGGCTTATTTCGGGTGTTAAAAGTGATTCATCCGACGTTGTAGCATTTAAAGGTATCCCGTTCGCTGCGCCCCCTGTAGGGGAATTACGGTGGAAAGCGCCACAACCTGTGCAGCCCTGGGAAGGCGTGAAAAAATGTGACGCCTTCGGCCCCAGCCCGATGCAGGCCAAGCCAACCCCTTTTATGGTTTATACGTCTGAGTTTCTCATTCCCGAACAACCTATAAGCGAGGATTGCCTTTACCTGAACGTTTGGACAAAGGCTAAGCAGCATGAGAAAAAGCCCGTTTTTGTATGGATATATGGCGGTGGTTTTACTGGCGGCGGCACAGCGGTTCCCATTTATGATGGCGAAGCGTTGGCAAAAAAAGGGATTATTTTTGTATCCGTTAATTACAGGTTGGGTGTTTTTGGTTTCCTGGCCCATCCTGAGTTGACCAAAGAATCGCCAAATAATTCTTCGGGCAATTATGGTTTGCTAGACCAGATAGCTGCATTAAGATGGGTTAAAAAAAATATTGAGGCTTTTGGCGGCGACCCGGATAATGTTACTATCGATGGACAGTCGGCTGGATCAATGAGCGTAAATTGTTTGGTGGCCTCGCCGGTGGCTAAGGGCCTCTTTAATAAAGCTATTGCCGAAAGCGGTTCCATGTTTATATTAAACCCGCTTATTACAACTGGAAAGCTGGAAGGCGCCGAGCAGCAGGGGGTAAAATTGGCAGAAACAGTACATGCGTCATCACTGAAAGAACTTCGAAATGTTCCTGCTGCCGATCTGATGAAATTCCGCGGGCAATACGCTCCTATTGTGGACGGCTATGTTTTGCCAAAACCGATCGCCGAGATTTTTGCAGAAGGCAGGCAAAATGACGTGCCTTTAATTACCGGCTGGAATGCCGATGAAGGTTTTGTTTTTTCTTTTAAAAAGAAAGAAGCCTTTGAGCAACAGGCAAAGGAACAATATGGGGCGGATGCGGATGAATTTTTAAAATATTATCCTGCAAATACTGATGAAGAGGCAGCACGTTCGCAAGTTAAATTAAGCCGGGATATGACATTTGCCGCATCAGGTTATAAGTGGGCAAGCCTGCAAAGCAGCCAGGGTAAGTCGCCTGTTTATGTTTATTATTTTGCCCGTAAGCTGCCTGCTACGGCTGATTACGTAAAATACGGGGCATTCCATACAGGTGAAGTAGCTTATGTAATGAACAATTTAAAATTCCTCCACCGCCCATGGGAGCCTGTTGATTTTCAACTGGCAAAGCTTATGTCATCTTACTGGATAAACTTTATAACCAGCGGTAACCCGAATGGCAAAGGTTTGCCGCCCTGGCCAAAGTATAATACAAATACTAAACAGGCTATGGTGTTTGATAAAGCTTCAGGCAAACAGGAGCTTCCTGATTGGGGTGAGCTGGAGTTTATGGTGGCGAGGTAGTTGATTGGGTGAATGGTTGATTAAGTTGGAATCACAATTTTACAAATGTGCCTTTCCCAATTAAGGACTGATCATTGTTGTTTACAACTTGTATAATGTAAGTTCCCGGTACCAGGCTGCTGATATTATCCTGCCAGGTGGGTTGGGATGAGTTAGCTGATTTTATAACTGAACCGGTAGTGCTTATGATCTTAATACCATAAGATGGAGTACCTGCAGATGGATTTATACCGGGGGTTAAACTAAGTTTTTGAAGCGCTGATAAACCAGGTGATTGGTTTTCACTATTTTGATTAATGGCTAAATTTAATACACTGCTTGCGGGGTTAGGGTAAACACTGATATTACTTGGGATAGCGCTATCTGAATTGCCATAAATAAGCGTAGCAATATTTGAATAACTGATAGTGCCGTTCATATCTTCTATCTTCAAACGATACTTATCTGCCCCAACAGGCGGGTTTGTATCCAAAAAGCTGTAAGAACCTAACGCACTCGAAGCAAAACCACCTAAAACATTGAAAGTTACACCGCCGTCGCTGCTTCTTTCAACTGTAAAGTTGGTGTAATTCTGTTCGTTTTCGGTCTTCCATACTACTTGTGCACCGCCCGTTGCTTTGGTAGCCGTAAAGTTTAATAAATGTATTGCTAATGCCGGGTTTTGACGGATAACTAATTGAAAGCGGTTTCCGCTGTAGCTATTACTATCGGTTAAATCCACATTGAAAGCATAGGTTGAATTATTACGGATATCCAATGAATCTTTTTTGTAATTATCCATCAGCCATATCTCATAAATTTGAGGGATAGCGTCAAGAGCGGTTCGTTGAAACTTATATGATCCTGAAACCCCTGCCTCTGCATTTAACCGGATCACCTGCGGACTGAGTTTCGGCAATGGTAAAAAGTTGATCGATAACCTGACACTGTCCGATGAGTAGCTTGAGAGGCCTTCCATAGCATTTATACCCGGCAAATATTCAGCATCTTCAGTTCCGTTATATTTTGCCGAGGCGTTTGAATTAAAGCCGATAACTATATCATCATAATTTAAAGTATCAATCACTAATCTTAAACGAAGTAATTGAGAAGGAGACTGCGCTACAGGCGTACCCATCAATAAATTATTCCCGGTTGGTTGAGAGGTGGCTGATTTAGCTGTCTCGTTAAATACCAGCGATGCACCGGCTGCGCTGGCTTGTACAAAAAAGCCCTGACCACTTGCAATAATATTAGTAGCATTACCGGCTCCGTCTGTGCCGCCGCCATTACTGGTACCTGTATTTGCAGATGTAGTTAAATAAGAATCGTACTGGTTGGTTACAGGGTTAAAAACCCAAATAGTTGGATTTACGTTAGTTCGCGTGATACCGGTAGCAGAGAAAGCGGTATTCCAGTCTATCGAGCATGCGTAGGGATTACCAACCATATTAAACCCGCGTACTGCGGCATTGCCACCTGCAACTGTATATGCTAAATTTGCAGAAAGTGGAGTATACCAATCTTTTACAGTTATTTGTCCCTGGTTTAATGTACCTGTTGAAGTTAAGGTTACATTTTCGGGTGCGATAAACGGGAAATTTGTTCTTGTGGCCCAATTGGTTGCAGCACCCCTGAAAAAGAAGAGTACGCCGGTACCGACAGGCATACTGTATGTGCCCCCGTCACTGGCGGTTATTGTACCTTCCAGGGCTGCTGGAATGGTTACAGGTGAACTTGAATTGGTTATATTGGTGATCCCAAGGAAATTTCCGCTGATAAAGGTAGCATTGCTTGGGGTTATGCTTTCACGAAATAAATAGATGGATGGATTACCCGCAGTGGTACTTCCGTCTGTGCACCCGGTTATAAACGCATTTGTGGCGCTGTTCGCAGTAGTTGTTAAACCCGCCATAGCGCCCACAATGTAATTTAAGCCAAAAACATTATTACCGTTCACCAGGGTGCCGATATTTACGGGCGAGGATATAATCCGGTAATTACGCGCCAGCCAGCGATTTTTAACATTATCATAAGTTGCGCTGCCCTGAAAATAACGTTGAACATTATATGTCCCTACTAATGAAGGGCTTGGATTGGCGCCGACAGGAACAGAGCCTATTGCCGCTGACCCGAAAGCATCTGATTGCAATACAAAAGTACAGTTGGCATTATTGGTTACAAGGCAATTGGCCGAAGTGGGGTAAAGTATTGATGTTGATCCTATATAAAATTGACCATTATAAGTGATGGCTCCTACAACGGTGCTTGAATTATTTATTTTGGGCTGGCTGCCAAGTAAAGTAATATTCGCCGGCGAATTTGAGGTGCCTGCAAAAAAAGTACCATAATTGGTGATGGCGCTGCTTGTATTGGTAGCAGTCATTGTTATTGGTGATACATTATTAGCAGTGAAAGTACCATAATTAACAATCGAATTGGTGCCGGCAAAGGTTACAGGTGTAGCATTCAACGTAAAAGTGCCTGTGGCAAGCGGAAGGACGCTGTTTTGATTAGTGATCGTACTGGGGTTGCCGCTGCAGCTGATGGACGAGGATGTCAAACTTACGGTCCCTCCTGTGTTAGTAATTGCAGAGCCCCCTACCATAGTAACCGTGGTCGATGTTGCAGTAAAAGTACTATTGACATTGTTTGTTATTGTACTTGGGTTGCCACTTAATGCTACAGTTGAAGCTGAACTTGTTGTGAAAGTGCCTGAATTAGTGATAAAGCCCCCTCCCCACAAAGTCAATGTTGATGCAGATACATTAAGACTGCTGGTAGGGGTAGTGTTATTAATAAAACTTGGGTTATTAAAAGTGACGGTTGAACCCAGACTGACCGAAACAGCGCCCGAATTGGTAATATTAGAGCCGCCGTTTAATGTTAGCGCAGATGCTGACAGGGTAATAGTGCCAGTGCTGCTGTTTGTTATTGGCACAGGGTTATTACCAGTAATAGTCGATGCGGAATTAGCTGTAATGGCTCCGGAATTGTTAACAGTTGTGCCGCCTCCCCAATTTAATGTGGAGGCAGTTAGCGTTATGCTTGCGCCATTGCTGTTTGTAAAAGTAACGGGGTTGCCGGTAACAATAGTTGAAGCTGTATTAGCGATAATTTGACCTGAGTTGGTTATATTACTTCCCCCGGCGACGCTTAGCTGCGATGAAGTTAAAGTTATAATGCCCGTGCTATTATTGGTTATCGTACCCGGGTTTCCCGAAGTAATACCTGCAGCAGAGGTGGAATTGAGATTACCGCTATTAACAAGGGTGCCACCTGCGTTTATTGATAAAGTTGCATTAAAGGTCACAGTATTGTTGGCCCCTATTGTAAGTGTGGAGGGATTGCCTACCGACGAACCCCCGCTAAAAGTTGCTGAGCTAAAACCCGCAAACGTTAAGTTGTCGCCTCCGTTAACTGTAAGGCCCCCGCTTACGGTAAGCGTTGCTGACAAAGTGAGGGTAGTTGTGCCGCTGATTGTAATTGAATTACATAATGAGGCAACATCAACAGTAGGTTTGTTTGCCGTTGCCGGTATGGTAACGGCATCCAAAGCGCCCGGGTGGCCATTGGGGGCCCAGTTGGTTGAAACGCTCCAAAGGGTACTGGTTGTACCCGTCCAGGTATAGGCCGCTGCACCGGCGTTTTTAGTTCCCATTAACAAAGCACACGCAACTAAACAAAAAAGTAGCTTTGTTTTCACAGTTTGAGTTTTTGAATATTAAACAATAAAATATTTGCATTATCAGTAGTTTCCTGAGCTTTTACATAATTTGTTGTAATCGACAGTAAACAGGTGATTATAAAACATATAATTAATTGTGTTTCCAACAGTTTAAATTTTAGACCAGGATAATTACATTCAAATAAACAAGCTCTCAATTCAACAAGTAATTACAAAATAGATTTGTTATCAATATTTGTTGATACTTAAAGCTGTTTTACCTTCATCAATAGCGATTAAAAACTATTCACCCCTTTTACGTTGAATGCAATAATATTGTTACGCATTTTTTATGGGAATACCATTAATTATAGATATAAAATATTATCAAATATTAATTATAAGTATAAATAGTATCCTATAAATAACTATTATATTAACTAAAATATTAATCAGAAATTTAGCCGAAACCTGGTTTGAATATTTTGCTGTTTGAATAGGATTTGTAATATACTTCTAATGACTTAACCTATGGACAAGGTTAGCCCCTATGGGAAAAAGATAACGAGGCGTGTGTTTCTACAAACGGGTTGAGGCTGCGGGTCATAAAACTCAGTTACCCAGAATAGATCATAGATTGTTTTTAATATAGTAGCCGGAACTATTTTTCTTGCCTCTTAATGCCTGATCCGCATATTTTATTATATCAAAACCTACAATTTTACAAATGTGCTTTTTCCAACCACACTATTATCACTCTTGTTTACCACTTGTATAATGTAAGTACCCGGTACCAGGCTGCTGATATTGTCCTGCCAGGTAGGTTGGGATGAGTTAGCTGATTTTATAACTGAACCGGTTGTACTTATGATTTTAATTCCAAACGATGGGCTCCCTGCAGATGGATTTATACCGGGGGTTAAACTAAGTTTTTGAAGTGCCGATAAACCAGGCGATTGATTGCTGCTATTTTGATTGATGGATAAATTTATAACACTGCTTGCCGGGTTAGGATAAACACTGATATTACTTGCAATATTATTATTACTGCCATTGCCATATATTAGGGTAACTATATTTGAGTAGCTGATAGCGCCATTTAGGTCTTCAATCTTTAAGCGGTACTTATCTGCCGCAATGGGTGGATCTGTATCCAAAAAGCTGTAAGATCCTATCGCACTTGAAACAAAACCACCTAAAACATTGAAAGTTACACCGCCGTCGCTGCTTCTTTCAACTGTAAAGTTGGTATAATTCTGTTCGTTTTCGGTCTTCCATATTACTTGTGCACCGCCGGTAGCCTTGGTTGCAGTAAAATTCAATAAATGAAGTTCTAAAGCCTGGTTCTGGCGTATCACTAATTGAAAACGGTCGCTTCCATAGCTATTGGTATCTGTAGTCATATCAAAGGCATAGGTTGTATTGTGCCGCATGTCCAATGAATCCTTATTAAAACGGTCCATCAGCCAAACCTCATAAAGCTGGGGGATACCCTCCAATTCAGTCATATTTAACTTATAGGTACCATACGCCTTAGCTGTTACAAATAATGGTATAGTTTCTTGTTTTAATCCGGGTAATGGCATTTTATTTATAGCCAGGAGAATATTGTCACTTGAAAAAGAGCCTAAGCTAACCTGACCGTTCCCTGGTTTATAAGGAGCATCCTCATTAAAAACATATTTCGTGCTGGCTGTAGATTCAAAGCCGATATAAGTGTCATCTGTATTAATAGAATCTTTTGCCATTTGTAAACGTAAATGCTGGTCAATATTGGCATTATTCAGGCTTGCCACATCCGCCCTTGTAGCCATGAAAAGATTTAAACCTGTATTCTGTGTAGCTGTTTTAGCCGTTTCATTGAAAATCAGCTGTGGATTAGTGCTGTTTGTGGCTATCACAAAAAAGCCCTGACCGCTTACAATTGTTCTTGTTCCATGATTTGTAAATGCACCGCCTATTTGATAGGTGTCATAATTATTAGTCGCCGGGTCAAGTTCGTAAATAGTTGGCCCCACATTATTAGCATAGATACCGGTATTAGTTGTTGTAGTATTATATTGTTCCCAATCAATAGAGCTTGCATAAGGATTGCCCACTAAATTAAACCCGCGAACGGCAAAATTAGTTCCCGCGCCTACGCCGGTATACCCTAAATTTGCGGATGCGGGTGTGTACCAGTCATGCACAATTACCTGGCCCTGGTTTAATGTGGCTGTTGTGGTGGTGGTTACTGTTACCGGAACATAAGCCGGGGTTGTTTCAACCCCTACGACTGCCGAAGCCCTGTTCCCCCTGAAAAAGAACATTACCCCATTACCAACCGGGATATTATAAGAACCTGCTGTGCCAGCTCCGGTAACTGAATAGTTATAAGCAGGGGCATTATTGATAGCGCTTATGCCCTCAAAATTTCCGCTGATAAAAGAAGCATTTGAGGGTACCTGGTCTTCGCGGAATAAATAAAGCGTCGGGTTTCCGGTTTTATCAAAGCCGCCGCCTGCACTGCCGATAAGATAAGCGCTGTTTTGCAAATAGTTTATGCTGCAAACATTATTTGAACCCACCGTGGCTGCATAAACCTGTGAAGATATTAAACGGTAGCCGCGGTAACCGGCGCCGCCGGTTATATAACGCTGTACATTTACATTGCCGGTAATACTTGCGACCGAAGGAATTGCTGCTACTGTAGCTGAGCCCGTATTATCTGAATTTAATGTTAAATTGCCATTCGCGTTTAAGGAAGTTGCATTAGCCATGTTTAATACGCCTGTACTTGAAACTGAAAAATTGCCTGAACTCATAATTGCCGGATTTCCCAAACCGCCGTTACCGTTAAAAAACACATTGGTAAACATCGTCCCGGAGCCGTTATCAATTAGCACCTGGTTGCTTCCATTGAAAAGCATATCCCCGGTGCCTTGTGTATAAGTCCCGCTATTGGTGTAATTTCCCGACATAGTGAAGTTCCCGGATTGCAGGTTTAAACTGCCCGAATTAGCCATATTTCCTGTTACTATAACGTAGCTGCTGTTAGCAATTACATAAGCGTTTGACGAAATTATTATGCCTTGCCCAAATAAGAATGACGGCATGAGCATCAATCCCAGGATAAATAATGTTATATTATTTTTAGTTTTCATAGACATATTTTTTAAAAGCTATACACGGGTATTGCTATGTATAGCCCATTTTTCAAGTAAGTTTATAAGCTCTTCCAGGTTTACGGGTTTACTGATATAGTCGTCCATTCCGGCCCTCAGGCATTCTTCACGGTCGCCTTGCAAAGTATTGGCCGTCATAGCAATAATAACCGGCTGATTACTTAAGCAAACACGGATCATTTTAGTGGCTTCAAGCCCATCCATTTCCGGCATTTGCACGTCCATAAGTATCACATCATAATATTTGTTACTCACTTCTTCCAGCACCTCTTTACCATTGTTTGTCATTTTAGGTTGGTAACCAAGCTTATTTAAAATCTTTCCGACTATTTTTTGGTTCATCATATTATCCTCGGCTACCAGGATACTTAACGGGTACTGTTTTGCAAAATCGACAGAAAGTTTTTGCTTATTGTTATGATCACTTATCAAAGTAACTTCCCCGGTCTGTCTGATCAGTGAAATCACTTGTTCTTTTAAAATGTGCCGCCTTATAGGTTTATTTATAACTGAACTAAAAAGTGCCGGATGTTTTTTATAATCCTCATCTCCGGTGCTGTTCAGTAGCATGATGGGCGTGTCCGGATATGATTTTTTTATTGATTGGGTCAGTGTAATACCATCCATCTCCGGCATATGCAGATCGGTAATTATTAAATCTAAATTCCGCTTGACTGATAATATTTCCAGGGCTTGTTTGCCGGAGCCAGCCTCGGATACTGTCATATTCCAGGCTTCGAACCTGTTTCTCAACATATCCCTTACGGTGGCATTATCGTCAATTATCAATACTTTTTTACCTCTTACATCGCTGCTTATTGGCGGGGACAAGGGCTGTACGCTTGTTCGAAACGTCATTGTGAAGTGAAAAGTGGCGCCTTTATTTTCTACACTGTCAACCACGATGGTACCACCCATCAGCATCACAAGGTTTTTACATATAATCAATCCAACGCCGGTGGCGCCTTCAGGTTTTAGCACCGGCGATGTTTGCATCAGCACTTTTGATAATTCCCGGATTTTAGCGTCTGACATGCCGATGCCGCTATCTTTTACCTCGAACATCAGTTTTACACGATTATCCTCAACAGCTTCAAGAAATTGTACGCCTATATAAATTTCTCCCTGATGTGTGAATCTGATGGCATTTTCCACCAGGTTCATCAATATCTGCCGAAAGCGTTGATTGTCGCCAACAAGTTGAACGGGTACCTTTTTTTCGATCCGGTAAACCAGGTCCAAACCCGCATGTGCTGCCTTAATTGCGAAAACATCAAATACTTCTTCAATGCTGTTACGCAGATTAAATTCTTTAACATCAAGCTCCTTCCCGGTGTCCACCTTTGAATACTCAAGTATATCTTTCATCAATATATCATTGATCAGCCCGAGCAAACTTTCGCCGGAAAGCAGGATAGCAGATGCATATTCATGCTGCTCGGGGGTAAGTGTAGTTTCGGTGAGCAGTGATGCCATACCCATTAGGGTGGTCATGGGGGTGCGTATGTCATGGCTTATTTGTGATAAAAGAAGGCTTTTATTAGTATTAGCGTTCTGTGCATCTCCGCGGACGATTTGTTCATTCCGCCTTGCATAAGTAAGCAATTCATCCTTTTGAAGAAGTGCGCTTTGCTGTTCAGCTATCAAATCTGATAGCTTGTTTATTTTTGACCAGTGGTAGAAATATCCGGATATAATGGCAACAAAAAGAATAACCAGGTAAAACCACCATGTTAAATAAAAAGCAATCATCAAAATATTGCCGGTTGTTATAAAAAGCTGATGATCTGTAACCATAATTTTCTTTTTGAATTTTAACAGTTTTATTTTTTTTAACCGCCCCATTCTAAACTTAATCCCAGAACAAAGTATCTTTCACTTGTTGCAGGATTAAAAACATAGAGCGGGATGCTCAAATTTTTATATACGACTCTTACTAAAATGCCTTTTTCAAATAGCTCCCTTGTTTGCTGTAAGGACACGCCGGCGGACACCCACTTTTTTAATTGATAAGTTAGATCAGACCAGCTATAGGTAAAATTTGTGGCCCCGTTTTCTATAGAAAAAGTGTACTGTGATTGCGATGAGAACGATAATTTTTTATAATCCAGTGCAACATTTGCACCAACAGAGCCTCCATTAAACATGCCCATAACAAGCCCGGCTATCGGGGTGATGGAATAAGATATCAATCCCTTTTTCCCGAAGGCTTTCCCGAAGTATAAAGACGCTGAATTGATGGCTTCATAATTACCGCGAGCCTCGAAGTACCAATTGTTTGGCAGATGACAGCCCACAACGGGGACCCAGCAAAAAGACCTGTGTACACCTAAATAATAGTCTTGTTCAAAGGAGCCATTCGACTGATCAAACCCTTTAAGCGACAACCCGGAGAGCGCTATTGTCAAAAGTAGCCTTCTTTTCATTTTCGATAATTATTAATTCTGCAGTTGCCAATTTGTTAAGCAGGTTGATTTTTGCCAGGTGCGGGTTCCAGTTAAAAACAAGCTCATCAATAGGATGCCACAATATAACCCATGAAAAAACATCAAGACTATTACTAACCGCCGAACTGATGCCCTTGTCCGGAGTCAACACCATTGGTATCAGGATGTGGAACAGCGTTACGAACAAGGTACTTACGATAAGCATCATGATGTTGCGGCGTTTGTATTTTTTAAAGTCTTTTATTTTATCCTCTTTCAACTCGGTGAAATGGCGCCGGATAGCGTACATCAAGGGCTCAGCATATTGTTTATCTATCTCGTTTGCGTACTTAAATTTGTAAAAGATGACATCGTACCTTTTAAATAAAGCAACGTTTTCCATTATATACAGCTCAAATTGATGGCTCAGCTGGCGTTTGTAAATCGGCGCCGGATCGTGAGGATTAAAATAACCCTGTATCACAAGCTGGTCGAGCGTTAAGTAAACGTTGATTGTTTTAGGGATATAATTGTTCATTTTTATATTTTTATCACTATTGGATCACAGTCACGTCACAAGTAATGGTACCAAGAGGATGTGCAGAAGCATCAGCATTTACGAAACCAATCGCAACATTATTAGTACTAACTACACGCGCCCAGGACAGAGAAACAGACTGTGGTAATGCCGTTCTCGGATTAACAATCACCGTTGCGTTAACATTGGCGCCGGTTACAACGACATTCTCCACTTCCGTCGGAGAACTATAAGTAAAGCTGGTATTATCGGTAAAGGTGAAATTGGTTTTGATCATATTAGTCAGCACTGTACCTGCGCTGCCAAGTTTATAAGTACCACTAACATCCAGTATAGCCTGGGGGGTGGTGGTTGCAATGCCAACACTTCCGGTACCATTAATCCGCATACGTTCGTTAGCGGCAGTGCCACCCGTGAAAAATAATAAGTTTTTACCCGCAGTACCATTACCGATAGCGAAATCGTTACCAGTGGAATATAAATATGCAGTACTCGGACTGCCAATCACGCCTGTTGAGGTATTTCCGCTTGAGTTTATACCCAAATCCACATAGTTAATTGCTTGTGTAGCGGCATCATTACTGGAAACAATATCAGAACTGGCATTAGCTGTCGGGGACATGTTTTGAATGTTTAATTGCAGGTAGTTGTCAATATAACCTTTACCACTAATCACATTGTAGGATGTGGTAGGGTTGGCAGCAGTAGAACCGGCATCCACTAAAAACCTTTCGCGATCAACGCCTGCGGTAAATATCGGGGAGGTACCAACGCCAACACTACCTACGCTATCAACCAAAACCCGCTGGGTAGCGTTGGTGCGCATTTTAAAACTGATATTATCCGTTGTTCCTAAATAATTGGCGCTTGAGTTTGTCCCACCGTTGCCGGCTAAACTCCAATTGGTGCCGGCACTGGCTGTTAGCAGTACCCATGCAGCAGTTGTACCGTTATAGTAATAAAATCCTTTTGTAGCATCGGTTTGGTAAACCAATAAGCCGTCCGCCGGGGTTGCAATAGCAGTACGCTCGGCCTGGGTCATCCTTGGAGCTAAAAACCCTTTTAAAATAGATTTGACATCTAATACCGAAGATGCATTACCAACTAAATAAGTTGGATCGTCAGTAACAACCACGGTTTGCGAAAAGACCTGGCTACAAAAACTCAAAAAAACAAATAAGAACAACAGCTTTCTCATATTCTTTTAAAATAAATAGAAGGGGTAAAAGATAATTCCAATGAAACACTTATATTATTAAACAAATTATTCATCAATTTTTATTATATTTAAATACTAATTAAATAGGTTATGGCGCCCGGCGCCGGGGTTTGTGTAAAAGGATGCGCCCGGAACGTTG
>Ga0206864_1004_pt1 | contig 95859 bp, 91 predicted proteins | sample Alteio_BWOrgCont_42_FD_152632 | JGI IMG/M metagenome (GOLD analysis project Ga0206864, IMG submission 152632) | Enriched cells from forest soil in Barre Woods Harvard Forest LTER site, Petersham, Massachusetts, United States -... | ecosystem: Environmental > Terrestrial > Soil > Temperate forest >...
TAGGGATTATTTCGGCGTTTAACTTCCCGGTAGCGGTTTGGAGCTGGAATGCTATGCTGGCCTGGGTTTGCGGGGATGTTTGTATATGGAAGCCATCGGAAAAAACGCCGCTTACAGCCATTGCCTGTCAGCATATTGCACAGGAAGTTTTTAAAAAGCACAATATCGGCGAAGGTGTATCCTGCTTGGTAATAGGCGACAGGGATATTGGCGAACTTATGGCAAATGATACCCGTGTACCATTGATCTCGGCTACAGGCTCAACCCGGATGGGGAAGGCAGTAGGCGCTGCTGTAGGCGCAAGGCTTGGGAAAAGCTTGCTGGAACTTGGCGGCAATAACGCTATTATCATCAGCGAAAATGCCGATTTGGATATGGCCCTCGTAGGCGCGGTGTTCGGGGCTGTCGGTACCGCAGGGCAACGCTGTACCAGCACCCGCAGGCTGATCATCCACGAAAGTATTTATGATAGTTTTAAACAAAAACTGGTAACCGCCTATAAACAAATACGCATTGGTGACCCTCTGGATGAAAACAACCACATGGGGCCATTGATTGACCAGGATGCCGTAACGTTATATCTCAATTCCATTGAAAAATGCAAGGCCGAGGGCGGCATATTTGTTGTTGAGGGAGGGAAACTTGAAGGCGAAAAGTATGCTTCCGGCTGTTATGTAAAGCCATGCATTGCCGAAGTTGATAACAATTATGCTATCGTTCAGCACGAAACTTTCGCGCCGATACTTTATCTTGTAAAATATAAAACGCTTGACGAGGCCATTGCTTTGCAAAATGGTGTCCCCCAGGGGTTATCATCATCAATAATGACCGGCAATTTGCGTGAGGCTGAGCAGTATTTATCCTGTGCTGGTTCTGATTGCGGCATTGCCAATGTAAACATAGGCACTTCGGGTGCAGAGATCGGCGGGGCATTTGGCGGCGAAAAAGAGACCGGCGGAGGGCGCGAATCGGGCTCGGATGCATGGAAAGTTTATATGAGGCGCCAAACAAATACTATTAATTACTCAAAAACGTTACCGTTGGCACAAGGAATAAAATTTGATCTATAAATAATAGTGAGTGGTTGATTGGGTTGGATTAGGTTGATTAAGTTAAAAACTAAATAACAACCACGCACCCAATCAACCATTCACTAAATCACTAATTCACTAAATCAACATTTATAAAATACATGCATAAACTACGCAATTACACTTTAAGTGCCCTAACTTTCGTGGCACTGTTCATTAGCCTGAATGTTTTCGGGCAGGAAATGCCAAAAACCGAACCCGACCTGCCAAAAAACTGGCACCAGATGGACCTGAAAACGGATGGTTTTTATGGGATAAGCCTTAACCAGGCCTACCTGTTTTTAAAAGGAAAAAAGAGCAAGACGGTGATCGTTACTACTATTGACAGTGGCATTGATACTTTGCAAAAAGACCTGGCAAGTATTTTATGGGTAAATCCAAAGAAGAATGATATTTATGCTGGCGATGTGCATGGCTGGGACTTTTTAGGCGGCAAAGACGGCAAAGTAGATTATACCGAAACCACTGAAGAGGTAAGGCAATACTATAAGCTTAAGGATAAGTTTGCAAACACTACCACTGCACCGGCCGGCCTGGAAAAGGAGTATGCGCTATGGCAAAGTGTAAAAGCCATTTATGATACATCCCTAAATAAAGCCCAGGCTGAGGTAAAAGACCTTACTATGGAAGTAAACGTGCTTTCAGCAACTAATCATTACATAAAAAGGGAATTGAAGTTGCAGAGCGACCAAACCTTTACAAAAGAAGACCTTGACAGGATAACAACGACTAATGATACGGTAAGCCAGAGCAAAACAGTGTGGGAATCGGTTTTTACACAAGTTGGCGAAAATACAAATAATGCGAAAGTGCTTAAAGACCTGACGGAATATTATGCCAAAGAGAATAATACCATTAACCCTGATCTTGATGTGAGGGCCCGCATTGTTGGCGATGATCCGGATGTAAACGATGGCAAACCTTATGGAAATAATATATTAAAATCACCGGATGCTTCGCATGGAACCGGTGTTGCAGGCCTGATAGGCGCGGTGCGCAATAATGGTTATGGTATTGATGGTGTTGCCGATAATGTCAGGATCATGTCGATAAAAGCGGTTCCCAATGGCGATGAGTATGATAAAGACATAGCCAACGCAATACATTTTGCGGTTGATCACGGCGCGGAGGTGATCAATATGAGCTTTGGCAAAAAAATATCCCCGCATAAGGATTGGGTTGACGAGGCCTTTAAATATGCCGCCTCGCATGATGTGCTTTTGGTAATGGCATCGGGTAATGAAAGCCAGGATGTTGATGCGAAACCAGAATTTCCGAATGAAAATTACCTGGATGGTTCAAAAACTGATAATGTGATCAATGTTGGTGCGTCCGGCCCTAAGCCGGACTCAACGCTGGCCGCGGATTTTTCAAACTACGGAAAAAACAGTGTTGATGTCTTCGCCCCCGGTGTTAAAGTTACCTCAATTGATATGGATGCTGAATTTAACACTGCTGATGGCACCAGTTTCTCGGCACCCATTGTATCAGGAATTGCTGCTTTATGCCTGGAATATTATCCTAAATTAAGCGCAAGGCAGGTAAAAGAGGCGATTTTAGAATCAGCAACCCCTGTAACCGGCATCATGGTTAATAAACCAGGCACTAAAGGTGAAAAGGTTGATTTTACAACGCTTTCGAAAACAGGCGGTATTGTAAATGCTTATAATGCACTGCTGATTGCTTCGAAAATGAAGGGGGAAAGAAAGTAATGAGGGCTATGGATTATACTATTCGCCAAAACAATTTGCTGCTTTAATATTAACAATTAAATTTGCCCGATGCAATTTACCGCACATGAATTAGGTTTGCTGCTAAATGGAACAGTTGAAGGCGACCCCTTAGTGCCCGTAAATCAGCTGGCTAAGATAGAAGAAGCCAAAACCGGCTCGCTTTCATTTTTGGCAAATCCTAAATACGAGCAATACCTGTACACTACCGATGCTTCCGTAGTGATCATTAATAACGACCAGGTACTTACAGCGCCGCCAAAAGCTACGCTGATAAGGGTGGATAATGCTTATAGCGCATTTTCATTATTACTCGAAAAATATAATACGCTAAAACTTAATAAAACGGGTATAGAACAGCCAAGTTATATTCACCCTTCAGCACAAATTGGTGAAAATGTGTATGTAGGAGCTTTTGCTTATGTTGGCCCTAACGTTAAAATAGGTAATAACAGCAAAGTTTACCCACACTGTTATATTGCTGATGATGTAATAATTGGCAATAATGTTACATTCTTCCCGGGGGTGAAAGTTTATTTTGATTGTATAATAGGGAACAATGTTATTATTCATTCGGGAACAGTGATTGGTGGCGACGGTTTTGGTTTTGCCCCGGCGGGTAATGGTACATATACTAAAATAAGCCAGATAGGTAATGTTATTATTGAGGATGATGTTGAAATTGGCGCCAATACCACAGTAGACAGGGCTACGCTGGGCTCAACTATTATACGTAAAGGTGTAAAGCTCGATAACCTGATACAGGTAGCACACAATGTTGAAATTGGTGCAAATACAGTAGTAGCCGCTCAAACCGGAATTTCGGGAAGTGCAAAAGTGGGCGAAAATTGCATAATTGGCGGCCAGGCAGGCATTGTAGGGCATATCAATATTGCAAAAGGGTCACAGATACAGGCGAAATCAGGAATAAGCCGTTCAATTGTTGATGAAGGAAAAAAATGGGCCGGCGCCCCTGCTGTATCTTATAACGATAATATGCGTTCGTTGGTCGTAATTAACAGGTTGCCGGAGTTAGAAAAAAGAATTAGCGAACTTGAAAAGATAATTATTGAATTGCGAAATGGTCATTAGTCATTGTGTCATTAAGTCATTGGTATGTTTCCTATTGGCAAACGCTAACCCAATGATCTAATGACTTAATGACCCAATGACCAATGACTTTTAAAGATGAACGTAAAACAAAAAACAATTAAGTCAGCGGTTTCAGTTTCGGGCACCGGTTTGCATACCGGCGAAAGGGTTACTATGACTTTTAATCCTGCCCCTGAAAACCATGGTTATAAATTCAGGAGGGTTGATATAGAGGGCGCGCCGGTAATTGACGCCGATGTTGACAATGTAACCGATACCTCACGCGGTACAACCATTTCACAAAACGGCGCAAGCGTAAGCACCATTGAGCACGTGCTTGCAGCTCTTGTTGGATTGGAACTGGATAATATACTGATTGACCTTGACGGGCCCGAAACGCCAATAATGGACGGCAGCTCCATACAGTTTGTAGATGCTATTAAAGATACCGGATTTGTTGAACAGGAAGCCGACAGGGAGTATTATCATATCCCTTACAATATTCATTACTCCGAGCCCGACCGTAAAGTGGAAATGGTAGCAATGCCCCTTGATGACTATCGTTTTACCTGCATGGTTGATTATAATTCACAGGTATTGGGCAGCCAGCATGCCAGTATTTCAACCATATCCGAGTTTAATAAGGAAATTGCTTCTTGCCGCACCTTTTGTTTTTTGCACGAACTGGAAATGCTGCTAAAACACGACCTCATAAAGGGCGGCGACCTCAATAACGCGATTGTGGTAGTTGATAAGGATGTTGATGAAGAAGAGTTGGCACACCTTGCCAAAATATTTAACCGGAAAGATATTAAAGTAGCGCCCCAGGGCATATTAAATAATATTGAACTTCGCCACCAAAACGAACCCGCAAGACATAAATTGCTGGATATGATTGGCGATCTTGCTTTGGTTGGCGTTCCGTTACGCGGTCATATTATGGCAGCCAGGCCCGGGCATGCGGCAAATGTTGCCTTCGCCAAAAAAATAAAAACACTTATAAAAAAGGAAAGAAGCCGTAAGCATATAAAAATTTACGACCCCAATGCCAAACCTGTTTATGATACCATCCAGATCATGAACATCCTTCCGCACAGGCAGCCGTTCCTGATGGTTGATAAAGTGCTGGAATTAACAAAAAGCCATGTGGTAGGCCTTAAAAATGTGACCATGAACGAAGAGCTTTTCCGGGGGCATTTTCCGGGCATGCCTTTGTTCCCTGGTGTTTTGCAAATTGAAGCTATGGCCCAAACTGGCGGTATATTGGTTTTAAATACTGTGCCCGATCCTGAAAATTATATTACCTTGTTCCTTAAAATAGAAAATGCCAGGTTTAAAGCACCGGTTGTGCCCGGCGATACCCTAATATTTCATTGCAGTTTAATTGCCCCTATCAGGAGGGGCATTGCCCAAATGAAAGGCATTGGCATGGTTGGTGAGCGCATTGTTGTTGAAGCCGAACTGATGGCACAGATTGTAAAAAAACAAAAAACCGACGAAGCATGATCCAGCCATTAGCATATATACACCCACAGGCTAAAATAGCCGACAATGTGGTCATTGAACCTTTTGTTACCATACATAAAGATGTAGAGGTAGGCGAAGGGACGTGGATAGGTTCAAACAGCACCATAATGGATGGCGCCCGCATCGGGAAAAATTGCCGTATCTTCCCAGGAGCAGTAATTTCCGCGCCGCCGCAGGATTTGAAATACCGTGGCGAACAAAGCACCGTTACCGTTGGCGATAACACCATTATCCGCGAATGTGTTACCCTTAACCGTGGTACAGCCCTTGACAAAAATACCACCACCATTGGAAGCAATTGCCTGTTGATGGCCTATGTGCATGTTGCCCACGATTGTGTTATCGGCGATAATGTGATCATTGCTAACTCTGTACAACTTGCAGGCCACATAAATATTTATGATTATGCCTTTATTGGCGGCACATCAGCTGTCCACCAGTTTGTTGAGATCGGGGCGCATAGCATGATATCAGGCGGCTCACTGGTACGTAAAGATGTTCCGCCCTATACCAAAGCAGGGCGCGAGCCGCTGTCGTACATAGGCATAAATTCTGTAGGCTTACGGCGCAGGGGATATACGGCGGCAACTATAAACGAGATACAGGAAATTTACCGAATCATATTCCTTAAAAAGTATAACATTACCAGGGCCCTTGATATTATTGAAGCTGAATTTAACCCTACCGTTGAAAGGGATGAGATTATCAATTTTGTGCAGAACTCGCAACGTGGAATCATGAAGGGGTTTGGGAATAGTTAGAGCAGTTCATGGTTCATAGTTCATGGTAGCTTCAGTAACCGTAAAACTCTTTTATGTATAAACTATCATCTATTGGTACCCTATCTCTTCGGCTATGAACCATGAACTATTAACCATGAACTACAACATCTCCCTCGAAAACATTGGCCGACGCTTTAACCGCGACTGGATTTTCCGGGGGGTTGATTTTACTTTTACCACTGGTAAAATTTATGCAGTTTTGGGGCCGAATGGTTCGGGGAAATCTACTCTTCTACAGGTATTAAACGGCAGTCTGTCGCCATCGGTAGGGGATATTAGTTATTTTTATGAGGATATGCCTCTAGAAATTGATAAGGTTTACAAACACCTTAGTCTTGCTGCCCCTTACCTTGAACTGATTGAAGAGTTTACCTTAAGTGAAATGATAGATTTTCATTTCAAATTCAAACCTTATAAAACAGGGATCAATAAAAATGAAGTAATTGAGCTTTTGGCTATGCCCGGCAGCAAAAACAAGCTGATCAAATATTTTTCATCGGGCATGAAACAGCGCCTTAAACTGGCCCTTGCCTTTTGTGCTGATACGCCAATGCTGATGCTTGATGAACCAACCTCAAATTTAGATACCCAGGGCGTTGATTGGTATTTAAGCCTCGTACAAAAATTCGCTCAAAACCGCTTAACCATTATCTGTTCAAACCAGGAACATGAATATAGTTTTTGTGATGAACGGTTGAATATTGTGGATTATAAAAAGGTGAAAGCTGAAAGGTAAAAGGCGAAAGGTAAATGAGTCTTTCAAGAGCATCCGCACTACAAAAACCTTTTACCTTTCGCCTTTAACCTTTTACCTCAATCTACAAATACGCTTCCCTGAGCCTGATCAAATGTATCCAGTGCATTACTTTCATAATGGGATAAACCGGGTCGAACTCAAACCATTTTGCGGCGAAGTTGGCGTTGTTTGGCCGTTTATGATGATTATTCTGAAATAATTCGCCGAGCATAAAAAAATCAAAAGGTGTCGTGTTTTTTGACTTATCGCCATTGTTAAAATTGGCATAGCCATACTTATGTCCGCACCAGTTAACTATAGCGCCCTGTACAGGGCCCATCATAAAATGAATGGGGAGCAGTAAAAACAACCACCAATGGGTAGCAAAAAGAATATAGAATGTTACGTAAAAGCAGCCGAATATAATGCGTGATGTAAAAGTAGATCCCCAATAGTCAAGTAAACGCCATTCAGGATAATTGCCTTTAAATTGTGCATCCGGCTCTTTTAAACGTTTTTCGTAAAGTTTATAACTCTGCGCGGTACGCCACATCATTTGAAAAACATCCTTAAAAAAATAAGGGGAGTGCGGATCCTTTTCGGTATCGCTGAAAGCATGATGCTCCCTATGCATAATAGCATAGGCCCTCGGGTTTAAAAATGACGATCCCTGGCAAATAAAGGTAAGCAGGTGAAATACACGTTCATTAAATTTGTTGGTGCTGAACATTTTATGAGAAGCGTAACGGTGCAAATAAAATGTTTGAAAGAACAAAGAAAGGAACCAATGGGCAAGGAAGAATATTAAAACGATCACGGGGATATAATATAAAATATAAAGGAATTGTTTTATAACAAGGTTCAAAGATACAATTAAAATGATTTGGCAAGTATAAAAGAAAAAAGAGGCTGCCGGGAATTAATGTAAAATTTTGTATTCCTAAATATAACAAACTTTCAATTACATTTTAACTCCCGGAATGTTCATTTTTTACAGCTTTTTTATTTTGTATCTTTGAATAATGATTAAATAAAAACTGATGGAAAATATATCAATTCCTGTCCCCCCATATATTGCCCGTGCTTTTGAGAATGCAGATACAGAGGTCAAAAGAAAGGCAGAGATATACATTAATGCATGGCTTAACGATTTTTTCAGCGGCAAGCCTGCCAATGAACAGCTTTTTGCAATAATGAAAAAAGCTACATCTGAGACTAAAGCCAATGGTTTGACCCCCGAGAAACTTGATGAATTACTGAAGGATGAGAACTGAGTTTTGGGTATTGGATACCAATATCCTGCTTAGGGCCTTAATGAACGAAAATTCTGTGCCAGGTATGGCGTTAAAAAGAGCCCGTGAAACCGGCACTTTACTTGTCTCCGAAGAAATAGCTTCAGAATATTTTGATGTGTTTTCAAGACCTAAGTTTGAAAGATACGTTTCCCTCGAAACCAGACTGGCGTTTATTGAAAATATTATTTCAAACTCACTTTCGATTGAGCCAAAAGAAAGGATTTTAGTTTGTCGTGACCCTAAAGATAACATGTTTCTCGAATTAGGAGTAACTGCCGGAGCTTCTTGTATAATAAGTGGCGATCAGGATTTGCTTGTCCTGCACCCTTTTAGAACTGTTCCCATTATATCCCCGGGTGATTTTTTAAACCTTTTTTAATTCCCTCGAGAGTCAATTTTGCACTCCCCAAACAAAAACATTACTAAGCTATTTCAAATGTATTAACGAACCACTTATCTTTATAAACACAAACAGCTAACCAATATTATGAAAGCAACATGGAACAACCAGGTCATCGCTGAAAGCAATGACACTATAGTGGTCGAAAATAATCATTATTTCCCTAAAGACAGCGTAAAGGCTGAATATTTAAAGTCTTCGCCAACACATACAACCTGCCCATGGAAAGGCCTTGCCTCTTATTATTCTCTTGATGTTGATGGCGCCCAAAACCCGGACGCTGCATGGTATTACCCCGATCCGAAACCTGCAGCCGCAAACATTACCGATTATGTAGCGTTTTGGAAGGGTGTTAAAGTAACCCAATAAAAATGAAGCAATACGATGCGATAATCATAGGTGCTGGCCAGGCTGGGGGGCCGCTTGCCAAAAAACTGGCCCTTGCCGGGATGAAAACCGCACTTATAGAAAAAAGATGGATAGGGGGCACCTGCGTGAATGATGGTTGTACGCCTACTAAAACCATGGTCGCATCGGCAAAGGCTGCTTATATGGCTGGCCATAGTTCTCCACTTGGGGTAAAAATAAAAGGCTATTCGGTAAACATGCCGAAGATCAAAAAACGTAAAGACGATGTTATCCACCTGTTCAGGAATGGCAGCCAAAAAGGCCTGGAGGCTACTAAAGGCCTTGATGTTATTTTTGGCGAGGCAGAATTTATCGGCGATAAAACCATTTCGGTAAAGCTGAATAAAGGCGGCAAAGTAAAAGAATTTAAAGCCGGTAAATTCTTTATCAATACCGGCGCTAAAACTTTTATACCGGAGATTGAAGGGTTAAGTAATATCGACTATCTAACATCAACTACTATTCTTGATCTTGACTATGTGCCCGAACATTTATTGATCATCGGCGGCAATTATGTTGGTTTGGAGTTTGGGCAGATGTTCCGGCGCTTTGGAAGCAAGGTAACCGTTATCGAAAAATCAGGAAGGATAGTATCCCGCGAGGATGAAGATGTTTCGGAAGAGCTAACCAAAATCCTGAAAGCAGAGAATATTACCATCCTAACTAATGCAATAACTACCGGGTTCAAACAAAAAAGGGGTGGAAAAATCGTTGCCACCGTGAAAACCGGCGATGTGGCTAAAAAGATAAAATGCTCACACGTGTTAATAGCAGTTGGCCGCATGCCCCAATCAGCAGCATTAAATCTTGCAAAAACGGGCGTTGAAACCGATGAACGCGGGGCTATAAAGGTTGATGAAAAGCTGGAAACCAATGTTCCGGGTATTTATGCTTTAGGTGATGTAAAGGGAGGGCCAGCATTCACGCATATATCCTATAACGATTATACGATTGTTTACCGCAACCTGGTGAAAAATGAAAAATTGACCACCAAAAACCGGCCCGTGCCTTACTGTATGTTTACTGATCCGCAGTTAGGCAGCATTGGCTTAAATGAAACAGAAGCTAAAAAGCAGAAAATAAAATACAAAGTTGCCAAATTGCCCATGGCTTACGTGGCTCGCGCAATTGAAACCGGCGACACCCGTGGTTTTATGAAGGCTATAGTTGATCCGGATACCAAACAAATATTGGGTGCGACAATTTTAGGCGCCGAAGGCGGTGAAACCATAACCATATTGCAGATGGCAATGATGGGTGGGATTACTTATGAGCAGATCCGCTGGTGTGTTTTTGCCCACCCGCTTTACGCTGAATCACTGAATAACCTATTTATGGCCCTGGAAAGTTAGCTGCCGTTTTTATGATAAAGATTGAACATCTGAGCAAACACTTTGGCAAAGTTAAGGCCGTAGATGATATTTCTTTCGAAGTAAAGGAGCATGAGAACCTGATTTTATTAGGCACAAGCGGTTGCGGGAAAACCACTACGCTAAAAATGATCAACCGTCTTATTGAACCAACTCACGGTAAAATTTTTATTGACGGCAAAAATATTTTTGAGCAACAACCTGAAATTTTAAGACGGGGTATAGGTTATGTTTTACAAAACAACGGCCTTTTTCCGCATTATACCGTTGCCGAAAACATCGCCATCGTTCCGCAATTACTTAAATGGGATAAAAAACGGACAGAAAATCGGGTTGCAGAATTGCTTGAAAAATTGCATTTATCCACAGATTATCTTAATGTTTACCCAAACGAATTAAGCGGCGGCCAGCAGCAGCGAATAGGGTTGGCAAGGGCATTAGTTGCAGATCCGGCTGTTTTATTGATGGACGAGCCATTTGGCGCACTTGATAATGTTACCCGCTCAAAAATACATGCTGAATTTTTGGCGCTTGATGAGCTGAAAAGAAAAACCATCATTATGGTTACCCATGATGTGCAGGAAGCCTTTGAACTTGGCGACCATATTTGCCTGATGGATAAAGGCAAAATAGTGCAAGATGATACACCAGCCGGATTGCTGTTTAATCCCAAAAATGATTTTGTGAGGGAATTTTTGAAAGAACAACGCCTGCAACTTGAGTTTAAGGCAATAAAACTGATAGATGTTTGGAAATGGCTGGCCCCCCAACCCCCTAAAGGGGGAGCTTTTGATTTGTCGGCTGACGTTAGTTTTTGGACAAGCTTGGAGTATTTTAAATTCGATGTAGCAGAAACGATAAATATTAATGGCAGGGAAGGTACTGAAGTCAGATCGGCAAGCTTTGAGCAATTAATGTCGGCATTTTATCAATACAAAAAACATCAATCCCATGAATGAGCAGCAGCAAACCTTATGGGAATTTATGCAGCAGCAGTCGGATAAGCTGGTGGAGCAAACCATTCAGCATATCGGGTTAACTTTTATTTCGCTTTTTATTGCTGTGCTGATTGGGTTGCCATTGGGCATTTTTATAACCCGTAAAAAACAGTTTTCGGGGGCTATTTTGGGCATTGCTGGTGTGCTGCAAACTATACCCAGTATTGCATTACTTGGCTTTATGATCCCGGTTTTAGGCATCGGCGCCAAGCCGGCCATTGCTGCGCTTTTGTTGTACGCGTTGCTACCCATTATACGTAATACTTATACGGGTATCGAGGGGGTTGATGCGGCGGTAAAAGAAGCGGCTATTGCTATGGGCATGAGCAAATGGCAGGTATTGTTTAAGGCGGAACTACCGCTGGCTATGCCGGTAATATTCGCAGGTATCCGTACTGCTACGGTGATAACCGTTGGGGTAGCTACACTCGCATCCTATATTGCCGCAGGTGGCCTCGGTGAGTTTATTTTCGGCGGTATCTCATTAAACAATACCAATATGATACTGGCAGGTGCCATACCGGCTGCCATGCTGGCTATTTTGTTTGATTTTTTGCTATCCCGATTGCAAAAATTGAATATCCGCAAACTAAAAACTGCTACTGCCATACTGCCACTGCTATTAATCCTACTTTCTTCCTTCTATTTCATCCCATCGGCTTACGGCAGCAAACTTAAAGCCGGGTTTACCCCCGAGTTTATGGGCAGGCAGGATGGCAACCTTGGATTACAGCAAAAGTATGGCCTGAAGATCCGTACGCTGGTTATAAACGATGCCGTAATGTATAAAGCGGCTTACGAAAAACAATTAGATGTAATTAGCGGATACTCTACCGATGGCAGGTTAAAGGCCTATAATTTGGTGGTTTTGGATGATAATAAACATATTTTCCCGCCTTATTATGCCGCGCCGATTGTTAGAGAAAATTCACTAAAAAAATTTGCAGGATTAGAAAAAATACTAAATTTGTTAGCTGGAAAAATAAATGACAGCACGATGACTGCCTTAAACTACAAGACTGATTATCTTCACCAAAGCCCCGAAAAGGTAGCGAAAGATTTTTTAGTGTCGGTTAATTTATGGAAGCCTGCACGGAATGGTAATGCGGCTGTTGTGCGGATCGGCTCAAAAATTTTTGGCGAGCAATATATACTGGCAAATATGTACAGCATGCTGATAAAAGGAAATTCAGACTATGGCGTGGCTACCAAAACAGGGCTTGGAGGTACCAAGATATGTTTTGATGCTTTGACTAATGACGCAATAGATTTTTATCCTGAATATACCGGAACAGGTTTACTGGCCATATTGCAGCCATCATCAAAAACGATTGATTCGCTGACCGGTAATAAGGATGCAACTTATAATTATGTACAAAAAGCGTTTCAGAAAAAATATAATATCAAATGGTTAAAACCAATCGGGTTCAATAATGCGTATGCTTTAATGATGAGGGAAAAGCAGGCAAAAGATTTAAAAATTAAAACAATTTCAGACCTTAAACGATATTTGGAAAGCAAATAATTAAAATGGACATCGCCGACTGTTATATAAAAGTTCGTAAACGCACGGAGCATATTTGTAGTCCTTTGCAAACAGAGGATTATGTGGTGCAGCCCGTTGTTGATGTTAGCCCGCCTAAATGGCATATCGGGCATACCACCTGGTTTTTTGAAACTTTTATCCTGAAACCTTATTTTATGGGTTATCAGGAATATAACCCTGATTATAATTACGTATTCAACAGTTATTACGAAACCGTTGGCAACCGCGTGATCCGCACCGACAGGGGTAATTTAAGCCGCCCCACGGTTATAGAAATTTACCGCTACCGCGAATATGTTGATGAGGCAATGGCTAATTTTTTATGCGGGGATATTGACGATGATGTGAAGGAACTGGTGATATTGGGCTTAAATCATGAAGAACAGCACCAGGAGCTTTTATACACCGATATTAAATATAGCCTGGGGCATAATCCCTTGTTCCCCGCTTATTCAAAGGCTTACGTTTCAGCAAAAGCAGAAAAGGCAAAAAGCGATAGCTTCATCAAACTAAAAGAAGGCATTTATGAAATAGGTTTTAAAGGTGATGGCTTTTGTTTTGATAATGAGCTCAATCCCCATAAAGTATATTTAAATGCCTTTGAAATAAGCCCCAACTTAGTTACAACTGCTGAATATATGGAGTTTATAAACAGCGGTGGCTACCACGATTTCCGCCACTGGCATGCGGAGGGCTGGGACTGGGTAAAAACCAATAAAGTTGAAGCGCCGCTTTACTGGCATTTGATAGATGAAGAATGGCGCCACTATACATTTCATGGACTTGAGCCGCTGAATTTAAAAGAACCGGTCTGTCATATCAGTTATTTTGAAGCTTATGCTTATGCCGCATGGAAAGGCTTGAGGTTGCCTACTGAATTTGAGTGGGAAGCCGCCGCATCGCAATTTAGCTGGGGCAAAAGCTGGGAGTGGACAGAAAGCTCATACCTGCCTTATCCGGGGTTTACAAAAGCGCCGGGTGCCATTGGCGAATACAATGGTAAATTTATGGTTAATCAAAAAGTATTAAGGGGTGCATCGGAAGTTACTTCGCCGGGGCATAGCCGCATTACTTACCGAAACTTTTTTCAAACACATTTACGATGGCAATTTACCGGTATAAGGCTGGCTAAATAAAACCTATTCCCTATGAAAAACATTGAAGAAACAATGCCACAAGCCGGGTTAGACCGGGCTGTAAAATCTAAAACTGAACAGTTTTATGACGATGTAATAACAGGGTTACAGTCGGTGCCCAAACGTTTAAATTCAAAATATTTTTATGATGCCAATGGCGATAAGCTTTTCCAGGATCTGATGAACTGCGAAGAATATTATCCAACCAGGTGCGAACTTGAAATATTTTCGAAAAAAACTGAGGACATTTGCCAAGCTATAATAGGAGATGGCGATGCTTTCGATCTGATAGAATTAGGTGCCGGAGATGCTACGAAATCAGCGTACCTGCTTCAATATCTTTTAGAGCAGCAGGCCGATTTCACTTATTTGCCTATTGATATATCTGAAAATGTAATAGCCTATCTTAATGTTACCCTTCCGGTGACTTTGCCGGGCATTCAAATAACCGGCCTTAACGGCGAATATTTTGAAATGCTCGAAAAAGCAGCATCTCTATCGAATAAACGTAAGGTAGTTATGTTTTTAGGCTCAAACATTGGAAACATGCAGGTTAATGAAGCGGAAAGTTTTTGCAAAGAACTTCGTAATCATTTGTCGGCCGGTGATATGATGCTGATCGGTTTCGATCTTAAAAAAAATCCAAAAACAGTTTTGGCTGCTTACAACGATAAGGGTGGCATTACTAAAAGGTTTAACCTGAACTTACTGGAGCGCATAAACCGTGAGCTAAATGCCAATTTTGACCTGACAAAATTTGACCATTACCCCATTTACGACCCGGAAACTGGTGCCTGTAAAAGCTACCTCGTAAGCCTTATTGATCAGCAGGTAAAAATTAACGATACCGAAACCATTCCTTTTTTAAAGGATGAATGTATATATATGGAGATATCCCAAAAATTTACCGTTTCACAAACAGACCAAATGGCTAACAAAGTCGGTTTTAAATCATTACATGGCTTTTTTGATAGCAGGAAATGGTTTATCGATGTTATTTGGGTGGCGGAGTGATCCCATAAGACTTACGAAGTTTCCAAAACTTCGTAAGTCTGGCTTGTTGTTAATTTTGAGCCAGATATTCCGGCCCCAATCGGGTCCTAAAAAAAACATCCCAGCTATGCTGCTGTTCGCGGTTTGTCATGTGCTGGGTATCCGCATCATAATCCAAATTCAGTTGCTGATATTTTTCATCGATGTGGTCAAAAATATTTTTGGCAACTTCTTTATAATCGCCATAAAAAACGGTTTTACTAACAGTTCTTAGTATTTCCTGCTGTTCAAGATAGGCTATGTTGTAATGCCCCTGCTCGTGCTTCAATATTTCGGCGAGCATTTCGGCAGATGTGACCCTTTTTTTATCCATCCACGACTTATCATTGTCTACAGCAAGCCTGATGGTAAAATCTAACACATAATAATTTTTCTCTTTTTTTGCGATGTAACCAAATTCTATATAGCAATTGGTGTAAGCAATAGTCCCATCATTATTGGTACTGGGTATGCCCTGAAAATCATCAATGGTTAACCTATGGTATGGCTGGGCGTCGGCAACCGTGAAAGAAAGCCATATTATGGCAACGCAAATCAACCTCGCAAATCTTAATTTCATCGTACGTTTGGGTAAAAATTTTACTTTTTGACTTTGTCATCATGCAAAAGGTTTAACGCCATCATTTCTTTCATGGTTTTTTGCATGTTCTCGGTCGAGCCATCCAGGAATATCACGTTGCCTTGCGAATGTTCGGCAAAATGTTTTATTGATTCTGTCCACATAGTGAACAAAATTACCGAAGTATCCATATTTGCATCCTTCATTTCTTTGGCGGCAACAGACATACCCTTGGCCACTTCCTCGCGAAATAAAGCAACGCCCTGCCCGCGCAGCTGTGATGCCTGCCGGTCTGCCTCGGCGGATATTTTAATGGCATTACCTTCGGCTTCAGCAGCCTTTGTTTTGGTGATCAAAAGGGCCTGGCCTTCATTTTCGGCAGCGGCTTTCAGGTTATTGGATGCCACCACCTGGCTCATTGATTTCATGATCACATCATCAAACGTAATATCGTTTAACTGCAAATCCTGCAAATGATAACCCCAGCCTTCCAATATTACGTCAAGCTGCTCTTTAACATGCTCTACAATATCGCGCCTTAATATCAATACTTCCGATTGCCGCTTAGTTGCTACGAAAGCCCTTATAGAACCTTCAACAGTACGTATCAGGGCCTGCATCAGGTTACGGTCGTCAACAAACTTAAAGGCTACGTTTTTTATGGTTTCCTCCTGCTGGTCGAGCACCGAATATAACAGCATGGCTTTAAAGTAAACGTTAGCCTGGTCAAAAGTGACGGCCTGGAACTCAAGTTCGACAGATCGGTTCTGGATAGATATTTTTGAATAAATGCTTTCTATAAAAGGTATCTTAAAATTCAGGCCCGGCGTTAATATGCGGCGGTACTTGCCAAAAACTGTAATTACTACTATAGTGCCCTGTTTTACAGACACAAATGATGAAAATATTATTACCAGGAAAATGAAAATAATAATAAAGGAGGTTATTTCAGGTGTCATGACCAATAGTTTTGTGCTATAAAGATAATAGTTATTTGTTGGTGTGCTATTTGTTTTAACTTAAAAAGTATTATAAAAATAATATAAACCAACATGAACTTAAAACGCACTTTCGGGGCCATACTTACCGTATTAGGAATAATAGGATTGATTTATACAGGTATAGGCATAATAAATCACAATAACGGTTATACAACAATGACTGTAGTAGGCATAATTGGGATTATATTTTTCTTTACAGGAATAAGCCTGATACGTACCACTAATGACGAGACGAAATAAGCCGTTTAATGCCTCGTGTATGATTTGCCAGGTTTAAAGATTGGTTCATGGGTCAAAGAGTAATACTCTGCCATCTGCAGTAATGCGCAAGCCAGAATTAGGAAAATCAGCTTCTGTTAAGGCCCTGATCTTTTTTATTGCGCGGTTCAACCCGTCAGGCTCTAATCCTCTATCATGGTTTTGTTTGGCAGCGATGATACGGCCGCTTAAAAATTCACCTTTTTTATTGACATAAACTTTAAGCAAAGGGGCAATACCGCATATCCCTTCAACGCTTACGCATTTATAAGTACAAAAATTACCGAGGCTATAGGCAATCAGCCTGCTTTTGTAGATTTCCATTCCCCTGCACACATGCGGCCCGTTCCCAAAAATCAAATCAGCCCCGGCATCAACGGCACTGTGGGCAAAGGCACGTACGTTTCCGCGCTTTTCATTAAAAAATGATTCACTTGTATCGGGTACGTGTTCAAATGCTTTTCCTTCGCCGCCGCCATGAAATGATACTATAACTATGTCGCATTGCTGTTTAAGGTGTTTTATAATATGGCGGACATTTTTCAAATCGAGAATTGACAGGGTTTGGCTGTTGGGGGCGAAGGCGCAAAACCCATAAGTCACTCCTTTCACCTTAAAAATTGCCGAAGGATGTGCAACTTGCCCGCCATACTGAATACCAAGGCTGTCAAGTACTTTCATTGTATTGATACGGCCGTTTTCGCCAAAATCGCCGATATGGTTATTGGCAAGGCTAAGTACATTAAACCCGGCATCTTTTAAAACTTTCCCATAGCTAACAGGCATCCTGAATAAATATGCTTTGCTAAGCAGGTGCAATTTATAATGCGCCGGTGGGCCTGTATCGAGCAAGGTGCCTTCAAGGTTGCCAAAAGTTACATCTGCATCATGCAATTGATTAATGAGATTTCTAAAACTGTTTTTACCGCTGTCGGGCGGCAGGTTTTTTTTATCGGGATAAGAAGTGCCCAGCATAATATCGCCTACGGCTGCAATACACACGGAATCAGGCACTACAACCACTGGGGCAATAACGACAACTGGTTTCTTTATTTTTTTATGATGTTTGGCAGGCACATAAGTTTGCTGTACTTCCTGGCAAGCAGCAAGGGACAAAATTGCGACAATTACAAAAGACAATAAGGGTTTAGTCATTCAAAAAAAAATCCTTTCGTTGATGAAAGGATTAATTTATAATTTTTTTTTAGTTTTTGCTGTTATCTTCTTTTTCCAGCTCTTCCTTAAAGGCTTCGAGCATCCTCCCGCCCCTGTAAAAATATCGTTTGTAGTAAGCATCATCAAGGCTGTTTATAGCCACCCCACGTGAAGATGCGTGCGCAAACCTGTTATTTCCTAAATATATCCCAACATGCGATATACGGCGGCTGTGAATTTTGAAGAAAACCAGGTCACCCTCTCTAAGGTCATCCTTACTTACAGGGCTTACCATGCTAAAAATATCGCGCGAATTGCGCTCAATATCCATATTAAAAACCTGGCTGTATAATTCTTTTGTAAAGGCCGAACAATCAATGCCATTTTTTGAACTTCCGCCAAAACGGTATGGGGTACCTATCCAGTCATAAACAAAATGGAAAAGCTTCATATTAGATGTTGCAGATAATGCTACACCCATAATTTGTGATAAATAATCTTTTGCTAAACTCTCCTGTTCGTCAGGATTTTTCTCGTCCGAAGTATTTGGACTGATTTTTGTTTGTGCTTGTACAGCTAAAACACTAAGAAATAACGCAATAACGATAGTAATTTTCTTCATTTAATCTCTTTTTGTTGTATTAGGTCAACAAATTGTTTATTAAATTGGACACCCTGTCTATTGTTCGGCACAAAACTATTTATTTTTATTTAAATTGCAACTAAAAGGTCACTTTTTTTCCACATTTGTGTGACAATGTTAATCGTTTAAGAGTTTTACGTACAATCAGCTTCTTTTTACGTATAAATAGCTTCTTTAGTTGCGTTAAAATTATATAAATCTCCATCTTTGGGCAAATTAATTGGGGAGTGTTTTGCCCAATATCCCATCAAAAGTATACTGTCCTTATAACATCACAGGCAAATTGAAAATAAAGCATAAATCTTTCTAACAAATTCATTGCAGTTTCGATATTTTCAAGGATATAATTAGATTTGCGCTTTACTCAGAAAATTGATCGTTTAAAATACTACATGAGTTCAATCGAAATAAATAAAGATACGTACCTGATGTGGTACGAGTCGATGCTTTTAATGCGGAAGTTCGAAGAAAAAGCCGGACAATTATACGGGCAGCAAAAAATAAGGGGATTTTGCCACTTATATATTGGCCAGGAAGCTGTTTTAGCTGGTGCAATGTCTGTAATAAAGCCAGAAGACAGTATGATCACCGCCTATCGTGACCATGCGCACGCCATTGCTAAGGGCGTTACCTCAAATGCTATAATGGCCGAACTTTACGGCAAGGCCACCGGCTGCTCAAAAGGCAAAGGGGGCTCCATGCACATGTTTAGCAAAGAGCATCACTTTTATGGCGGTCACGGTATTGTTGGCGGACAGGTTCCTTTGGGGGCCGGGGTAGCTTTTGCCGAACAGTATAAAGGCACCCAGTTTGTGAACATAGCCTATATGGGCGATGGGGCAGTACGCCAGGGATCATTAACCGAAACCTTTAATATGGCAGCCCTTTGGAAACTGCCGGTAATTTTTGTTTGCGAAAACAATGGTTATGCCATGGGTACTTCGGTTGAACGTACTACGGCCGACACTGATATTTATAAAATAGGCTTGCCTTACGGGATACCATCATCACCTGTTGATGGTATGGACCCGGCAGCAGTACATAAAGCTATGGACGAAGCTGTTCAACGTGCACGCAATGGCGAAGGGCCAACCTTTTTGGAAATGCGTACTTACCGCTACAAAGGGCATTCCATGTCCGATCCTCAAAAATATCGTACCAAAGAAGAACTGGAAAGTTATAAAGCCAAGGATCCGATAGAACTGACAAAACATATTATTGAATCAGAAGGGTATGCCGATGCCAAATGGTTTGAGGATATCGATGCCAAAGTAAAAGCAGAGGTTGATGAATCGGTGAAATTCGCGGAAGAATCACCGTGGCCCGAAGCGTCGGAATTGTACACCGATGTGTATGTAGAAAAAGATTATCCTTTTATAAAGGACTAATCGTTATTTTTAAACGGAATATTTAAAAGAATATTGATCAATAATATATGGCCGAAGTAATTAAAATGCCTAAAATGAGCGATACCATGACCGAAGGGGTATTGGCTAAATGGCATAAAAAAGTTGGTGATAAAGTAAAATCGGGTGATGTATTGGCCGAGATTGAAACTGACAAAGCCACGATGGATTTTGAATCGTACTCGGATGGCACCCTGCTTTATATCGGTATTGAAGAAGGAAAAGCTGTTCCGGTTGATGCAATGATCGCGGTTATAGGTGCTGAAGGTGAAGATTACCGCGCGGCCCTTGATGCCAGTGCCGCGGAAGCGCCGAAGGCTGATGGAGAAGTGGCAGCAGATAGTGGCAGTAGCACTAAAGAAGCGGCAACTGCTAAAACTGCAGCTCCAGATGAAGAAAAGAAAGACAAAGCTACAGAAGATAAAAAACCGCAGCGGGCTGTTGAGGCCAAGCCGAAGGTTGATAAATCAAGCATACCCGCCACGGTGATCCGGATGCCTGCCCTTAGCGATACGATGACCGAAGGTGTGATTAATAAATGGAACTTTAAGGTAGGCGATACTGTAAAATCCGACGATTCACTTGCTGATGTAGAAACCGATAAGGCTACTATGGAAGTAGTGGGTTACGAAGCCGGCACATTATTATATATAGGCCCTAAGGAAGGCGAAGCGGCCAAAGTTAACGGCATAATTGCCATTGTTGGTAAAGCCGGGACGGATATTACACCATTGTTGGAAGAAGATGAAGCGCCTGCGGCCGAAGTAGCAGCGGAAAGTAGCAGTAGCACTGAAGAAGTCGAAACCGCAAGTGATACAACTTCGGTTGAATCAGTGGAAGACGACAGCCGAATAAAGGCATCGCCATTAGCACGTAAAATTGCCAAAGAAAAAGGTATTAACCTTAAAGATATAAAAGGCTCTGCCGAAGGCGGCCGTATTATTAAGAAAGATGTGGAGGAATATGTTCCGGCTGCCAAGCAGCCAGTAGCAGCGGAAAGTAGCAGTAGCAGTAAAGAAGCTGCACCTGCTACCACTTCTCAACCTGCCACTGCTACTGCTACTGCCACTCCTCCACCGCTTCCTGCTTACACGGGCGAAGAGAAGTTTACCGAGAAACCGGTTAGCCAGATGCGTAAGGTTATTGCCAAACGTTTATCCGAAAGCCTGTTTACCGCGCCCCACTTTTATGTAACCATGAGTATTGATATGGACGAAGCCGTGAAGGCCCGTACCCGCATCAATGAAGTTGCCCCGGTTAAAATATCATTTAACGATTTTGTATTAAAAGCATGTGCCGTTGCTTTAAAACAACACCCTGCAATCAATTCATCGTACCTGGGCGATAAGATTCGCTATAACGAACATATAAATATAGGCGTTGCAGTAGCCGTGGAAGACGGTTTATTAGTTCCGGTTGTGCGTTTTGCCGATGGTAAATCACTAAGCCGTATTTCTGCCGAAGTAAAAGACTTTGCGCAACGTGCAAAGGCTAAAAAACTGCAGCCATCTGACTGGGAAGGCTCAACTTTCACTATTTCTAACTTAGGCATGTTTGGTGTTGATGAATTTACCGCCATCATTAACACACCTGATGCCTGTATCCTTGCCGTTAGCGGCATACAGCAGGTGCCGGTGGTTAAAAACGGTGCAGTTGTACCGGGCAATGTAATGAAAGTTACCCTAAGCTGCGACCACCGCGTGGTTGACGGCGCAACAGGGGCGGCATTTTTGCAAACGTTGAAGTCATTGCTGGAAGAACCGGTGAGGCTTTTGATTTAAGATTTACGAATTACGATTTTGTAAAATATTAAGCGATGGGTTTTAGGGCTCATCGCTTTTTTGTTGTCTGAACCTTTGATTTAGCTGATCAAATGATTTTTATGATAGGTTCGGCGTAAAATCCTAAAATCAACGAAATCAAAAAATCAACTAAATCAAGGGTTCTGACAAAAGAATGTTTCATCTCATACATCCAGCAGGTCAGGGCGCTCAGTGATATTTAAATTATTATTGCTTACATTTGAAATACCATAAACCCATCTAAACCTTTGTACATGAAAAAAATCAAGGTGTTTTATTACTGCTTTTCGGGCCTCTATTTAATAGTATGGGTGTATTTCGAAATCTATATTGAATCAGAGTCGCTGTATTGGTTGATCGCAGAACTTACTGGCATTTTCCTTATATTCTTCGGACAGATTATAATTGGCGCTCTTCCAAAGCAAGTGAACATGAAAAACATCGTCGCCGGACTAGGTTATGGCGTGCTTATGATAGGTTTGTTGGGTTATCGTGATATTTCAAACTACGACAGAAGCATTTGGCAGACTAAGTTTGGGACTGCATTTAATGCAAGGCGTTTGGTTCTGGGTATACCTGAAATTCCGGCAGGTTGGCACATAACCTCAAGGGGAAACACATGGGTTGACTGGAAGGCAAAAGATAGTGTGATCGGCCATGAAAGTAAAGATATTTCTTTTGATTCAATCCGTTCTATCATATTTGAAAATGATGAATATACACTTAAGCCACTTCAAGGTAAAAAGCGGGACATGAATGTTTTTACCAAATATGCAAGGGGAAAGGCTAAGGATTCTATATTTTTTAGCTACTACGATGGCGACACCAGCCGCACAATTTCCCGCAATAAAGCCGATAGCCTATTTGCTGCCGAAAAAATAAAGAAGGATTATTGAAAGGGGTACGATGAAACGCAATTAGAGCTCATCGCTTTTTTTGTCTGAACCGTTGATTAAGCTGAATAAATGATTTTTATGATAGGTTAGGTGTAAAATCCTAAAATCAACGAAATCAAAAAATCAGCTTAATCCCCGTTCAGACAGAAATATCCTATCTTAGCCCCCAACCACACAATTGCTAATGAAAGCATTTACCTGTTTATCCGCAGCTGTTTTATTTTGCAGCTTTGCCTGTGCACAACAAATGAATACACAAAAACTAACTTATCCCGTAACCAAAAAGGTTGATACTGTTAACACTTATTTTGGCACCGCAGTGCCCGACCCATACCGCTGGCTGGAAGATGACCGCGCCGCAGATACCAAAGTCTGGGTGCAAGCTGAAAACAAGGTGACACAAGCCTACCTTTCGCAGATTCCCTACCGCGATGCACTGCACAAACGATTAGAGCAATTATGGAACTACGAAAAATACAGCGCGCCATTTAAAGAAGGCAAGTACACTTATTTTTATAAGAATGATGGTTTGCAAAGCCAGTCGGTTTTGTGGCGCCAGGTTGACGAAGGTGCACCGGAAGTTTTTTTAGACCCGAACAAATTTTCATTAGATGGCACTACGTCCCTGCAGGGCATTAATTTTACAAAAGACGGCAGCATGGCCGCCTACCAGTTATCAGAAGGTGGCAGCGACTGGCGCAAGGTGATCGTAATAAAAACTGCCGATAAGGCTATGGTGGGCGATACGCTTACAGATATAAAATTCAGCGGCATTGCATGGAAAGGTAATGACGGGTTTTATTACAGCAGCTATGACAAGCCTAAGACGGGCTCACAGCTTTCTGGCCTCACACAATACCACAAGCTATATTATCATCGCTTAGGCACGCCCCAAAGCGCCGACAAGCTATTGTTTGGCGGCGAGGCAACAAAACGGCGTTATATCGGCGCGTATTTAACCGAGGACGAGCGATTTCTCGTGATCTCTGCCGCTAATGAAACAACTGGCAATGAGCTTTACATCCAGGATTTAAGTATCCCAAATAGCGAAATAATCAAAGTGGTCGACAATTTCGATAATGAGCATACTGTATTAGATAATGTGGGCAGCAAACTTTACATTTTAACCAACCTGTATTCGCCCAATTTTAAAATTGTAACGGTTGATGCCTCAAATCCAAAACCCATAAACTGGAAGGATTTTATCCCAACTACAACCAATGTACTTACTGCTTCAACCGGAGGCGGTAAAATTTTTGCCGAATACCTGAAAGACGCCACCAGTTTTGTACAGCAATATGATATGGACGGCAAGCTTGAACGCATCATTGAACTGCCCGCTATCGGCACTGCTGCAGGTTTCGGCACTAAAATGGAAGAAAAAGAAACTTACTATACCTTTACTAATTACGTTTATCCGCCGACAATATTTAAACTGGATATTACCACGGGCGCATCAACACTTTATAAAAAATCGAATGTGCAGTTTGATCCAACATTATACGAAAGCAAACAGGTTTTTTATAAATCAAAGGATGGCACCAAAATACCGATGATCATCACCTATAAAAAAGGCACCGTACTTAATGGTAAAAATCCAACGCTGTTGTATGCCTATGGCGGTTTCAGCATTAGTCTTACTCCTGCCTTCAGCACGAGCAATATTATACTGCTGGAGCATGGCGGTATTTATGCGGTGCCCAACCTGCGCGGCGGCGGCGAGTATGGCGAAAAATGGCATAAAGCCGGTATAAAAACGAAAAAGCAAAATGTATTTGATGATTTCATTGCCGCCGCCGAATACTTGATCAACCATAAATACACCTCAAAGGATTACCTTGCTATTTCGGGCGGCTCAAATGGCGGCCTGCTCATCGGAGCGGTAATGACCCAGCGGCCCGACCTTTGCAAGGTTGCCTTGCCCGCAGTAGGGGTAATGGATATGCTGCGCTATAACCAGTTCACCGCCGGCGCGGGATGGAGCTACGATTATGGCACTGCCGAAGATTCGGAGGAAATGTTTAAATACCTTTATAATTATTCGCCCTACCATGCTTTAAAACCAAATAATTACCCGGCAACCATGGTCACCACTGCCGATCATGATGACAGGGTGGTACCGGCGCATTCATTCAAATTCGCGGCGCGGTTACAGGAATACCAGCAAGGCCCGGCGCCGGTAATTATCCGCATTGAAACCAAAGCCGGTCACGGCGCAGGCCAAAGCACCGAACAAGTGATCAGCGGACAGGTGGATAAGTGGGCTTTTATTTTTTGGAATATGGGAGTGGCGTTTTGATTTACGATTTTAGATTAGAGGATTGCGGAAGTTACGCTTTGGGGCTATTTTGGGGAAAAGCGATCAATAATCTGCTAAAACAACGGCCCAATTAAACTAAAAAACAAAACCACCCAGAATTTAGGCTGGGTGGTTTTGTTTTAAAAATAAATCAATAATTAGTGTCTGTCACCATGATCCCTATCACCACGACCTCTGTCCCCATGATCACGGTCACCTTTCCAATGATTTTGGTAACGGGAATCATGGCTATCACGGATAATTCCCTGGTCATGACGGCCACGGTAACCGGCGTATCTTGTCCTTATATCGGCATGATGTTCCCATGGGTTACGTTGGTTTACCACTACTTTGTAAGTATGGTACCTGTCGAAATGGTACCTTGCAGGTAAAACATTGGCATGTACCCATACATTATTCTCGTTATAAACATATTGGTGAGCAGGCACATCATAATAAGCGTCAATATCAGGCATGTAATAATATTGAGCATGGGCATAACCCACCGGGCCCCACTCCGGCTGACTGCCGATATTTACGCCCGCCCTGATAGTAATTTGTGCGTGTGCAGTATTAATTGATAAACAGCCAAGCGCTATGGCTGCAGTAAATAGTAACTTTTTCATGTTTTATTTATTATTGTTTGATTAGATAGACTATTGTAAATGGCAATAGTTAGTTTTTATTTATTTTATTTTTAAGTGCGGGATTTATAAACAAAAGCACAATTTTCCAAACGGCATAGAATTTCCTGCAATGCCCTCCCGCAAAGGAGCCGCTGAAAAATAAATCTCTACAGGGTAAATTAAAGACTGGAAAAACAGCCAGTATTAATGCTTGTCGCCGGCTTCTTTCCAATGATTACGATAATGATAATCGTGGGCATCGTGAATATTTCTTTGGTCTGTGTGCCCCTTGTAAACGGCATACCTGGCCTTTATATCAGCATGGTGTTCCCATGGATTGCGTTGGTTTATTACAACTTTATAGCTTTTGTACCTGTCGAAGTTGTAACTTGGGGGTAAAGTTCCGGCATGTATCCATACGTTATTCTCATTATAAACATATTGATGGGCATTAACATCATAATAAACATCAATGTCGGGCATATAGTAATACCTTGCATTATGATATCCAACAGGGCCCCATTCGGGCTGATTGCCTATGTTTACACCTATACCAAAACCAACTTGCGCGTCAGCCATTTTGAACGATAAGCAGCCAAATACCAGGACCACTATAAAAAATAATTTTTTCATGAGTAATTTGTTTGGTAGATAGACAATCAGCAGGCAGAATAGTTTGATTTATTTTTTAAACCGGGGAATATAAATAATCATCCGTCTTGTAAAAGGAGCTGACAGAAGAACTACGGAAGATTGTTTTCGCTACGAAAATCAGGGAAGATGAGAAGACTTACGAAGTTTTGAAACTTCGTAAGTCTGAAAAAAAATTACCTATTGATTATCGGTTGAATCGGCATCCTTATCAGCTTTTTTACCGGCCATTGCAAATACCGGCTTACCTATTACTTTGTATGAGCCTTCGCCTTTAAGTATCGAGGCCACCATTTCTTTATCCTGCATTACTTTTACGGCCTGTGCAAGTTCCTTATCGTATTTAAAATTCGTTTCGTAACGGCCTTTCTCAAAGTAATAGCGCGAAGCAATCTCATTTTCCAATACCTGCTTTATTTCATCTTTATGCAGTTGCAGGTCATTTTTTTTGCTGTCAGCCATTTTGGTCTTCAAAGCATCATATTCACTTTGTATCTCTCCGAATTGTTTTTCTTTAGTAGCAGCAGTTTTTAAATCGGCCAGTAATTTTTCGGAAGCCGTATTGTAGCTGTAATTTTTATCTGCCAGGTATTTTACAAAATCAGCATAATCAGCATCAGAAAAACTGAAGGTACGCACATTATCAATGGTCGGGTGCGTATCACGGTAATGAGTTGCATAATCAAAAACCAGCAGCTTACCTACCAATGCTTCTGTAATATTGGCGAAACGGTCCTGTTTAATAAAAATATCAGGGTAAATGCCGCTGCCATCGTAAACAGAACGACCGTCTTTTGTTTTAAACTCATGGATTAATGAATCTGCCACTTTTACTACGCTGCCGTCATCCTTGCGGTGGGTATAATCAATTTCCTGTATACACCTGCCGGACGGAACATAGTATTTGGCAATCGTAATTTTTACCAGGCTGTTATAAGGCAGGTTAAAAGTTTGCTGTACCAGGCCCTTGCCATAACTGCGCTGGCCTATAATAATGGCACGGTCAAGGTCTTGTAATGAACCGGCTACAATCTCCGATGCCGAAGCAGAATGACTATTTACCAATACAACTAATGGCAAATTTGGTTCAATTGGGTTACTAACGGTAGTGTAGGTTGCGTCCTTTTCCTTTATTTTGCCCCTTTGCGATACCACTTCAACATCCTTTGGCACAAACAGGTTCACAATTTTTACTGCCTCCTGCAGGATGCCGCCGCCATTTGAGCGCAGGTCGAGGATAATCCCGTTAGGATTGTTCTTTTTTATAGACACAAGGGCATTGGTAACCTCCTCTGCGGAGTTTTCGAGAAATTTATCAAGCTTGATATAACCCATGTTGCCGTCAACCATCCCGTAATAGGATACATTAGGCTGCTTGATCTCATCACGTACAAGCGTTTTTTCTATCGCCTGGCCGGAGCCACCGCGTTTAAGCTGCAACTTTATAGGGGCGCCTTTTGCCCCTTTTAGCAGCAGGCCTACCTGGTCGTTATTTTTGCCGGCAAGGTCAACATCATTAATCTTAACCAGCTCATCGCCAGGGCGTATATCAGCTTTTTGTGCCGGGAAGCCTGCAAATACGTCCGAAACATATACTTTACCATTGCGGGCAAAAATTCCAGCGCCTATGCCGCCGTATTGGGTGCTAACATAGTGTAGTCTATAATCTTCAATTTCCGATTCGGGAACAAATTCGGTATACGGGTCAAGGTCATCCAGCATAGCGTCAACACCGGTTTTAAGCATTTTGGAAGAATTGATATCGTCAACATAATTAATGTTAACTTCTTTGTACACCGATGCAAAAACATCCAGGTTTTTAGCTATCTGGAACAGGTCATCCTTAAAACTTAATGTAGCTAAAGTCAGCATTAATACGCATGCAAATAATGCAAGCTTTTTATATTTATTCAATAACACTCTACCCTTATTCATTCCTAAACTTATTTTAAAATATAAAATTACTGCTAAGTTAATAGTCTTTAGCCAAAAGTCATAAGCCCGCTTATGTTTTTTACTCAGGACTTAAAACTATAGACTTAAGACTAACATAATACAATGCCGGTTGATTTACAACCGGTTGTTGTCAATATTCACTAACGCCTTTCTTAAGGTAAATAGTACATACCGCCTGTCGCGTTTAACTAAATTCATTAAATTATTTATAAGGCCCTCTTCCTCACCCTCGGTATAACGTAATTGTTCGTCGGTAAGATGGTTATATTTTCGTTGTATTTTGATTTTTACCCGTTCCCATTCTTTATTGGTGATACTGATCTCAGCCATGATTAAATTAATTTTCAACAAAAATATAAAATTACAGGTTGTGTTGCAGATAAAATTTGGCAAGGCTATTGTTAGGCCATTGTAATTATTTAATAAAAACCGAAAGGTTATACCAAACTATGAAAAACATGAAAAAGTATCTGTTAAGCATTGCATTACTGGTCACGGTATGCATAAGCGCCCAGGCCCAGTTTTCCCTTGGAATAAAGGGCGGCGTTAATTATTCAACAATCAATACCGATAACCTGAAATCATCAAGCGTAGCCGGTTACCAGGCCGGGTTATTTGCACGTATAGGCGGAAGCTTTTATTTACAGCCCGAAATGTATGTAAGCAGTACAGGTGGCAGTTTCAATTCGGATGATAACTCTTATAGCGCACATGTCCGTTTTACTAACTTAAACGTGCCATTATTGTTAGGGGCGAAATTTGGCCCCGAAAGTTTAAATTTCAGGATAATGGCAGGGCCAATTTATACATCAATATTAAGCAACAATTTTTCGAACACCATAAATGCGGCGTATGATGATTTTGGTCATTACCGAAACAGCACACTTGGCTACCAGGCAGGTGCTGGGGTTGATATTGGTCCAATCACTGCCGACCTACGTTATGAAGGTAATCTGACCGACATAAACCCCGATTTTGGCCAAAGGCAAAACCTGTGGGCGCTAAGTGTAGGGTTTAAGTTTTTTTAGTTTAACTTAGATGGTAAAGATGAAGTGTTGTAAAGGTTAGGATAAGCAATAGGCAATATAAAAAAGTCCCGGCGAAAAATCGGGACTTTTTTTATCCTGAACCTGCACCAGGCAAAATCGCAAGAGTGTTTGCCCTGCATTACTCTTTCACTTTAATCGGTTGTAAACTTTCCGATTTAATACACTTTCCTTCTATTAAATTATTATTTTTGTTATAAATCAAATTAGAGATGACAACGATAACCGCAAATATACCGGACAATCTGAAAGGCAAGGTTAAGAAGTTTATTGAAGAACTTGGAGGAGAGGTTATTTCAGAATCGAAATCATCCACGAAAAAAGCGGTATTGAAAGAATTAGAAGAAGCATTTGCTGAAGCAAAAGAGATAAAGGACGGCAAAAAAAAAGGTATAACCTTAGAACAAATTCTCCTTGCCGAATAAAGTAATTACCACAGCGGTATTTGCCCGCAAAGTAAAGCCCCTTTTAAAGAAATATAGAACTCTTGGAGAAAGTTTGCTTTTGCTTCAACAGGAATTAATCAAAAATCCACGCTCCGGTTCAAGTTACGGCGCCAATATTTATAAAGTTCGCCTTGCTGACCCATCAAAAGGAAAAGGAACAAGCGGCGGGTTTAGGGTTGTTACCTATTTGGTGATAGAAAAATCTGATGATGTAACCATTCAATTAATAACCATATTAAATAAATCAGAGGAAGATTCAATAACAAAAGCGGATGTGCTTAACCTTGTTCGAAAATGCGGACTATAAATACTTCTTACTCTCATCTCCCAGCCGCCCAAAATATCGCATTCCTTACCAGCGTAGTATAATTATCATCCTTAAACAACTCCGGGAAATGGCCCATTGCAATGTATATGTTGCGGGCTTTAACATGGGTGTTTGTCCAAATTACGGGGTGGTCGCCCATTTTTTTATCTTTTGGCGGGTCAAAGGTCGATTCATCAATGCTTGCCAATATATGGATATTGGGCCGGGGGCTTTTGTCGTATAGGTACCACTCATCCTTTGTAACAAAAGATGGCTGAATGTCTTTCATAGCCGGGTGGGCTTTATCCTCAATAGTTAGCATAGCAGACGTTCCGCCGGGCAAATAATCTTTAAACATTATGCCACCCATAAAATCTGAGTACCATTGCCACATAGGGTAGCCGTCAAATACGCCCAGCAAGGTTGGGTGATGGAAACCTATCCAACCGCCTTTGCCATTTTCTATATAATCTTCAAAAGCGTCCTGCGCTTCTTTGCTCCAGGGGTACGGCGGATAATTCAATTGGATGAACAATTGATAGTTTGCCAAAAATTCTTTGGTAATGGGCTTGGTATCGGTAATATAATCGATGGTAAAGTTGCTGTCGGCTGCCAGTTTATTGAGCCAGGTTTTTGCAGCTTCGGTAAAAAGTACATGTCCGCCACCAATTTCGGCAATAGCAATGGCTTTAAACCTTGGTGCGGTATTTTGTGCCTTTACATTGTAATTAGTAAGCATAATTAATAATGCGAGGCATATGTATAATTGTTTTTTCATAGCGTGTAAAATTTATTTATGGTTGTGAAGATGCGATGCATCGCTACAAAGTGCCGTATTATAATTTGAATTTAACTATATTTATTGCAGCCCGTGATGCATCTAATATCCTATAATATTAGGCATTTTGAACCAAATTAATAAATCGCTAAAAATTATGCTAAAGAAACTATTTTACGCTTTGTTTATGCTGCTGCCTTTTATTTGCATCGCTCAAAACGATACCGGCATACCTATTCCAATGAAAAAAGGAATCATCTTTTATGATAAGAGCTTTCCTGTTGACGGAGGTTTTAGAAAGCAGGAATTTTTGATGGCTGCAACAAAATGGATCAAAAATACCTTGACTAATGAGCACAACTCATTTTCAATCGGAACATCGGGCGATATTAATAGTTCAGGCATTTTCAAAATTAATACCGGCCAAACGGGAGATTATTACCATGTGAAATTTAAATTGGAAATAGCATTAAATGACAGCGGTTATACCATAAGGGCCTATAATTTTTATGAGAACTCAAATATAAAGGGGAAATCTCACCAATATTCAAAAATAGAATACCGCTGGTGGGATTACAGGCAGGACAAACCATGGTCGGCAGAAGATAAGGTGCTTTTTAAGGGATTGGATTCAAACATGATGGCGATGTTCGCCTCATTTAAAAATGATCCCTTAATAATTAAATCGGCAAGGCACGCACAAACGCCAAAGTTTAAAGTGCTTGCATTTTATTCAACCAATGTAGAAACCGATCATGTTGATTTTGTTTGGGATGCCGTAAAGTTTTATAAAGATAAGGCAGACCAGGACGGGTTCGCATTTGATACCACATCAAACTGGGAAAACCTTAACGATGCCAATTTAAAGAACTATAAAGTAGTGATATGGCTTAATGAGTTCCCGCACAATGAGGCTGAAAGACGCTCGTTTGAAAAGTTTATGGATAACGGCGGGGCCTGGCTCGGCTTTCATGTATCAGGCTATAATGATAAGGATACCCATTGGCCCTGGTTTGTAAATTTTATGGGCGGGGCCGTTTTTTACAATAACAACTGGCCGCCGTTGCCCGCCAAAATGATAGTGGATGATAATAAGCACCCGGTGACAAAACACCTGCCTAAAAAATATACAGCACCTATAAATGAATGGTACGGCTGGAAACCCAACCCACGGCTTAATAAGGATGTAAGGGTATTGGTTACACTTGACCCTTTAAACTATCCGCTCGGCAAAAAGGATATTATCAAAAGCGGTGATATCCCTGTGGTATGGACCAATACCAAATACAAAATGGTGTATATGAATATGGGGCATGGCGATCAGAATTTCAAGTCGCGGCTGCAAAATAAAATGTTTGAAGATGCTGTTTTATGGTTAGGGAAATAGGGCGATTATACCCTGCCGGAGTAATATAAAATCCATAAACTCCATAGCCTTCACTATTCTTCATCAAATGCCCTCGCCTCCAGGTATTTATCCATATCCAGGTGATTTACGCCTTTCGACCACCAGCCCGGCGCTGGTTTATCCTTTAGCATATAATCAAAGTACTCCATCATCCTAACCGAATAATCCTTGCGGTTAGGCAGTTTAGCTATGCCATGGTTTTCGCCTTTATAAGTGATCATTACCACAGGTTTGTTTAACCGGCGCAGACCATTATAATATTCAATACCTTGTGTAAAATTAACTGCGCCGTCCTGGTCGTTATGTAAAAGGAGCAAGGGAGTTTGCACATTTTTGATATGAAATATCGGTGAGTTGCGTGTAAAGGCATCTAAATTATCCCAATAGCCCGGCGTTAGACGTCCCTGGCTGGCTTCAAATATGGCCTGGTTAGTAATCCCGGCATTACCATATATAAGACTGTACATGCTGATCATATCGGTAAGCGGTGCACCTGCGGCAGCGGCTTTAAAGATATTTGTTTGGGTGATGAGGAATGATGTTTGGTAGCCTCCCCACGAGTGGCCATGTATAGCAACCCTTTTGGCATCCACAATACCAGTTGCGATAGCTGCCTTCACCGCCGGAACCACGCAAGCTACCGCCGACATGCCCGGATCATTTATCTTATATTTAATATCAGGCATCAGCACTGCATAACCATTGCTGGTATATACAGCTTTATTAAAGCCCGTGCGTGAAAAGTCGGGCATACTGTATGAATTTAATCCATCAGTAAGACGCTCATATATATAAGTTATAGTTGGATAAGCCTTCCCCGGCTCATAGTTTGCCGGTAAAAACAGGGCGGCCTGCAATGTATCGCCATTGGCGCTTACATAACTAAAAAGCTTTACACCTGCCGACCAGGCATATTTGCTTTGATCAGGCGTATTTACCGTAACCTGCTTAGCTGCAGAAAGATCGGGTGCAGCAGTTACAAACACCTCCGGCGATTGCATAGAATTTTCCCTGCTATAGGCATAAACCGTACTGTTTATCGCTTTGGTGAAATCACCATAGGCATAATCGTCCATAAACAGTATATTGAGCTTCCCTCCATCTAAACGGCATATCCCATCCTGTTTGGTTGTCCTGTTAAAAACGCCAAAATATTGCGGCTTTTTTAAGTCGGCGCCCTTTTCATCGGGGTATATTTCGAAGCGGTTATTTATTTCCAGCTTTTTAGCTTTCCAATTCCCGGTTAGGGAGATAGCCGATTTGCCATCAGCACTAATGCGCCACAGGTCATAATTATCCTTTATCAAAACATATTTAGAATCAGCCGTCCATCCAAAATAATCGGTAGACGGTTTTGCCACGTTATGATCGTCCAGTTCATCCACAAAGGAGGAATTGATCTTTCCTGTCAAATTATTTTTTTCGCCGGTCTCCAGGTTAATGGTATAAAAAACCCCATCCTGGTAATAGGCGGCAAGTTTCCCGTCAGGCGCAAGGCTAAAACCGCGGTTACTGTTCTGATAAAATTTTTCAAAAAGCAGTTTTTTATTACCGGTTTTTAAGTCAATGATATAAATATCGGCGTAAGCCTGGCCATCCAGGTTGCCCGTCAGTTCATACTTCGAATTGTCAAGTCCTATGGCGTAGGCTTGCTTTGGGGCAACATCAACCCTGCGCATGTTACTATCGGCCAGTTGTATAAACTGTTTATTGTTTACCTGGTATTCGGCAAGGTAGCTGTACGCCTTGTCATCTTTTTCCTGCACCTGCTGTTCAGATTGCAAACGCCTGTCTTGCCAGTTCCAGATGATCATATCAGGTTTTTCTATATCATCCTTCTTAGCTGCAACCGCGTTCTTTTTATTTAATGTATCTTTTTTACCTAATGAATCTTTGTGCGCGGCAGTAACATTCCCTTTTTTTGAATCAGCAGATGCCGTACTGTCGGTTTTCGGCTTATCGTTTTTTTCAATTGAATGGATGCCAAAAAACAGCGTTGATAAATCATCAGACCAATAAGGCCTGCGGTCGCCGCTGATACCCAGCCCGGTTGGGAAACTCTTATCACTTAAACTGCTATATATAATTGATTGGGCTACGTCCCCCTGTAATTTACTTACGCCGATCACGCTATATATTTCGTCTTTATAATCATCGTTCTTTTTTGATTTTAAAAGCGCAAATGCAGTGCCTTCCTCGTTCCACTTAATGGATTTATATAGGGATTTATCGTTATTAATAACCGAGGTTATCCCGGTTTTCATATCCCGCAAATAAATACCATTTCCATTCTGGCCATTAGCGTCGACTGCATAAGCCAGCAAGTCCCCTGCTTTGTTAAAAGCAAACTCGTTAACACTGCCCACATTAAAGCTTTGTTTGGTTGATGCATTATAAAGTAAAAGGTCAGTGCCTTTGGGGGCATCTTTATCTTTTGAAGCAGTTTCAATCGGGGTGAACTCTATAGCCAACCAGTCAGGGTATTTACCCGAAAAGCTAAAATCTTTTACATGGTCAAACTCTGCTTTGGTATTTGCCGGCAGGTATACAACAGCCAGCTTATCATAAAGGGTTTTACTGGTTTTTTTTGCCGCTTTCACATCAGCGTCCTTTGCCGATATTTTAAAAGCGACGAATTTCGAATCGTCCGAAAAAATCAAAGAATTTGGCGTGGCCCCGCAGGCATAATGATAAGCAGTTGTATCGCTTACTTTACGTACCACAACTTCCTGGTCGCCTTCGACAGGACCTGTGATATAAGCCATCCATTGCCCGTCAGGCGATAGGGTGTTAAACCGGGCTTTAATCGACCGCCATTTTGAAACATCTTTCCAACCAAGGGCCGGTTTTTGCTGGGCATGTACACTTAATGCAAAAGAGGTTGCCAGTACAAATAAAATGATAAGTCTGATCTGTTTCATGGTGAAAATAAATAAAGTTAAATATAACTATTGTTTGTTTAAACAATGCAAATCAAAGGTTTATCATCTGGAAATCGCTTTTAAATTATCTTGTCGATAAAGCAACATCTACGCTTTCCCAGGGCGACCACAAGGGATCACCCCTACCGGCTATGAATAACAACCATATCACCGCCCTTCAATCTTTGCTTCCCTGCTGCATCTTTTAACCCGTGATCAACATAGCTGGCGGTAAGTAAATAATCACTTTTTAACTTTGAAGTACCGGGCTGCCCGATACGAAAAGAGCCTGTCGTACCGATGTAATAATTCACATCAGGATCTGCGGCATGTTTCAATATCCATTGAACTGTGGCCTTTATTTTTTCATCTGTCAGTTCGGGATGGGTTGGCATTTTTTCTTTTCCCCAGTAGCCTGTTGAACCGTCTTTGATGTGTTTTATAAGCGTATCGATATTGGATTTTGTGGCCGGATACTTTTTACTTATTTCAAAAAATGATGGCCCAATAGATTTGCCGTTAAAATTATGGCAGTTAAAGCAATTGGATGTTCGCATTATGGCTATACCCGGCAGGTCGGGTTGGATGCCTTTGTTTAATAAAGCAATTAGTTTTGATTTATTTTTAATAAACTTTACTTCCAGCAATACTTCTTTAGCGTTGATCTCATCATATTTTGAATCGCCGTCTTCTTTGTCAGCTACTGTGATCTCATAATTTATTTGTGTATCAAAATCGAATATGCTGTTATTTTTGGGGGATATGAGCTTTACTACAGGCGGATGGTTTTCCTGTTGTGGTTTTTTAGCATTGAAAAAATTTGCTAAGGCATATAAAAGCAGTGCAATTGTGATATTCAGATAAATTGGTTTTGATGTTGGCATTTGCTGTTTCAGCTCAATTAAGCATCGGAACTGCCCTGTTGTATTTACGGCGGTAATCCTGCGGCGTTAGCCCGGTGATCTTTTTAAAAACTTCGCGAAAGGTTTTTATATCGTTATAGCCTGCATCATACATTAAAAGATTAATGTTCTGAGCACCTTTTTCGAGCGCTTTTTTTGCAGCTTCTATTTTTACCCTTTGCAGGTATTCAAAAGGCGTGTTGTGGGTCGCCTTTTTAAAACGCCTGATAAAATTGCGCTTGCTCATATTGGTATGATCGGCAATTTCATCAATATTGATTTGCAAATGGTGGTTTTGTTCGATATAGGTTTGTGCTTTTAGTATCTCATCATCCTTATGCTGGCGTTGGCCTTTAAATACCGCAAAATGCGACTGGCTGATCCTATCCATATCCAGCGAAAACATTTTACTAGCCCAAACCCCAACTTCCCTTCCGCAGAATTTATCTATCAGGTATAAGATCAGGTTTAACGAAGAAAAGGCGCCTCCGCTGGTATAAATACCTTCCTGGTCGGTTATTACCATCTCCGAAAGAAAATTTACTTCGGGGTACCTCCTCACAATATCCTCCATATCATTCCAATGGGCTGTACATGACCGGCCCGGCAGCAAACCGGCTTCGGCAAGGAAATAAATGCCCGAGCATAAACTGGCTACTTCAGCGCCGCTTTGGTACATTGTTTTTATCCAGTTTATAATTCCATGGTGTTTTTTTGGCATTAAATCCCGGTCACCATAAAATGCGGGGACGATGATCAGGTCGGGCCTGCTTATTTCTGCAAAGGTATGGTGGCTTGCGAACGGACTGGTAGGTAAAATATGATCGTTGCTTTTTTCGCTGACTATTATTATTTTAAAAGGAAGCGGTTTTCCTGAAAGTTCAAAAAGCCTGTTGGTATGTATTAACATATCCATGGCCCCGGTAACCGTAGATAATGTTGCCTCCTCATGTATAATTAAAGCTATTTCTTTCATTGCATTAGTGAGTTGTGAATGGTGAGTTGTGAGTCGTTAATGGTGAGTCGTGAGGGTGAGCTACAGATATTCTCCATTAATTATTCACCTCTGACTACTGACTACTCACAACTGACCACTCACTAACTCACCCACTAAGCTAAAGCATTTTTGGCATACTCACGGCATTTAATAACTTCTTTTACTGCGTCAGATCCGGCTGGGATGTCATATTCCTGTTCGATAGTGGCCGGGAATTTATATCCTTCCTTTTTCATCAGCGCCAATACATCTTTAATAGGCGTGTCACCCTGGCCCCATGGCATGTTAGGCCCATCGTGGTACTTCCTGTCTTTCAGGTGCATGCTTAATATACGTTTGTGATTTTTTTTGATAAAATCAATCGGACTGCTGCTGGTGCCTGCTACATAATGGCCAATATCAAGGTTAATACCGTTATGGTCATTTTGGCTTAGGGCGGTATCCCACAAAGTTGGGGTAGCCTGCGTATGGGCGTGGTAGCCAACCATCATATCGTTTTTTTCAGCAAGGTCGCCAAGGCGTTGTGTCTGCAAATCATCAGTAGGTAACTCAACAGTAACGTGGGAGCAGCCAAGGGCTTTGCCGGCCTTAAAGGCATACTCAATTTCGCCGTCTGTGTTTTTCGCATTTAACGCATTAGGTTTCCATGCGTAGATAGTTATTCCGGCATCATTATACATTTTGCGGATGGCAAGAAAAGGGTCCATAATAGTACCTTCACGCCATTGTGCAGCCCTGGTACCATAATCAGCGCTGCTATCACGCGGGGGGATACCCGCATAAGCTTCGGCGGCATCACCCATCAGTTCAATATAATTAATATTGCAATCGACGCAGTATTTTAAAATCTGTTCTATACTGCCGGGCATACTTCTGAATGAATAAGTGATCACCCCAATTTGAACGCCATTTATTTTTGAATTGGGTTTAGCCGGTGCAAAAATTGAATTTGCAAAAGTACTTTTTGAAGCGAAGGCCATGCCCGCAGCCGCGAGCATACTTGTGCCAATAAACCGGCGCCTTGAAACGTGTTGTGTTTTCATGATGTATAATATTAGGTAAAGACTAATTGGTTATCTTTAAGGAGGTAAATCAAATTTATAGATTTATTAGCGGGCAACAGCAATATTTAGTAATTATTTTATGTCTTTTAGTTTTTAGTGCGGTAAATAGCAGTAATATTCACTATGAAAATGTGTTTTACTAAAAAATGAAACGGATAAATGGCAATATTTATATATTTGCAACGGAGGTATTTGCCAGACGCCTCCAAACTATAAACGGGTTAAAATCCCGTAAAGGTTTTAACTTTCCTGTGGTGTAATGGTAGCACATCAGATTCTGGCTCTGAAGATTGAGGTTCGAGCCCTTGCAGGAAAACAGTATTTGTAATTTAGGTTATGAATAATCTGCAAAAAAAAAAGCAGTCAAATTACTGCTTCCTTCCCCACCCAATTAATTAAAAACGATTTTGCAATTGCATAGTTTATGATAAATAATGGCGCATAATCCAATTAAACAAGAAGAATGGCCGGACCTGGCTTATGAAAACTGGAAAGATACGATCGCTACTTTGCACCTGTGGACGCAGATTGTTGGCAAGATACGGCTGAAGCAAACGCCCTGGCTAAACCATTCGTGGCATGTTACCTTGTATGTTAGTGCCAATGGCCTAACTACCGGGAGCATTCCATACGCGGGCGGGGCGTTCCAGATCGACTTTGATTTTATACATCACTTGCTGCAAATTACTACCAGCACCGGGGGTAATGAAAAAGTTAACCTTTATCCGCGCGGCGTAGCTGATTTTTACAGGGAACTATTTGAAAAACTAAGGAGTGCGGGTATAGATGTTTTTATTAGCGCCGCGCCAAACGAAATTGATCCGGCCATACCTTTTGAAAAGGATGAAACGCACCGGTCTTATGATGCCGAAAAGGTGCGCGATTTTTATAATGCATTGGTTAAAATAAATAACGTATTAACTAAATTCAGGGCAGGGTTTAGGGGTAAATGCAGCCCTGTACACTTTTTTTGGGGAGGATTTGATATGGCCGTAACGCGATTTTCGGGTAGGCCCGCACCATTGTATTTAGGCCAGGTACCAAATATTCCCTTACCCGTTATGCAGGAGGCTTATTCGCAAGAGGTAAGTTCATGCGGGTTTTGGCCCGGAAATGAGCAATTTCCACACACCGCATTTTATTCGTATTGTTACCCCACACCTGCTGAGTTTGGTAAACAGCCGGTTAAGCCCGACGAAGCTTTTTTTAGTGAAGACCTGGGCGAATTTGTATTGTTATATGAGGCAGTGCAGCAATCGGGCAAGCCGGAGGACACGTTAATGCAGTTTTTGCAATCAACTTACGAAGCCGCAGCCACCACAGCCGGGTGGGACAGAAAAGCATTGGAATGTGATCTTTCCATGTTTGAGAAATAGATTTTAAACAAAGTAGGGATATATTTTGGTTCTATAACCTATTCTATAGGTGACCGGTTTCTGACCCATAGGGTCTACCGCTTTGTAGTAACAACAAGCTTGCTTTCTTTTGCCTCGTAGAGGCTACCCTTATACGTCTGTTAAGTGTTTAAAATATTTTTCACTGCAGGTTCAAACTTACCAAACGTGTTTTTGTTGTGAAATTGACATGCGGCTATGGGTAACCTCTACGAGGCAATCATCTTTATCCTTATTTTTTCTACAAACGGGTTATCCCTCCGGGATATTTTCTACGCATAGAATAATTGGTGATCCGTGTCTTGAGAAATACATCACCTATTGAAAGCGTCAATGGCCAAATAATTTCTAACCCTTCCTCATGCACCAGGTGGTCATGCACCTTAAGTTTTGAACATTAGTGGTTTTAATCGGTTCGTGCAACTGACCACGCAATTGATTTGTACAATCAAGCAATAAAGCTTCATTTACCAAAAAACGTTCCGAACCATCAGGCAACAAGTAACGGCCATTGCCTAAAGGTTGCACCAGCGTTTCAATACCGATATCAGAGGCCAGCCGGGAAAAAAAATAACCCCCGGGTTTAAGTACCCGCCATATAGAATGAAGCATGGCATCGAAATGATCTTTATTTTTAGCAAAATGCAGTACTGCGCTACTGATCACCAGGTCGAAACATTCATCATCAAATGGCAAATCCTCCGCAGTAGCGATTTTAAAGTTAGCGAATGGATAGTTGGTTGATATGTTTTTTGCCAGCTCTTTTACGGCCTCAACAGCATTGGCGTTGGGATCGATACCATACACTTCATTACCGTTTCTTAAAAAATAAACCAGGTTACGGCCACTGCCGCAGCCGGCATCCAATATTTTGCGGCAATTGTTATAAGTGCCTTTCAGTAACTGATCAAACAGGTAAATATCAATATTGCCGTAAAGTTGCTGGAGATTGGTTTGCATATTCAAGTGCCAAAATTAATTTGAAATGTAACCGGGAATGTCTTTTACCACTTCTTTACCAGGTTTTTTCTGAAATTTCTTCATTAAAAAATAGATCAGGCATATTGCAGCTACAAAAATAACCGTCCCTAATTTTTCGTTACCGCTCAAGTTTGATAACAGCCAGACAATTGCCACAATGGCAATAAAAGGGATTACCAAACCGCCCGGAACTTTAAATGCTTTTTCTGTTGCCTGCTCCTTTTTTGTTCTTAATTTAATCATTGCCAAAATAACAGCAAGGTAAATAAGCAGCAGGGAGCCGCTGGCGAGAACGGCTAATTGTTTAAACCCGCCTAAAACGGCAAAAAGAAATATAAAAGAAGTGTAAGTGATTACTGCAATATAAGGCGTTGCAAACCTGGAATGAACTTTTGCAAGAAGCTTCGGAAATAACCCGTTATTTGCGCCGGCAAATAATAACCTTGGTGTAGCCAATACGTCGCCACTGATATTACCCAAAACAGAAATGATGGCTGCAATAAGAAGTATGGTGGCGCCTATGGGGCCAACAATGTTTCGGGCAACTGCAGCAAGCGGCGCATTCTTAACCCCACTTATTTGCGCCCCTAATACACCTTGTGCTATAATTTGGATGAGTATATAAATAATGAACACCATTGCGCCCCCCAGCATAATTCCGGGGGGCAAGGTGCGTTTCGGGTCTTTTATCTCGCCACTTGCACCAAGTGTGGTTTCAAAGCCTGCAAAAGCAAAAAATAAAACAAGCGATGTTCCGCCCAATGTTTTCATGGGGGGCCAATGTTCCCAATGCAAATTAGCCATTTTAACATGGCTGAAACCGAAAATGACGATCCCAAAAAGAGGGAGCAGCTTTATAATTGTTATAAACTCCAATAACCTGACGCTCTCTTTGGCGCCGCGCACGTTTACCCACGCCATTGTGCCAAGCAAAATAAAATAAGTCAAGGCATGCATTAACGGGCTTGAAAAAACAGGAATTAATACCGCAAGCGAATCAGCCAGGACATTCATCAGCGCCGCGCTGCCCAAAACACCCCAGCCAAAAAAGAATAGCCAGTTAACGATAAACCCGGCAAACGGCCCGAAAGCTGTTTCAACATAAATATATGACCCGCCGCTCGTGCTAACCTTGCTTCCTATTTCCATATAGCAAAGCATAATTGTAACCAGCATTGCAGCGCAAAACAGGTACCCCAATATGCCCGAAGCACCCATGCTTATACTAACAATAGCCGGAAGTACATAAATGCCAGCCCCTATAGTGCTGTTTACAACAGTAGCAGCCAAACCTGGCACACCTATTACCCGCTTTAGTCCCTCATTGGTATTTTTCACTTCCATAGTGCTTTATAACCAGGGCTTTAAGATAAAAAATTAAATGTATAAATATGATTTATTTTTAGAATGTAAATTTTTTAGCTAACAATTAATTTAATGAAATATATACAAGTACAAGATAATCTTAGCAGAAAGACAAATATAGTCCAGGATACATAAGACTCAGTTTCTTGCCAGTCGTCTTATTTTTTTGACCAACGGTCTTTATTCTTTGACGAAGTGCAACACAAGAATTGTATTTTTACGCTAACATTGTGTACTGATAACCACCTGGTTATCTATTGAATTTTTAACCTCAAACATTAATACAATGAAAGCAACCGTAATAGAAAATCAGGCAGCTTTTGTTCCACAGGCGGCAGAAAAATCAGCAACAGGCAAAATATCTTATATCGATAATCTTAAGGTTTTAATGATTGTGCTGGTAGTGCTCCACCATTCATTTATTACCTATGGTGCACCGGGCAGCTGGTATTACATGCAAAAAACCCACTTATTAGCCGCGTTATTCCCTATGACGGTATTTGTAGCAACCAACCAGTCATTTTTTATGGGATTTTTCTTTTTCCTGTCGGCTTTGTTTATCGGCCCCTCTTATGAAAAAAAGGGAACTACCCGGTTCCTCGCTGACCGTCTGAAAAGGTTAGGCATCCCTTTGGTTTTTTACTCTTTGGTGTTATCACCCATATTAAATTATATTGTTGAACATTATGGATACGGGCAGCACCATTCCTTTATCGAATACATATCGGGCTACCGGCATTGGATTGATTTTGGGGTAATGTGGTTTGTAGCCGCTTTGCTTATTTTTAATTTCGTGTACCTGACTTTAAAAAGCATCCCCGCTTTTAGCTTTAGTTTGAAAATTAACTTTCCATCTAACGGGCAGTTGTTGATAGCAGGTGTTGTATTGGGTTTAGCATCTTTTTTGACGAGGCTTATCTTTCCAACCGGCTGGGTGCTATCCCCGCTTGGGTTTCAGCTTGGGTATTTTCCGCAATATATAGCGCTTTTTATACTGGGGATTGTCGCATCAAATAATAATTGGCTTAACCAGTTAAATTTAAAACAGGGAAAATACATGAGGCGCCTGGCTACATTGATGGTGACCACTGTTTTGCCGGCAATCTTCGTTTTATTTTTAATACTGAAATTCCCAAGCCAATATTTTAACGGCGGTTGGAACCCTGTTGCCTTTTCATACTCTATGTGGGAGCAAATTACTGGTATTATGATTATGGCTGCGATGTTATGCATCGCCAAATTTAAATGGAATACACCTTCAGCTTTTATGCGCTGGTTATCCGCGAATGCTTTTGCCGTTTATATCTTTCATCCACTTGTTCTAATTACTTTATCCCTTTTGGTGCAATCATGGGCTGTTGACCCTGTTGTTAAACTGCTTATAATAGCTCCATCGGCTGTGGCATTGAGTTTTTTATTTGCTTCTTTGATCAGGAAAATACCTTTCGTTAGCAGCATAATTTAGATGGTTTTTGTTGCTGGTTCAATTTTTTCTGTATTTCTTTTTTTGCTCCTGAAAATTTATTTACCTTTCATGAGTACCAATTTTAAATAGAAGGTTATCAGCTATCATGAAAAAATCAACCCTATTTTTTGCTGTGTTTGTGTTGTTGCTTTGCGGCATTATAAGTTCGTTTAAACTTTCCTCTGGCGACCACCCTACTTTGGCCATTGGCGCCGAGGCGCCCGATTTCAGTTTGCAAGGTGTGGATGGTAAAACGTATACCCTTAGTTCTTTTAAAAATTCGCCCATTTTAGTCATTGTATTTACCTGCAATCATTGCCCCACTGCCCAGGCTTATGAAGACAGGATTATTAAGCTAACCGCCGATTACAGGGATAAAGGCGTTTCAGTCATCGGCATTATGCCAAACGACGCGAATGCCATACGTCTTGATGAATTAGGCTATACCGATATGGGCGATTCATTTGATGAAATGAAATTAAGGGCGAAAGAAAAACATTACAATTTCCCTTATTTATATGATGGCGCTACGCAATCGGTTGCCCGGGCTTATGGCCCAATAGCCACGCCGCATGTATTTATTTTTGATAAGGACAGGAAACTTTGCTATTCGGGCCGTATTGATGATGTAGAAAAACCCAGCAAAACACCCCACATACAGGATACCCGTAATGCACTGAACGCCCTGCTGGCCGGTAAAAAGCCCGATGTTGCAACTACGAAAGTATTTGGATGCTCGATAAAATGGGCCGAAAAAGAAGACTGGAAACAAAGGGCCAGGGAAGAATGGGCCAAAGAACCTGTTAAATTGGATACCATCGGCACAACCGGTATAAAGCAATTAATGCAGAATAAATCGGACAGCCTTAGGTTAATTGTTGTTTGGTCGGCAATGGATCAGCCCAGCGTAACTGATTTCGGGAAATTTGTTGATATGAACAGGATGTACCGCCGCAGGGATTTTCAATTTATTTCCATCAGCACAGATGGCCCGGCCAATAGCAACAAGGCCCTGGATTTTTTAAAGCAATCGCAGGCATCAGCTACCAACTTTATATTTAACAGTAATGATAGGGATATGCTGAATAATAGTATCGGCCCAAAATGGAAAGGCGCACTGCCATATACCCTGCTGGTTGAACCGGGCGGTAAAATTGTTTACGCTAAACATGGGGCTATTGACCCTTACGAAGTAAAAAAAGCGATTGTTGATGATCCGGTTATCGGGCGGTATTATTGAGGGAAGTTCTGGCATAAAAGTAATTTGATCTGTTGCCAGCTTTTTTACAATTTAAAAAAACATTTTTTTTGATACCATATTTATCGCATTTTTATAGCGTTCCAAAGGGCTCCAATGGACATCATTATATAAATCAACAATTAAGTTTTTATACAAATGGGAAAAGTAATTCTTGTAACCGGCGCTTCATCCGGTATAGGCCTGGCGTGTGCTACGGCATTGCAGGCTAAAGGCCACACCGTTTATGGTACATCGCGTAATTTAAGCCGTATTAAATCGGTGCCTTTTAAGCCGCTTGAAATGGATGTTACCGATGATGCCTCGGTAAAGGCAGCTATCGATAAAGTTATTAAGGCTGAAGGCAAAATTGATGTGCTGGTAAACAATGCCGGTAACGGCGTTACAGGGCCCGCCTATGCCATGCCTGTTGATTTCGCTAAAAAGCAATTCGAGGTTAACTTTTTTGGTGTGATACGTGTAAGCAGCGCCGTATTGCCAAAAATGATAGAGGCTAAACAAGGCCTGGTAATAAATGTAAGCTCATTGGCAGGTTTATTTGGCTTGCCGTACCAGGCTATGTACAGCGCCTCAAAATACGCCATAGAAGGTTATTCCCAAAGTCTGCGGATGGAACTGCGTAACACAGGTGTTAAAGTAGTAATATTAAACCCCGGCGATTTTAAAACCGACTTTACCCAAAGCCGCGAAAAAGTACCCTTCCCTATTAAAAATGAACAATTGGAAAAGGAATTTAACACAGCCGTTGCCAGTATAGAAAAAGACGAAGGCGTAGGCGCCAATCCCGATGTAATAGCCAAAAAGGTGTGCCAGATTGTTGATTCATCAAGCCCGGCTCACCGTTACCTTATAGGGGCTTTAGGCCAAACTATTGCGGTACCGCTAAAAAGGATATTACCCGGCGGCCTCTTTGAAAAATTGATGAATGACCATTACGGGATAAAATAGCACAATTCAGACTTACGAAGTTTCAAAAACTTCGTAAGTCTTTCTTCTTCACCCCTGCATCCCCTGCCGATATTTATAATGCAATTGCTTCAAAGTTTCTATGGAGGCTTCATCCGTGGAAACACCATACCCGGATACCAAAACCCCTTTTATGCCGGATGCGGACGACAGCGCGTACACAGTAGCCTCGTCAGCAGGATCCGACTCACCCTCATAGCGGTACAGGTCTACAATCTCAAATTCATCAACGGGATAAGTCTGTTCGCTGCAAATAAGCTGATTTTCCTGTAAATTAAAATCCAGGGTAAAGCCCTGTTTCTTCAATTGTTCAATTGCTTCCGTTACGGTAGCATAGTGAAATTGCTGTTTCATAGGATAGGAATAATTAATTGATGCAAGTGTAAAATTATGGAATAAATTTTGAATGACCCTGTAAGGTGCAAGTCAAATTGTATAAGCAATGCATCTCTACGTCCGCTGTTTTCAGCCACAATATCTCTCTCTAAAAAATTTCAAAATAAATTTGCGCAACCGAACGGTTGTGTATATATTTGCAACTGAACGGTTGCTAATAAACTAATATTAAAATGAGACGGGACGTATTCCAGGCAATTGCTGATCCAACGCGACGGGAAATTATCAATTTGATCGCACATCAAACATTGACCCCAAATGGTGTTGCCGATAGTTTTGATGTTAGCCGGCAGGCGATATCGAAACATATTAAGATACTTACCGAATGTGGCATCATTACCATCACACGGCAGGGCAGGGAACATTATTGCTTCATACAACCGCAGAAAATGAATGAAGTTGCCGACTGGCTCGCCGGTTTCAGAAAAATATGGGAAAGCCGTTTTGACAAACTTGATGACCTGTTAATAAAAATACAATCGAAAACGGATAACAATAAATCAAAATAATTATGAAAAATCAAACAAAAATTGTCACTGAAAAAGGGGTGCAGGAGCTTTTTATCACCCGTGAGTTTGAAGCGCCAAGAGAATTGGTATTCAAAGCCTTCAGTGAACCTGAATTGCTGGTACAGTGGCTTGGCGGCTGCGATATGACCATGCATATTGACCACCTTGATAACAGTACAGGCGGCTCATACCGTTTTGTCCATTGTACCGCAAGCGGACAGGAATATAGCTTCAACGGTGTAATACATGATGTTACTGCGCCGGAAAGAATGATCCGCACTTTTGAATTTGAAGGACTTCCCGAAAGGGGGCATGTCTCCTTAGAGACCGCCACATTTGAGCCGCTGCCGAATAACCGGACAAAACTTACCATCCATTCCGTGTTTAAATCAGTAGCCGACCGTGATGGCATGGTAGCCGCAGGTATGGAGCGCGGTGTCAGGGAAGGGCATGAACGGTTGGATGAATTACTCGAAAGTCAATTAAAATTAGCTTAAGCCTGTATAAGCGCCCGGACTTGAAAAGTATTAAATTCCGGGCGCTTAAATTTTATAAGTTCAAACAGGCAGCGCTTGAGCTTTCGGGAGAACAGCAATCTTTATTTTACCAGGATATATTTTTCAATAATTATCCTATCAATTCCTTCGCTTTCAACTTTTTCAAGCCCTTTTTGAATAAGCGTATCATTTTTTATAGTAACGGTAAAATCAAAAGTCTTGCCTTCCCAGTTTTTGTCGGTATAATAATCCAGGTGCTCGGTATATTTATCGCCATTTAAAGTATAGCTGCCGCCGCCGGCGTCAAAATGGTTGGACGAATCTTTTTTAGTATTAAGGTCATGTCTTAAAAAAGCAAAATGGGTATTATTAATGATCTTTATCATACTTTGATTTTTTGTGTAATCGGTAACAACGCTCACACCTTTGGTAATGGTTGTACCCGATAGTAATTGCCATGTGCCATTTAAATGAATAGCCGAATGTTTTGTTTTTATAAAAGCAAAGGAAATTAATAAACTAAAGACCAGTAATAGGGTCGCGATTTTGGTTTTCATATTTATTTGTTGTGTTAAAATAATAATAGTTTTTGTTAAGTGAATTTTCCGCTATAAAATACCTTATTCCTGTGTCACGTCTCCAACCGGGGCATTATACTCTTTTATCATTTTATTGATCTTCGGCTGTATTATCCAAACGCCGATTGGAAAAAACCATACCAGGAAAAACTCTCCCATAAAATCACTAAAGGTAACTTCCCTTTGCAGCTCAACTGTTTTAAATGTTTTTGCCACAAAATATAAACAGTAAAAAATGCAAAAAATGGAGAAAAAGTGGAGTGGTATAATTAGCAAGAAAGGGAATACAAGTCTATAGCTAAAATTGGATGGTCCGATATTGGTAAAATTAAGTGTTAAAATAAAAGAAATGAAAATCAAAAAGAGTGTTAAATAAATCACCGGGATAAAAAAGAATATTTTAAACTTTTTTACCTTCATATGCACACCTGCGGGCACCATTTTTTGCAGCCCGATAGCCACAGAAAATTGCCAGCCAAACAAAGTGCCCATATACAGCACCATTATAACGGGCAATAATTTCAAGTAACTAAAAACTACTGTAACATCCGGTACATTGTTGGGTTGGTGCAAAAGGTGCGAAAAAATGCTGACCATCATTACAATTTGCAGCAAGAATGGTATAGCAAAAGTCAACAAAAATAACTGCCAGTGTTTTGCTCGTAAAAATATCTCCATTTTTTAATTATTATTTCGGTTTTAAGGTATTAGCCAGGGCGCGTTGTTAACGCCGCATTTTGAACGACGGCACTAATATAATAGTTTTTATAGTGGATTGATCGGGAAAGCTTTGCACCATCCAACCAATTACTGTACAACCTATTCCTTAAAAAAACTTCTTAATTCACTGGCTATAATACCCGGTTTGCCGCCATTGGATGCGGCTATATGGCCCAAGCCTTTAAATTCAACCCGCTTTGCACCGGGGAGCGCGGTATTTAACTGGTCAAGAGCCATCTTTAAAAACTTTTGGCTTTTTGATCCTCCCAAAAGCAGTATTTCGGCTTTTAAATTTCTGCTTTTATCAATGATGTTTTTCGCATTTGATACCAGTATACTGTCATAATGAAAAGTAGGTATTAACGACTTTAAGGACACGTCATCCCCTTTAACTTGCTTTTGCTGCTGCTTTATCGCAAAATTCATAAAAGGAGCAGTTATGAAGGCTGGTAAAACAACAAACATTGACGAGTCTCCCGTTCCCCTGATAATGCTGATCATCGCCTTCCCCAAATTTCCTTTTATAAGCGCACTTTCGTATTTCCGCTCCATGATTGTGTGATCAACCCCGTCAACCGGGATAGGCGGCTCATAAAGGGCGACTTTTTTTAAAGCAGGCTCCATAATTGCTGTTTGCAGTGTAATGATAGCGCCTGAACTAAGCCCGAAAATATTTTGTGCTTTTGTTTGTTGTACCAGGGCATGTACATCTTCAGCATCTGCCGTAAGGCTATAATCATCGCCAAAAGGGCCGCTTAAACCGCGTCCGCGCCTGTCGGGAATGTAAACGGTAAATTCATCAGCCAAAGCCTTGCCAAGCACCATAAAATTTTGTGACGCCTGTAAGCCTCCATGAACAAGGATTACCCCCGGGCCTTCGCCCATTTGCCGGTAGCCGATTTTTGTGCCGTCTCTGGAGATAACAAAACCTGTGATGTATGCTGCCGGGGTAGCCAAATTAGTTTATTATGCGGTTTAAGAGTAAAGATTCTAATTTTTCCAATCATCCGCCGCGCTTGTATTTCCAATAGTGTTTTCAATTTCTATTTTTTGAAAATTCAGGCTGACTTCCTCAACAGGGTAGGTGCTATTAAGCTGGGTACCATTATCGGGCGAAGCTGTGCCCCCGTATTGGGAGATCAGCGAAATTGTAGCATTAGTAAGCGTTATCCTATAGAATACAGTTGGCTGTCCGGTGGAAGATTTTTTAGAAAATTCGATCACAACCGTTTTCAAAACTTCATTGTTATAAGACGATTGCAGCAATTGCGGGGTAGAATAGTCAATGTTTTTTATGATAACGAATGGTGAATGTTGGGCCTTCCCGCTGCTCTTGCCTGATCCGGCATCGTGAGGGACAGTAACCGAATACCGGAAACCTATACATTCGATCTTGCCTTCATTTCCTTCCGAAATGCCATTGCCTTTAAATTGCCCGGTCTTTTCACCCTGAATGGTAGCGTAACCTATTACAGGTTGACTTGTTTGTGCTGAAGCAAACAGGGGCATTAACAGGCACAATAAAATCAACAGGGCGAAATGATAAAAGTGATTTTTTTTCATAACAGCTTGTTTTTAAGGTTAATGATTATACTAAATTAAATTTAAATATAATAAATGACATAAAGTGCAGTTAATTCAATTTTTATTTCATGCTGTAAAACTAATCCATATAGGAGTTAAAAATTACGTATTTGTACGCACAAAAATCCCGTGAAAATACTTGTTGGATACGAATTTATCTCCTTAAATTTATTCATTAATAAACAGGGAAATTTTATTAAATCCCTGATCATTATCACTTATTTAAAAGAAAAGCATTATGACAAATCACCAGGAAATCGTCAAGAAAATCCTTGACAGCAAAGCTGTTGACTTTGCAGCCATCGGCAAAGTAGTTGCCGAAATTGGACCATCACTCTCCATGGCCGAAGAGCCCTGGGAAGGCTTTTGCGGCACTATGCGGCACTTTGTCCGTTTTTATGTAATTAGTCCTATCCCAGACCCAGGCCCTATCTATGAAGAAAACATGTAACAATGGTTGACCAACAACGGGACTGTCTCATTAAATCACCGGTTACCGGCTACGTCCGCCGTAATAGAGGCTGGGATACCGGTGATTTAATCCGGCGTTGCTGTAATGCCCTGGATACCGCAAGGGAAACGATAACGCTGCTTGCCGCTGATGGATTTAAGGATACAGACGATGTCAATAATCATATCCTCCCCGAAAAAATAATCGGCGAAACAGGTTTGCTGTTGCTGGTAACTTCGATTGTTGCTTCACACAAAGAAATTGCAGACCGGGTTGAGACTATAGCAGGCCTATTAATCCCTTATGCCCGTAAGGAAAAAACCTTCCTTGATATATGCCTTCAGCCTTCATTGGCGATGGAATACGCCATGGCGCATATCTTTCTGACCAATATTGGTTACCCCGATCCTAAATTTGATGCCCTGCTTTTAAAAAGCATGAACGCGCTTGCCCATTACGGGCGCGAACGCCCGCCCCACAGGATGATGGAACAGGCGTGGATTAAAAAAATATGGAACCATAACGCTTCGGCCACTAATTATCATTTCAGCAAAACGATGGCTGATTCGGTATTGAACAAACCCATTGACCTATTACATGGCACCAGGGATGATATGTACGCTTTTACACATTCGTTGATGTATGCCGCCGACTTCAACCGCTCGGCCAGGAACTTGCCGCGCAGAAGGGCGGAAATATTAAGCGAAGCAGAAGCAATGCTTGCCAGGAGCCTGGATGAGGAAGATTATGACCTGGCCGGCGAGGTATTGCTTACCTGGCCGCTTACCGGTAAATCATGGAGCGCCGGGGCTGCATTCGCTTTCCGGATATTGGCCAGGGTCGAAGACGAAGCCGAATTCTTGCCCTCGTTAAGTACGAATAAAGCAACCCTTCAAAAACTGGAAGGTGATGACCGCAAAAGATATTTGTATGCATCAGCCTATCATACAGCCTACGTAATGGGCCTATTATGTGCTGTAAGCCTCCAGCCAGGCAAAACCCCGCCAAAACATATCCGCACAAAAACTTTAGTGCCGGGAAGCGCGCGCAAAATCCTTCACTTTTTAAATCATGACCGGCAAAAAAAACAATGGCATGATGAATTTGGCAAACTTACCGAACATGAACAGGATGCCTTGTCCGGGTTTCTGCTAAATGTTGCGTTGATCAGGAATGTGCGCCAAAAACAATATGGAACTGTGTATGAACTGCTCGGTACTGCATATCAAATGAGTATGGCAGATACTGCACTGGCCAGCCAGACCGCTGAATTACTCGATAGGCTATCCATGGTTTCTCAGGGTTGAAGGTTATTCACAACTGCGGGGGGCGCATAAAGCATCCATCGCTAATAGGACTTCACCATGGAAAACCGTAGTTTTACCCTGCCGTAAACATAAAAACATACACTATGAGTTGGGTTTGCCCTAAATGTGAAAGGGAACTGGTAAAGGAAAACCAAACGCATTACTGTGCCAGGATAAGCGTCGACAGCCTCTTTAAAGGCAAGCCGGACGAACTGGTATTGGTATTTGATAAACTGCTGGCTGTGGTGGCAGATTGGAATGATGTACTTGTAAGTACCACCCCTCACTGCATTGTGTTTGTTCACCGCAAAACTTTCCTCGTTATCCGCCCTATGCAAAAAGTGCTCGACGTGAAGTTTTATTCCCTTGCCGCACAAACCGGTAACCCTATTATAAATAGTGTCCTATATGCGGGTAAATACGTCAATAACGTCAGGCTAAAGACCGTGGATGAGCTGACACCGCATGTATTTAAGTTTATTTATCAGTCGTATCAGTTGCTTTGAGGGACAATCAATGTACCAGTCTAAAAACCTGGTTCAACTTCTTACAGAGTTGATTTGGCTGGAACGGCTTGTTGATATAATCCTGCATACCAACATCCGTGATTTTCGTATAAAGCTGGTTAGAAACCGAAGCGGTAATAGCAATGATCGGAATGCTTGCCTTTAAAGGGTCACTAAGCGCACGGATGGCTATAGTGGCTGTATATCCGTCCATAACAGGCATGTGGATATCCATTAAGATACCGTCAAAAGTTCCGGTCAATAATTTATCAAGGGCTTCCTGGCCGTTGCCGGCAACAACAGTTTCTATCTCCCATTTCGATAACAGCTTTTCCAGCAGCAGTACATTGATGGCGTTGTCCTCAACAATCAATAACTTCAGGCCCTTTAAATCGCTTGTTTCAGTTTTAAAATCACTTTCTATCTTCACTTCTTCCCCGCACACCGGAAATTTAATCGAAAAAGTAAATGCCGATCCTTCGCCCGGCTGACTTTCAAGGTGGATGGAGCTTCCAAAAAGCTTTAGCAGTCTTTTTACAATAGCTAAGCCTAAGCCTGTCCCGCCAAACTTTCGGGTTGTATCAGACGAAGCCTGTGTAAACGGATCAAATATGGTCTCCTGCCGGTCTGCGGATATGCCAATCCCTGTATCACTTACTGAAAACCGAATATGGATATTACCGCCTTCATTGGAAATAACTTTCAAACGAATTTTTACTGTACCTTCATCCGTAAACTTTATCGCATTCCCGGCAAGGTTATAAATAACCTGGGTTATCCTGGTTGGGTCAGTAATTACCCTGGTGTTTTCCAGCCGGCTATCTACATTTAACAGCAGGTTCAGGCCCTTTTCCGAAGCTTTAATTTTAAGCCCCGCATATATTTGCCCCAGCAAGACCGAAAGGTTTACCGGCAAAGCTTCCAGGTCGATTTTGTCAAGTTCGCTTTTATTATAATCCAGCACATCATTAATAACCGATAGAAGGTTATTGGCCGAAAAATCCAATATATCCAGCTTATCCGTTTGCTCCTCGGTTGCCGTATCCTTCAGCAGGTGCACCATACCGATCACACCATTTAAAGGGGTGCGTAATTCATGTGACATAGTCGACAAAAACACCGACCTCGATTCGGCCAGCGCCTTTACTTCTGTGATGTTTTTTTGCAATTGTTCATTGAGTACCTCTTTTTCCTGCAGGTTTTGGTGAAATGCCCTGTAATACAGGTAATGGCTGGCCACAAAGGTTAAGAAATTCAGGATAATTACGGGATCCGACCCTTCGGGGACTAATTCCTGCGTAGAAATAGGTATATGACCAATCGTTATATGCCTTGTAATGTAATAATAAACGACGGGAAGTATTGCGAGTGCAGTATAATATGCTGCCCTGGCCCCGCCGATAAGGTAATAGCTGACCAGGATGATCATGAAAATTAGCTGTACCGTAAAGATATTGATATACTGCACGTAAACCAGCAAATTGGACCAGATCACCGCCAATCCTGATAGCAGCATGATGTGCGAAATCACAGTCGCGCTCGACGGGCGGTAAAGTATAACTTTAGCTAAACCTAAAAATAATACAACAACTACAACAGCACGGAAAAACTGCCTGTATTGCGCATATTCAAAGGCTACAGGCATTATAAACATAGCCTTAATAACTGAAAATGCGATAACAGTAAGGATGATCTGAATTTTTGCCCTTTTAAATGAATCTGGCTCAAGGGCCAAAACTTTATTTAAAGAAAAATTGAAAAAAGGTAAAGTTTCTGCCGTTTCGCCCAAAGTGCCCACTCCTTATATTAATTATTCTGTATACGAAAAAACTGGTCGATGTGTTATAAAATAGTTAAGATTAAATTACACTATTAAAACCTATGCTGTCATAAGCATCCGCGCCTGTAGCCGCCTCGCTTTGGTAAACGCGGGGGCTATTTCCACTCCTCAAAATTCATGTTCACGTTTTGTCTCGTCCTGGAAAAAGTTGTCCGTATGACCAAAGGTAAGATTTGTTGATAGTTTCAATCCATATTGGACAGCGCAGGGGCATGTGCGCCAAATTCTGTGGGGCCGGAAATTACCCTCTCACTTTCTTAAAAACTTTGCCCGTTTAAATTTGTACTATTTTTGCCTTATGGCAGATGTACACTCTAAAGAAACCCGCAGTTACAACATGTCGCGCATACGGAGCAAGGATACCAAACCCGAATTGCTGGTGCGTAAAAAAACAAAATTTATCATCAAAAAAATTCACCACCTTTAAAAGATGGAAATTCCTACTGCCAGCAGGGCAACGATCACAGACATTTATAATGGTGTCGAAATTATTGTGCCTTCTAATAAACCCACATTTTTTATAGTTCGAATGCTTGGCGCCATTGCTTTCGCAGTGGTCTTCTACTTCTTTTTTTGGAGATCAGGGCCGTCAATGACGATAGGCCAGCATATTGATGCATTTACCATATTTGTATTGTGCGTGGGGGGCCTTGCCCTGTCGTTAACACTTTACCAAGGATGGTGGATACTGGCGGGCAAAGAAATTATAACCGTGGCCGATGGTGTATTGACGATAACAAAAAAGGGTGCACCTGCCAAAACCATAAGCTACGACCTTAAGGAAGCGAAGGATTTTCGCGCTGTTAAAGAAGATGAAATCATCAATAGCCGGGACTGGTCTAACGTGGCATACCGCTTGAAAGTTGCTACTCAGGGGACCATCAAATTTGACTATGGCGTCGAAACAGTACAGTTTGGCGACCTGCTGAGCCAACCCGAAGGCGAATATATTCTAAAAAAGCTCCGGGATAAAAAACTGATCACTTAACCGGGGGCCAAAAATGAAGGCTATAGCTTACGGGTAATTAATTTTTCCGGCGCAAAGGCTTAAAATATTTATATCAAAAAAATCACCACCTTTAAACATGGAAACACCTTACACGGGCAGGGCTATTATCAATGAATTGTATAACGGCGTGGATATTATTGTGCCGGCGAAGAAGAACTGGTTTATTGTGGTTTTTTTAAGCTTTTGGATTTGCGGCTGGCTGGTCGGTGAAATCTCCGTTATCCGTGAAGTAACCGGCGTATCAGGTGATGGCAGCAGCAACGGTTTCTTATCTTTTTGGTTATGCGGCTGGACGATTGGCGGCATTATGGCCATCCGCACCTGGTGGTGGAACGTTGCCGGTAAAGAAATAATTAATATATCGCAGGGGGTACTTTCCATTGATAAAAAAGGTGCCATATTTAAAAAGATTAAAAGCTACAACCTGAACGAAGCCAAAAACTTCCGCGTATACGAAGAACCCGGTATTGATAATGACTTTAGCAGGCGGTCGTCCGGGTCGTTGTGGAACCTGGCATCCAGCGGCACCATAAAATTTGACTACGGTATGGAAACCGTAAAATTTGGCGACAAGCTGTACCAGGCCGAAGGTGAATATATTTTAGAAAGGCTGCGGAATAAAAGACTGATCAAGTAAAAGGGTGGAAGGAATTAAGCATGGAGGTTAATGAGCCTTCATTTTGTTTTACTTTTGTACTATGGCAGATGTACACGCCAAAGAAACAGGCAGTTACAACATGTCGCGTATACGGAGCAAGGATACCAAACCCGAAATGCAGATGCGCAAATTTTTGCATAAAAATAGGTTTAGGTACCGGCTGCATGTAAAAGGGTTGCTTGGGAAGCCGATATAGTATAGCTGACCGAAACTTTGTAGTACATTTATATGATGGCAGATGTATCATTTTATTTCATGACAAACCAACCAACCACCTGCCCCGTTTGCGGTGCAAGGACGGACATCATTTCCAGTTTCTTTCATACACGGCTTAAAATGGAAGTAAACGAATGTTTAGATAAAATGTGTAAATACGTTTTTTGCGAGGTAGATGGAGAATTATGAAAGAAGGCCAAACGCTGTGGACTAAAGATGAATTGATGTTAGCTATCAATTTATATAGCAAATTAACTTTTGGCCAAATGTCACAAACCAACCGTAATATAATTGATCTTGCCCATTTGATTGGCCGCACCGCCGGTTCTGTCGCCTTTAAGTTGGTGAATTTTGCAAGCCTCGACCCAAGGCTAACTCAAAAGGGGATGATAAATGCCAGTAAATTGGACAGGGAAGTTTGGCAGGAATATATGAACAATTGGGACGAAGTATTTTTTGAAAGCGAAAAACTACTTGCTAAAAAGAAACATACCACAATCGAAAAAACCTATGCAATAGATCTTGACAACCTCCCGGCAGCTACAGGAAAGGAAAGAGAGCGTTTAGTAATGGTAAGAGTTAACCAGTCGCAATTCAGAAAAATAGTACTTACCAACTTTAATAATCAATGCTGTATTACCGGCATAGGTTTCCTGGATTTGATTGTAGCCAGCCATATTGCGCCATGGAGCAGCGATAAGGTTAACCGATTGAGTCCTCAAAATGGATTAGCATTAAATACCTTGCATGATAAAGCCTTTGACAGGCACCTGATCACGGTAACCGAAGACCTAAAAATTAAAATATCGCCAAAGTTCTATAAGCATCAAGACGTATTGAGCATCAAACAGAACTTTATTGATTATGATGGTAAATCACTTATCACACCGAAAAAGTTTTATCCCCATCCGGAATTTTTAAAAATTCATAATGATAAGTTTGATTCACTTGAAGTTTAAAAACTAAAGTTCACTTATATACGATTGACGGGCATTATCTATTCTCCTATCTTGGCCCCATGCCAAAATTAAATTTTCTTATACCATAGCAAAAAAGTTTTAAAGGTGACTTATAAGCGATTGACAAGCCTTATTCTTCTTCCTATTTTTGGTGAATGCAAAAAGTTACATCAATAGAACATCTCAAACAATTAGCTTACCGGGAGAACGGCGACTTTGCTCAATTTTATATTTTCCTTGCAGGTGGTATTGCGAGAAGTGGGAAAATGATTAGCTACCGTCCAACAGAAACAAAAAACTGGTTAATCATCAATGAAATAGATGATTCTTACCAAGAATTAATTGATAAAAGTCTCTCAAAAAGAACATCGATAGTTGAAGCCATAGAAAACGGCGCATTCTTTTATTCTGATATCTTTTAAATTGATAGCCCTGCGGCACCAGCCAAACATCCAACTCACACTCAATCAATTTAATTTTTTCTTTAAATTTATCCTATTAAAACCTCCCCCATGATGCTTTTGAGGACTGTATGCACCATAATAATTGTATTTTATTGCAGCAATTCGTTTGCCCAGCGTTACACGCTGAACGGTAAAATAAAAGGCGCTGATACGGGCTGGGCATTTATCCGGCACCGGCAGACAGGCAAAACAGATTCGGGCAGGATACAAAATGGCAATTTTACCATCACGGGCACGGCAGCCTCTCCCGAGTTTTGCAGTTTTGGCCTCACTATTAATGGTATAAAAGATTATTATTTAAGCTTGTTTTTACAAAGTGGCCGCTTTGGTATGCGGGCAGCTAAAGATTCGCTGAACGATGTTAGTATTTTGTTTACCGGAAGCGTGATGGAAAAAGAGTTCCAGCAGTTTCAGAGGAAGGTGGCCCGGATTAACGCGTTCCATTACCCTTCAGCAAAGACCGATGCGGAACTCGAAAAATTAGCCCGGCGGTATGCATTAAAACATCCAGATTCATTTGTTAGCGCTTTTGCGCTTATTTCGTACGAAAATGCTTTACGTCAACTTGCCAGGCTATATAAAGGGTTATTGCCCGAAATAAAAAGATCATATTTTGGCAGGCAGATAAAGGGGAAGTTGAAGGGGCATTAGAAAATGCATAACTATTCCCGTTTCAGCAAAAATTTAAATATACAAACCCAAATGTGGAACATCATGAAAATAACAAAGCGGTGCGGGATATTTTATTGCAAAGGGGCATAAAACCTATCTTTACCAAAGTACACTAACAATATCAGCGTACAGGCGGAGTTGTTCATCGGCAGACAAGATAATTGCGCTTTCTTCCAAAGCAGTTGCAATCAGTAAACGGTCAAAAGGATCACGGTGATCTTTTAAAAGGGGAATTTTATTGTAGTTGTAAATATGCTGGTTTTGAATTGTAAGGAATGTAAACCCATCGTTCATAGCTTGTGTGTAAATTTCTTCAATTGTCGCATAGAAATTGGGCAGCTTGCCTATTCTTTGTTTAATACTGATCTCGAATAGACTAATCTGGCTAAAGAATATAACGTTATCGGGTTGTCGGATCAATGTCATTACCTGTTTAGGGATTTTTGGATTGTTTTCCTGAAACCAGATTAAACTGTGTGTATCTAAAAGGTAATTACTGCCAGCCATTACATATAATCCTTCAGATCATCTAACGGCTCATTGAAATCATCAGGTAAGGAAACTTTTCCTTTCAGGCCGCCGGGGATCCTTTTGCCGGCTGTTGTGATATTATCTTCTGTGAGAAAAGTAATAATTACCTCAGTTTTTGACTGAACAGGGGCTTCTTCCTTGAGGATGATCTTCCCTTTGTCATAATATCCTTTAATAGTAACAAGCATGGTAAATCTCCTTTGATACAAATATACGATTTATAGCGCTTAAACAAAACCCCCTAAAACAAGTAAAGCCCCTGATGGGCAGGGGCCTTTACTAACCAATTATAAACCTAAATTATGAGAAGACTACTTTATTTGTTTTACGGTGTAAAAGTAACACTAACATTTAACTTTTATCCGATTTGTTTTGTAATATTTATGTAAAAACCTATTTGCCCCTATTTGATTCTCAAAAATACAAACATTTTATTATAAATATGCTAATTTTTTTTAAATAATTTAAAAATTGACTAAACTGACTACAATGACTATAAAATATCTTGATTTTTTTAACTTTTTTGATACAAAGTTGATTTTATTTTGAATTTTCACTGAAATATTCCATCAAAATTAAATAAAACAGAATTATTAACGTAAAAATTAAAATTTAGTTACATTTTATTGATGTTTAAGGCATAAATAGGTTTTTTTAGATGCCTTTTTTTAAAAAATTGCGCACAAATTCAAAAAAATCCTTTAAACCCCAACTACAATTCAACAAAACTTCTAACGCATTTTTATTTCCTTTAGCATCAAAAAATAAAAAAAGCGTAAGAAAAAATGATGCAGGCGCTAAAGTATTTAAAAAATGAAGTCAATAAATTGAAATATTATAAAAAATTTACCTTTTAAAAACATCATTATAAAAATGCTTTGACACTTTTGCGGAAAATATTTGCATTTACTCATGACGTCCATTTCCTACGCTAAAAAACACCCGGAGCTAACCCCATTAACATTGTGGATAATGACCATTGCTACCGGGTTGATAGTAGCAAATTTATATTACAACCAGCCGCTGCTTGAAGATATTGCCCGCACTTTTCACGTAAGCAGGGCCAAAGCCGGCCAGGTATCAATGCTTACCCAAATTGGTTATGCTACTGGTATGTTCTTTTTGGCGCCCCTGGCGGATATGGTTAAACGCAAACGCTTAATGCTGATTGTTTTTGCTTTTATTGTGTTGTCGCTGTTAGTAACAGCATTATCGCAGTCAATTAACCTGTTAATATTAGCCAGTTTTTTATTAGGCGTATCATCCATGATCCCGCAGTTACTGGTGCCGATGGCCGCCCATTTAGCCAAACCAGGTGAACGCGGCAAAAAAATAGGCGTTATTATGAGCGGTTTGTTAATAGGTATTTTACTGTCGCGTACTTTTAGCGGGCTTATCAGCCAATATTTTGGCTGGCGGGCAGTATTTTACATAGCTGCGGGTATTATGCTGGTAATGTGGCTGATGATCGGGCTGTTTTTGCCGGAAGTAGAACCCGATTATAAAGGAAGCTATAAAAGCCTCATGGTTTCGCTTATCGACCTTGTGAAAAAGGAGCCTAAATTAAGGCTGGCAGCCCTGCGCGGCGCATTGTGTTTTGCCTGTTTCAGCGCTTTTTGGACAACCATTGTATTTCTCTTAAAGCAAAACTTCAACATGAGCAGCGGCGTTGCCGGCGAATTTGGCTTGGTTGGCGCATTCGGCGCACTAGCTGCCGGTTTAATGGGCCACTTAAGCGATAAAATGGATGCCTATAAATTATCCGGCTTTACCCTGCTGTTAATCCTCATCTCCTTTATCATATTCATTTTTTCGGGACACAGTATCATCGGATTAATAATTGGCGTAATTATACTCGACATGGGCGTACAGGCGACCCATATCTCGAACCAGTCGATAATTTTTGCCTTGGACGCCGGAGCCCGCAACCGTATCAATACTATTTATATGGTATCTTATTTCATTGGCGGATCGGTAGGTACTTTTTTCGCCACCCAGCTCTGGAATAGTTTTCAATGGGAAGGCGTTTGTATTACGGGCATTACTTTATCAGTAATTACACTTATCATTCATTTTGCTAATCATCCAAAACCTGTAACCAAACAGGCAACTGTATAGTAATACCTACAATTTTAAAAGGCCGAAAATTAAAATCTCCTGATTTCTAATAATACGCTCGACTTTTTGCGCTTCGTTTAAACTTAATTGTAAACGATAACGTATATAAGGTCAGGGATTTGATAGCGGGATCCAAAAATTGGCACTGATTTGGAATATTACATTTTAAAGCAGTACAAGATGGCTCCTAAAAGCAAAAAAAATCGCGAAAGCGAAGAAAAAGAATGGGAAAACCCGGTTGACCCTGCCATGAGTACGGACGACAGGGATAAGGAACAGTTATTAAGGCAATACAAAGAAGCCAAACGGCGGAAAGATAATTTAACTACTGAAGACGACGAAACCAAACAGCAAACAGAATAAACAATTGACCAAACTTAACACATGAAAACCCCAAACAAACCTGCAACACACAAATTATCAATTAAATTTGATAAGGAATTGAAGAACCTGTTATCAAAAGACCTGAAATTATTTATGGCCAAAAATCCCTTTTTATTAACCAATAAACAGGTAGTAGCACAGGAAGCATTGTCGGTTGCCTGAAATCACTTACGCCTGAAATAAATATTTACTTTTTTGAGGCATATTTTATGATGAGTGCGGCAGTTTTAGCGGATGCGCCCGGTTTGCCCATTTTTTCATCGAGCCTATCATAATTGGCAAGCATTTTTTCGCGATAGCTTTTATTATTGAGGATATTATCCAGTTCAGCCGCGATATTTTCGGGTGTGCAATCCTGTTGTATCAGTTCCTTTATTACCGTTTCATCCATAATCAGGTTAACCAGCCCAATAAATCTTATTTTTATCACTGCCCTTGCTATCCCGATAGAGATGGGATGCCCTTTATACACCAGTAACTCCGGTACATTAAACAAAGCAGTTTCAAGTACCGCGGTACCTGACGCAACTACTGCAGCATCGGCATGGCTTAGCAGATCATAGGTTGAATTGAAAATAACCGGGATATTTTTTTGATGAATGAACTGTTCATAATATTCCGGTTTAAATGATGGCGCCCCGGCAACTACAAACCGGTAACCGGGAAATTGCTCCGCAACGCTGATCATTTCGGGCAATAAACGGCTGATCTCCTGCCTTCGACTGCCAGGCAGCAAAGCGATGATCTTTTGCCCGGTTAGCTGATGTTTTTCTAAAAAACTTTCATCCGGCTTAAACGCGGCCACTGCATCAAGCAAAGGGTTGCCTACATAGTCAACCTCCATGCCCCATTTCCTATAAAAATCAACCTCGAAAGGTAAAATACAAAACAGGTGGTCTACAATCCGTTTAATCTTAAGCACCCGTTTCTGGTTCCATGCCCAAACTTTCGGCGAAATATAAAAACAAACCAGCAGGCCGTTCTTTTTTGCAAACTCCGCTATTTTTAAATTAAAGCCTGGAAAATCTATAAGCACCAAAACATCGGGCTGCCAGGCGGCAATATCTGCTTTGCAAAATTTAAGGTTATTTAAAATGGTATTTAAGTTAGCGGCCACTTCAAAAAAGCCCATAAAGGCCATATCGGCAAAATGTTTAACTATGGTACCGCCTTCGGCCTTCATCAGGTCGCCGCCAAAAAAACGAAAATCGGCTTCATTATCCCGCTCCTTTAATGCTTTCATTAAATTAGCCCCGTGGAGGTCGCCCGAAGCTTCGCCGGCTATCAAATAATATTTCATCTGATGGGGTGGATTTTAAAAAAGAATATCAGCACCATAAATACAAAAGTAGCCAGCATTATTCCCCGCCCGGTTTTGTCAAGCCCTTTTCTTATGCCTATCCTTATTAAAATAAGGTTTAAAGCAATGGCAATAAAATACGGTAATGCGGGTTTGTTTATAATATAAATATTAGTTTTTAACCAATATCCGGTTGCAAAGGCAAGTGCCGGGAAAATTAACGCGGCTAAAATGCCGGTGAGCAAACTATTTTTATTCAGCATAAATTCAAAAGTACGATTGCTGTTACCATTTTAAATGTTTTATTTTTTTTACCGATAAAATTCGCCAGTTTTCCATTATGAAATCAATAGTCGCCTTTGTGTTTTTTGTAAGTTTCGGTTCAGCAGTATTTGCGCAAAAATATGTGCCTGTAATAAAAGAAGGATCGGTATTAAATTATGATGCTTTTTCGAAAGGGTTGGGGCAGCATGTTCCCTTAATATTAACCGTTAAAAGTTTGGCCGACCCCATTAAAATGCAATGGGATGTTGAGGGCTATGGTACAGGGAGTTTTGAAATGTCGGCCAAAGCTTTGGCAAGCGGCACCAAACTCGTAATAAAACAACCTGATCCTGATGGCGTTACCTCCATGAAGGATGATGAAACGCTAATAGTACTTTCAAAGGCGACCTTTGGCGACCTGGTAAAAGACAAAGCCTTTCAACTTAACAACCAAAAATATACGGTCAGTACCGATACAGCAACTTACAAAATAAACGACAAGGAAGCCGATGTTTTCCACGCCATAAGCGAAAACGGTAAAGGTGAGCTATGGGTTTTAAATAATCCCGATTTCCCGCTCATTTATAAGGCAAAAGGTGTTACGCGGGGCGTTGATTTTACCCTTACGGGAATAAAGGAGTAATTAGGCGCGTCTTTTTACAAACCAACAACATTCTTTTATATAAACTTGCGTTTGGAATTAAACAGAGACGCCCCGACAAATCGGGGCGTCTCTACGATAGAACAATGAACGAACACTTTTACCGGCAGATTTTTGACAAACACCAGCATGTTGAGGCTGTACCTTCCAATAAAGAAATTACATCCTGGGCATTGCAGGTGATCAGGCTGTTATTTCCCGAACAATCAAAGCAGGTTTATATTGACGTTCATCAATTGAGGGAAGAATTTGTCCGTCTTGAAAAAGAGCTGGCTTTGATCATGAACGCCACCAAGGCCTGCCAGAACTGCAATAACGAAATGCTTGCCAAAGCCTTTTTTGAGCAGCTCCCCGACTTATACCTATTACTAAATACTGATATACAGGCTATATTTAACGGTGACCCTGCGGCGCGGAGCGAGTTTGAAGTGATACGCACCTATCCCGGTTTCTTTGCGATATCGTTTTACCGTATGGCGCATGGTTTGTATCAGCATGATGTCCCGCTGCTGCCCCGTATCCTAACCGAGTATGCACATTCAAAAACAGGTATTGATATCCACCCCGCTGCTGAAATTGACGAATATTTTTATATCGACCATGGGACCGGCATAGTGATCGGCGAAAGCTGCATTATCGGCAAACATGTAAAGTTATACCAGGGGGTCACTTTGGGTGCATTGAGCGTTGCCAAAGGGCTTGCTTTTACCAAACGCCACCCAACGGTTGAAGATAATGTAGTTATTTATGCCGGCGCAACAATTTTGGGCGGCGAAACCGTTATCGGGCGTGACAGTGTTATCGGCGGAAATGTATGGCTTACTAAAAGTGTCCCGCCAAATTCAACGGTATATCATAAGCCTGATATTACGGTATTTAATAAAACTAAAGTTTAAAACATGGCAGGTATTATTGATCTGATAGGCAATACGCCTATGGCCGAGATTAAAAAGCTTAACCCCAACCCCAATGTCCGCATTTTTGCGAAGCTGGAAGGCAATAATCCCGGTGGGAGTGTGAAAGACCGTGCCGCACTTAATATGGTAAGGAGCGCTTTGGACCGCGGGGATATAAAACAAGGCACAAAACTTGTAGAAGCTACCAGCGGCAATACCGGTATTGCATTAGCTATGATAGCCTGTTTGTTCGGGCTTGAAATTGAGTTGGTAATGCCATCAAACTCCACCCGCGAGCGCACCCTTACCATGGAAGCCTTTGGCGCAAAAGTAACCCTGTTGGAAGGCATTGAGCGTTGCCGCGATTATGCGGAAGAAAAAGGCGCCTCAGGCGAGTATTTTCTGTTAAACCAGTTTGCAAACCCTGACTGTTACCTGGCCCATTATAAAACCACCGGCCCCGAAATATGGCGTGATACTGAAGGGCAGATCACCCATTTTGTGAGTGCTATGGGTACCACCGGCACCATTATGGGCAATTCAAGGTTTTTTAAAGAAATTGACCCCAATATTCAAATAATAGGCTGCCAGCCAACTGAAGGCTCGTCTATACCCGGCATACGCCGCTGGCCAATAGAATACCTGCCTAAAATATTTGAACCAGAACGGGTTGACAGGGTAATAGATATATCCGAAGCGGAAGCAACAGCAATGGCCCGCAAACTTGCAAAAGCAGAAGGCATTTTTGCCGGCATGAGCAGCGGCGGCGCAATGGCAGCGGCAATAAAAGTTGCAGAAGAACTAACAGAAGGCACCATCGTATTCGTCTGCTGCGACAGGGGCGACAGGTACCTGAGTAGTGAATTGTTCGGGTAACAGGATTGGCCGCTAAAAGTCTTAATGCAATGAAATAAAAAAATATCGAACACCGAATAACGAATGTCCAACACCGAAGTTAACTTCATTATTCGACATTCGTTATTCGGTGTTCGATATTAAGACACCTCTCCTTTAGAAATGCCAGACTAAGGCACATTAACCCTATCCCCATGCGATTTCGGTTCGGAGATTACCAAAAAATGCAGGTCGGCATCCTCGTCATTAATGATCCGGTGTTTTGTATTGGGTTTGATATGAATAGATTGATTCGCATTTACTGTTTTCAATTCGCCTTCAACTTCAAAATTTGCAGTGCCGGATAATATGTAAAATACCTGCTGGGCGCGTTCGTGGTAATGTAATTGTTCGCTTGTCCCGGGTGGCATGCGTTCCTCTATCACGCTTAAACTATCAGAGCGTAACAAAGGCCAGCCATCGCAATTTGTGCCCCAGGTATAGTGTTCGGCATTATCGGTTGATGTAATCATTTTTATTGTGGTTTAACGCCGCCCTGCGCCTCGTATTCCTGTATAAGCTTGTTGGTGGCACGGTTACACCAGGCGGTTATTAATAGTTTTGTGAGATCATCGGGAGAAACCGTTTTAAGCGCTACCAGCATGTAATCATAATTAAGGTAATGATCGGTAATAAAAAAGGTAACGGGATCAGCTTCCATCCATTTTTCCCTTTCATAAGTTTGTACCACCAGCGTTTCACCATCCTCTTTCATCCGGGCAAATAACTTTTTACCGGCGAAAAAACCAGGTGTGTTATATGATGGTCTTTCAATCACACCAGGCAGGTTTTGTACCGCCTTACGGATAAACTCCAAATATACAACCGTATCCATCTCCTGTAATTTCAGGTGAACATTATGCCGCCATTGATGCCTGTTATTCATTGTCTTTTGAAAGGGTTAAATTAATAAGAATAATTTTTATTTCAGTTCGTTCATTTTGTCCGGCACAAAAAAAGTCTTCAGTTTTTGCTGAAGACTTTTTTACATTTCAACAGAAATAAACTGTTGATTTTGAAATGCAATTACAAGGTCCATTTCAATTTGGTATATATCCGCATACCATCAAAGCCCATTTGTACAGACTCGAACGGACCGCCTGAGTTGCTGTCGCCAAAAGAGCTTACACCGCTCGTTGGGCTAATAGAGCCTTTAACGATATCTTCATCGGGGTGTACGTTAAACAGGTTGTCGACACCTATATCCCAGGATAAATTTTTTCGTATTTTATAAGATACATAGAGATCAGTGGTTATTTTAGCATGGAATACAAATATTTCAGGCGCTTCTCCGCTTCCATTATCTAATTCTACATAAGGGAAAAATTGATCAGTTGCATTAGCAGGGGCGGCTACCTCTCCGAAACCTAACTCTTTAACCAAACCAAAGTAAGTTAAGCGTGTTCCAAATGCCCATTTGTCAACCCCATATTCTAAACCAAGATTAAACTTAGCTTTTGGCGCGGCATATTTTAAGAAATATTGCTCCCTGTCTGAAAAGAAGTTAGCGCTGTCACTGGCCGAACCCCTAAAGGTAGCCGGCACATTAATTTTATTAATAATTACATCCTGAAGATTACCAGCTAAAGTGGCATTGAAATGTTGGTTCTCCCAATGTTTCCGGTAATCAATTACAATGTCAACACCTCTGTTGGTGGTATTCACCGCATTAGTAAAGAATGCCGCCTCCTGGATCGAATTTGCGAGTAACAGGTTATTTAAAGTACCCGGTGTATTTGGATTACCAAATGATGGATCGCCTTCAGAATAAACACCTGAGAACACAACCCTGTTTTTAATCGCAACCTGGTAGCCATCAACCGTTACGGTTATATTGTTTATAGGCGCCCAGGTAAAGCCTAAACTATAGTTCACAGACTTCTCTGCTGTTAATTTAGGGATACCGGCAGCTTTTGCAACATCCGAATAATTGGGAACAGTTTTTTCATATTCCAATACACCTCCGGCTCCGATGGTTGTGTTGGTATTGCTATAGTCCTGTTGCTGCAGTGCCGGCGCCCGGAAACCCGTACTTACTGAACCGCGCAGGTTAAAATTATTGGTAAGTTTATAACGGGTGGCGAATTTTTCTGTCGCTACAAATCCAAAATCATCATAATTTTCAATACGCGCTGCTCCATCCACCAGCCACGCTTTAGTTAAATCTATCGCAGCTTCTCCATAAGCAGCTTCAGAACCACGGTCTGCTATATGGGCGTCGCCCGGTTGGTAACCAGGGTAACCCTCTGATCCCGGTGCTTTCGATTCCTGGATAACTACAGAATCCTGTCCATTTGCTTTATATAACTGTACCGGTATTGTGGCGCCGCCATTGTTATATGAGTTAGGCTCACCAGCATATATCTGGTAACGCTCATACCTTCCTTCAACGCCAAACGACAGTTGTAAACCCTGGGCAACAGATTTAAAGCGCTTGGTTATATCGGCATTGAAAGTATTTTGCAAATAGTTGAAACCGCCATCATCAAAACGTGTTTGAATAGGCTGTCCGGCTACATAAGGCGTTGAAGCATTAAAAGTGTTCTCGCCATAGTAATGAAAATTGTTACGCCCGGTGTTATCGCTTATATTCCATTGCCAATCGCTTTTTGTTTTACCCCGGAAACCAAACGCAGCCGACAGGTCTTCCATATACACATCCTCTTCAGGGTTATAATAAACATTGTTTGGGTCAAATGGTGCACCGGCGGGGGCGTCGTTTTGCATAATACCTGGTACAAAAATTAAATTCCCGGTTGTTGGATCGGTAGGAAATTTTGTAGGGTTAACACGAAGGCCTAAATAGTCCCAACTACGCGTATACGCATACACTTCGGAATATTTGTAATTATAGCCGCCAAAGGAGTAAAAAACCGTATTTGTACCTTTTATAGGCACCTCCATATTGTACATGCCACCGCCCGATTCGACAGCGCCATCGCCAAAAGCCCTGCGCTCACGGCTTAAAGGCTCATCGGGCGCATATCTGAAGGTTTTGCCTGCATCGAGGTAGTTAGCGCCAACGTTAAGGAAACCGCCGTCCTGACCAATAGAGATCCCGTAATCAGCGCCTAAAGTAAAGGTTTGACCATCAAATTTTTTACCGGTATAATAAGCCTTCGGATCAGAATAGCTTAGGGTATTATATTTTTGATCGTCATAACCGCTAAAGCCGGCATTGACCGTAAAAAGGTTAACGTCCTTTTTTAAAACAATATTAATAACCCCTGCAATCGCATCCGAACCATATTGGGCCGAAGCGCCGTCCCGCAGTATCTCGACGTGATCAATAGCAGCTTCGGGTATTGCATTTAAGTCGGTACCTGCATCACCACGGCCGCGTGCGGCTTCCCCTGGGTCTACATAACCTGATAAATGGCGGCGTATGCCATTGATCAATACCAGGGTTTGGTCGTAACCTAAACCACGTAAACTGGCATAGTCAATCGCATCAGCGCCGTCAGCGCCTGATTGTTTGTTGTAGTTAAACGAAGGCACAGCCTGGTTCAACTGGCTCATCAGGTCGGGTTTTGCAGTATTGCCGCTAAGACTGTTTACACTAACTACGTCTACAGGTACTGCCGATTCCATTTTGGTACGGCCGCCGCCGCGGTTACCCGTTACTACCACTTCATTTAATGATTCGGCAGAAATTGCCAGGTCAACGTTCAACACCCTGCTTTCGCCCGGAGCAAGCTGCACGCTTAGGGTTTTCTTTTCGAGACCGATTGCCGAAAAGGTGACCTGGTAAATACCTGGTTTTAAATCAAGGCTATAGTGACCGGTACTGTCGGTTGATGACCCGACGTTGGCTGGCAAAGCCCGCACACTGCATCCTTCTAAGGGCTTACCGGCGCTTGTTACCGTACCCGTTAGCTTTTGTGCGAAAAGCGGGGAACAGAACAAAAGGAATGCCCCCAAAAGGAATAAACGTAATTGTAGAATCATAGTGTTTGAGTTTAGTTAATGTTAATTAATAACTAATATAGGAAATTATTTTGAAATTTTGCTATTAAATCAAAAATAATAGTGATTTACCTATTATAATTTCAATGAAAATGACAAGACAATTAAATTTTATCAAAAAAACAACGAGTTTTTGAAAATTATTTGACTCAATATAAAATTACCGTCATTTAAATGTAGGTAATTATTATTTTTTGAATAACAATTACATATATCCTGACTTCTTTATACCTTTTAGTAAACAATAAAGAAGCAAAAAAGAAAATACAGCTACTTTTTTAAGCTGTTAAATAAATAAAGTGTAAATATTACACTATGTGTATTTTGAAGATTAGTCCGGAGAGAAGATTTATAAATTCAAACATAATGTCCAAGCGTCTTCACAATTTTGTTCCTTTATATTGAAATAGATTTGTCGTACCCTTTTGTCATCCTGATCTACCTTTCGGCGGAGAAGGATCTTCTGCTATATGCTTATCAGACTATGCATGACGGAAATTGCAGGGTGTAGAAGATCCTTCGCTGCGCTCAGGATGACAAATTGTAAAAAAAAGGAGTGGTAGTTCAATGGTAGAATGTATGCTTGTCGGGCATGTGGTTGCGGGTTCGAATCCCCGCTGTCCGTAGATTCCATCTACGGAAGAACTTTGCCCGTAGTCTTTGACTATCGCCTCAATGCTACAACCATATAAAGAAATATCTTTATCACAAAACATACCTCACCCTACCCAACCACAGCCAGGCTGAAACAAAAAAAGCCAATCAAAAGCGACAATCGTCACTTAAAAAAACCAGGTTTTCCTGCATGGACTCGAACCACGATCTTCTGAACCAAAATCAAACATACTACATTACATCAAAGGCGAAAGCTATTTACTGTTTTTTAAATATCTCATATAATAAAGTGGCGATAGCTATTAAAATACTTCCTGTTCCGGCTATCCATGAAAACTTTTCCGGTAAAGTTATTTCGCTATTGTTGATATCCTGGTTTTTGTCCTTGTCAGATCGCTCATTAAAATCACGTAGACGCTCTAATTTTCGTTTTTGAATATCTATTGTTAATGCAATAATGCCTTTATCTTCTAAATAAGCGAGTCCCTTTTCCTTAATTACAAAACGATCATTTCCCGTAATATCAAACCTTATTAACTCTCTTTGAATCAATTCATTCACTGTTGATACTATAATTGCGTTGCTTAAATATAGTTCCTCCTCCATCTTTATTACAGTGCAACAAGGATGATGAAAAATGTATTTAAGAACGTCGCAAAAATATTTTTCAAACATAAAAAAGGCTTCAATTAAGGAGCCATGAATATACAAATTACTTACTTTTTTTCGGGGGTTTAATCTTAGTAAGCATCAATAAATCTTTATTGAAACTGCTCATTGAAAGTGCGGGTTTCTCTTCCGGCAATAAATTGAATAATTCACCGATAGCCTGTCACATACCAGCCAAACCTGCGTCATTTTTCAATAAATTTAACGTCACTAAACATCGTATCCACACAAACCCGTAGAATTATGAAAAAGAACCTGTCGTTTATGAGGCTGCTCATTGTGAGCAATGTAATCCTGATCGTTTTTGTATGTTTTATGCTGCTGACGGGCTTTAGCGGCAGGGATAAAACCGGGCGGTTTACCGAAATCAATGCGGAAAGAATAAATATCATCGGCGAAAATGGCAAGCCGGTGCTGGTGCTTACCAATAAAAACCGGATCCCCGGGCCATCTGCCAACGGCAAAGACTATTCGCGCGACATTATTGACGGGCGGAAGTATTTTGCCGGGCTGTTGTTTTTTAATGAGCAAGGTGATGAAGTTGGCGGCTTGATATACGGCGGTATCAAAAAAGATTCGGTTACTTATTCGCAGGTGGTGCATTTATCGTTCGATCAATGGAAACAAAACCAGGTGGTGGGCCTGGATTATAACGATAACAGCAAAAGCAGGTACGCCGGTTTAAGGGTATGGGACAGGCCCGTGAACGTGCCGATTTCGAAACAATTTGACCTGTTGGAGGAACTGGTGAAAAACAAGAATAATGCGCAAAAAGCAGACTCGATCCGAAAAATATTGACCGATGCAGAAAATAACGGGGATAATGGCGTCGAACGTATGTTTATAGGCAGCAGGAATGAAATGGCCCAGGTGCAAATAAAGGACAAAAAAGGTAAGGTGCGGGTGAAGCTGTATGTAGATAACAAAACGGACCAGGCAAAATTGGAATTTTATAATGACAAGGGCGACGTGATCAATAGTTTTCCAAATTGAATTTGATGCCCCTTTACCGTATGCTTAGTAACCATACTATATTTTTGGAGTAAATGACGGGGTCCAAACCCAAATCTTTATACATAGTAACTGACCAATGAGAGTTCGGGTCTCTCTTCGGGCACTAAAATGAAAATAATCCCTCTCGAGTATGAGTATGCCGCGCAGGCATAAAGAGGTGGCGCAATTGTTCCCTGCTAACAGGTGTGTGCTATAAATGTCGTATGTTTTTTATAATTTAATTTTAGTGGTGACAGTATTTTGTCACTATGAAGGGGTCGATTTTTGGCAATTTTTTTCTATAAAAAATTGTAAATGAGATGCTCACAAAATCGGTGGCGTGAAAATTGTCTCGTCCTGAAATAGGTAGGACAGGATCGGGTTTTAACTTAATCAACCACTCACCTAATCAACTTAATCAACCTATAAAATCCTTATAGCGGTCGAGATCCTTCCGGTTGTTTATCCTGAGCTTTGCATAAATATTATTCACGTGCGTTTTAACGGTGCTCAATTCGATGTTCAGCGCCAGGGCCACTTCCTTGTTAGATTTGCCTGACAAAATAAGGCCGACAATGTCCATCTCCCGCTGGCTCAATTCGCGCCAAATTTTTAAGATTGCCCGTCGTTTATAAAAAATATATCCGTAAAGCGACAATGCGGCAACAAGCAAAACACCGCCTGCGAGGTACAGTTTCCAATAATTTGTAGTCCTGTACTCCTGGAAAATATGGGCGCCGTAGGCGTTATGCTGATCATAATGGGCAAGTAGTTCACTCACCTTCTCCTTTTGCCCGTCACTAAGCTTGTCAGTGCGGCTAATGGCCAGCAAACCTACCAATTGTGAGGTTGAGCTGTCAGCTATAGCAATAAAAGTGTTATTACCCGTTGTATCGTTACCGGCCAGCCTAAGCAGAGCATTCAGTTCGGAATTAGCTTTGCTCCCGCTGATGCCCGATTGGCTTATGGGCAGGCCCGGTGTTTTTTCAAAATTGATTTGATCAGCCTGCTTTGCAACGAAGAAGACATGGTTCACATCCCGGCTGCCAATGATGAGCGTTGACGCCGGATCGCCTTTCCTGATAAAATGGAGGCGATATAACGACTCGTCCTTAGTTGCCGGAAAATTGACTGAAAAATTCCCGCCTGTATCTATATCGCCTTCCGCTATGATCAGGGTATTTGAAGTGGTAAACATATAATCGAAGCCGGGCATACGACAAACATAAAACTTGCGCGCCCAGCCCGTATCAAGGCTTACCTTGCCGGATAACCTTGCCAGCTGACCATAACCGAAAGCCGGTACAAGCAGCAACAATCCCAAAAACAACCTGCAGCGTCTCAAAGCTTTGATATTACAATTTGATAACTAACCTTTCCGGTAGCATTTTCGGCCCTGATATTGAATTTCCAGGTACCGGGTATTTTCGGCTTGAGGTCGTCAGATAATTCGCCTTTTGAGGGTTCATGGCCCCCGCTGCTTGTTTGGGTGCCTAATGTAACGTTCATCGATTTTTTATCGTTAGGGTCGCTTAACGATACCGTAACCTCACCTACGTCGGCATAAACTTTTATATCATACTTCACCGTTTTGGTTCCCGCCGTCACTTCGAAGGGGATGCTCCGGTTAAACGTGCTATCCCTCAAGTCGATGGAACCATTAATAACTCTAAGCGTCTGGGCTTTAGCCTGGATTGCTCCCAGCACCAGCAAAAAAAATAATAGCTTTTTCATATTTTCTAAATTTCCGGTAAAGTTTTGAAATATAATCAACCGGAAACGAATTTTGCCGGGTGGATAATGGGTGGAGCGGGGATGGATTTGCGGAAAGAGTGAATTCGAGCGGTCTGGGCTTTTTAATTCGAGATATTTTAATAAGTTAGTATCGGCAATAAAACTAACCTGATTTGAAATGGCAATACCTAAAACGATATTGATTTTGTTGGCAATTATTATTTTGCCCTGCGCTGTGCAAGCACAGAGATACCGGTTGTCCGATTTTGAAGAAACGGCGCTGCCCAAACCCGGCTCTAACGACTGGTACCAATTCTTACAGGGGACGTATGCCTTTAAGGTAGGCATTAAAAGCGGAAAATTAAAAATAGGAGAATATGATTCCAATGACTTCGATCGCGAAGTGGAGGTTATTGTAGACAATGGCCGGATAGTAGGTACTGATGATGGTGAATTTGAAGGCAGGTTGACGTTTGAGGATAATGCAGGCAGGTCAACGCTTATCAAAAAAGGCAACTTCCGATTTCTATTCATTTATAAGCATGAAGTTTATTTCATTGACACTTTTGCCCCAACTAAATATGATGCTACTCATTTGGAAACTGTGGAGCTGGGTGCCCTTTATAGACTTGAGTGGCAAAATGATGCATACACTTATGTTAAAATTTTCGATTTCGATGAGTGGCCAATATCAATGTGCATAGTAAATGAGGATATTATGTTGACTTCGTGGAATTATTGTTATAAAATACACAATTTACATAAAGAGATCATATTCAAAAAAGAAACCATATTTAATGATACGATTAATCGAGCGTTCACATTAAATTCAATAGCCGCTGTTGATAATCGGCACATTTATTTAGGTACAGAAGGTGGCTACCTGCAATTCGATGTTGCTGATAAATCTTACAAATACTATAAGTACAAAAAATGATGGCCCGCTTCTGGCATAAGTGTTTCACGCAAAGGCCAATAGCCCAGTGGCTAACCGTGTCTTGGTAAATGTTTGAGTGAGCAGAAATCCCGCAGGTTAAAGCCCGCTTACAATGATATATCGACATGAAAAGAAAATATTCCCCATATTTATCTTGCAGCGTAACCTTCCATTCGGCGAACTTAACCCGCTAAAACATATTGGGGGAAGTCAGCGATACGTTGATCTAAATTTAGGGGCAGTCTGATAACTGACACAGTAAATCAAATACTGGAGAATAGACCTCGCCGGTTCAAGCGTCCCGCAATAGCATATTGACATAAAAAGAAAATATTCCGCATATTTATTGTGCCCGCGGTCCGTAGACTTTGCCTACGGATGCACTATCTGATAGAAGCGGACCCAGGCTGTCTGCACGTAAAGCAGGGACGTTAGCCAAGTAAAATTATCGTAACGACTGATATTCGCCCAACCGTTTAGGTGTGGTTAAAACAATTTGCCAGAGGTGGTTTTTCCTTGATCTGAACGATGCCGCGCTTTGGCTAAGGAAATAGCGCCACATGCGGTAAAAAGTTTCATCGTAATTTGCGCTTATCTCATGCCAGTTTTTTTCAAAGTTCTTTCGCCATTCCATGCACGTGCGGTCGTAATGAACACCAAAATTGTGCCAGTCTTCCAAAATAAACAAACCCTGCATAGCTGTTGTTAGCTGGCTGGCAGAAGGAAGCACGCCATTCGGGAATATATATTTATCTATCCATGGGTCAGTAATTTTTGCCGGATAATTGCCGCCAATTGTATGGATCAGCGCAATCCCATCATCCGTTAAATTCCGGGCTATGGTTTCCATTAAAGCCCTGTAATTCCTGTAACCAACATGCTCTGTCATGGCTACTACAGCTATCCTGTCAAACTTGTCGAATAAATCGCGGTAATCAAGCACCCTTATTTCAACCGGCAGCCCCTCATTAACTTTGCGGGCAACTGTCGCTTGCTGCTCCGAAATAGTTATGCCAACTACCTTTACCCCATATTTTTCGGCAGCATAACTTGCCAATCCGCCCCAGCCGCATCCCATGTCCAGCAGGCGCATACCGGGTTCCAGTTTTAGTTTACGACATATCAGGTCAAGTTTGGCTTCCTGCGCCTTATCTAAAGTGGTTGCAGTTTCCCAATAGCCGCATGAATATAACATCCGTTTGTCCAGGGTTCTCTCAAAAACATCGTTCCTGATGTCGTAGTGCCGGCTCACCACTTCTTTAGCCCTTGCCTTGGTTTGCATGTTGTTAAACTTTGCTTTCAGAAAATAAAGCGCAGTATTCAAGCCCACCGGAACCTTTTTATCAACCCTGTAATATTGCACCCTGAAGAAAAATTCGTCCAAATTACTACAGTCCCACCAACCTTCCATATAAGCTTCCCCTAAGCCTATAGATCCACCGGTAAGCAACCTGTCATACACTTTAGGATTATGCACCTGGATATCCCAGGGATCTCCTCCATTTATTTTAATTCCCCCGCTTTCAAATATCTTTTTAAAAATTTCTTTTGATGAACCCATCTATTATTTTTTATGCAATTTAAATTTTCCAAATCAACAAAGCGAAATTTAAAGCAAAAATTACAGTGTTTCCTGGATAAGAAGAAACGAATTAATCCTGCCGATCAAGCAGTACGCATTCACCTAAATAATAGCATAACCCTCTATTCGGCGAACTTCACCCGCCGAAAAACATTAGGTGAAGTCAGCTGGACGTTGACTCCAATTTAGGTTCAAGCGCTTGAACCGGCGGGGAATCGCGCCACGCATCCGGCCCTTTTGATTTTTTGCAACGAAAATGCCACCCCTGCATTGATAGAAATAAAAAAAACATGAAAACAAATTTCAAAAAAATCACTGTAATGGGATTGCTTTCAGCAAGCTTAATTGCCGGCTGTAAAAAGGAACAAAGCACTAATCAAAATCCAGCGGCACCGCCGGTTAGGTACCAGGTTACTGACCGGCTGCAGGTTAACAACGAAGACGGTAAGCCGCGGTCATTTAACACCTTGCCGGTGATTAACGATGAAGCAGTAGCCTTTGGCAGTGAAGCTTTAAGCAGCGGACAGGTGACCTTAAAAAATACCAGCAGCGGAGACCTGTTATTAAACGTGGTAGCTAATACCGGCGAAAAACTCACGTTAGCACAAAACTACGCCGCGGCAGACGGCTTCGCCAGCGGAACGGTTTATTATGCTTTGAAAAACAATTGAAATGTTCTTCAACGAAAGGACCAATCCTGACGGTTGGTCCTTTTGCCTCCGCCGGTTCGATCTTGAACTGGTGGATGACCTTTAACCAACCTTTATTCTTTTTCCAATTTATTCGACTTTATTGACCTTCTTTCTTCCTAATCTCTAATCTCCACCCTCTAATCTCTACTCCGAGCGAAGGCTCTTCACCGGGTTAGCCACAGCCGCTTTCACTGTCTGAAATGCGGATGTAGATATGGCTATGAGTAGCATACCCACACAGCTGGCCGCAAATATCCACCAGCTTATAGTCGTCTTATCCGCATAGTTGTCCATCCATTTGTTCATGGCCCACCAGGCCAGCGGCGCCACGATCACGAATGCCAGCAGGATAAGCAATACTAATTCGGTGGATAGCAAGCGTACGATCTGCGCTACCGACGCGCCGAGTACTTTGCGTACGCCGATCTCCTTGGTACGCTGACCGGTAGTGTAAATAGCCAGGCCCAATAAGCCGAGGCAACTGATCAATATGGATAGACCGGTGGCCCAGCTCAGCAAGGTCGAAGTTTGTTTCTCCTGGCCATAAAACTGTTCTATAGATTTATCGTAAAACTGGTAGTTAAAATCATCGTCAGGGTACATCTCTTTCCATACTTTTCCCATAGCGGCTATTGTTTTTTGCCATTCTCCGCCTCCGGCAGCCCCGATAGCTATCGGGGCAGGTTTCAGTGCAATATGGATAACGCCGTTATAGAAGTTGCCATTACCGGCGGCCAGGATAGCCAGCGGGCTTATCGGAGATTGAAGCGAATGCGTGTAAAAATCGGCCACAACTCCAATAATGCGCAAGTTTTTTCCGTTCGAAGCGAACACTTTACCCATCGCGTCATTTGGGTTTGTAAAACCGAGTACCCTGGTGTACTTTTCATTAATTACGATTCCGCTCCCGGTATCACTGGCCATAATATTGCGGCCGGCAAGTATCTTGATATGATACAACGGGATATAGTTTTCATCGCAAAATTTTAATTCGACCGCCGTGGTAATATCCTTTTTCCCATCCTTATAAACCATTTCAGTGGTGTTGGTTCCATCGGATGACGGTGGTTCAAAACCTACGCTCACCATTGCTACACCAGGCAATGATCGCAGCTTATTTGCCATTACCATATTGGTTGCTGCTTTACGGGTTTTGTATGGTGTCTCTGCAAAAACGATAGCATCCTTTTTAAAGCCCAGGTCTTTATGTAGCACATAGTAGATCTGCTTACTCACCAGCATGGTAGCCATAATGAAAAACTGCGCAATTACAAACTGCGATACGGTAAGGGATTTGCGCAGCCAGGCGTTCCGTGTCTTGCTGCTACCACTTTGCGCCTGGTTTTTGAGTACCTGCACCGGCTTATAACCCGAAAGCATAAGCGCGGGATAAAAACCCGATAAAATGCCCACCACTACCGTTAATACAAACAGGAAGAGGAAAATATCAGGCTGGTGAATATAATCGGCTTTAACACCGGGGGCTACAAAATCTGAGAACAGTTTTAAGATCAAAGGTGCTAAACCTATTGATATAACTACTGCAAAAAGCGTGATGAGGAATGTTTCGCTTAAAAACTGCGTTACCAGCTGTGTGCGGCTGCTGCCCATGGTTTTGCGGATACCGATTTCCTTTGCTCTTTGAGTGGCCTGTGCGGTGGTCAAATTGATGAAGTTGATACAGCCCAATAGTAACAGGAAACCAGCGATTGCCAGCAGCATATATGACCTGGACTTGCTGGCAGGGCCGCTGAAATCAAATGTACCATAAGTTTGATCAAAATGGATATCGCTCAACGGCTGAACGGTATAGGATTGACCGCTTGAGTTTTTTATTTGTTCGGGAGTTTGCGGGTTATTCTTTTTATACATAGCGTTTATCTGCACCTGTATTTTAGCTGCCGAAACCTTCGGATATAGCTTGATGAATACTTCCGACGCGGAATTAGTGCTGCCCCAATTATCCAGGTTAACATCCATTCCCAACCGTGTTTTTCGTTTAGCCGAGCTAAAAGAGATAAAATCGTGGCAGGAAAAATCGGTATTCTCTTTTATGGTTTGAACGATGCCCGACACAGTTGTTTTCAGCGTATCATAGGTCACGGTTTTGCCGAGCATCTGCTCATAGCTGAGTGATGGGAAGTATATCTTTGCCCGTTCAGAGGTAAGGACCACCTGGTATGGCTCGTTCAGCGCTGCTGTGGGTGAACCGGCCAGCCACGTATAATGGATTATTTTAAAATAATTCTGGTCGGCCAGGGTTATATGGTCCTGAACCTTGAATTTTATGGGCTCGTTGTGCTTGCCGTTAACCGTTACATTGGGTGTCAGCGTGAAAAGGGGCGCTATGAGTTCGACCCCGGTAACGTTGTTTTTGATCCCTGCGGCCATTGGAACGGTAACACCATAGCTATGGTTAACGTTGCCCTGGAATTTAAAATTGCTTACGACACGATAAATGCGGTCGCTGTCTTCATGAAATTTGTCGAATGTAAAATCGTAGTGTACGATCAGATATATAACCAGCGATGCGCTGATACCGATCGAAAGCCCGATAACGTTGATCAGTGTAAACAGCTTATGTTTCCAAAAGCCCCGGAGTGCGATTTTAAAATAATTCTTTATCATGATTGACTAATTATTGAATTAGCGATTTAGTGAATTATTGAATTAAACCAATTGCTTTTTTAACTGCAAACAGCTACTGCCACTGCAAACTTCTTCTTACTCACTCCTCAAACTTCTCACTGGGTTGGCCATTGCGGCTTAAATACAAGTCTGTTTTTCGATATTCTGACTTAAGACTCTCCCGATAGCTATCGGGACGACTCAAGACTAAGCGGCGTCTAGTCGTGGTGCGAATAGTTCCAGCTCCAGCCGGTGCCACTGTTATCGGGCATGTATTTATCCTTATATTTTTTATACACCTCGCCGCTTTGCTTTTTGCCGTTTATAGTAAGCTTTTTGTCGGTTAGTGTGAAGGACACATTTTTCGGATCGGTGATCAAACCATCCTGCAGCAGATCGGCAACAAGCTTCTTATCTCTTTCGGCTTCTACCCGCTGACGATCTGCGGCCATTTGCCGGGAATATGCATCCCAATCGCGACCCCTGTATGCGTCGGTCGGGTAGCTTCCCGGACCATTGTAACTCCATGTCCAGTTATCTTTGGCATCGGCAGGTACATATTCCTGGCGGTATCTTTGAAATACCTCACCGCTTTGTACCTCCCCGTTGACCACAAACTTTTTATCGGTAAGCGTAAATGAAAGGTCCTTCCGGTCGTTTATCAGGCCCTCCCGCGCCATTTCGTCAATGATCTTCCTTTGCTGCGCGGCCCAATACGAATTCTGTTCCATGCGCGCATCCGGCAGCCCGTTGTTGGTATAAGTAATATTCACGTTATCGCCGTACCTGGTAACATATTTTTTAAGCAGCATCTGGAACACGTCATCCGGTTGCTTTACACCGTTGATCACAAGTTCATGATCGTTAAATATGGCGTGAATGTGACGCTTATCTTTTATAACGCCATATTTAACCAGCGTATCACCAAAATCCGGAACAATAACCTGTGGGGGCACCGGCGCACCTGATGTACCATATCTATCTGCATAGTCAATGCCGTAGCTGCCGCCATTTTCGTAATTAATGCCATAGCTTCCGCCATTTTTACCTTTTTGGTAAAATTTCGTGTAGATCCTTTGAAATACATCATCGGGCATTCGTACGCCGTTAACGATCAACTCCCGTTTGTCCAGGTGCGTGGTTATGCTCACGTGGTTAGTATCGGTTATCAGGTGTTCGCGGTAAAGCTCGAGGCCTATATCATGCGTCTGCTTCAAAATCTTCAGCACATTGGTATCGGGTTTTAGCAGCGCCAATAGCTGTGATTTATTGCTCTTCATTAAGTTCGCCAGCTGGTTTGAATCAGCCTTTTTCAGTTGGTATAGGTTTGAGTTGGCGTTAAGCCCCCGGTTTTCCGGGAAACCCTGGAGCGTACTATTTACCTTTAGTAAACTATCCGGGTTATTATTAACTAAGTTTAACTGGGTATTGCCAGTCAATTTCAGCGTATCAGGGCTGAACTGCCGCAACTGATTCAGTGCCTGGTTTACCTCATTGGCCGACTCAGCCTGCTTCTTCTTTGTAGTATCGTTTTTAATTGTTTTGATCTTTTGCGCGGCCGCTTCATGGTGAATAGCTGCCATTACCGACTTCAGGGCCTTTTGAATGGGTTCACGGGCTGTAAATGCTGATACGCCCAGGCCAAATACCACCAGGCAAATAGCCAGTATCGTCTTTTCGAACATATTGAGCGAATGGTTACGGTTGCCAACCATCCGTTTCACCCTATCAAGCAATGTATTTTTGCTGCCTGGGAAAGCCATAACATGAGCGGGAATTACCGATTTGTATTCTTCGCACGAAAGCAGCGCCTGGATATAACTTACCTTATCGCTACTGTGCTGTACAGCCAGGTCATCACAGCAATTTTCCCTTTCTGTTTTAATAAGCTGCGATATCCACAACACAGCCGGGTTAAAAAAGAACACAATCTCCATAAAACTTTGCAACAAGTTTACTAAGTAATCCCTCCTGCGGATATGCGCCAGCTCGTGCACCAAAATAGCTTCCACCTCTTGTGCTGGTAAAGAGTTAATTAACCCTATCGGTATTAGTATCACCGGTTTTAAATGGCCGATAACCATAGGCACTTTTGCAATGCCCGATTCCAGTAAGCGAATAGTTTGTTTGATATGCAGTTGCTCTGCCAATTGTAAAAGCCTGTTTTCCCAATCTTCGCCAACAGCAAAAACCTTTGTGCGCTTTAAATGGAATATGCTATGCAGGCCCACCGCCATTTGCACACTTTTGGCGCAGATAATTAAAAACCATATTAAAACGATGATATTATAATGGCTGTTGAAATAGTTCATCACCATTTCAGTAACGCTTTCTTTAACATTTTGCTGCATAACGGGAACCGCCGTTGCTTGCATGTTGTCAACAGTGTTTGCAATTGTTGCGTTGCTAATGGTTGCATTAGTAATGTAAGCCGCCGGATGGCTTTGTGATAATTGCCACATAAAAGTAAACAACACTCCGCCCGCAAATAAAGTTAGAGCGCCAACAAGCAGGTTATACCTGTATGCAGCGCTTGCCTTTTTTGTGAAAATGATGATGGCGCCGGTTATAATGGCAAGTAAAATTCCCTGCCACAACGAGTGCATCAGGGTAGTACATACTGCTTTTATTATATGATCGCTTGCAAGCGTATTTACTGTTGAGGTTTCCATAACAGTCAGGTTTATATTGTTGAGATTATTCTTTTTCCAATTTATTTAGCATTTCCTTTATTGCCTTTAAATCTTCCTTGGATGTTTTTTTATTGCCCAGCAGTTGCATCACCAGTTTGCTTGCCGAACCTTTATACATCGAATCCACAAATTTATCAAGCAGGTGTTCCTTGGTTTTTTGCTCATCTTCGGCAACAAGATAAATATGCTTCATCTGGCTTTCATCGCGGGCAAGTATCCCCTTATCGGCCATGATCTGCATCAGCTTTAAGGTAGTAGTATAGTTTACATCCTTTTGTTTAAGCAGCTCATTATTTACTTCGCGCACCGTCGAGGGGCCGTTTTCCCACAAAACCTGAAGTATTTCCAGCTCCGATTTGGTAGGCTCCAATTGTTTATTTTGATCTTTTATATTCATCTCAAATCAAAGGTAGAAAAAATTTCGTACGAAACAAATATTATGTAAAATAATTTTAATTATCGATATTTAAAGATGAAAAAAATGGCATTAATATTAGTCCTGCTTTTCTTTGCCTGCAGTCATAAGCCCCAAGCTCCAGTGGTCCATATCAGCCTGATCAATAACAACCGTTCAATTAAATTTACAGGCCTTGATTATGCAATTATCAGCGAGATCAACCGCGACACGGTTCAGGGTATCTGGCAGGGCCTGGTACCGGTTTTTCGTATGCCTGACGATACGGATATGAAAGATTACCAGCCGGCACTGAATGGCAAGTACAAATTAATAGATAGTGCAGTGGTATTTACCCCTGATACCCCCTTTATTAAAAATCAAACCTACTTTTTACGTTATTTTGAATTCGGCGAGAGGAACAGTACATGGGATTTTATTAAGAACAAAAAGAAATTAGGCAAAACATCGTACATAGATTTGATTTTTAAGCAATAAAGCACTTGAAAAATCAATAAAAATCATTATATTTGCATCCTAATTAAAAAAGAGGGGGCTATAGTCCCCTCTTTTATTTTACCGATCAAATTTTTCGGACAATAATGAATATTGAAAAAAAAGTTAGGGAACTGGTTGAAGAGAAGATTGCTGAGAAGCCAAACCTGTTTATAGTGGATGTTAAAATGCACACTAACGGGAAGCTGATGATACTGGTTGATGGTGATAATGGTATTGGTATTGATGATGTTGCGGCCATAAGCAGGCATGTCGGTTTTCACCTGGAAGAGGAAAATGTGATAGAGACTGCTTATAATTTGGAAGTTTCATCACCTGGTATCGATACGCCACTTACCTCGTTAAGGCAATATTTAAAAAATATCGGACGAAATCTGGCTATTAAAATGGCTGACGGTACAAAAAGAGAAGGTAAACTAAGTGGCATAACCGAAGATGCCATTATAATTGAAGAAAAAACAAAAGAAAAAGGGAAAAGGGCTGAAATTGTTGAAGCCGTTATCCCAATAAGTAAAATAACAGAAACAAAGGTTTTAATATCATTCAAGTAAAAAAATGAGCAATATTAATTTAATTGATTCTTTTCAGGAATTTAAAGATTTCAAAAACATCGATCGCCCAACCATGATGAGCGTACTGGAAGACGTTTTCAGGAGCATGATCAGGAAAAAATACGGAAACGATGAAAATTGCGACGTAATTGTCAATACTGACAACGGTGACCTTGAAATATGGCGCACCCGTAAGGTTATGGAGGACGGTTTTAGTGAAGACGATGACCTGGAAATTGAATTAGCAGAAGCAAGAACATTAGACCCCAGCCTTGAAGTTGGCGATGACTATATTGAACAGGTAACTTTAGAGAGCTTTGGCCGTCGCGCAATCCTTGCCGCACGGCAAACACTGGTTTCTAAGATACTGGAACTGGAAAAAGACGAGATATTTAAAAAATACAAAGACCGCGTAGGTGAAATTGTTACCGGTGAGGTTTACCAGGTTTGGAAAAAGGAAACTTTAGTGCTTGATGATGAAGGCAATGAGTTGTTGCTGCCAAAATCGGAACAGATACCTGCCGATTACTTTAAAAAGGGAGATACTGTAAAAGCGGTTGTTGATAAAGTGGATATGCTGAACAGCAATCCTAAGATCATCATATCACGTACAGCGCCGGAGTTTTTACAGCGGTTGTTTGAAATGGAAGTCCCCGAAATTTTTGACGGGCTTATCACCATTAAAAAAATAGTACGTGAACCAGGTGAAAGGGCTAAAGTGGCTGTAGAATCATACGATGACCGTATTGACCCGGTAGGGGCTTGTGTAGGTATGAAAGGATCGCGCATACATGGTATTGTACGTGAGCTTAAAAACGAGAATATTGATGTGATCAATTACACCAATAACCTGCAATTGTATATTCAACGCGCTTTATCGCCCGCTAAAATAACATCCATTAAGTTAGATGATGAAAAGAAGACGGCAGCAGTTTATTTAAAACCCGACCAGGTATCATTGGCCATTGGCCGCGGAGGTCACAATATTAAGCTGGCCGGTAAATTAACCGGTTATGAAATTGATGTTTACCGTGAAGCCGATGAAACTGATGAGGACGTGGATATTGAAGAATTTTCAGATGAAATTGAAAGCTGGATAATCGATGAGTTTAAACGCATTGGTTTAGATACCGCGAAATCAGTATTGGCATTAACCGTTAATGAATTAGTAAAACGCACCGACCTGGAAGAAGAAACTGTTAAAGAAGTGTTATCAATTCTTCAGGCTGAGTTCGAATAAAAGTGATAAGCAAAATTAAAATCGTATTTTTGCACAAAATAGCAGAAAATAATAATAATAAATGTCAGAAGACAAATCCATAAAATTATTTACAGCAGCAAAAGAGCTGAATATCGGTACAGGTACCATAGTCGATTTTTTAGCGACAAAAGGGTATAAGGTGCAAAAACACCCTATGGCCCAACTTGATGGCGACATGTACAATGCACTTTTGAAAGAGTTTGCTGTTGATAAAATTATTAAGGAGGAAGCCAAGCAGATCAGTATCGGCAAGATAAGGAAGGAAGATACCGTTCAGTTTCCTGAGAGGCCGGTTGAACATCGCCGTTCCAGGGATTTTGAGAACGAAGAGATACTGATAAAAAATGCAGGCCACCATTTTACCCCGCCGGTTGCAGAAAAACCAAAACCGGTTGAGCCGGTCCACGAAAAGGTTGAGGATCACAATGAAGCTTTGCCAGGTGTAAAAATAGTTGGTAAAATTGATCTTGATAACCTTAATGCAAAACCGCAGCAAGTTGAGAAACCAGCTGAGAAAAAAGAGGAAGTGGTTGTAAAACAGGAAATACCTGTTCAAAAGCCAATCCCCGAAAAACCAAAAGAAGTTGTAGCGGAAGCCCCGGCAGCAGAAATTAAAAAGGAAACTATTGAGGCGGCACCAATAAATAATGATTTGCCTGTTGTTAAAGCTGAAGAGAAGTCCATAGCCCCGGCAGAAGAAGCTGTGGACGAACCGCAGGAACCCGAAGTAATAAGGGCAAAAGCAGAACGTTTGACAGGCCCTAACGTGGTTGGCAAAATACAATTGCCTGCAAATGCGCCTAAGCGCAACCCGGTAGCGTCATCGTCAAATACTAATAACGCAGCAGATCATAAACGTAAAAGAAAACGTAAGGACCACCAGGGGCCCGGCCATACCCAACAACACCAGGGTAACCCGCCTGCAAACCATGCGGGCCAGCAGGCAGCCAATCCACCGGGACAGCAGCAGCCTCACGGCGGCAATCGTCCCGATTTTAGGAACAGGGGCAATAATCCTCCGCCAGCTGGTGGAGGTGGAGGTGGCCATCATGCTGGCGGCAACCGTCCCGATTTCAGGAACCGTAATACCCCGCAAAACACCGGCCCTAAGGAAGAACCTTCAGAAAAAGATATACAGGATCAAATTAAAGCAACCTTAGCACGTTTAAGCGGCGCCGGTAAATCCGGTAAGTTTGCCCAGCGTGCTAAATTCCGCCGTCAAAAACGCGATGATGTAGCAGCTACTGCCGAAGAACTGGCAATGGAGCAGGAATTGCAATCGAAAGTATTAAAGGTTACCGAATTTGTTACCGCTAATGAACTGGCTTCAATGATGGATGTTTCTGTTACACAGATCATCTCTACTTGTATGAGCCTCGGAATGTTCGTTTCTATCAACCAAAGGCTTGATGCCGAAACTTTAAGCATTGTTGCCGATGAATTTGGCTACCAGGTAGAGTTTGTAAAGCCGCAGGATGAAGAAGCTCAGCTTGATGCACCGGATGATCCTGAAGACCTTATACCACGTGCGCCAATTGTAACCATAATGGGCCACGTTGACCACGGTAAAACTTCATTGCTTGATTTTATACGTAAAACAAACGTGATAGGCGGCGAAGCCGGGGGTATTACCCAGCACATTGGCGCTTACGAGGTAACGTTGCCTGATGATAAAGGAAAAATAACATTTTTGGATACACCGGGCCACGAGGCATTTACTGCCATGCGTGCCAGGGGCGCCCAGGTAACAGATATTGTAATTATTGTAATAGCTGCCGATGACAGTGTGATGCCGCAGACCCGCGAGGCAATAAACCATGCACAGGCAGCAGGTGCGCCAATTATTTTTGCCTTCAACAAAATTGACAGGCCGGGCGCTAATGCAGATAAAATCCGCGAACAATTATCGGCCATGAATATTTTGGTTGAAGAATGGGGCGGTAAATACCAGTCGCAGGAAATATCAGCAAAAACGGGCCAGAATGTGGAATTGCTTTTGGAGAAAGTATTGCTGGAAGCTGAACTGCTGGAATTAAAAGCTAACCCTAATAAACGTGCTGTAGGAACTGTTATTGAAGCCGCTTTAGATAAAGGGCGCGGGATAGTAACTACTATTTTGGTGCAGGCCGGTACTTTAAAAGTAGGCGATCCGATACTTGCCGGCTGTTACAGCGGGCGTGTAAAAGCATTGACCAATGAACGTGGCCAAAGAGTTGACAAGGCTGGCCCTTCAACACCCGTACAGGTGCTGGGTATGCAGGGCGCCCCAACTGCGGGTGATAAATTTAATGTACTGGAAAGCGAAGTTGAGGCCCGTGAAATTGCCAATAAACGCCTGCAGTTACAGCGTGAGCAGGGCTTACGTACCCAAAAACATATTACGCTTGATGAAATTGGCCGCCGTTTGGCTGTGGGCAATTTTAAAGAGCTAAACATTATTGTTAAAGGTGACGTTGATGGTTCAATTGAAGCATTGTCCGATTCCCTGTTAAAACTATCTACCGAACAGATACAGGTAAATATCATTTCGAAAGCCGTAGGGCAGATTTCCGAATCTGACGTATTGCTTGCCTCGGCATCTGACGCTATTATTATTGGTTTCCAGGTACGCCCATCTGCGAGTGCCCGCAAACTTGCCGAACACGAACAGATCGATATCAGGCTTTACTCCATTATTTATGACGCCATAAACGAGATCAAAGCTGCGATGGAAGGCATGCTTGCACCAACTTTCGAAGAGAAGATTGTGGCAAATGTTGAGATACGTGAAACCTTTAAAATCAGCAAGGTTGGTACAATTGCCGGCTGTATGGTACTTGACGGTAAAATTACCCGGAACAGTAAGATACGTATCGTCCGCGAAGGTGTTGTAATTTATACCGGCGAGCTTGCTTCATTAAAACGATTTAAAGATGACGTTAAAGAAGTAAACGCCGGGTACGAATGTGGTTTAAACATCCACAACTTTAATAATATTGAAGTTGGTGATATTGTTGAAGCGTATGAAAATGTTGAGGTGAAAAGGAAGCTGTAAAAAAATTAAATATAAAAAAGCCCCCTGTCGGTTACCTGGCATGGGGCTTTTCTCTTTTGTAGCATTTAGTGTTTGTGATGTCTTACTATGCGGTGGTGCCTCTTGTAATGCTTTTTATGATGCGGTTGGGCGTTTACTGCACTATAGCTAAACACGGCTAATAAAACGAATGCTAATACTTTTAAAGCTTTCATAAATTCAGGTTATTGTTTTGGTTTTAAAATTAAATCAATAATACAACAGATTGTGTATCGCTATGATAAAAACGCACGTAACATTATTATGACAGTATAAAATATACTGTAGCGATAAAAAATGTACTGTTGCAATAAAATTGTTACAAATAAGTTTAACTTAGAAAATGAAATATTAAGTTATTTTTAAACTAAACCTTTGGTTTCTAACTTTAAGTGATGTAATTTCCATTTTTAACCTGCATTAATGAGAAAACCTATTTACCTATCAATGATAGTGTGCCTAACATGCGCAGTAATCAGCCAAAAATCTTTTGCACAGGTCGCCCGGACAGACAGTAGTTCGCAGCAAAACGCATTGAACAATACTTTAACACTTTTTTATTCGTCGATAGGCGATCAGTCGCCTTTATATAACGGGCCTGAATACTATTTCTACGATCCTACCATTAAAGGTAATGCCTTTTTTGCAGACTTAAATGCATTTGCGCCCGGTTCTGTTTTTTATGACGGGCTTTTGTTCAAGGGGGTGCCAATGTTATATGACCTGTATGCTGATAAAGTTGTCGTGCTGTTATATAATCATTTTTCAAAGTTTTCTTTATTACAGGAAAGGGTGAAAAGCTTTGATTTTTTAAACCACCACTTTATAAATATAAATCCGGATACCCTTAACGTAAACTCAGTTATAAAATCAGGCTATTATGATGAGATATATAATGGGAAATCACAGGTTTTGGTTAAACGAGCAAAAAATATTCAAAACACTCCAGGTGCGCAAGGAGGCCCTGAATCCTATTTCAATCCTACAATAGACTATTATTTAAGAAAAAACAACACTTATTATAGTTTTAGCAGCCAGGGGTCAATGCTTTCTATTTTAAAAGATAAAAAGAAGGAACTTCAGCAATATATCAGAGCTAATCAAATTAAATTTCGGAAAGACCCTGAAGAGGCTATGGTCAAAATAGCATCTTATTATGACCATTTAACTAACTAATATGAGAAAAACTTACCTTTTAAGTTTCTGCTTTTTGTTTTTTTTACAGATGGCTTCCGCCCAGCAAAGTAATATAAAATTAATCAGCGTTAACTTCCAGCAAGCTACTGCCGCGCAATTTGTTAATGATCTCGAGTCAAAAAGCAGTTATCATTTTTATTATGATCCCTTATCATTTGATAGTTTAAAGGTTACCCTGCAGGTAAACGATAAATCGGTTGAAGCCATTTTGGATATGGCTTTCAAAAATACCGATTATCACTATGCAATTACACAGCAACAACAAGTATTCCTGACCAAAGGACGGCAAATAAAAACCGAATTAGCACCAGGCTTTTTACAAGCTGCAACAAAAGTGCAAACCAATCAAACCTCGGCAGTTGCTGATTATACCGACGAAAAAGATAAAAAAGTAGCTGAAGCTACTACAGAAAATAAAATTTATGAAATAGGCATAAAAACCAACAGCATAAAATCGGGTAATTCGATATTATCGGGCTATATACGTGATATTAAATCAGGCGAAGCAGTGGTTGGGGCAAGTATCTATGTCGCAAATACAAAAACCGGGGTAGCTACTGATAATTTCGGGTATTTCACCATATCCCTCCCGCGCGGCAGGCACACTCTTAACATTCGTGGTTTGGGTATGCGCGATACCAGGCGGCAGATCATCCTGTATACCGATGGCAAACTGAATATAGAGATGCAGGAGCAGGTAAACAGTTTAAAAGAAGTTAAAATATCGGCAGACAAGGTGGCCAATGTACGCAGCGTGGAATTAGGTGTAACACGCATGGATATTAAAAATATTAAACAAATACCAACAGCGTTTGGGGAAGCTGATGTTTTAAAAGTGGTACTTACGCTACCGGGTGTTACATCAGTTGGCGAGGCCACTACAGGTTTCAATGTTCGCGGCGGTTCTGCCGATGAGAATTTAATCCTGCTTGATGGGGCCACCATTTATAACCCGGCGCACTTTTTTGGGTTTTTCGCTGCTTTTAATCCGGATATTGTAAAGGATATTGAACTTTATAAAAGCAGTATCCCCGAAAAATTCGGAGGCCGTTTATCCTCTGTATTAGAAATAACCAATCGTGAGGGCAATAAAAAGATATTTACCGGCTCGGCTGGGATAGGTTTACTAACCAGCAGGCTTAATATAGAAGGGCCCATTGTAAAAGATAAAACCTCCTTTATATTTGGCGCTCGCACCACCTATTCAGACTGGCTGCTCAGTTTACTGCCCCAGGCTTATAAAAATAGCTCGGCCTCATTTAATGACGCTAACCTTGATATCAGCCACCAGATAAACGATAAAAACAATATTTACCTTTCAAGCTATATCAGCAATGATAACTTCAGACTGAACAGCGATACCACTTATGCCTATAGCAACAAGAGCATTGTTTTAAAATGGAAGCATAATTTTAACACTAAATTATTTAGTTTAATCAGCGGGGGTTACGACCGGTATAATTATTCAATAACCAGCACTGAAAACCCGGTAAATGGTTATGAACTTTCTTCTAATATTAGTCAATCCAATTTTAAAGCCGATTTTACCTATTATTTAAATAATAAACATACTATAAATTTTGGTTTAAGTTCAATTCTGTATAACAATAACGCTGGTAACTATGAACCTGATGGCGCTGGGTCATTGGTTTTACCGCAGGTGATAGCACAGGAACAAGCGTTGGAAAGCGCCTTATATTTAGGCGACAAATATGATGTTACTGCAAACCTTTCAATCAGTGCAGGCATACGGTACAATATTTATAATTACCTGGGGCCGCAAACTGTTGATAGTTATGCGCCAAATTTGCCGAAACAACCCGACAATGTGCTTGACAGCACCGCTTACAAAAGCGGCAAGATAATTAATACCTACTCGGCCCCTGATATCAGGCTCTCTGCACGTTATTTATTAAATGACGATCTGTCACTAAAGGCAGGGTATAATACATTGCACCAATACCTTCATTTGCTAACCAATTCCACTTCAATTTCACCAACAGATGTTTATAAATTAAGCGACCCGAATGTTAAACCCGAATATGGCGACCAGGTATCGTTAGGGATTTTTAAAAATGCAAAACAAAATACGATTGAAATGTCTGTGGAGGTATATTATAAGCGGATAAGAGATTACCTTGATTACAGGAGCGGGGCTGTACTGCTATTAAACGAGCATATTGAACAAGCTGTGATTAATGACGATGGCAAAGCCTACGGAGCAGAGTTTTTACTTAAAAAAACAGCCGGAAAATTAAACGGCTGGATAAGCTATACTTATTCGCGTACTTTATTAAAACAGGATGACCCTAATGCCGGGGAATTAATAAATGGCGGCTCATGGTACCCTGCAAATTGGGATAAGCCCAACGCCTTTAATTTTACCGGTAACTACAAGTTTACACACAGATATAGCATATCATTAGATGTTGCTTACAGCACAGGCAGGCCTATTACCTTACCGATAGCCCAATATGAGTATGCCGGTTCCGAAAGGGTATTTTATTCGGACAGGAACGAATACCGGATACCGGATTATTTCAGGTCTGATTTTTCAATAAATATTGAAGGCAACCATAAAATACATCAAAAAACACACAATTCATGGACAATTGGCGTTTACAATTTAACCGGCCGGGCAAATGCTTACTCAACATTCTTTACCGAGCAGGGTGGGACAATAAGCGGGTATAAGTTATCCATATTCGCAACACCTATTCCATTTATTAATTATAACATCAGGTTTTAATACTATGCGCTTTTGTTTTAAATATATCGCCTGTTTTATATTTATTACCGGAGTTGTTAGCTGCAGAAAGCCATACAGCCCGCCAGCCATTGCTTTGTCCGGAAGTTACCTCGTTGTAGAAGGCGTTATCAACAGCGGCGCCGACACAACCCTTATCAAGCTTAGCAAAACGGTTAAGCTTTCGAGTACGGTAACTATAAACCCCTTGCCGGGGGCTGCGGTAGCCGTGGTAAGTGACCAGGGGGCCGTTTACCCTTTAACCGAAGCCGCTAACGGCAGTTATATTTCACCGGGCTTAAACCTCGACAATTCCCGTACTTACCGCTTAAGTATAAAAACGTCCACAGAGCAATACCTGTCCGATTTTGTAGCAGTAGAAAACGCACCCCCAATTGACAGCGTTACTTATACCGTACAAAGCGATGGGGTAAGAATTTTTGCGAATACGCACGATCCAAAAAACAATACACGGTATTACCGCTGGGACTTTACAGAAACATGGATATTTCATTCGAGCTTCCAATCTTCATGGAAATCTAACGGGGATACCGTAGTGATGAGAAATCGAACTACCGATCAAATTTATTACTGCTGGAAGAGCGATACTTCAAGTACAATTTTATTAGGCTCATCGGCCAAACTTGCAGCGGATGTGATCTCCAATGCACCGATAACTTCTGTTGCTCCACATTCCGAAAAGTTAACTGAAGAGTATAGCATCTTGTTAAGGCAATATGCTTTAACAGGCGCTGCTTATACCTTTTGGCAAAACCTTAAGACGAATACTGAACAATTAGGGGGAATATTTGATGCACAACCATCAAGTATCAGCAGCAATATACATTCTGTGACTAATCCGTCAGAGCCTGTTATCGGTTATTTAAGTGTTGGCGGTGTATCAAGTCAAAGAATATTTATTTCAAGCTACCCTTTACCTATATTCTGGACACCAACCCCAATTTATTCTGATTGCCTGCTCGAATTTTATCTTCTTGCCTATTATCCCCAGCAAGGCGGGGGGCCAATAAACCAGGAGAATGAATTTTTTAATGTAAATAAAGGAGCCATTGACCCTCAAATTCCTGTTCAGGCAATTGTAGATCCGGCCGGCGATGTAATAGGGCATACCGGTTCTTCTCCGGAGTGTGTCGATTGTACTTTAAGGGGCACAAATGTACAGCCAAGTTTTTGGAAAGTAATAAATACAACCAGTAGATGAATTTATCAATTACAAAAAAAAATATATATGCGTTTTTACAGCCTGTGGCAGCGGTTGGGCTACCGACGATATCCCCAATTGGATATTCAGTATCAAAGCTTGAATGTGTCGATTATACTTTAAGCGAAACAAATGTACAGCCGGATTTTTGGAAAGTAATAAATTAATGAGGAACTGGAAAGCGATGTTGTTAATTACCATAATTTTTGCCGGTTGCAGGAAACCCTATAACCCGCCTGCTATTGCTTTTGCCGGCAGTTACCTTGTTGTGGAAGGGATTATCAACAGCGGCTCAGATTCAACCGTTATTAAACTCAGCAAAACGGTAAAACTTTCAAGCAAAACTACCACAAACCCGGTACAGGGCGCCATTGTTGCCGTTGAAAGCAACCAGAATGTTGTTTACCCTTTAACCGAAACCACGAACGGGAATTATGTTTCGGCGGGCTTAAACCTCAGTAATTCCCAAACTTACCGGTTAAGCATAAAAACAGCCAATAATGAACAATATTATTCTGATTATGTGCCTGTATTAAACTCTCCCCCAATTGACAGTGTATTTTTTAACGTAGTTAGTAATGGAATAAATATTTATTCCAACGCGCATGATCCTACTAATACCGTAAAATATTATCGATGGGATTACGAGGAAACCTGGATATTTCATTCAAATTATTTGTCAGGCTATGTGTCGAATGGGGACACTGTTATAAACCGTAATTCATCCAACCAGGTTTATCAGTGTTGGGGGAACGATACTTCAAACACTGTTCTTATAGGATCAACCGCTAACTTATCGCAGGATATGGTTGCAAATAATCCAATCACTTCCGTATCCTCAACATCCGAAAAATTAGGAAATAAATATAGCATCCTGATAAAACAATATGGATTAACAGGCGAGGCCTACACATTTTGGAAGAACTTAAAAGAGAATACCGAACAATTGGGAGGTATATTTGATGCTCAGCCTTCACAAATAAACGGCAATATACATTGTATCACCAATCCTGCAGAACCCGTTATTGGTTATATAAGCGCCGGCACTATTACCAGCAAGCGGATATTTATAACAAACCAGCAATTGCCGCCATGGCTGCCCACCCCGGCCTATACAAATTGTCCGCTTGATTCGATATACCTTGATTATGACCCACCGGGAGCCATTATTCCGATTAACCAGGAAAATGAATATTTTAACTACAATTATTTAACCCAGTATAATTTATTAATACCCGTGCAGGGACTTTTCTTTATCTCTCCTGTAAGTGGTGCTCACCTAATAGGCCATACTGGGTCGACACCTGAGTGTGTTGACTGCACCTTAAGGGGCACAAATAAACAACCAAGTTTTTGGAAATAATAAATTAAATGAAGAAACTCAACATAATATTATTAGCTGCTATAATTTTTGCAGGGTGTAAAAAACCTTACAACCCTCCTGCTATTGCTTCGCCCGGCAGCTACCTTGTTGTAGAAGGGGTGATCAACAGTGGATCTGATTCAACCCTTATAAAGCTTAGCAGAACTGTTAGTCTTTCAAGCGTCAATGCCGTTAACCCGGTATTGAATGCAGTGGTAACAGTTGTAAGCGACCAGGGTACGGTTTTCCCACTAACTGAAACGTCTAATGGTAATTATGTTTCGGCAGGCTTAAACCTTGATAATTCCCATACCTATCGTTTAAGCATAAAAACATCCAATGAGCAATACCTGTCGGATTTTGTTGCAGTAGAAAACTCACCGCCTATTGACAGTATTAGTTATACTGTACAAAGCAGCGGGGTAAACATTTTTGCGAATACGCACGATCCAAAAAACAATACACGGTATTACCGCTGGGACTATACAGAAACATGGATGTTCCATTCAAATTACTTTTCTTCATGGATATCAAATGGGGATACGGTATTGATCAGGAACCAGGTTACCGATCAAATTTATTATTGCTGGCAAAACGATACTTCAAGTACAATTATATTAGGGTCATCAGCCAAGCTGGCAAAGGATATTATAGCTAACAACCCGATAACTTCTATTGCATCAACATCCGAAAAACTGACCAGGGAATATAGTATCCAGGTTAAACAATATGCATTAACAGGCGCTGCTTATACCTTTTGGGAAAACCTTAAAAAGAATACTGAACAATTAGGGGGCATATTTGATGCGCAGCCTTCAAACATCAATGGCAATATACATTCTGTTACTAATCCATCCGAGCCTGTTATTGGTTATGTAAGCGTTGGCAGCGTTTCAACCCTGAGGATATTTATTGGAACTGACGATTTACCCATATCGTTTACCCCTACCCCTTTTTACCCAAGTTGTGAGCTTGATAGTGAATTATTTATCTATTATCCCCCACATGGCAACCCGATATACCAGGAAGATGAATTTTTTAATATAAACAAGGGAGCCCTATCCCCGGTTTTAATACCTGTTCAGGCAATTGAAACACCGAGCGGCACTATAATAGGGCATACCGGCGCTTCTCAACCTTGTGTTGATTGTACATTGCGGGGAACAAATAAACAACCGAGTTTTTGGATTAATAAGTAATGAGGAACTGGAAAGTGATATTATTAGTTACAACAATATTTGCCGGATGCAGGAAGCCCTATAGCCCGGCTGCTATTATTGCGACAAATAATTACCTTGTAGTTGAAGGGGTGATCAACAGTGGATCAGATTCTACAATTATTAAACTTAGCCGCACAGTTAAGCTTTCAAGCAAAATTACGATCACCCCTGTACTTCACGCTGCAGTAGCTGTTGAAAGTGATCAAAATACCATTTTCCCTTTAGCTGAAACTACCAATGGCAATTATATTTCGGCGGGACTAAACCTCGATAGTACAAGAAAATATCGTTTAAACATAAAAATTGCCAATAAACAATACCTCTCTGATTTTGTCGCCGTTTTAAACTCTCCACCCATTGATAGTGTTAGTTTCACCGCACAAAACAATGTTTTAAACATTTATTCAAACACTCACGATCCAAAAAACAGTACACAATATTATCGCTGGGATTACCAGGAAACGTGGATGTTCCGGTCAAATTACTTTTCGGGTTATAAATCTAACGGGGATACGGTATTATTGAGGGACCAGGTTAATGATGAAATTTATACGTGCTGGAAGAGCGACACGGCAAGTACTATTACTATAGCTTCAACAGCTCACCTGGTGAAAGATGTAATCGTTAACAACCCTGTTACTTCCGTCGCCTCAACATCCGAGAAATTGGGTATAAAATATAGTATCCTGGTCAGGCAATA
>Ga0206864_1005_pt1 | contig 89519 bp, 78 predicted proteins | sample Alteio_BWOrgCont_42_FD_152632 | JGI IMG/M metagenome (GOLD analysis project Ga0206864, IMG submission 152632) | Enriched cells from forest soil in Barre Woods Harvard Forest LTER site, Petersham, Massachusetts, United States -... | ecosystem: Environmental > Terrestrial > Soil > Temperate forest >...
ACCCAATGGGCTCAAAAGGCATCGGCGAAGTGGCCATAGTTGGCTTCGCCGCCGCAGTAGCCAACGCAGTGTTTAATGCAACAGGCAAAAGGGTAAGGGATTTACCGATTACGCCTGATAAATTGGTTTAGGTTGTAATAAGTTGTAGAGGTTGTAATAAGTTGTAAGAGTTGTAGATGTTTAAGTAATTATAATGGAGCCAGATGACCAATGACCCAATGACCAAATGACGCGAAGCAAATGACCCAATGACACCAATGAACTAATGAACCAGTGAACAAATGAACGAAAAAAACAAACCCTCATCATCCGATGGGATGAAGCGTGTTGACGGACGGGCAAAAGTAACCGGCACCGCCAGGTATGCTGCGGAATTTAATGTGAAGGGGATTGTTTACGGTGTATTGGTGGGAAGTACAATAGCCAAAGGCATTATCAAATCAACCGATACCAAAAAGGCTGAAGGTGCGCCAGGGGTGTTGGCTGTAATTACGCATTTTAATTGCCCGGTGGTTCCGGGTTATCAAAGTGCCGATCCGAAAGTAAAGGGCCCGGTAAAAATATTTTTTGATGATAAGATATTGTATAATGGACATCCTGTTGCATTGGTTGTAGCTGATACTTTTGAACGTGCGCTGTATGCCGCCTCCTTAGTAAAAGCGCAATATATTGCTGAAAAACATCATACCAAATTAAAAGACAATTTAGATAAGGCCGTTACACCGCACGATGACGGTGAATATAAACGCGGAGACATAGAGGCCTGGAAATCGGCGCCTATTAAGCTGGAGCAGGAATACCTGTTACCCAGCGAGGTGCATAACCCGATGGAACTGCATGGCATTGTAGCCCGCTGGGATGCTGCTGATAAAATAACCGTTTGGACAAAAACGCAAGGCGTAAAAGATACCCAGAATACCATTGCCCAAACTTTCAAAATTCCGTTAGAGAATGTACAGGTAAACTCAAAATTTGTAGGCGGAGCGTTCGGTAGCGCATTGCAGGTTTGGCCGCATGAAATTGCCGCCCTTATTGGTGCAAAAGTGGTTAAGCGCCCGGTTAAATTAGTTTTAAGCAGGGCTGATATGTTCACCTCGGTGGGCTACCGTCCGCATACCTGGCAAAAAGTTGGTATTGGCGCTACTGCGGATGGGAAATTAGTCGGCATCAGCCACCAGGCGGTTGGGCAGACATCCACTTACGAGGATTTTGCTGAGGGCCCTGCGGATGTGAGCCGCCAGCTTTATGCCTGCCCTAACGCTTATACCAGCAATAAAATACTTTCCCTCGATGTAGGTTCGCCTATATGGATGCGCGGCCCCGGGCCGGCCACCGGCACTTTCGCGCTCGAATCGGCAATGGATGAACTTTCGTATGCGCTTAATATTGACCCGATAGAACTGCGCCTGCGCAACTATGCCGAAACCGATCCTGAAAGCGGCCACCCTTTTTCGGGCAAAAACTTAAAAGATGCCTATAAGATGGGCGCTGATAATATTGGCTGGAGCGACCGCAGCCAAAAACCGGGTTCGGTTACTAAAGATGGCTGGCTTGTGGGCCACGGCATTTCGGGAGGCGTATTTGGAGCCGACAGGGAACCTGCAACTGTAAAGGCAACTATGAATGCTGATGGTATACTGACCCTGCAAACCGCAGTTAGTGATATAGGGCCCGGCACTGCTACCATGGCAGTCTCTATAGCCGCTGAAACAATGGGTATGCCTGTTGACAGGATCAGGTTTGACCTTGGTGATTCAGCCCTGCCGCCTGCACCGCAGCAGGGTGGGTCGACGATAACTTCAAGCGTAGGCTCTGCTGTGTATATGGCTTGTAATGACCTGAAAGAAAAATTTCAGCAATTAATTGGTAACGGCGGTACAGATAAGCCCGACTATGTACAGGTATTAAAACAGCATAACCTGCCAAAAATGGAGGTAACAACAGCATCGCAGGCGGGTAAGGAAGTTGAAAAATATGCTATGTACTCCTGGTCGGTGCATTTTATTAAGGTATTGGTAAACCCTGCAACGGGCGTTGTGAAAATAGATAAGGTTACCTGTGTGGCAGATTCGGGACGTATTATCAGCCCAAAAACAGCCCGCAGCCAGATAGTAGGCGGAGCAATCATGGGCATAGGGATGGCGTTAACTGAAGAAACGGTTATAGATCATCGTTACGGCAAAGTAGTGAATAATAATTTTGCTGATTATCACGTACCCGTCAATGCTGATATCCCGCAGATCGACGCCATTTTTGTAAACAAACCCGATGTAAATATAAACCCCATCGGCGCAAAAGGCATGGGCGAGATAGCTTTGATAGGCATGGCTGCTGCGGTAGCCAACGCCGTGTACAACGCCACCGGCAAAAGGGTAAGGGATTTGCCTATTACGCTGGATAAGTTAGTGTGAGTAAGTTGTAAGTGTTGTAGTTGTTGTAAAAGTTGTAATTAGTTGACATTCTAATGAACTATTGCACCAATGAACTAATGAACAAGTGAACCAATGAACAAACAAATGAAAACCCCATCAAACCCCGAGGGATTGAGCCGTGTGGATGGCCGGTTAAAGGTAACCGGCAGGGCGAAATATTCTGCCGAATATAATTCGGTTAAAGGGTTAACTTATGCCATTATGGTTGGCAGCACCATTACAAAAGGTACGCTGAAGTCGGTTGATACCAAAAAGGCGGAGAATGCGCCGGGTGTATTATCGGTGCTCACTTATTTCAATGCGCCAAAAATTCCGGGCTACCAAACAGACACTCCGCCACCAAAAGGGCCGTTAAAAATATTTTATGATGACCAGATCTATTTTAACGGGCAGCCGATTGCCGTTGTAATTGCTGATACTTTTGAACGGGCGCTGTTTGCCGCATCGCTGGTTACGGCGACTTATGTAAAAGCTGATTATCAAACTGAGCTGAAAGCCAATTTAAACAATGCCTTCCTGCCAAATAACAGCAAGGATTATGTCAGGGGAGATGCGGATGCCTGGAAATCGGCGCAGGTAAAAATTGAGCAGGAATATATTATCCCTACCGAGGTACACAACCCAATGGAACTCCATGCCATCATTGCCCGCTGGGATGCGGACGATAAGGTAACCGTTTGGGACAAAACACAGGGCATAAAAGCAACCCAGCGTAATATTGCGCAAGCCTTTAAATTACCGCCGGATAATGTGCAGGTAACGGCGCCATTTGTCGGCGGCGCTTTCGGGGCTGCCCTGCGTACCTGGCCGCATGAAATAGCTGCGGTATTAGCCTCCCAGGTTATTAAAAAGCCGGTTAAGCTGGTTTTAAGCCGTGCCGATATGTTTACATCGGTAGGCTACCGGCCGCATACATGGCAAAAAATTGGTCTGGGCGCTACAGCGGATGGCAAACTGGTGGGCATAAAACACGAGGCTATCGGCCAAACTTCCGCTTACGAAAACTTCACCGAAGGGGTGGTTAATATTAGTCAGCTATTATATGCTTGTCCCAATGTTGCAACGAGTTATAAAATTGTTGCGCTAAATGTAAATACCCCAACCCCTATGCGCGGCCCTGGCGAAGCAACCGGCGCTTATGCGCTTGAATCGGCGCTGGATGAGCTTAGCTATGCCGTAAATCTCGACCCCATAGAATTGCGCCTGCGCAACTATGCCGAAACTGATCCCGCAAGCGGTAAACCTTATTCGAGTAAGTTTTTAAATGAAGCCTATAAGCTTGGCGCAGACCGTATTGGCTGGGACGAACGCAATCAAAAACCAGGCTCAGTGATAAAAGACGGCTGGATGGTTGGTTACGGTATGGGCGGCGGATTATTTGGCGCTTACCGCGGATCGGCAACCGTAACTGCACGGATGACGGCTGACGGTATGCTCGTTTTGCAAACATCTGTTACTGATATAGGCCCTGGTACCGGTACTGCGATGGCATCCGTGGCCTCGAAAGTGATGGGCATTCCTGCTGAAAAGATAAAAGTTGAAATTGGCGATTCAGCATTGCCGCCATCGCCAACGCAAGGTGGTTCATCTATAACTTCAACAGTAGGCTCGGCAGTTAATGACGCTTGTATCGAGCTTAAAGGAAAATTCAATCAAACTGCCGGCCCCGATAACTATCGGGGTGCCGGGATAGTTAATAACCTTGATTACGCCCAAATATTAAAAGATCATAACCTTGATAAGTTGGAGGTAACAACCACCTCAAAAGGCGGCGCGGAGCAGGGCAAATACGCGATGTTCTCGTGGTCGGTTCATTTTATTAAGGTTTTAGTGAACCCGGCAACCGGTGTAGTTAGAATTGATAAAGGGGTTTCTGTGGCTGATGCAGGAAATATTATCAGCCCTAAAACGGCAAGCAGCCAAATCAAAGGCGGCACTATCATGGGCATTGGCATGGCTTTAATGGAAGAAGCGGTAATAGACCATCGTTATGGAAGGTTGGTAAATAACAATTTTGCTGATTATCATGTGCCCATCCAGGCCGACATCCCGCAGGTCGAAGCACTTTTTGTAAACAAGGCAGATCAGTATATTAACCCCATAGGTGCAAAAGGCATGGGCGAAATAGCAACTATTGGTGTAGCGGCTGCAGTAGCCAACGCTGTGTATAATGCCACCGGAAAACGTGTAAGGGATTTGCCGCTTACGCCTGATAAGTTAGTTTGAGGTTGATCACCGGATTGTAGGGAGGCGATGCATCACCTCCCTACAATCCGGTGTTTAAAGGTCCTTCATATTATCATTAGGGTTCCGGTCTATCAGTTTATTATACGGATCGATGCCCACCCTTACAGGTTTGCCTTTTACGATTACCGTAATAGTATGTTCGCCATAACTCAGTTTGTATTTTTTTAAGTAAAGCGGGTTAACCTGCGAACGGCCTTCCTTATTTTTGGTGTCTGCTGCAAATATTCCAATATCGATGTAATCGTTCATTTGTTTGGCGGGTATGTCATCGCCTTTGCCATTAATATAAACTTTGGCAATAGCTGCTTCAACGGTCACTTTATATTCGTTGTTTTTACCGGTGGGAGCAACCTTAATATCAGTTACTTTATTATCATACAGCGTTATCTTTTGCCAGGTATCGGTTAAATAATATTGCAGCGAATCGGGAGTGTGCTTTTGCAGATAACTGAAAAGGTTGTTGCTGCCCGCAAAGGGCGGTTTACTTTTAAAAGAATAAGCATTTTTAAACTCGCGCAACGCAGAATTTAAGCTGTCTTCACCTATCAAATCTCTTAAACCATATAAGGCTACAGCCTCTTTTCCACCCCATTCAAACCAGGTATCAGCTTTAACAAGCGGGTGTTCTTTCTGTTCCATGCGGTGCCTTATCCAAAGGTAAGCCCATAACTGGTCCTGCAGCATTCCCTTCATGTTGTTTTTACCATACTTTTTTTCCATCATCACCAGCGCGCAATAGGTTGATAAGCCTTCAGGAATATCCAATGAGCCTACCGTATTATTAGGCGCCACCTGGAAACGCCACCATTGCTGCGCCAGTTGCGTTGCCGTTTCAAAATAAAGGTAATCGGTTTGGTTAGGGTCATCAAAATGGGCGTTCCACGCATAATATTCGGCATAGGTATCAAACGTAGCAAATGAAGCCGTTCTCGGCCCAAATTGTGAGGTCTCGGCAAGCCGGATATCCTTAAACGGGTATTGGCCGTAAACCGAACTAAAATACTGCAGGCCATCTTTATATGCAGCCATAAACCTGCCGATATTGCTATTGTGTTCGGGGTGGTAATAGATGCTGATATTTACCTTGTGATCCAGTTGCACGCTATCTTTGGCTGCAGCGTATTTTGCACCGACCGCAGCAAGCGGTCCGTATATTCCCGGTTGGTTTTGTACGAAATGGAAATAGTTGCGCCCGTTTTGCCGCCATTGTTTTTGCAGCTGACCCGATGAGATCATCGTCTGATCTGCCGAAGTGCTGATTGTTAAATCCCAGCTCACCAGATCGGCCGCTTTGCCTGCCTTTAAAGTGCTTATACCTTCCGGGTCATCCTGCGCTATTTCTTCTTCCTCTTTAGGTGGCAGGCCATTTTTCTTGCGGACGTAAGGACTGTTTATCTCGTCGTCGTCGTCATACCCTAATTCGGGTAAACCACCTGTGAAGAATGCACCGTTGCGTAACAACCTTTCGCCATATAAACCGTTGCCGAAACCTTTAAAGCTTATGGATGAATTAATTTCAAGCACCGTGGAATCACCCGGGGCAAGCGGCTGTTCAAACTTATATAAACGGTAAGCTGCGGTGTCATTTTTTGGCCTGAACCAACTGAAAAAGGCCCGGTGGTATATTAACGGACTTGTGTACGGCATGGGTTTGCAGTCAATTTTTATATTGTAATCAGTTAACTCGTCGCCGTCCAGCAACACTTCAGAAATCGGTTTGTTGTTTTTATTGACAACCGTTATAAAGGCTTTTACAACCTGCGCCTGTTTATCAGGATAAATATCAGCGAACATCTTAATCCTGGTTATTTTGGGCAATGGCAGGCTTGCAAAGTGTTTTAATGTCTTTTCATAAATAATTGCGCGGTGGTCACCTTCAGTCTTGGTGGTGTAATTATTTAAATAGCTAACATTATAGTAATTATAGGCAGCTACTGATAAGAATGGCAGCAGCAAAAGCATTGCAAAAAGTTTCGTTTTTTTATCAAAGCGTTCAGGCACCAGCTGCAGCCTTTCTTTAAGTGAGGAAGTAACGCCCCTGTAGTAAAACAACGCCGCTACAACGGCAAGTAAACCACCGGCCAGCAGCCAGTACAGGTCGAACCAGCTTATAGGGCTTGTCATGTGGCCAAGCCCGTCCATGTCCGAAATACCGAACCATGGCGTATAGGAATACAGCAATAAATTATAATTAAAAATCCCCGAACTACGCAAAAAGAATATCGCCACCCAAATAAAAACCGCTATACCGTGCGCCACAAATTTATTGTTAACCAAAACGTGTACCGCGTAAGCAAATAATACCATTTCGAGCAATGCGGGCAGCAGTATCACAAAAAGATAGGTAAAATAAACCGGCAGGTTGTATTGATGAAAGCCTTTTATAGTTTGCACGAAAACGCCGGTAACCATTGGTATTAATGACAAGCCAACGCCAAGAACAAGCAGGGCGACAAGCTTTGACCCATTTAAAACCCAGTTGGGCGGCGGCAGGGAATCATTGATGAAAGCGTAGCGGGTAAGCCTGTCGCGGTGCAACGTTTCACCGGTATAGAATACAATAATGAAGAAGATAAAGAATGGAAAAACATCGTTAAATATATCAAGCAAGACAACGCTCCGCGGGAAATAAGGCACGCCATACTCCCGGTTGCCCATCCAGAATACGAAGCCCAGGAATACTACGCCGCTGAACAAAATTATCCAGAAATAATTATCGCGGATGATGTTCAGTAATTCCAGCCTGGTTAGTTTAAAAAGTGTTTTGCGGTTATAGCTTCCTGTAAAACTTGTGCGTGCTTTTTTAGGTAAACCTCTTTCAGCAGAAACCTTTTCATCATCAATAGCGGCCGTATCCCTTTTGCCGCTGAAGAATTTTTCGAAGCTGAAGCTGATATAAGTATAAATTAAAATAACCAGCCCTACACCTGTCCAAATAATACGGTTTAGTAAAAAAGTGCCCGATGCAGCCATTAATGAGGTGTTTTGTTGTATGGACGACGAATTACTTGTTTGCAGCCTTACCCCGTTTAGCCCAAATGGATCGGCCAGGATAATCACCGTCGCATTATTGGAATTGTTGAGGAAAAAAAATGAGAGAAAGTAGCCTAAAAATAGCACTATGCCTCCGGCGTAAATCACTTTTACATTTCTTGTTATCGCCACAAGGCCAAAAAACAATGCTGAAGTAAAAAACAGGTTGGGCAGGGCGATAGTAAAAAAAGGCTGCAAATAGTAAATCAAATTATTAGGCCCAAATTGTTTAGGGTCTGTCCACCCCATGGCCGGCCCGAGTTTGCTGCCTATAAAAACCCCGAACAGTACTGAACTGCCTATGAACATCATAAACAAGAACGAACCGAGAAAACGTCCCCAGAAATAGCCGGCTTTTGTGATAGGGTAGGTGAGGTAATAGTCTTTGGTATTGTTCTCAATATCGCGATAAAGCGGGGTGCCCATAATTGACGAACTAACCAGCATCATGAGCATGGTAATGCCTGCGCACCACAGCGCGATAAGATAAGGGGAATTGATATGCTCTTTCTCCTGCACAGGTAGCGACCCGGTAGCAAACGAACCGATGGTAAAAATCAGCGCGGCTAAAAAGTATAAATATATGGCAGGCCTTCTCAGCCTGTTCTGAATTTCGAACAGAAATATTTTCCAAAACATAACGATAAAATTTAAAGCAGTTTAAATTGTATTTACCATGTTCGCCTCACCTAAACGGTGAAACCTTCATGAATGCCATTAAAAAACAAATTATAGTATGAATAATCCTCTCCAAAGGAGAGGACTTTAACCTCACTCTTTTTACAACCCTCTCCTTTGGAGAGGGCAGGGTGAGGCGAATAATCCATAGTTTAAATTGTATTTACATCAACGCGTGTGGCAATATTGCTGAAATAAACGTCCTCCAGGTTTGGCGTGGCGGGCACAAAACCGTTTCCGGGATCTGTTTCCTGCAATATCCTGATGTGGAGCTTGCCCGTTTTAAGTTGTGTGGATATCACATTAAAATCATCCTTGTAATGCCCCAGTTCAGCTTTAGAAATTGCCTTGCTGAATATTTTGCCTTCCATTTCACTAACAGCAGTATCAGGTTCCCCTGCATACAATACCTCGCCCTGGCAGATGATGGCAAAATTGGAGCAAAGCGTACTCACGTCCTCAACAATATGGGTTGATAATATTACAATCGTATTTTCACCAAGCTGGCTAAGCAGGTTATAAAAACGGTTTCTCTCTGCGGGATCTAAACCGGCAGTTGGCTCGTCAACAATAATGAGTTTTGGGTTACCGATCAGCGCCTGTGCAATGCCAAAGCGCTGTTTCATCCCACCCGAATAAGTACCCAGGTGTTTCTTTTTATCTTTCGACAGGTTTACATTATCAAGCAAGGAGTTCACCAGGTCTTTTCTTTCCGAACTATTTCCGATCCCTTTTAGCTGCGCTATATGGTCGAGCATTCGTTCAGCTGATATTTTTGGATAAACGCCAAATTCCTGCGGTAAATAGCCCAACAATTGCCGAACCTCGGTCTTGTTTTTCAGCACATCCAGCCCATCTAAAAAAACACTGCCTGAATCTGCTTCCTGTAGTGTCGCGATGGTGCGCATAAGCGAGGACTTACCAGCGCCATTAGGGCCCAATAAGCCAAACATGCCATTGGTTAGCGTTAACGAAACATCTTTTATAGCTTGTACCCCATTGGGGTAAGTTTTGCAAAGCGAGTTAATTACTAATTTCATTTTTGTTGAGGTTTTGTTTGGTTTAATAAGTTTTGTGCGGCACCGGTTACTGTCAGTTTAGCGCTATCAGCTAAATGGTAATCAAGATTACCGATTGCAGCATTATTCAATAATAAGTTGCTGTTGTTAAATACATTGATCTTTGCAATTTTAAACTGGTTACCCTCCCGGATAATCAGCTTCGAACCACTTCCCAGGCTTTTCCCAATTACTGCATCTATCAAATTGATGTGATTATTGGCAAGGATCAGTGTGCTGCCATAATCCTGGCTAATTGTTAAACTGTCCTGTTTAAACCCGTCTATCAATACCTTGCGCCAGTCTTCCTTTGCTATGCTGTCCGTAATCTGTTTGCCATTTACTAAGTAGTTAGCATCTGTGCTGATTTCCAAAAGCTTAGGGCAGGAAATTACCATGACGTAAGGGTTATGATTATACAAGTAGTTATTTTCAAAAACGGCATTGATCTGTAACCGCTTGCCCGTTTGTTTAACCTGCACATAAGCCAGGGCGGTTGAATCGATCCTGACACTAAATGGCCCCTGGATAAATTTTACATTAGCAACTGTTGATGAAACGATGTCAACCGTATCAAACCCGGTATTTTTAAGAGAAACAAAACTGTAGTAGGGGTCTTTATATTTCCCGGAAACAAACGCCGCTTTAAGTAAATAATCGTATGCCACCAGCGACACCAAAACCACGACCAGGGCTGCCACAACTAATTTATTACTTGTTTTCATCGTTCTTGTTCAATTTGTAATTGTTCTTTTTAAACTGTTCGTACCAACGCTGCATATCTTCAAAGTCAATATCCAGCAGGTACATATTTCTAAAAATTCCCTGCAGGTCCTGCTCAATGAACCGCTCCCTGCGATAGGCCTTAATTTTACCGTAGCCATCAGGCGCTACAAACAAACCCAACCCCCTTTTATTATACACAACCCCCTGGTTTTGCAGGAACTCATATGACCGCATCACCGTGTTGGGGTTAACTTCAAGTTCAACCGCGAGGTCGCGTACCGAAGGTATTTTTTGCTCAGCGGGCCATTTGCCCAGCAGAATATTCTCGCTGACAAAAGCCGCTATTTGCAGGTAGATTGCTTCGTTGTCTCTAAACTCCATTTCAATAATTATTAAACCTGCTTTTCTTTTAACCTGTAATAGGCGGCAACCCAGAATATCAGCGCCAGCACCGAAATAATCAGGATGAGCCAATTATCCTGGAAACTGGTCAGACCGATCTCGGCTGCCTGACCGTTTAGCCTTAACCTGACGTAGCCAAAGGGCACCGGAGTGTCCATTTTTTCTCCTATCAATGTGCCCAGCAGTATTTTATTGGCGATGATCAGGAGCATAAGCGAAATGAAAAAGAGGAAAGCAGTTTTGATAAAGTGCAGCTTTTCAAAAAATATGGCCCCCAAAAATGCTACTGAATGAAGAAAGGCATACAACACAAACATGCCGCAAACGGGCCATCGTAAAATATTAATAATTTCGGACGGATGGCCCGGGAAGTGTTTAACATTGATTGCAAGCAGTACAACGAGATAAAAACACACCGAATAGACTATGGAAAAAATCAAGAAAGAATACAACCATGCCACAAGATATTTTTCAAAATGCGAAGCTGGTAGTGTCAGTAGGGAAATCGCCTTTTTTTTGTCGCCATAACCGGCAAATACAGTGCTGGTGAATATAGTCCCTGCCAAAAACAGGATCATCGAAAAAATTGCCGTCTGGAAGCCGCGGTCAATAGGGGCCTCAATCATATAAACTAAAAAGCTGCCGCCAAGGATCATTACGCCGATCAATACCGCTAACGACATCAGGTAGCTTTTATAATGCTCAACAGTATGTTTTACAAACAGCCGGCAGAACCTGGTTAAATTAAATATATTATTCATCGGGCGTGGTTGTTAATATTTCTAAAAGTGGTTTGCTGCCGTTGGTAATGGCGTTGAAAAGTAATTCGAGGTCTACTTTGCTGAATTTGCCGGTTGTGTTTCGCAGGATCGCATTTTTACCGCGCACACTTTCTTCTTCATACAAAACAGGCAAACCTTCAGTGTCCGGATAGGTTCCAAAACTTATTTTTTCAGCTATTTCGTCTAACGATTGGTTAACAACAATTTCGCGTTCATGCAATACCAATAAGGTATCTATCAAACTATCCAGGTCCCTAACCTGGTGTGTTGAGATCACTATGCAACGGTCTTCGGTGAGCACCGAAGCAATCAATTTGCGGAATTGAACTTTTGAGGGGATGTCCAATCCGTTTGTTGGTTCATCCATAATCAGCAGGCTGGTGTTTGTAGCCAGGCCAAAAGCTATCATTGCTTTTTTTTGCTGACCATAAGATTGTTTATCCATCACCCCGTCCAGGTCTACATCAAGTACTTTCAGGTAATGATAAAAATCGCTTTTATTGAACTTTGGATAAAACCCGGCTGTATTACTAACAAATTGAACCGGTTTAAGCGAAGGGACAAACAGCTCTTCGGCAATAAAATAAATATCTTCTAATACTGAAACCGGACGGTTGGCAACATTAACCCCATTTAGTAAACAAGTTCCTTTTACAGGAAAAACGAGGCCTGTAATGTTTTTAAGCAAAGTCGATTTTCCTGCGCCGTTTTTTCCAAGAAGCCCATAAATATGCCCCCGGTTTAAATATAGGCTAAGGTTTTCGAAAAGCAGCGGTTTGCGTCCGTATCCAAAACTAAGGCTTTTAATTTCTATCATGCTTATTAGTGTATTAGTATAATAGTACACTACAAATGTATAAGCATTTATTTATATTCCAAATTTTATTTAAAAAGCTTTTCAAAAAATTCCAGGCTCGTATATTTTTCGAATAAATATATTTTCTTATAATAAAAAAGATAGGTACATTTATATTACTAAACATAAACCGCCTTTTTTATTTTATTGATTTCTTTTTTGGCCGTTACCCCCTTTTGTGCTTATTTATAAAATTTTAATAAAAGGGCCTATTGGCAATATAATGCTAACCTATGTTATGAACGATCTTGTACAATCTTGTACTATCTTGTATAACAAAGGCGCATAATTAAGTAGTATTTTTGTTTAACCATTTTAAACTATTAAAATAACTTAAATAAATATAAAATAATTGAAATAAATATGTCCATCCAATCTCCCGGGCACTGATAATACATTGAAGCCCTTCCTGACTGGCGCTCATAAGCAATTTATAGTTCGAGAAATATATATTAACTAATAATTACTCCGATGAAAAAGATACTTTTTACAACAGTGATGTTTGTATTTTCTTTTCAAACAATTGTTTTTTGTCAAACTGAAAATACTGTATTAAAGAATGCAGTTTCAAAAATAAAAGCGTTAACGGTTGATCATATTACCGAAAAAGCTTATCTGCAATTTGACAGGCCCTACCCATATTATGTGGCCGGTGATATAGTTTACTTTAAAGCTTATGTCACTATGGGCGAGCGGCATGAGCTATCAACCATAAGCGGGATGCTGCATGTTGACCTTATCAACAAAAATGATGTATTAATGCAATCAATAGTACTTAAGCTTAATAATGGTACAGGCTGGGGCGATTTTTCATTGCCGGATACCCTGCAAAAAGGGAGTTACCGTATCAGGGCTTATACTGAATGGATGCGAAATGACAAGGCCCCTTACTTTTTTGATCAATATATATCCGTTAGCTCTGTAAATAGTGTTGACAGGATTACCGAAGCTGCAAACCAGGGGACACAACCAAACCTGCAGTTTTTCCCGGAAGGTGGTAACCTGGTAACCGATATCCACTCAAAAGTAGCGTTTAAGGCCATTGGCGCTGATGGATTAGGTGTAAACGTAAAGGGTGTTGTTATTGATAATACGAATAAGGAAGTAGCAAAAATTACTTCAAGCCACCTGGGTATGGGCGTATTTGATTTTATACCCGAAGCTGGCAGGACATATAAAGCCAGGGTAACCTTCGCCAATGGATCGCAAAGCGCTGTTGCGCTGCCTGCCGTTGACCCTAAGGGGCTTACTTTAGATATTAATAATAACGATCCCAACAAATTATCAATAGAGATAAATGCCAACAGGGCTTATTATGCTGAAAACAAGAATAAAGATTTGAACATGGTGGTTTACTGTGCAGGTCTGATAAGAACTTATAATTTTAAATTAGATAACGAGGTTCTTGGTCTTGATTTGCCGGTAAGCGATTTCCATACCGGGGTTTTACAGGTAACATTATTATCAGCTACAGGTGAGCCGATGAACGAGCGCCTTGCTTTTATCCAAAACCCTGATCAGTTAAACCTTTCTATAAGCACTAATAAACCTTCATTTACAAAACGCGAAAATGTTCAGCTAAGCCTGAATGCCAAAAACAAGGACGGCAACGCTGTAAACGGATATTTTTCGGTATCAGTTGTTGATGAAAGCAAGGTATCAGTTGATGAAGATGCAGAAAATACCATATTATCGTATCTTTTATTAACCTCGGATTTAAAGGGGTATATTGAAAAACCTAATTATTATTTCGCCCATGTTACCAAAGAAACTAAGGCAAACCTTGATGCATTGATGCTTACCCAGGGTTATCGCCGTTTTGTATGGAAGGAATTGCTGAATGACAATTTAACCGCAGCCACCTTTAGGCCTGAAATGCATGTTGACATATCGGGCGTATTGAAAACTAAAGGCGGCGACCCTATCATTAACAGCAATGTTATACTGATAGAAAAAGCCAGCGCGCTGACATTGATACAGCAAACAGATGCACAGGGAAGGTTCCGCTTTGCAAATGTTGACTTTACAGGCGACACTCATTTTATAGTAAAAACCCAATCAGTAGGTATTGGAAAAAACGCGGCGGTGCTCACTTTGGATGAACCTGCTGCAGGGCCTGCAATAACCGCCGGGAATTTTATAGATGCAAAATATAATGCCAATGCAGATATACTTGCATCATTGCAAAATAACCAGGGGACAGGTGTTGTAACAGCCAACAATGAATCAACAAAAGTATTGCTGCAAAATGATAAATATACAGAAACTACTAAAAGTGATAATAATAATTACAGGTCGACCAAATTAGGTGGTTCGGGCAATGCAGACCAGGTAATAAGAGCCGATCAAATTTTACCGGGGCCTTCACTTTCAGATAACCTTAAAGGAGTGGCCCGTGGAATTGATTTTACAAATGGTGTTCCATATTTACAAAATAGCATGATTGTATCTGCAGGTATGATGGGTAGTGTACCTATGCTAATTATTGTGGATGGTGCAAATACCTCTAATATCGATGATGTCAGTATCAGCGATGTTGAAACAATTGAAATTTTAAAGGGGCCGAATGCAAGTATTTATGGCGTGCGTGGTTCTAATGGTGTTTTTGTTATCAACACTAAACAAATGTCGGGTATTCAACCCATCAGAAGTAAAGAAATGTCGCCTGGTATTTTTTCAATTACCCCAAAGGGTTTTTATAAAGCACGTGAATTTTATTCACCTGTTTATGATCCCGCTCAGCCTGCAAGTGCACTCCCTGACCTGCGTACCACTATATTCTGGAAGCCGGATGTTACTACTGATGCAAGTGGCAATGCGTCATTTAATTTCTTTAATGCCGATGGTGCCGGAACCTACAGGGTGGAAATTGAAGGTATAGATAGTAAAGGCAATTTGGGCAGGCAGGTGTACAGGTATAAGGTGGAATAACTTAATTGTGTTGATATGAAAAAAGTAATTGCAATAGTAAAAATATTTATGTTTCTGCTATGCGTGTTCCGTTTATCAGCATATTGCAAGCCGTGTGATAATAAAACAACAAATGTTATTACCAAATTAAAAACTTTCTCAACAGATCATATCATCGAAAATGCTTGCTATACCGCCGGTGATACTACTTATTTTAAAGCAGATCAATTGATAACAAGTGACGACCTGGAAAAAGCTGGCGGCGTATCCTTAAAAGAAATGATTTTACAGAACTTTTACGGACGTGGAAGGAACGCCGGCCTTATTGTGGTAGATGGAGTCGAAATGCCGCCCGGATTTGACATTGATGATTTAAATGCAAGCGACATTGAAACAGTGGGAGCAGTGTATGGGTCAAATGCCGCTATATACGGCCTACGCGCCGGTAATGGCGTTTGGGTAATCAAAACAAAGCAGGGTGAAAGAGATTAGTGACTGGAGATTAGTGATTAGTTTTTTAGTCCGAAAGTCAGTAAGTCCGAAAGGGAAATAATAGGAGATATTCTACCAAATGGCGAACAAATAAAATATTAAATTCAAACTTAGCGATCTCTGTGCCTTCTCTGCATCTCCGTGTTAAAACTTTCTCCGTGTTAAAACTTCAAAATGATTTTTATGCAGAAGTAATTGAGGGTATTGACGACAAAGGCGACATAGACAGGTTTACAAGTATAAAGTGAAGAAATAAAGTTGATATAGAAGGGTTTAATTAATATTTATTCCTAACTTTAATCATTCCCTGACTAATCACTACCACCAATAAATTAACCATGTTAAAAACCTACGCCTTATTCATCCTGTTACTGCCTCTTAGCTGTTTTGCACAATTCACTATTTCCGGCAGGATATTAAACCAGGCCGATACAAAACCGGTTGCTAATGCAAGTGTATTTTTAAGCAATTCGTCTGTTGGCGATAAAACGACCAATGGTGGAACTTTTATCCTTCAAAATATCAAGCCCGGAAAATATGAGCTGATAGTTTCAATTGTTGGTTTTGAGGCCTTCCATCAAACGGTAATGATAATCAACAGTAATATCAATTTACATGATATTACTATATTTCCAAAAACCATAGCATTAAATGAGGTAAGTATAAAGCCTGTATACGATCCCAACCGGGATAAATATTTTTATTTATTTAAGGATGAATTCTTAGGAACGTCCGCATTGGCAAAAGAGTGTAAAATACTTAACCCCGAATTGCTTGATCTGAATTATGACGAAACTACAAGTACGCTTACGGCTTCATCAGTTGATTTTTTAGTAATTGAGAACGATGCTTTGGGTTATAAAATAAAATACCTGCTAACTAACTTTATATTGGATGATAAAGATGATAATGCCAAACAGGTGCACTACCAGGGTTATGCCCTGTTTGAGGAGATGAAAGGGTCGCCGTCGCAGCAAAAACACTGGCAAAAAAGGAGACAGCAAGCTTATGAAGGTTCAGAAATGCATTTTTTACGTTCGGCAATCAGTAACCGGCTGGATGAGGAGGGCTTCCGGGTGCTCCAATTAGCGATATATTCCAATCCGCAACGCCCGGCGGATAGTTTAATTGAAGCTAAGCTCAAATTATACAAAAAATCAAAATCAGGAAATAACAGGTACCGCGACTCATTATCTGCGTGGCTTAAGTTATCCAGGCTGCCAAAAATGGTTCAGGCATTAATGCATTTCCCTTTAAAGTCCGAAGAAATTATAAGCTCAACAGGTCAGAAGGGAATATTTGCGCTTAGCTGTAATAATGATGCGCTTTATATCACTTATGACGCTGACCATCATTTTCCTAAAAATGGACAGCTCACTCATTTAGATGATCCTTATAATACCGGGATAACCATTTTGAACTTTAAAGCGCCTTACGCTTTTTTTGACAATAACGGCGGCATTATTGATCCAAATAGTTTAGCATTTAGAGGGGCCTGGGGCAGAAACAGGACAGCCGAACTGTTACCGGTGGATTACGAATTGCCAAAAAATGAAAATACAAACAGGAATAACATAGCTACAGAAAATGCTGTTTCTAAATTAAAAGACTTTTCAATGCAGCACATAGTTGAAAAAGCTTACCTGCATTTCGATAAGCCCTATTATGCCGCGGGTGACACCATTTATTTTAAGGCCTATGTAACCATGGGCGAACTGCACCAGCCTTCAAACATAAGCAGTGTTTTGTCTGCTGATTTGATCAATACCAACAACAAGATAGATAAGTCGATCAAACTACAGATAACCAACGGCGTAGCCTGGGGTGATTTTGCGCTGCCAGATTCCCTGCCAAAAGGCAATTACCGCGTAAGGGCTTATACCAACTGGATGCGGAATGATGGCGACGGCGCTTATTTTAATCAAACTTTTCCGATAGGTTCAATCCTTAACAATAAAGTACCCGAAAGCGGTACAAGGAATACAACGGCTGCAAATACTAAAGCGGATATGCAGTTTTTCCCGGAGGGCGGCAGAATGGTTACCGGCATCAAATCGAAAGTGGCTTTTAAAGCCATAAGCGCAGACGGGATGGGCTTGGGTGTTAAAGGCGTGATTACTGATAATGAAAACAAGGAAATAACAACCTTTGCTTCCGCACACTTAGGCATGGGCTATTTTTATTTAACCCCGCAGGAAGGTAAAACCTATAGAGCAAAACTGACTTACGCAGATGGTACTCAAAATACCATTGAACTGCCAGCCGCTGAAAACAAAGGCATAGTTTTATCAATTAATAATGATTCGTTGCCCAAAGCATCAGTAAGGATAGAAGCATCTAAAACCTTTTACCAGGAAAATAAAAGCAAGGATTTTACCTTATTGATTTATTCGGGGGGAATTGCTACATCGGTTACCTGCAACCTCGACAGTTCGGTAATTACCCTTGATATTTTAAAGCGGCGGCTCCATACGGGCATTGCCACGGTTACGCTGTTTTCGCCTGCCGGTGAACCATTAGACGAACGGTTGCTGTTCGTACAGAATTACGATCAATTGAGCCTGGCCCTACGCAGTGACAAACCGGCCTATACCAAAAGTGAAAAAGTAAACATCAGCCTGAATGTAAAGGACAGGGCCGGCGATCCGGCAGCGGGGCATTTTTCGGTATCGGTTACCGATGAAAATAAAGTGCCCGTGGATGGGAACGCAGAAAATACCATCCTGACTAATCTGCTGTTAACCTCCGATCTGAAAGGATACGTCGAACTGCCAAACTATTATTTTAACAATGTAACTGATAAAACAAGCAGCGATCTTGAACTGGTAATGCTGACCCATGGATACCGGAGGTTTGAATGGAAACAGCTTTTAAACAATGCTTATCCGCCAATTGCCTTTCAACCCGACAGCAACCTTGAAATAACAGGTACTGCCGAAAGTTTAGGCGGTAAACCCCTTGCAAATGCAAATGTTTCATTAATAGCAATGCCCGGCGGCCAATTCACAAGCCAGGTTACGGATGACAAGGGCCGGTTCCGTTTCAGCAATCTTGTTTTTTCGGATACTGCAAGGTTTATGCTGCAGGCTGATAATGCAAAAGGAAAAAATACCACCAAACTCATTTATAATAAAGATATGCCTGGCCCGGTTGTGGTTCCTATAGTTTCATTCCAAAAAGATACTACAGCCGAATTAATGTCGGCTTATATGGAAAACAGTAAAAAGGAACAGGATGAAGCGGCACAATACGGCACCATTAAAGGGAAGATGTTAAAGACCGTGATCATTAATGAAAAGAAACAGGAAGATCATAGTCCATACAATAATTTAGTAAGCGAACAGTTTGCCGACCAGGTTATACACGCTGATCAAATGGCAAAGGGCGGGTCGTTTTCTGAAAGAATAGAAGGGTTATTGCATGGCGCACATATTGGAAGAGTTGCGGGAGGCGTTGGGGCGTACGCTTTTTTATACAGCAGTACTACCTTAAGTGGTTTTGAACTACCGATGAGGGTAATTTTAGATGGTGCTGAGACTGATGGGGATTTAGATGAACTAACAGGTTTAGATGTGGAAAGCGTGGAGGTATTAAAAAGCCCGGGTACAACCGGAGCATATAATAGTCTTTATATTCCACCATTTCCGGTATATAAGGGTGGTTACGATGGTATCCTGGTTATCAATACTAACAAAAATAAAGGGTTGCAACTCAAAGATATTGCATCCATAGGCGTTTTGCCAATCGCCCCAAAAGGCTTTTATATAGCCCGTGAGTTTTACTCGCCAAAATATGATCACCCATTGCAGGCAAATAACCGCCCCGATTTGCGCAGTACCATATTCTGGAAACCTGAATTGGTTACCGATAAAGACGGCAATGCCGCATTTGAATTTTACAATGCGGATGGAACAGGCAGTTACAGGATAGTTGTAGAGGGCATCGATGATAAAGGAAATATTGGCAGGCAGGTTTACAGGTATAAGGTGGAGTAAGCAATTTCTACCGGGTAGGCTGATTAATCTAAGTAAATATAAAAGTATGGCAAATCATTAAATATATTTATGAAACCGAAATTTCAGTTATTACTGCTGTTCTGTATGATAGGGATTACTGTCAGTGCACAAAAAGACACATCCGCTACGTTTAATATTGGTGATGCCTCTCCGCCCCTACGGGTGCGGGAATGGATTAAAGGCACACCAGTAAAAAGCTTTGAAAAAGGCAAGATATATGTAATAGAATTTTGGGCAACCTGGTGCAGGCCCTGTATTGCAGCAATGCCTCATCTTTCAGGTTTAGCCCGCAAATACAAAGGTAAGGTTATCTTTTCAGCTGTTGATGTATATGAAGCGCATACAACGAAAACTACTTCCATAGTGCAACTTAAGGCTTTTGTTGACGGTATGGGGCGCCGGATGGATTTTAATGTAGCAGCAGAAGATACGAATTGTACGGTGCATGAATGGCTCGAGGCCTCGGGCGAGAAGGATGAAGGCATCCCCAGGACTTTTGTGGTGGATGCTCAAGGAAGAGTAACCTGGATCGGACACCCTAAAGACCTTGATACGGTTTTACGGAAAGTAGTGGACAATACCTGGGATATAAAAGAAGCATTGTCCAGGAGACGTTATGATGATTATTTAGAAAAATTGGATATGGAAGTGATTGACAAAGTGCGTCGCTATCAGGGGATATATGATCACCTTGAAGATCTGGGTAACCCTGATTCCACCCTTTTTGTAATTAATGAAATGGTTAAGAAGGAACCGAATTTAAAATATGCTTCATGGATGGCATCTTATACCTTTTCTGCGTTACTGAGAACCGACCCGCACAAGGCTTATGAGTATGGCCAAGAGGCAATGGCGACAACTGCCTATGATCATCCCGCTTATGATAGGATTATTGGCGATATTAAAGACGATTCGCGCAAAGTAAATATGACACCGGAAATTTACCTGTTAGGCGCAGATTGCTACCAGGCTGAAATTGATCGAATTCCTTACCCTGAGATAGTTGATATGGAAAAAAAATATCGTGAAATGGCAGCATGGTATAAACTGGGCGGTGATAAATCAAAAGCGATAGCCGCAGAGAAAAAAGCTATTAAACTTGAAGAGGCAAAAAACCATTAGATAAAATAACTAATTGAGTTGATATGAAAAAGATAATTACAACAGTAAAAATAGTTATAGCCCTGCTATGCCTGTTTCATTTATCAGCATATTGCCAGCCTGGTAATGATAAATTAAAAGATGTAGTTTCTAAATTAAAAACTTTCTCAACGGATCATATCAGTGAAAAGGCCTACCTGCATTTTGACAAGCCCTATTATGCCGCCGGTGATACCATTTATTTTAAAGCATACCTTACAGCCGGCGAACGGCATCTGCCATCAAAGCTGAGCGGCGTATTATATGCCGATCTGATCAATACCAATAACAAGATTGATAAGTCGGTTAAACTACAGGTAACAAACGGCGTAGCCTGGGGTGATTTTGCGCTGCCCGATTCCCTGCCGAAAGGCAATTACCGGGTAAGGGCTTATACTAACTGGATGCGTAATGATGGCGACGGGGCTTATTTCGACCAAACTTTTATGGTAGGCTCATCACTTGACAACAAAATACCCGAAGCCGGCACCCCGCATATAAATTCAGCAAATGCAAAACCCGATCTCCAGTTTTTCCCCGAAGGCGGCGGTCTGGTTACAGGCATTTCATCAAAAGTGGCTTTTAAAGCTATAGGGCCGAATGGCCTTGGGATTGATGTTAAAGGTATAATTGTGGACAGCACGGGTAATGAGGTAACCAAATTTACAACTGCACACCTGGGTATGGGTTATTTTTATTTAAAGCCTGAACCCGGTAAAACTTACCGCGCAAAGGTTACTTATGCGGATGGTGAGCAAGATATCGTGAACATACCGCAGGCAGCTTTAAGCGGCATTGTTTTAAAAATAAATAATGACAGTTTGGATAAAGCGCCGTTACAGATCATAGCAAATGAAAATTACTTCGCTGAAAATCGCGATAACGCCATTAGTCTGCTGGTTTATTCAGGCGGCATTGCTACCATGATCACTACAAAGTTAGATAGCCTGGTAATTAATTTAGCGATACTGAAAAGGCGCCTTCATTCAGGTATTACCAAAGTTACTTTGTTTTCACCAGCTGGCGAACCCTTGAGTGAACGGCTTATTTTTGTACAAAGCTATGATCAGCTTAATTTAACGGTGAACACTGATAAAACCGTTTATGGTAAGCGTGAAAAAGTACAAGTAGGCATTAACGCTCTCAACCGGGCGGATTCGGCAGCAACAGGTCATTTTTCGGTATCGGTTATTGATGAAAGTAAGGTGCAGGTTGATGAAAATTCGGGAAACACCATCTATAATTATCTGCTGCTTACTTCGGAACTTAAGGGCTATATTGAACAACCAAACTATTATTTTGCAAACATAACTGACAAAACGAGATCTGACCTTGACCTGGTCATGCTAACTCATGGATACCGCCGTTTTGAATGGAAGCAGCTTTTAAACAATACTTATCCGCCAATCGCATACCAACCCGAAAGTAATCTTGAAATTACGGGCATGGCTAAAAGTATAGGTGGTAAACTGCTTGTAAATGCAAGTGTATCATTGATACCAATGCAAGGGGGACAATTTATGAGCGCCTTGACAGATGACAAAGGCCGCTTCAGATTTGGCAGCCTTGTTTTTTCGGATACGGCAAAGTTTGTACTACAAGCGGTAAACGCAAAAGGGGGAAATTACACAAAACTTATTTATAATAAAGATATACCCGGCCCGGCAGTGAGCCCAATAGTTTCATTCCAAAAAGATACCATAGCTCAATTAATGTCGGCTTATATGGAGAATGATAAAAAGCAACAGGATGAAATAGCACAATATGGCACCATTAAAGGAAAGATGTTAAAGACAGTGATCATTAACGGAAAGAAACCCGACGAGGATAATCCATACCATAATTTAGTAAGCCCCCAATTTGCTGATCAAATTATACATGCTGATGAAATGGCAAAAGGAGGCACATTTTCGGAAAGGATACAAGGCGTATTGCACGGGGGACACATTAGAATGAGCGGTGCGCCGGGGTCGGGGGCTTATGCTGTTTTAAGCGGCGCATTCGGGCCAATGAAAATAATTTTAGATGGTGCAGATATGGGCTTTGATTTGAATAAAATAACCGGTTTGGATATAGAAAGTGTGGAGGTGTTAAAATCGCCGGGTGCATCCGGGGCCTACCGTACTATGAATGGTGTTTTGATCATTAACACTAAAAGGGGTTTACAGAGCGAAGATATTGCATCAACAGGCGTTTTACCAATCTCCCCAAAAGGCTTTTACATAGCACGGGAATTTTATTCGCCGAAATATGATCAACCCGATTTAACAAATAACCGCCCCGATCTGCGCAGCACCGTATTCTGGAAACCCGAACTGGTTACTGATAAAGATGGCAATGCCTCATTTGATTTTTACAATGCTGATGGTACAGGCAGCTACAGGATTGTTGTGGAAGGGATTGATGAAAAAGGCAATATCGGCAGGCAGGTTTACAGGTATAAGGTAGAGTAGCAAAATAGATATTGTAAGATTAGCAAAATACAGGGATTAATTTTTTGTATTTTAGCTTACCAATTTATCCGTGTATGAAAAGAATATTTTTTGCATTATTATTTTTATGCGCATTTAGTTCACCCGCTTTTTGTCAAAGTAACACAGTAGTTTCACAAGGTGCAGTTGCTAAATTAAAATCATTTTACTCGGGTAGGATCATCGAAAAGGCTTACCTGCATTTTGACAGGCCTTATTACCTGGCCGGCGATACCATTTATTTTAAGGCCTACGTAACCTATGGCGAGCAGCATGAACTTTCGAGCCAGAGCGGAGTATTAGATGTTGATCTGCTTGATCCCCAAAATAATTTCCTCCGTTCAATAAAACTGCCGTTAAGAGGCGGAATAACCTACGCTGATTTTGCACTGCCTGGTTCATTGCCCGCAGGCTACTACAAGATAAGGGCTTATACGCAGTTAATAAAGGATGCGGGCATAACAGATTTTTTCGAACAAACAATTTCTGTCGGCTCAAGTACCGGGAATAGTACCCTCGTCTATAAGCCTGTTCAAAATACAAGTAAACCCGAAATTCAGTTTTTCCCCGAAGGCGGCGCCCTTGTGAACGGGGTAAATTCAAAAGTGGCATTTAAAGCGATAAACGTGGATGGTTTGGGTATAAACGTTAAAGGGAACATCGTTGATAATGCAGGGAAAACAGTTGCCGATTTTACTGCAAAACATCGTGGTATGGGCTTTTTTTATCTCCAGCCCGAAGATGGTAAAACCTATAAAGCCAATGTGATCTTTGCTGACGGGACTCAAAACGTAATTGACCTGCCGCCAACTGACATAAAAGGGATTGCATTAACCGTTAACAACAATGACCCCGATAAACTTGGTGTTTTGATCAGTTGTAATAAAGCGTATTATGATGAAAATCAAAATAAGCAAGTAAGCCTTGTCATTAATTCTGGCATTGCCGTTTCAAGCGGGCGTATTAAATTAACCAACCAACTGCTGTCGATTGACCTGAAGAAAAGCCAGTTCCGCACCGGGGTTGTTCAGCTGACTTTATTTTCCCCTGCGGGCGAACCTGTAGCCGAACGTTTGGTATTTGTAAGCCGTCCCGACTTGTTGCAACTTAATGTAAGCACCAATAAAACTTCCTTTAATCCGCGCGAAAAGGTATCGGTCAGCATTACTGCAAAAAACAAAGCGGATAGTTTAGTAGCCGGGCATTTTTCGGTGTCGGTTATCGACGAAACTAAAGTTCTTGATGAGGATAAAGAAAATACCATTTTGTCCTCGCTATTATTGAATTCCGACCTGAAAGGATATATTGAACAACCCAATTACTATTTTGCGCATCCCGACACCACAACAGCTGCAAACCTGGATGTTTTAATGCTTGCCCAGGGTTACCGTCGCTTCGCCTGGAAGCAATTGCTGGCTGACAAATATCCCCCGTTTACAGAAAAACCTGAAAATGGCCTTCAAATCGCCGGCCAGGTAACAAATGTAACCGGTGCCCCAATTGTAAAAGACAAAATAAATCTGATTGCACTTGATGGGGGGCCCATGTTAAACCAGTTGACCGACAGCGCTGGCAAGTTTGATTTTACAGGCCTTGACTTTGCAGATGGCGCCCGTTTTATACTGAAAGAAGGCGGCGCCAAAAACAAAAATACAACGCGGATAATATACAATAGTAATAACCCCTCAGATATAACAAAAAAGGACGGGCCGTACGGGCAGGCTGGAGTGGATTCCAATAGTATAAAACGTCCATCAATAAATGGCAGCGAATTAAAGGTAGCCGAGGCAGGTACGATTAGTAAAGAATATGATAGGAGCCATAACCCGCAACCGGCCTCAAACGCCGACCAGGTGCTTCATAATAAAGATTTAGGCGACGGCGAATTAACAGATAAATTAGCCGTCTTGATCCAGGATGTGCAGTATACAAATGGCAACTTTTATTTAAGGCCAAACATTACAGGTACTTTGCTACACCCGGAAGCCATGTTGATGCTTGTTGTTGTTGATGGCGTAAAAGGTGTAAATTTAGAGGGCTTGCAAACCACAGATGTTGAAACGGTTGAAGTTTTAAAAAACGTGAATGCAAGCACCTATGGCGCCGATGGCAGCGGGGGGGGGCTGGTAATTACCACAAAAAAAGGAAAAGGAATTGAGCCAAAGGATATTGCGTCAACAGGCGTTTTACCAATCTCGCCAAAAGGCTTTTACATAGCCCGTGAATTTTATTCGCCAAAATATGACCAGGCCAATTTAACAAATAACCGCCCTGATCTGCGCACTACCATATTCTGGAAACCAGAATTAGTTACTGATAAAGACGGCAAAGCCTCATTTGAATATTATAACGCTGACGGTAAAGACAGTTACAGGATAGTTGTAGAAGGTATTGATGATAAAGGGAATATCGGCAGGCAGGTTTACAGGTATAAGGTGGAGTAAGCAATTGAGTAAATATCGTGAGTTCGGCGTAAGAAAAACCTTTGCCCCGCCAGCTGGCGGGCTACCGCTTTGTAGCACATAATTCAAACGTTATTTTTGCCACGTCAGTGGCTACCCAATTCGCGAAGGGTAGCCACTGACGTGGCAATTATCCTTGTTATTTGGTTTCTTCAAAGCGGTAGCCCGCCGACTGGCGGGCATATAGCAATGGTATCCAATTCTTCATACGATCACATTATTTAGTAATAAGATAAACATGATCGAGTACCTTGTACCTGGTTTCCTTATTTATAAAATCTAACCCGATGTTTTCCTTCGGATAATCTACAAATGAACGGATGATCTTAAAATCAGCATGGGTTTGTTTAAGATGATCCATCGATAGCTCGTTAACGTAAAAAATCGAAACCCCCTTTGGCTTAAAGCTATTAAATTGTTCAATAGGAACAAGGTTGACCGACCTTTTACAATAGAACTGGAAAATATTGTTTTCGGTGGTTAACGCATACAGGTGGAAATTATCAAATGGTCTTTGGCTGACGTACCCGGCAGCGGCTATTTGGCCCTTATATGGCACCATTTCGTTATAAAATACCGTGCATACATAAAACCCGGCGAATAAAGCGGCGGCACAGTTTAAAAAGAAAACCTTTTTGTGCGCTTCTTTAATTTTAGTAATTACAAGGATGATGATAATTACAAACAATACAATATCTGCAATAAAAAACAGGTTGCTGCCTGGTTTTAAAAGTACATGAATAACTATAATGGCTGCGGGCAACAACACAATGAATAGCCATTGCCCAATCAGCCTGAGTTTTGTCCCAAACTTGCTTAGCTGATCAAAGCAAACAGGGGCAGTTATAATAGCAAATAAAGGGAACAATGCATTGGTATAAAAAGGCAGCTGAAACCGCGATAGTGAAAAAAGCAGCAATAGTAATAATCCCCCGCTGAAAGCATAATACTCTGCCTGTTTTTTGTTTTGATATATTGCTTTCAATTTTTCAAAAACCGCATAATAAAACAGCAGGCACCAGGGTGCAAAAGCCCAAAGCAGGGTATGCAGGTAAAAAAATATGCTGCCGGCTATTTTGCGATTAATTGGTCCGGTATTTACAAAGCGGCCAAACTGGCTATCCCACAAAAACCATTTTATACCTGATACATTTTGTTTCCCGAAAACTGTTTTTTCAGGGTGCTGGTCAAACTGGATGTATAAGGCATAAAACTCGGGCAGGGTAAATATAAATGTAAGTACCAGCAGCCATAACCACTTAACCCGGAACAAGGTCTTTGACTTTTTTTGGAACATCAGTTGACCCAGCAGACTGCCATAAATGGCGGTTATAACAAATATGCCTTTGGTCATAATAGCCAGTGCGGTAAGCAACGCGGCTAAAAACAGGTCTTTATAAGTAAAACGCTCTTCCAGGCAGGCAATATGGTAAATGCTGCCTATCAGCAGTCCCATTAAATACGGCTCGGCCCTGGCATCAGTGTTGCACAATATGGTATTCTGGGCTGTCATTAATATCAATACAGCTATAGCGGCTACTTCCCAGCTATAATATTTACGGGTAAAAATGAAAGTATAAAAAAGGCTAATGACAAAGAAAAGCAATGCCGGCAAACGGTACGCCCATACGCTTATGCCAAAAATTTTAAAGCTTACAAATATTGCCCAAAACGGAAAATGAGGTTTGTCCAGCCAGTCGCGGTTGTAGGTAAAGAGTTGAAAAAACTCTTTTTTATAAAGCAGGTTTTTAGCGATGGAAGCGTACAGGCCGGGGTCGTCGGTAAAAAACTTAACATTTATCCCGGCAAAATTAACCGCAAACGCCAATACAAATAATAAAAGGTAAAATATCTTATTTGTATCCTTCATTTAATAAGGGCTTGCAGTTATGGGATAATGTGATTGGCAAATATAAACTTATGCGTTTAAATATCTTTACAAATCAAACGGGTGTAATTCACGGAAAAAAATGGGCATAAAAAAGCCCCATGCCTTAAGACATGAGGCCCAAATCACAACAATTGTTTAACCTTACGGTCAATTCCTAATTGCAATATGACTGTTGTTATCGTAGCAAATGTGATGCCGAATTAGAAAGAGCCAAGAATCAAGAGGCAAGAATCAAGAAAATAGTAAATGCATTGAGAAATCCATAAAAAAATGTTACCAAGCTACGCCGGCAACCGCCGGGTAGTTTTCATTTTCCATCCTTCCTGTCTTGATTCTTGGTTCTTGATTCGCGTAGCCAATAAAATGTAAATGAATTGTAACGAAAGCACTATTTTGAATGTCTAACAAAGAAAATCCTAAATTCAGTTTATCTTTATAAACATTTACATTGTAACCAACAAAACACAATATGAAAACATCATTTCAATTAAAGGCGCTAACTTTTTTTGTATGCGCCTTTTTAGTATCATCAACGGCTTTTGCACAGGCGCCAATTGCCAGTCCGCGCGATAGCGTAAGCGGTATTATAGCCGGTTCAACTATTAAAATAAATTTTGGCAGCCCCGGCGTCAAAGGGAGAAAGATTTTTGGAGGATTGCAGCCATATGGTAAAATCTGGAGGGCCGGCGCTAACCAGATGACCACCTTTGAAACCAGTAAAGACATCAATGTAGAAGGCAAAACCTTACCAGCCGGCAAGTATAGCTTGTTTGCTACCCCAGGTGAAACAGACTGGACAATTATTTTTAATTCGGTTAATAATGCGTGGGGGATTAAAAGGGACGGATCGGCAAATGATGATCCGGCAAAGGATGTTTTGGTTGTAACGGTAAAGTCAAAACCAACAAAGGCCCTTGTTGAGCGTTTAACTTATAAAATTAATAAAAGAGGGTTCGCGCTTATCTGGGAAAATACTGAAGTCCCTGTTATGGTGAAATGATCGCATTTTGCCTCACCCTGCCCTCTCCAAAGGAGAGGGTTCTAAAGAAGAGCGAAGTTAAAGTCCTCTCCTTGCGCCACCGCTAAAGCTAAGGCGGCACGCGGTTGGAGAGGATTATTCACGGTTGATTTGTTTTTTAACGGTGTTCATGAATGCTGCGCAGTTTAAGTGAGGCGAAATTGCTTGTAACGTCCTAAATCTTCAGTAAACGACGCATATTTGCATTGCCAATTTTGTTGAATACAAACCGTATTTCAGCTTATATTTACAAACCAATAAATTATTAACCTATAAAATACTATTATGAAAAAACTATTTAAATTAAAGGCATTGTCTTTTTTTGTATGTGCATTTTTAATATAATCAGTTGCTGTAGCGCAAAAAACCGCAAAGCCAATTCCCAGTCCGCGTGATAGCATAAGCGGAGCGGTTGCAGGCGCTCATATTAAAATTTGGTATGGCAGCCCGTCTGTAAAGGGGCGTAAAATATTTGGTGGCCTTGAGCCCTGGGGTAAAGTTTACCGGGCCGGCGCCAATGAAGCTACTACCTTTACAGCCGACAAGAATATTATGGTTGAAGGCAAAACTTTGCCGGCAGGTACTTATGCATTTTTTGTTATCCCAATGGAAACCGGGCAATGGACGGTTATATTTAATAAAACAGCCAAACAATGGGGCGCATTCAATTATGATCAAAGCAAAGATCAACTAAGGGTAATGGTTACGCCAGAAAAGACAAAAATGCAGGAAAGAATGGTATACCGTATTACCAAAAAAGGCTTTAGTATGGATTGGGATACTACAAGCATTCCTGTTTCAGTTAAATAAAAGCTTTTTCGCATTTAATAAAATTTAAGCCTCCCGGTAAGCCGGGGGGCTTTTTTATGCATTTACGCCAGCTCAAAAACAAGTATTATTTTACCTCGTTTTAATATGAACTATATTTACCGCCGATGTTAAACAATAGCAGCAAAAAAAAATTAAAAGTAAGGGCTATTACTATTGCCGCGCTCGCTGTTGCCATTTTTTTATTAGAACTGCTGGAAGATTACCCGAACCTGGTTGAACGTTATTATTCCGAAGGTTTTTATCCATTGGTCTGCCATATACTGCACCCAATTTTTAACCTGTTCCTGTTTAGCGTTGGCGATATAATTTACCTTGCAGTTATTGGCTATTTAATTTATGCCGTAATCAGGCTCATAAAAGTGTCTATTAAAAAGGAATTTAAGCTGGCGGGCATTTTTTTAATGAAGATTGTTATCGGCGTACAGTGTGGCATACTGATATTTTATCTTTTTTGGGGATTGAATTATTTCAGGCCATCAGCTGGTGAACGGCTAAACCTGCGCGACACCAATTATACAACAGCCGATCTGAAAGCAGTTACTGCAATGCTTATTGACAGTGCTAACGCCTGCCGTGCCCGTGTAACCGATGCCGATCTTGCGCAAGGCAATAGCGCCATTTACAAAACTGCAGTACAGGCGGTTAGTAAATTATCCGCTGATTCGGTTAACTTTCGTACTTATTACCCAGATATTAAGTCATCCATATTAACGCCTTTGCTTAACTATATCGGTACTTCGGGCTATTATAACCCGTTTACAAGCGAGGCTCAAATGAATTACCAAATGCCTGTTTTCGACAGGCCGGTAACCGCCTGCCACGAAATGTCGCATCAGATGGGCTATGGCGCCGAGGATGAAGCCAATTTTGTTGGGTTTTTGGCTGGGATTGGCTCAAATGACCGTTTACTCCGTTATTCTGCTTATAACCTTGCCGTTGGCGAATTTATGCATGCCCTGCACTACCGGGATAGTTCAGCAAGCAAAGAATTAAGGCCCCGCATATCTGCTGCAGTCCACAACGATTTCAAGGCCGAACGTGCGTATTGGTTAGCCTATCAAAATAAGGCAGGAATTTTAAGCAGTATTTTTTATGACAAATTCCTTAAAGCAAATAACCAGCCACAGGGACTCAACACATATAACCGCATGGTGCTTTTGGTTATGGCGCTTCATAAAAAGGGTTCATAGTTGAAGGGGGTTCATAGTCGATGGGGGTTCATAGTTGATGGTTCATAGTTCATAGCAGCAGCAAAAACCTTCCTATGGGATAAAAAACCAATATTGAACTATGAACCATGAACTATGAACTATGAACTACAATATTTTGGCTATGAACTATGAACCATCAACCATGAACTATAGCTCCACCCCATCAGTCGTAAATTTCAATTGATTTTTACCTGCCTGTACTGAATTGCCGTAGCCATTTTCGTTAATATAAAGCTTTTCGTTTTCGGCGGAAATGTTGAGCCCGCCAGCCATAAAGTCACCGTTTATACGGATTACCGCAACAGGTGTGTTCACCTCCAGCTCTGCTGTAATATTATGTTCAAGCCCCATCGCCGTTTCATCATCCAACTGGTGAACATGGATAACCAATGAGCCATCAGCCCTTAAAACCTCTATGCTATCCCGTTCTTTTTTAATACTATAAGCCGCGTTGTCTACCGTCATATTGGTAAGCATGAATATTGGGGTACCATCGGTATCTTTAATATTGACGTCAATATCAAGGTGAGATTGCTTTTCTGCTGGGGGCAGGTCATGATAAATAGAATTGATCCTTAAAAACTCTCTTTCCTCTTCATCATCAATATAGCTAATAACCGGGTTGGGAACAACAAAAGCGTTTGACCCAATAATAAATGCATATTTCATAGCCTGTTTCTTTTTCTAAAGATAATGCAATAAGTATCAAATTGTTTTGGATAATTTAAGGAAAAAAGCAGTGCTGTTAATTTAGAAATACGATGGACTGATGCATTTATTGAGGCGTCTATAAATAACGTTCGGGAACGTTACCGGACAAAAAAATGCGTTCCGTATCTCACCCCGGAACGCACACAACATCATAATCGAATAATGTTGATCAACTAAATCTCAGATAACATGTTTAATGATCATCCAAGCTCTTCATAATTACTGATAACCAGATCAGTAATTAAAATCTTCAATTTTTGTTCCTGCAAATACAATACCCAATTATTCAATTTAAGCTATATTAGTTGCCAACTTTGATGGAACGGGCAATTGTTAATTATATTATCTTTAAAAACTGTAAAAGTAACGCTAATTTTAAAAAATGGCATCCATAAGCGGTTTTCGTTTCGATTTATTTAGTAAAACTGTTGTTACGATGACAAAAGCACTATTTTTTGCAATAATATTTTTACCTTTTTTTTCAAACGCCCAAAAATATTCAAAAGAAGAACTTCAAAAATTTAAGTGGGAGGCCGGGGCAGTAACAATCATCCGCGATAACTGGGGGGTGCCGCATATTTATGGTAAAACTGATGCAGATGCCGTTTTTGGGCTGATGTATGCAGAATGTGAGGATAATTTTAAAGGGATTGAACAAAATTATTTATACCAATTGGGCAAACAAGCCGAAGTTGATGGTGAAAAAAGCCTCTATACTGATATAACTTTGCAACTGATAGCAGATACTACAGATGCTATTAAAGATTACAATACAAGTGCCCCCTGGTTTAAAAAATTGATGGATGCTTTTGCCGACGGTGTGAACTATTATCTGTACACACATCCGGAGGTTAAACCTGCTGTATTTCAACGATTTGAACCATGGTTTGCATTAATGTTTACCGATGGCAGCGTTTCGGCTACAGTTACCGGTGGCATAAATTTGAGTGAGACGCGTGACTTTTATGGTGGTAGCAGCGAAAAATTAGGGACAATTTACCAACCCAATATTGAAGAAAAAGAAACAGGCTCAAATGGTTTTGCCATAGCCCCTTCCCGGTCGAAATCCGGGCATGCTTTGTTATATATTAACCCGCATGTCCCGTTTTATTTCCGCAGCGAGGTACAATTGGTGAGTGATGAAGGGCTGGATGTGTACGGAGCGGTTACCTGGGGCCAGTTTTTTGTTTACCAGGGGTTTAACAAACACTGCGGCTGGATGCATACCACCAGTTATGCCGATGTCGGCGACCTGTATGCCGAAAAAGTAAGCAAAAAGGACGGGCAGTGGTATTACGAATATAATGGGGCATTAAAACCTATAACTACCCGCAAACTGGTGATCAGCGTTAAGCAAGGTGGCCATACCGGACAAAAAATTATAACAGGGTATTATACCCATCATGGACCAGTATTAGGCAGCAGGGACGGCAAATGGCTGGCGCTAAGGGCCAACAACCGTTCGTATAATGCTTTGCTCGAATCATGGCTCATTACCAAAGCCAATACTTTTGGTGAATACAAAAAAGCGATGGGCCTGCTCTCCAACGCTACCAATAATACGGTTTATGCAGATGACCAGGGGAACATAGCCTTTTGGTACGGAAACTTTATGCCTAAACGTGATCCTAAATTAGATTGGACATTACCTGTTGACGGGACAACCCCTGCTACCGAATGGCAGGGACTGCATACTTTAAATGAAATTATACATGTTTATAACCCGGCCACAGGCTGGATACAAAATTGTAATTCAACACCATTTTTATCATCAGGCATAAGCAGTCCCGACAAAAGTAAGTGCCCGGCATACATGGCGCCTGACGGGCAAAACTACCGGGCAGTTAATGCTATTAAACTGCTAAGCAATGCCAAAAATTTAACGCTTGACCAACTGATTGACAAAGGGTATGATCATTACTTAACAGCCTTTGATGCCTTGCTGCCACCCTTGTTTAAAGCATACAGCAATGCGCCCGATTCCATAAAAGAAAGACTTGCCGAACCCGTACAAATTTTACAGAAATGGGATAAACGTACAGCTGCTAATTCTATCGCTACAACAATTGCTGTTGAATGGGGCACATTAATGATGCGGGCTTTATCGCCTGCAAAAACAGTGGAAGAAGGGACCTACCAAACCGCGCGTACAGAAGCCATGCTGCAAACCATCAGCAATAAACAGCTATTGGATAACCTTAACAGGGCAATAAATGACCTTGAAAAACGCTACGGCAGCTGGAAAGTACAATGGGGCGATATTAACCGTTACCAGCGCCCGGCGGATGGCATTATTTTTAATGATAGCTTGCCAAGCCTGCCGGTTGGGCAAACTTCATCGCTCTTCGGGCAATTACCGTCGTTTGTCAGCCGTACCATGAACACCAAAAAACGCTATGGATATTCCGGCAACAGTTTTATTGCAGCCGTGGAATTTGGTTCCCGGATTAAGGCAAAAACCATCGTCACCGGCGGGGAATCTTTCGATCCCAATTCAAAACACTATACAGACCAGGCTGGCATGTATCTTGAAGGTAAGTTTAAAGATGTGCTGTTTTACAAAAAGGATGTGCTGATACATGCCGAAAAAACCTATCATCCGGGAACTTAAGTTAACTATTAAAAAACTATATTTGAACAACAATTGCCGGATCATGAAAAAATACCTGTTCTTTTTACCCCTAATGCTTTTGTGCAGTTTAAGCATGTACGGACAAAGTGTAAAATTTAATGACCTTGTTTATTTTGCCGGCCTTACAAATGGAGAGGTGCTTAATACCCTGCAACAGGGAAGCGCATTTCGCCAGGATTACACCGAAAACGTTAACGGACAGGAATTGGAGTATTTTAAAAATATTAAAAGCAAGCCAAATTCCGAGAATATAATTGTAGGCGGGTATACTAAACTTTATGACGGCACTATATTGCGGACAGTTGATTATACCTCAACAAACGCGCAAAACATTATTAATATGATAAGCCAGGCAAAGAGATATGGGCTTGATCTAAAATTTCGCGGGGCCGATGCCTCAAACAATATTTATTTATACGACAATAGTTTTTATCACGTCAGCATTTACCTAAGACGTGACCAATCATCTGGTTTGGTTGAAATAAAACAAAAAGAGTATCTGGGGTTGGAATAGCACAATTCAGACTTACGAAATTTTTAAAATTTCGTAAGTCTTCACGGTATCATCCCGAATGATCATGAAGTATTTTCCAGCCATTTTTGGTATGGATGAGCACGAGGGAATACACCCCGGAACGTTCAGGCAGGTTATTCCCGTATAAGGTAAATTTACCTGTTAAAAGCGCATAATCATTACCTAATGAACGTACTTCCATATCGCTATAGCGCAGATTTTGTTTGGGCACACCACCATTAAAATATTTTGTTTCATACAATGATCTGATCGCATTCAGCCCAACCGGGCCTTTTGCCATCATCATGGTTGCTGAAGGATCGTATATGTTCATAAAAACCTCCAGGTGACCCCTGTTCCATTCATTGGAAGAACTATCCATTGCACTAATAATTTCTTTTGTGGCTATTTCATTATTTGTTTGTGCCTGTACTTTTATAAAAGCCATTATAAAGAATAACGGTAATATCCTAAATTTAAAGAAGCGCGGTTTGATTTTTTTAGCGATAATATTCATGCTGTGTTCATTACGATTTCAGATGAAGGTATGGAAAATACTTATATCTCATTTACTTCTTTTTTGATGCCTTCGCCTTCGGATTGAACTCAAGCGCAAGTTTTACCCAATGGTCAAAATCCTTTTGATGATGAAAACCTTCTTCGCTTACATATACAAAATCCTTGCTTGGCTTATCTCTTGCCATCACCATCCGGCGGACGTAATTATTTTCCAAAGCGTTTTCCATCTCATCTGCCCCAATACGGCAAAGCATTTCATCACCACTAACGCATACGCACATTTTTCCATTCACCATAAAACATACGCCCCGAAACATCTCTTTTTCCTCCACGTCGGGTAAATGCACCAGAGCTTCTCTTATTCTATCTGCAAGTTTTGTACTATAGTTCATTGGTTCAATTGTTCATTGGTTCATTAGTTGAAGGCCTGGGCATTCAACTTTCATCCCATTATTTCACCGGCATATCTTTCGGACTTCCAGACTTTTCGGACTTCCGGACTTTTTTTAAAAATAATTAAAATCTTTTCAAACCACAATCGTCTCTATATTTATAAAACAATAATACATTGATAACAGCTGTAATGCCCGAAGAAAAAAACAATACTATCATACATGCAATAAGTGCGTATGGTAAAAATTTGTTGGGCTTTATAAGGCGAAGGGTAAAAAATGATGCCGATGCTGAAGATATCCTGCAGGATGTCTGGTACCAGTTCAGTTCGGTAATAAATTCAGAACCTATTGAACAAACCGGCGCATGGCTGTACCGTGTTGCCCGTAACAAAATACTGGATAAGCATAAAAAGAAGACGGAAACCCTGTTGGATGATATGCTGCCCGATGAAGATGACGATGAAGCCGCAGACTTTAAAGCCATCCTGATGACGGAAGCAAAAACACCCGAAACGGAATACCTGCGCAACTTATTTTGGGAACAATTATTTTTCGCGCTGGATGAGCTGCCCGAAGAACAACGGCAGGTTTTTATCTGGCAGGAACTGGATGACATCCCTTTTAAAGAAATAGCTGAACGCACGGGCGAAAATGTGCAGACCCTGGTATCGCGCAAGCGATATGCAGTTGTCCATCTCCGCAAAAGGCTGCGTCAATTGTATGAAGAAATTACAGAATATTAAAAATTAAAAACATGAGACAAATATTTTATAGAGGGCGATTTATATTTATTCCATTGGCAGTTGCCGCCTTCCTGTCGCTCGCCGGCTTTGTGGTGATGAGTTTATGGAACGCTTTAATTCCTGTCATATTCCACCTTGGTGTGATCACTTTCTGGCAGGCTATCGGCATATTTATTTTAAGTAAAATACTGTTTGGCTTTGGCAAAGGCGGCCATAGAGGTGGTGCGCCGTGGATGAAACACCGCATGGCCGAACGGTTTAAAAACATGACCCCCGAAGAAAGGGAAAAGTTTAAAGAGAAATGGGAACAAAGATGCGGCCACGGACGTTGGGGCGACAGACATAATTGGGATAATTTTGCTCCCGAAGCCGAAAAAGCAACGGAGTAATATAATAAAGTTTAAAGATTTTGTCCAAAATCTAAAATGTCAGTAGTTATAGGTTTAGTTTAATAATTGAGACAAGCATACGCACCATGGACATACTAATATTTACAACAAGCGTTGAAAAACCCGAACAGGTTAGCGAGGTAAAACCCTTGCTAACCTCTGTTCCAGCAATTAAAGGCTGGAACTTTGACCTGGAGGATTGTGATAATATTTTAAGGATAGAGGCTAACGATGTTTCGCCCAGGTATATCGAGTTACTGCTGCAAACAGCAGGATTTAATTGCCAGGAACTTGAATATTAATTGTCTGAACCGGGATTTAGCAGATTTTACGGATTTTTTCAGATTTTCGAAGGCGGCATTCATCTCATGAATCCCTAAAATCCCTGAATCCCGGTCACACATACCGCTCCACCACCTGCTGCAACTGTCCTGCCTGCATCACCCCGCTTTGCCGCCATTTGGTTTCGCCCTGTTTAAATATCATCAGCGTGGGTACGCTTTGTACCTTATAGGCACTTGCTGCCGAAGGGTTTTTATCGATATCAATTTTAATGATGGTTACCTTATCCCCCATTGCATCTTTTACCTGTTTTAAAATCGGCGGCATCATTTTGCACGGCCCGCACCACTCTGCCGAAAAATCAACCAATACCGGTTTTTCTGACGCTATGATCTCCTGGAAGTTTGCCATAATTATGCTGTTTATTTAAAGGTAACATTTTTATAAACCGAAATGTTTATTTTTATTATTTCATGATTTGTGAATGACTTTGTTTCATCTTATATGGCATGGTAATGTGCGCGAATAAAAGAGAAATATTATTTTTGCTTACATTTATAAACCGGGTATCTTTATAAAACTTATCATTATAAACTATGCCAAACCTTTACGAACCTTCTGGCAAACAGCGTATACAGTCCATTGATATTTTACGCGGCGTAATAATGCTCATCATGGCCCTTGATCATACCAGGGACTTTTTTCACATTGCCGGGGTTAACAGCGATCCTACCAATATGGCAACAACAACGCCAATCTTATTTTTTACCCGGTGGATCACTCATTTCTGCGCACCAAACTTTGTTTTTCTAAGCGGTATGTCGGCTTACCTTGCCGGCACAAGGCGTACCAAAAGCGAATTGAGCGACTTCCTTATTAAACGCGGCCTTTGGCTTGTTTTTGTTGAAGTGGTTATACTTACATTCGCTTTCTCATTAAACCCCTTTTATAATTTCATTCTCCTGCAGGTTTTATGGGTGATAGGATTGAGCATGGTTATCCTCGGACTGCTTGTAAGGATGCCCTTGAAAGTAATTGCGATCATCGGCATATTGATCTTCTTTGGCCATGATATACTCGATTATCTTCAGCTCCCCAAAACAGGAACAGAGGCTACTTTGCTGAAACTGTTTTTTGTGGCCCGTGGGTCGGTTTTACCGCTTAACCAAACGCATTTTATATTTGATCTTTATGCCCTTATACCCTGGACAGGTGTAATGCTGCTGGGTTACGTTTTTGGCTCACTTTATAAGTCATCATTTGATGCACAGAGGCGAAGGAAAATATTGCTTTATAGCGGCATGGCCGCATTGGCGTTTTTTGTGATTTTCAGGTATTTTAATATCTACGGGGACCCGCAGCCGTGGTCGGTACAGCGAAACGGCGTATTCACTTTCCTTTCGTTTTTAAACGTTAGCAAATACCCGCCATCATTAATGTATCTGTGTATGACTATCGGCACAGGGCTAGTTGTATTATCGCTAACCGAGCATATTCAAAATAAACTTACGGCCATTTTTATAGTTTATGGCAATGTGCCATTCTTTTATTATGTGCTTCACTTTTACATAATAAGGGCGGTTAATATTATCGTTTTTTTTGTCCAGGGGTATGGCGCCAACCAAATAGTTGATCCCACTCATCAAAGCCCTTTCCTGTTCCAACCCCCGCATTTTGGGTTTAATTTAGGGGGCGTATACTTAGTATGGCTATTTGTAATTGCCTCACTTTATTTTCCTTGCCGATGGTTCAGCAGGTATAAAAAGACGCATAAGCAGTGGTGGCTGAGTTATTTGTAGGATTACCAAATCCGGTAACACGGTACCCCCTATGGTGATGTTCGGTTTGTAACTTTTTTTTGACAATACCCTGCATACATTGAAAAAAGAGTTAAATGGTATAACCTTAAAAAAGATATAGGTATCTTTAAAGGTCTATTTTTAAATGAAAAATCTTTTTAAATGTGCCTGCCCTAAATGAACCTTTCGGGAAGCAGCGTATCCAGTCGATTGATATTTTACGCGGCGTAATCATGCTTATCATGGCGCTTGACCATACAAGGGACTTTTTTTATTTTGCCGGGCCTACCATTGATCCGACCGATATGGCAACAACAACACCAATGTTATTTTTTACACGTTGGATCACGCATTTCTGTGCGTCGAACTTTGTCTTTCTAAGCGGCGTATCCGCCTACCTTGCGGGAACCAGGCGCACAAAAAGTGAATTAAGCGCTTTCCTGATAAAAAGGGGCCTGTGGCTTGTTGTTGTTGAAGTGGTTATAGTTTCGTTTGCTACTTCCTTAAACCCACATTATAGGTTTTTATTTTTGCAGGTTTTATGGACTATCGGGCTTAGCCTGGTCATTCTTGGTTTGCTGGTTAGGGCGCCATTAAAGGTAATCGCTATTATTGGCACATTGATCTTTTTTGGCCATGACATACTCGATTATATTCAACTACCCAAAACAGGCACGGCGGCTGCTTTGTTGAAGTTGATTTTAATCGCAAAAGGAACCGTTTTACGGATTACCCATGCCCATGCAGTGCTTGGTCAGTTTGCCCTTATACCCTGGACAGGTGTGATGCTACTTGGCTATGTTTTTGGCTCACTTTATAAGTCATTGTTTGATGCACAGCGTCGAAGGAAGATATTGCTTTATACAGGTGTTGCTATGCTGACGCTTTTTCTTGTTTTCAGATACTTTAATATTTATGGTGATCCTTCACCCTGGGCTGTACAACGCAATGGTACATTCACTTTCCTTTCATTTTTAAATGTTAGTAAATCACCGCCGTCGTTACTATTTTTATGCATGACCATCGGACCGGGGCTAATTGTACTATCGCTAACCGAGCATATTCAAAATAAACTGACGGCCATTTTTATAGTTTATGGCAGTGTCCCATTCTTTTATTATGTGCTGCACTTTTATATTATCAGGGCAGTTAATATTATCGTTTTTTTTGCACAGGGCTATAGCGCTAAGCAAATAGTTGATCCTACGCATCAAAACCCTTTCCTGTTCCAACCCCCGCATTTTGGGTTTAATTTAGGGGGCGTTTATTTAGTATGGCTATTTGTAATTGCCTCACTTTATTTCCCGTGCCGCTGGTTCAGCAGGTATAAAAAAACGCATAGGCAGTGGTGGCTGAGTTATTTATAGAATTTCGGATTTCGGATGTTCGATTTCGGATTTGGATACCATTATTTCCAATTTTTATTAACCCATCACAAATCAAAAGTTCCCCCTTTAGGGGGTTAGGGGGCTAATTATGCATTACCTTCGGCCTTTCACTATTTACCGGCTGCAAAATATTATTATCCGATAACCAATCCACCAAACGTTGCGGCCAGGTATTTATCGATCTTAGTTTTGACCGGTAACCCATATTAAAGCCATGCGCCCCTTGCGTAAACAGGTGCGCCTCAACTGGTACTTTGGCAGCACGGTAGGCTTCCAATAATTTCATTAACGATACGGAACAACAAGGATCATCATTGGCAGCCAATAAAAATGCCGGTGGGGAATCATGAGGTATGGTATCGGGTATAAACAGCGGGCCGGGGTATATTTGTATTACAAAGGCAGGTTTCGCGATTTGGCGATCAATTGGGTCTGTGGCGTTTAAATCAGGTTTGTTAGGGCCAAAGGTTACCATGTCCACCACTTCGCCACCTGCCGAAAAGCCCATTATGCCAATACGACTGGTATCAATACCAAATTCTGCAGCACGGCTGCGTACCAGGCGCATGGCGCGTAAACCATCCTGCCGGGCATGTACTTCAATTTTATAAGGCGAAAGCGTATCGCGGCCCAAACGGTATTTCAGCACAAAAACGGTAATACCCAGGCTGTTCAGAAATTTTGCGGGGTCAATGCCTTCAGCCGTCCAAACCAACAATCTGTGGCCGCCGCCGGGGCAAACCACAACGGCAGCGCCGTTTGCTTTATCCTTAGGCGGCAAAAACACGGTAAGCGAAGGGTTATGTATATTTTTCACCCAATAATCCTTTGCCTGTTCAGGCTCATTACGACGGTTCTCAAAACCCGGAGCGCCGTTTGGCCACAATGGGATAACTGTTGGTTCATTTTGCGCCCATAAGGCGGCAGGAAGCAACAGGAAAATAAGCATTTTGAAGTATTTCAGCATATATAAAGGTAAAAGAAATTTAATGATTGATTATCTGAACCGGGATTAAACGGATTTTGGGGATTTTTCAGATTTTTTTTAAAATCCAATGAATCTGTAAAATCCATTTAATCCTGGTTCAGACACTACTTCCCAATTGCAGCAGGGTCAAACACACTCATATCAACAGGCCCGTTGCTTGCAACTACATCATGATAAGTTTCAACCTGCAGCAGTTTATCGTTAATAAAAAAACTGCATTTGGTTTCACTCCAGGCTTTATTTAACGGGATTTGTTGTTCAAAATAGCCTTCTTCCTTTGTATTATTATCATACTTAATAAACCTTACCGCTACCATTTTTTCCTGGTCAATCCAAAGCTGGTTTACTTTGTCGCCATCTTTATCGTCGCCCAAAACATAAACCGGTTTACCTTTCCATGTGGAGGTGTGGAACTTTGAAAGATCATAATGCAGGTCGGCAAAATGACTTAATATTTTATCAAACGGCATAGCGTACATCCCGCCAAGGAAAAATATCAGTTCGTTTTCATCCTTTGTTGACCGAACTATTTTGTTATTGCGAAACACATAAGTAGAATCGTGCCTGAAAATCACACCGCTGCTGCTTTTTGCTGAATCAAAATCTATCCTCAATAAATCAGGATAAACAATGTTTTCGTACCATGTACTTGTTTTTATCAGGCTGTCATTCCTGAAACGCTCAGTTGTCTGGTTAAATTTTAACGATTTATGCCAGTTGTTATGATAGCGCTTGTACATGCTTTGAAGCACTTCCTGCGATGTCGAATTTTTTGCAGCGCTAACATTAAAGGGAAAAAGAATAAGCAGAATAATAGATATGGGGTTCATGAATTTTTAGTTTATTATGGTGTCTTTGTCAGTTCCTTACGAGTGGCATTTAATGCCGTATTCTTTAAAAATTTCTTCGTTTTATGATTTTGGTCATTACGTCATTGGTCATTTGTTTGACCCCTATTTTTTATGGACCTATCTAACTTGTTTATCAAGTAATCAGCGTAATCCATTAATCAAATAAATCAGCGGTCAATATTGATGAAACGCCTCCGATACAAACTCCAGCACACTCGGCAATGAGGCGCGCCAGTAAGTCCAGTTATGGCCGCCATCCCGCACACGAAACTCATGAGGTATCTCTTTTTTCCGCATGGCTATGTGCACCAGGCAATTTCCTTCGTATAAAAAATCATCATCGCCATCATCAATGTACCATCGTACTGCCTTCTTCTGGTCATCGGGCATATTGTTTATAAGGGCCAGGGCGCTGTGCTGGTTATAATAATTTACAATGAGCGAGTCGGCAATACCGGGATTGTTTTTGCTTATGGTTGTTCGCGCATCGTCCAAAGTTAGCGGGCCAACAGATGCGCTCAAAGGGCAGGCCGATGAAAACATTTCGGGGTGATGCAAGGCATACATAAACGAGCCGCCACCACCCATAGACAAGCCCGCTATAGCGCGATAGTGCTTGTCGCTTTTTATACGGTACTTCTTTTCTACATAAGGCACCAGTTCCTTAAAAAAGAAATCCTCATAATTCCAGTCGCCTTTAATGTCGTTAAAATAACCCCTGCGCCCGGTATTTGCATCGGGCATAATAATGATCATGGCCGTAGCTGTACCATCGGCAATAGCTTTATCAGTAATGTTTAATACTTCGCCAAATTGCACCCAGCCCGTTTGGTCATCACCGCCGCCATGCAGCAGGTATAGCACAGGATAACTACGATCTGATGTTTCATAACCCGGCGGCAGGTAAACAGCATATTTGCGGTCGCTTTTTAATATTTTACTGGGTAAGAACAAGTTATCATAAACTTTGCCTGTTTGCGCCAGCAAAATAAAAGGACAAAACAAGAATAATACAACAAGTAAAACGTAATTTCTTTTCATTTTAAAAGGCTTAAACAGGTTGGTTAATCAATATCGGGGTAATATTGTTAATCACGATAAATTTAGTGTAAAAATATTGATAGGGCGCGGTGGGATTTCGGATTTCGAAAAGATTCATTAAAGCAGTCATGCCGAATTTATTTCGGCACCCCACAGGACATTCACGCTTGCTTGGTCTGCGGGTGGTATGTAGCAGACCTTTCTATAGCATACCTTTCAGATGAGGTGCCGAAATAAATTCGGCATGACGCGGGTTGGTTTATGTACTTAAAAGTCAGGCGCGGACGTTTTAAATATATAAGATATACTATCAGCAAAAAATATTTTTATCCCGGTTGTATCGTTTAAATGCCAGGGATCGTAATATATAATAACCAGGTGAAAATAAATTATTTATTGAGCTTATGATGTTATTGTGCAAAACTCCGCTGTTACTATTACTGTTATGTATTGGGATTGCTTCCTGCAAAAAATCCGGTACTGTATCTCCTAACAATAAGGGTATGAACCTGGTACTTACCTCTTTAGATCAGCAAAAAGTAACAGCGGACAATGCGTTTACTTTGAATCTTTTTAAAAACCTTGACAGCGCAAATATAGGCGGGGCTAACCTGTTTGTTTCGCCCTTAAGCGTGAGTTTCGCCCTCGGCATGACCAGCAATGGTGCTGCCGGTCAAACGCTTACAGCTTTTCAGAACACTTTAAATTTTGCCGGGCTTACCCAGGCACAGGCAAATGATTATTATAACAACCTGATCACAAATCTGCCCCAGCTTGATCCGAATACCACGCTCGATATTGCCAACTCTATCTGGTACAGGCAGGGTTTTAATGTATTGCCACAGTTTTTACAAACCGACAGCACTTATTTCCATGCAAAAATAGAATCTCTTGATTTTACTAACCCTGCATCAGTAAATACAATTAATAGCTGGGTAAATGATAACACCGGTGGAAAAATACCAACCATAATCAGCCAAATACCAGGCAATGCGGTAATGTACCTTGTAAATGCCATTTATTTTAAAAGCACCTGGAAAGAAAGCTTTGATGTAAACGCTACCAAGGCACTCTCATTTTATTTGGCTGATAACAACACTGTGCAGGCCAGCTTTATGACAGGGAAAATTGATTTTAATTACTATAACGATAATACGGTAAGTGTTTATGAGCTGCCTTACTCAAACAATAAGTTCAGCATGGTGATAATATTGCCTGCACAAGGGACATCAGTTAATCAGTTGGCAACAGGTTTAAACCAGGCACAATGGCAAACATGGATGGCAGGTTTAAAGCCTGTTAACAACACAATAACTTTACCAAAATTTAAATTCAGTTATAATGATACCCTAAATAACGCATTAACTGACCTGGGTTTGGGCATTGCATTTTCAGATAATGCGAATTTTTCGCTTATTAATAATGGCGTGCCGCTTAAAATAAGCCAGGTGGTACATAAGGCTTTTGTTGAAACTGATGAAAGCGGCACCACCGCAGCCGCAGCTACTTCGGTAGGTATAGTTGCACTGGTAGCAACCGCATCTCCGCCAGTTATCAACCATCCCTTTATTTTCGCTATACGGGAAATGAGCAGCGGGCTTATCTTATTTGCCGGCACTGTAAATAATCCTCTTTTAACCGGCAGTTAGCTCTGCAAATACCTATAATGCTATTTGAGTTAAAATAAAATTTAAAATTAAACCAAACCTTACCATGAAGCCACGCAAGGACCTCCCGTTTTTATTTTGCTTTTTGATTATTGTCCAACCTCTAATCTCCAATCACTAACCTAAAACGTATACTTCAACCCTAAACCGGGTGCGACATCAAAAAATGGCCCGGTTGCCAACTCTACCCTGGGGTTAAGATCAAGACTGATTGCGATAGGGGACTGTGGTATCCTATATTCCAATCCAATAGCACCATCTACGCCAAGTAATATCTGGTCTTTATTATAAGTTTCGCTGGTGCCGCCAATTGTCCTGTAAACCCCGCTGCCAACCGCGCCGATGTGAGCGCCCGCGCCATAATAAAACTTTAGTTCGGGCAGGCCAAATGCTTCCTGGTTCATTTCATATAAGCCCGTAATTACAACGCCATTATCCCGAAAACCTACTACGCCTTCGAGCGCAACGGTGTTAGTGGTAAAGTATTTAATAGAAACACCGTTTTCATAACCGCCAAATTTTAAACCAACTGCGGTTTTGTAATCATCAGTATTAGATTGTGCGTTTGATTGTTTGCAAATCAATAAAAAAGAAATTAGAATAGATAAACAGAAGATTATTTTTTTCATAGATATGTTTTGAATTTAACGGCAAAAGTGCAGTTTTATGGTATTTTAATCAATAATGAATAAATGTTAGCCTGTAAGGTATTGATTTTCAATGGTAAAGAATCGGGATAGTAGATGTCCGATAGCTTATATCCCAATAAATAAAACCGGATGCATTATTTATAGTTGAAATATTATAGATTAGGCAAAATAATTCGATGGGCATAATGAACCATAAATTCAAATCAATACACAAATTCTTAATAATGTTTCAGAAAATCATTAAATGCCTTTTTTGGGTGATGCTATTCTATATTGTACCGGCAGCTTTTGTTTTTGTTCAGCAGGGATACGCTCAGGAACAGCCTGTTCAAAGCAGCGGGGGCCAATACCGCAACGGAATGGTAGTTTGCGCTACTCCTGATGCCGCGCAGGTAGGACTTGATATATTAAAAAAAGGGGGCAATGCTGTAGATGCGGCTGTTGCAGTGCAGTTTGCGCTGGAAGTAACACATCCCGAAGCAGGTAATATTGGCGGCGGCGGGTTTATGGTCTACAGGTCGGCAAAGGGCCAAACCAATACGCTTGATTTCCGTGAAAAGGCGCCGGCCGCGGCAAACCAAAATATGTACCTTGATAGCGCAGGGAATGTTATACCCAATATGAGCCTGGCAACCCACCAGGCTTCGGGTGTCCCCGGATCAGTGGATGGCATGGTAGAAGCGCATCGTAAATATGGAAAGTTAAAGTGGGCAGACCTGGTGCAACCTGCCATTGACCTGGCACGTAATGGTTTTAAGATCACTAAACGCCTTGCCTCAGATCTAAATTACGGGCACAACCAATTTATAAAACTAAATCCGGGAAAGACCTATTTGTTAAAAGAAGGCGGTTGGAAAGAAGGCGACCTGCTGGTACAGGAAGACCTGGCAAAAACGCTTGAACTGATCCGTGATAAAGGCAGGGATGGTTTTTATGCCGGAACTGTTGCCGGGCAAATTGTTGATGAAATGAAGAACGGCAATGGCCTCATCACAAAAAGCGACCTGGAAAATTACCATGCAGTTTGGCGGAAGGCAATTACCGGGGATTATAAAGGCTATAAGATCATTACCATGCCGCCGCCATCAAGCGGGGGCATTGCCTTGTTACAATTATTAAAGTCGGTTGAAAAATACCCTTTAACCCGCTGGGGGCTTAACCAGGACTCGACCGTACAATTAATGGTTGAAGCGGAGCGCCGAGTTTATGCCGATCGTTCAAAATACCTCGGCGACCCGGATTTTTATAAAGTACCGGTTGACAGCCTGCTAAACCCAGCTTACATTCAATTGCGCATGGCAAGTTTTAACTGGAATATGGCAACGCCAAGCAGCAGTATACAACCGGGTACATTTGCCGGTTATGAAAGCGACCAAACTACCCATTTTTCTATTGTTGATAGCGAAGGTAACGCGGTTGCTATCACCACCACGCTTAACGGATCTTTTGGCTCAAAAATATTTGTCAGTGGCGCCGGTTTCCTGCTGAATAATGAAATGGATGATTTTAGTGCAAAACCGGGCGTGCCAAATATGTTTGGCCTGGTTGGCGGCAAAGCAAATAGTATTCAGCCGGGTAAACGCATGCTATCGTCCATGACGCCAACCATCATAGAAAAAAACGGCAAATTATTTATGGTTGTTGGGACGCCGGGCGGGGCAACCATCATCACATCGGTATTTCAAACCATCCTGAATGTAATTGAATTTGGCCAGGATATGCAGCAGGCTGTTAATTCAAAACGTTTTCATCACCAATGGCTGCCTGACGAAGTGGATATTGAAAAAGACGCATTTGACAGCGCAACTACAACTAAACTATTGCAAAAAGGCTATAAAATAATTAATATTGGCTCCATTGGCAGGGTGGACGCTATATTAATAAACCCACAAGGCTATTATGAAGGCGGCGCCGACCCGAGAGGGGATGATACTAAGTTGGGTTTTTAGGTAGTTCATAGTTCATAGATCATGGTTCATAGCCAGAATGCAAATTGTTATGAAGCTATAGGTATCACTGCCAATGCAGCTACCATGAACTATGAACCATCAACCATCAACCATCAACCATGAACGAGCAGCTACCATGAACTATGAACCATTAACTATGAACTATAATGCAAAGCAGTGTAAAACACCAGGAAACTATTGATTATTTTTTGAAAATAGTTTGGCAAACTGTTGCTAACAGGTACAACCAGTTGGTTACAGACTTCGGGATAACACAATCTATAGGGTATTTACTTATTAACATTGATGAGAAAGAGGGCACCACAGTTTCGCAGGCGGCGGCTTTGCTTGGGCTTAAATCAACCAGTCTTTCGCGCATGTTGCGCCAACTGGAAAAGTCGGGATTGATATATAGGGTATCAAATGAAGGCGACAAGCGTTCAGTTAAGATTTATTTAACCGAATTGGGTAAAGAAAAAAGGCACCTGGCCAGGGCATTGGTAAAACAATTTAATAACTACCTAAACTCACATATCACAGAAAACGATAAGGAATATTTAATTAAAATGCTAAAAAAAATAAATCAGCTCACTTTGAATTTTAAACCGGAGAGCCTTTAGTTGAATGGTTGATTAAGTTGATTGAGTGAGTAGTTGCTATTCCTTTAATCGATGATAAGCACAACCTAATCAACCTAATCCAACCCAATCAACTTTTAACTTCTTTAATCCACACGTTTCTTACAAAATAATCGTTATTTGATTTCAAATCCCATCTTTATTAATGGTGATTTATGCTTGCTGCGGCTTATTATTTGTTAAAAAATGTTAAGCTGCTGTTTTTGAATTATAAAAGAATAAATTTGCCGATTAAATAAGGCAAATAAACTGAATGGAGATAAGATGAACAGGATACTGTTATTTTTTTTGCTTTTTTCTGCTTGTTTATGTGCTTGTAGCAAAACAACAGATGTGACGGCCCAGATACAAGCGCAGGAGGCTATTGATGATAAAATAATAACTGCTTATTTGAAAAGTAAAAACATTACTGCAAGTGTAGTTGATTCAGTGGGAATTTCAACCGGAATTTATTATACAATAGATACCCCGGCAACGGGAAACGCGCTTTATACAAGTTCAACCTCGGTTACAGTAGGTTATACGGGCTGGTTACTAACAAATGGAGCGTTAGGGAATGCATTTGCACAAACTAATAATTTCCACCCTTCATTTGTTTTGGGATCTGTAATAAGGGGCTGGCAGTTAGGATTAGAGAATCCACCGGGCGTTCAGGCGGGGGAAACAGTAACACTGTATCTACCATCGCATTATGCTTATGGGCCTTATCCGCAGCCTGATATAGGTTTACCGGCCAATGCCGTACTTGTTTTTCAAATAACAGTTTACAATGTAACTAATTAAATAAAAGGGTATTAAATCCAAACACGACTAAAAAATTAAGCGAACAAAACGTACAAATGAAACAAAACATATTCACCTTTTTATTGATTTCTGCAATAGGACTGGCATCGTGCCGCAAAGAAAAAAATCAGCTTACCATTAAGCAATATGATCAGCAACAGATACAAAGTTATATAACCGCGCATGGATTAACCGGCATGCTGCGGGATACTACCGGCGGCGACACTACAGGAATGTATTATAAGATTCTTAACCCCGGCACACAGTCAATAAACGGGATACCGGTTACCCCCTTAGATTATCCAAGTCAGATAGCATTTGTATACACCATAACTACGTTTGATGGCAGTTATGTATCGTCAGATACGATCAACAATCATTTTTTAGATTATGTAGGGCATATTGCTTCTGACAAATTACCTTTAGGGTTACAAACCGCGATACATAATTTATTAAAATACCCGGATGCCAGCATGCGCCTGCTCATACCATCGCACCTGGCCTATGGAATTACCGGAACAGGTTCGGGGAGCAGCCAGGTTGCCAACAACAGGATAGGTGGCAATGAATGTCTTGATTATTACATACATGCGGTCAACAACTTCCAGGTATATGATGACCAGGTTATTCAAAATTATATGAAGGCAAACAGCTTAACCGGTTATACACCAGTTAAAATACCAGTGCCGGGTGTAATTAACCCTTATATTTATTGGGCCGGCAAAAACTCAACACCACAAATACCTGATGCGGGAATATATTATTATAAAATAATAACACCGCCTACTACAACTACCGACACAATTACCATGAACAGCACCATTACAGCAACCTATACCGGTCAGTTGTTTAATGCCACTGTTTTTGATGGTTCACATAACGGAACCAATATAGCGACACTTGATTTAGATAGTTTAATACCTGGCGTAGAACAGGGATTACAAAGTAATGCTTTTGTTGGTACTGAAATTTCACTTTTAATACCTTCATCTTTAGGTTACCAACTCGCATCGCAAACAGGTGTTCCCGCTTTCAGTTGTTTGAGGTTTACCTGGGATGTTTTAACTGTAACGCCGTAGTTTATTGGGTTAAGGCTTCATTAAAAACTTTGAGGCACCGTTCACGCGCATAAGCGTGATCAATAATGGGTTTGGGATATTTGCTTAAGTCGGCATATTCCGGTACCCATTTTTTTATATATGCCAATTGGGGGGGGGCGAATTTTTTAAGTTGTGAATCAGGGTTAAATAGACGAAAGTAAGGTGAAGCATCTTTTCCATTGTCGTCCAGCCTGAGATCACGCCTGAACCAAAATACACTAACAGGGAAACTTTTATCCATAAATTTCTGCTAATGCTTCTTTGACAGCCGGATATTTGAACCTAAACCCTGCATCCTCAATTTTTTGTGCCGATACTTTTGTGCTGCCCAGTACGATGGTGCTCATTTCGCCCAATAGCAATTTTAAAATAAACGCGGGGACATTAGGGAGCCATAAGGGTTTATGTAATTGTTTGGCAATGGCCCGTGTAAGCTGTTTATTGGTTACAGGGTTGGGGGCAATCATATTATAAACGCCTGCAATATTTTCATTTTCTATAGCATAAATGTACATATCAACCACATCCTGGCTGTGTATCCATGGTATACACTGTTTGCCGTTGCCTAATGGTGAGCCAAGGTATAATTTTACTGGCATTGCCATCTTTGCTAATGCCCCTTTTTTATCAAGAACAACACCTGTGCGGAATTTAACAATGCGCAATCCCAATGCCATGCCTTCATCAACCTCATTTTCCCATGTTATACAGCATTTTGCCATAAAGTCATTTGAAGGTGGGCTATCTTCTGTCATCAACTCGTCGCCCCGGTCACCGTAATAGCCGATGGCCGATGCTGAAATAATGGAATGTACCTGATGCTTTTTTTTGTGGAGCAGGTTATAAATTAAACCTATGGATTTTGTACGGCTGTCAATTATTGCCGTTTTCTGCTGCTCTGTCCAGCGGTTATCCGCTATGCTTGCTCCCGCAAGGTGTATTACAATATCAACGCCATCAATGCACTGTTCATCAATCCCGCCCTTATCAACATTCCATACAAAAGTTTTCACCCTTGCATCATTACCCTCCGAGCGGCTCAAATGGCTTACACGATAACCCTTTTGGAGCAATTGTTCAGTTAAATGACTGCCAATAAGACCAGCGCCACCTGTTAGAAGGATGTGTTTCGTTATAGAGTTCATAGTTCATGGTAAGACAAGTAAAAGTACGATCAATTGCAGCTGCTATGAACTATGATCCATGAACTATTAACCATGAACCATGAACTAACTTGCAGCTACCATGAACTATCAACTATGAACCATGAACTAAACATTAACATTATCCATCACAACAACTTTGCTGCAAAGTGGTTTGGCATAGTTATCTACAAAAAGCAAATGGATAGGATCGCTTTGATAGGCATCCTGCGCTTCAGGGGTGTCAAATAAAATTAACAGGGATACATCGTACGAGCGTTCAACCACGTCACGAAATGTTTCAGCGGCTACGCCTATATGTATATCGCGGATATGGGTTATCGGTAATAAGGTGTACAGGCCTTCAATTAATTTTTCTTTATCGGCTTTATTTTTTAGCCATAAGTGTACATGATGTACGAAAGTGTTTTTGAGGAGCATGATTAATAATTTTATTTGTCTAAAATGGGGATTATGATTTAAAGATTTGTCAACTTTTAAAAAGTTGACAAATCTATTAAGCGAAAAAGCTATATCGCCCTCATTTTATTGCCCTTCGCTTCATGGGTCACCTCAACCAATCCAAGTTTTTCCATCAGCGGCGGAATATACATCCCAAATCTCCCGCGAAGGCCTTTCTTTAATCCGTACCATCCGCCAACAGGATTGTTTTCTGAACGGCCCCAGGCTTCAACCGTACCTTCTTTTGCCGGTTTTTGTTCATCGGCGCTGCCAAGTTCCATCCAGTCGCCATGCTCTTTTAACATGGCATGAAGATCATCCAGGCACCGGATGTCATAATGTAAAACAGTTTTGCCTACCGTGCAAACCAAAACTTCTTTTCCGTCCTTATCGTCCACATGCATGGTATATTCCGAGGATAATGGCGGCGTTTTAAGGGCCATAGGGTTTGCTTTTGTTCCGATTTTATCTTTCATTTTTAATTAAAGTTTATAAAAGGGTAAATGCCTCACCTAAATCCTCTCCAAAGGAGAGGACTTTAACTTCGCTCTTTTTAGAACCCTCTCCTTTGGAGAGGGCAGGGTGAGGCCCTAACTAAACAAAGCCGCGAGCTTTTGTACATCCAATTCCGTATAATCATTTATTACCATGTCAACCGGGTGCAATTCAGCTGCTGTGTGGCCAGTTGTTATTGCAACCACTTTCATACCTGCGCTATTAGCCGCTTTGATCCCGGCTAACGAATCTTCAAATACAACACATTTTGCCGGCGGCATGTTCAGTTTTTCAGCAGCCTTTAAAAATATCTGCGGATGCGGCTTTGGCTGGCTGACAATTGTTGAATTAATAATGGCATTAAAATCATCCCGTATAGGTACTTTGTTTAATATAAAATCAATATCTTCAACTGTCGCTGATGTTGCCATGGCCATTTTTATGCCGGCATTTTTTAACCCGGTTAAAAAATTTTCGAGGCCGTTTATTGGCGCCACATATGGGGCATATTCCTTGCGGTAAAAATCCTCTTTTTCATTTAGCAGGGCCTTTAAGCCCGCTTCATCATGGTCGTTGCCAAAAATTCTTTTTATAGTTTCCATCACCGGGACACCGCTAATCTCCTTATAATATGTTTCCTTGCTAAGCTCGCCCTTGCCATATTTTTTAAAAAGCGCCTGCCACGATTTAAAATGATATGGGGTATTATCGATCAAAGTACCATCCATATCAAAAATTGCGGCGAAAGTATTTGTGATTTCCAAAGCTTGTCTTTATTTATTCGCCTGTTTCCTGACGGAAAACCTGCAAGTAATTTAGCACAATAAAATTATAATATTGCAGATATGCAAGTGTTATCCGTATCTATAATTAATGATGGGTTTTTCGAATACCCTCAAATTATCTAATAAGGCGTGTGTCAATATTTAGCTTTTCAATAGATTGAACAATTATCTTGTCATGGAAACCGGGATATAATGGATTTAAAAGAAAGTTAAACTCTAAGGGGTTTATTGCCGACCGGACTTTAAAAGCCAGTGACTTATTTTCACGCACCCACTGATCGCCTTTTATCTTATTTTCAAGGTTGTCTTGTGCCTGCCAGTTCACCGGGTACTCATTATCGGGCAATTGGTAAATCAATTCATCACTGTCTTTTATTTCAATTGCTGTAATGCATAGATTAGGGGGCTGGTCAGTTTCATTAAAATGCACCAGGGTTTCAAGATAAGCCAGGGAACTGTTCATGCTCGTATAGAGCATATAAGTGCCTTTACTATTCCATCTGCCGCCATTTTTAAAAGCTCCGATACCAGAAAAGTCCCGGGCGCGCTGCAATGATTTAGCAATTCTGTAAACTATCATCACAATCAGGAATATACACCTTCTTCAATTCTTCCTAAAATATCGTTAACCATATTTAAACCCGTTGGCATGTAAAATAGATCTATTGGTTTTATATTGTTTAACGCCCTGTTTGGAGCACTAAGCCAATTCTTTACCTTTTCTTCATTTTCAAATACAGCAAAAGCATGTTCCACAACTTTGGCTATTTCTATCACAAGTGATGAGGTATGTTTATCTAATTTATCGGTACTTTTTTTTCGCTCAAGTGTTTTAACTGAAGCATCGAGTATGTTTTCGGAGAAAGCTTTTTTTGATATACCTAAATGGGTGATTAGTGCATCTAATGAGGCTTTGGTTATTCCTTCATTGCTTAAGGATATAATATCAAATTCGGAACGAATAGGTTTGGTAAGAATGCCCTTTCCTCCAAGTAAATGTACAAAACTTAGTTCAGGACTTTGTCTGATTTTTTTTTCAGCAAGTTTCATGGCGACAATTTTACCAAATGTAAGGAAATAATGTCGCAATTCAAATTATTATAAAAACTCAAAAATAAACCAGCTTAAACCAGATTATTTCCCATCATGATAATAACTGTTCGCGATATTATCCTGTCCATGTTCAGTGATCATTTTATAGGGGAAATATAAAAAGATCAATACAATCACGATTAAACCGATAATTTCGAATGGGCTAAACTTATTTTCTTTTTCCATGGCCTGATCTTAAAACATTAAGGTAAAAATAATAACCCCGAAAGCCTGGCAGGGTTTTATTTAGTTGAATTTTTAGGGTTAATTGAAAAATTATTTCCCCAACTTACACAATATTTGGTGCACATTAATGTTTCGCCGGTGTCAAATATTAGCTACAGATGTGCATAACAAATAAATAAATTGCAAATTTGTAAATTGCAATTCGGTTAACCCCTGTTTAACTATGAGTGAAAGAACAATATTGGTGTGGTTTAGAAATGATTTACGTATCCACGATAATGAAATATTATTAGAGGCCGTCCGTAAAGCAGATAAAGTATTACCGGTTTATTGTTTTGATCCTTTTTATTTCAGAAAAAATCCTTCGGGCAACCCAAAAACAGGCAGTTTGCGTGCATGGTTCCTGTTGGAATCGGTCGCTGATCTTAGAAAAAACCTGCGGAATATCGGCGGCGAGTTAATTATACGGATTGGTAACCCGGCCGAAATTTTACCCCAATTGGCCGAACAGTACCATGTAAATGAGGTATATCACCACCGGGAAGTCGCCCATGAAGAAACTGATATATCTGAACAGGTAGAGACTGCTTTGTGGAAAATAAGATTGAATTTAAAGCATTTTATCGGCCATACCTTATATCATAAGGAAGATCTGCCTTTCCCGATAAAGGATATACCCGATAGCTTTGCTGTTTTTAAAAAGAAAGTTGAGCGCGACAGTAATGTACGCCCGTGCATTGGCACTCCCGAAACTATTTGCATACCAAATATTATTGATGCAGGCGAACTGCCAACTTTACAAGAACTCGGACTTGACGCACCCATTGATGATCCAAGGGCAACCAACATGTTTACAGGTGGTGAAACTGCCGCTTTAAATCAATTGGAACTATTTTTTTCAAATAACGGGTTAGTTAATACTGGAAAAAGCGCCCGTAATACATCAGCAAATGATCATTCATCAAAACTATCGCCATGGATTGCATTAGGCTGTGTTTCGTTGAGACAAGTTTATTGGGAAGTTATTAAGCATCAGCATTCAAATTCCCACCAATTTAATTTGCTGATACTGGACTTATTATGGCGCGATTATTTCAGATTTATGTTTAAAAAACATGGACAAAAATTTATAGCGGCTAAAAATAATGAAGATAATACGCCATTACCTGCTAATGACCAGGAGGAACTTTTTGAAAGCTGGGAAAATGGCGAAACCGGGGTGCCTCTTGTTGATGCGACAATGCACGAACTAAACGTCACAGGTTACATCAATAATTATAGCAGACAAGTTGTGGCGGGATATTTAATAAATGACCTGAAAATTGACTGGACAAAAGGCGCCGCTTATTTTGAAGAAAAACTAATTGATTATTCGCCTGCAAGTAATTGGGGCAACTGGGCTTTTATTGCCGGAGTTAATGATGCGCGTGAAAGTCGCTATAACATTGCCGCCAAACCTGCACACGAATTGGAAACAAAAAGTGATTTTATCGATACCTGGTTACCAGCGCTAAAAACCATTGATTACCAAGTGTATTCAAGTCACCTGGAAGTAAAATAATTAATTCAAAACGTAACTTTTCCCCTGTATTTACGTCATATAGCAATTATGAACCCGTTCGAGCAATATACGGTTATCATTGGCGTCCTCGCAATTCTTTTCGAGGGGATATCTTATTTGCGCGATTTTATGCACAGGCTTTTTCATTGAACTGCTGAATAGTTGATCCCATGGCAGTTGATCATTTATGAAAGCCACAAGCTGCAAATTTACTCCTTATGTAACACGTTCAGCTCAATCAACCTAATCCAACTCATTCAACCCATTACTAATTTTACAAATTAATTAAAAGTTTACAAGCTGATATGATTACTTTTGTACCGTTTAAAAGATTGGTTTCTCATGGATCGTCTCAATTATATCAATAGCGGAAACGCTGCCTACATAAATTCTCTATACGAAGCATACAAACAAGACCCTGAATCTGTTGACTTTGGCTGGCAAAAATTTTTTGAAGGGTTTGATTTTGGTAAGGACACACCGGCATCGGCCGCTGTAACTACCGAAACACCTGAGCATATTTTAAAAGAGATAAACGTGCTCACATTGATTGATGGCTATCGTTCGCGCGGCCATTTATTTACTAAAACAAACCCTGTTCGCGAAAGGCGTAAATATTTTCCTGGTAAAGAGCTGGAAACTTTTGGTTTAACTGATGACGATTTGGATACCGTTTTTAACGCCGGCGTTGAAGTTGGCCTCGGCCCCGCCAAATTACGTGATATCAGGGATTTGCTCGAAGAAACCTATTGCCAGGCCATAGGCGCCGAATACAAGTACATCCGCAATCCCATAAAAATAAAGTGGTTTGAAAACCGCATGGAAAGCAAACGCAATACCCCCTCGTTTAATGCAGAGGAAAAAAAGCTGATGCTGAATAAACTGAACGAAGCGGTTGTTTTTGAAAACTTTTTAGGGACAAAATTTTTGGGCCAGAAACGTTTCTCGCTCGAAGGTGCAGAAGCGCTGATCCCTGCGCTGGATTCGGTTATCCAGAATGGTTCGGAACTTGGTATTGAAGAGTTTATTATCGGTATGGCCCACAGGGGCCGGTTGAATGTGCTGACAAACATTATGGAGAAACCTTACAAAGAGATTTTTTCGGAGTTTGAAGGTAAGAATTTTGACGAAGACACGCCGTTTGGCGGTGATGTTAAATATCACCTGGGTTACTCAACCGACATAGTGACTATAGGCGGCAAGCATGTGCATTTAAGCCTTTGCCCAAATCCGTCACATCTGGAAGCCGTTGATCCGGTGGTTGAAGGGTTAACCCGCTCAAAAATTGACTTTAAGTACAACAGCGACCATTCAAGAATTGCCCCGATATTAATTCACGGCGATGCTTCAGTAGCAGGCCAGGGAATTGTTTACGAAGTTTTACAGATGGAAAAATTGGATGGCTACCGTACAGGCGGTACTATTCATATAGTGATCAACAACCAGATTGGTTTTACCACCAATTATAAAGATGCCCGGTCAAGTACCTACTGTACCGATGTCGCAAAAACGGTTTTATCGCCAGTTTTTCATGTTAACGGAGATGACGTTGAGGCTTTGGCTTATGTGGCAAACCTGGCTATGGAGTACCGGCAGGTGTTTCACGAGGATGTGTTTATTGATATACTATGTTACCGGAGATATGGTCATAATGAAGCGGATGAACCAAAATTCACACAACCTTTATTATACAAGGCAATTGAGGCCCATCCAAACCCGCTTGAGATTTATAAACAAAAATTGCAGGATGAAGGAAGTGTTGATGCTGCTTATGCTTTAGAACTGGAGAAAACCTTTCGCAATCACTTGCAGCAAGATCTGGATGAATCAAAAGCGGAAGACAAGATCACGGAAACCGTACAAATGTTTGAAGGGGTTTGGCAAGGGTTACACATTGCTACCACAAGGGAGTTTTTTGCACCTATAGAAACTGCCGTACCTGAAGCTGAATTACTGGAAATTGGCAAAAAAATAACCGTATTGCCTGAAGGCAAAGATTTTTTTAAGAAAATTGAGAAACTTTTTGAAGAGCGCAATAAAATGGTGACTAAGACCCATATTTTTGACTGGGCGATGGGCGAATTACTTGCTTATGGCACCCTATTAAAAGATGGCTACCCGGTTAGGATAAGCGGCGAGGATGTAAAACGGGGAACTTTTTCACATCGGCATGCAGTGTTAACCCTTGTTGATTCGGAGGATGAATATACGCCGCTTGATAATATAGGTAATGAAGCAAAATTCAGTATTTATAATTCATTGTTATCTGAATATGGCGTCCTGGGTTTTGAATATGGTTACGCCATGGCAAACCCCAATGCCTTAACAATATGGGAAGCGCAATTTGGTGACTTTTTTAATGGCGCACAAATTATTGTAGACCAATACCTTGCCAGCGCCGAAACAAAATGGCAGCGTGGTAATGGCCTGGTAATGCTGCTGCCGCATGGTTACGAAGGGCAGGGACCCGAACACTCATCCGCAAGGGTTGAGCGTTTCATGGAGCTTTGTGCCGATAGTAATATACAGGTGGCCAATTGTACCACCCCTGCAAACTTTTTCCATATTCTAAGGCGACAGATGCTGCGGGATTTCCGTAAGCCGCTTATCATTTTCACTCCGAAAAGTTTGTTGCGCAGCCCCAAATGTGTATCAAGGCTGGAAGAATTTACAAATGGTAAATTTCATGAACTGATTGATGATGAATATGCTGATCCTAAAAAGGTAAAACGCGTATTGCTTTGTACAGGTAAAATATATTACGACCTGCTCGAAAAACAACAGGCGGATAAACGTAAAGATGTGGCGATTGTACGTATTGAGCAATTGTACCCTACGCCTTTGGTTCAGATATTGAAAGTCAAAGCAAAATATAACAAGGCGACTGAGTTTTTCTGGGTTCAGGAAGAACCTGAAAATATGGGCGCATGGCCGTACATCTGCCGCAAATTCCATAACGATAAGCTGATTAACCTGAATGTGATATCGAGAAATGAAGGCAGTAGCACCGCTACCGGCTTTGCTAAACAGCATGCCGCACAGCAGTTGCATATTGTTTCGAAAGCATTTGAGGCCCCGCCCGGAAAGGCAGTGAAAGCCGCTATAAAAGCAACAGCCCAAAAAATGGCAAATGTTGGCGCGGATTAATATTGATTTGAAAATTTGTTGATTTGAAAATTTGAAAATGAATAAAATGATTGATTTTTAGGTTGTAACATTACCAAATCTTCAATTGCTAAATTACTTTAAATTTGAACATAGATACGAGCGGGTAATTTTCAAATTGTCACATTATCAAATCTTCAAATTGTAATATACAACTACGTAAATATGAGTTTAACGATCAAAGTTCCGCCGGTTGGCGAATCAATTACCGAAGTAACCCTATCAAGCTGGAAAAAAAAGGACGGCGATGAGGTAAAAATGGACGAGGTAATCGCCGAGTTAGAATCAGACAAAGCCACTTTTGAGCTTACCGCTGAAAAAGCCGGAATTTTAAAAATAGTAGCTAAAGAAGGCGATACCTTGCCTATTGGGGCAGTTGTTGCAAGTATAGAAGAGAGCGAGGGTGCAGGGGTAGCAGTTGATAGTAGCAGTGGCAGTAAAGCTGCTGCACCTGTTGAATCAGTAGTAGTTAGTAGTAGCAGTAAAGAAGCTGTACCGGCTGCTACCACAACATCACAACCCGCTACTGCCTCTGCTCCTGCTACTACTTCTTCTCTGGAAGTAAAAGTTCCCACAGTTGGTGAATCAATTACCGAAGTAACTTTATCCCGCTGGATAAAAAAAGACGGCGATACTGTTGTAATGGATGAAGCTATTGCTGAACTGGAATCGGATAAAGCTACATTTGAACTTACCGCCGAAAAAGCAGGTATATTAAAAACTATTGCCAAAGAGGGTGACACGTTGCCCATTGGCACAGTAGTGTGTACTATTGAAGTCGCAGGCGCTGTTAAGCCTGCCGATGATAAAGTAGCAGCAGAAAGGAGCAGCAGCAGTAAAGAACCTGCAACTTCGTATGCTTCGGGAGTGCCATCACCTGCCGCTGCTAAGATATTGGCAGAAAAAGGCGTGGATACAAAATCGGTAAGTGGTACAGGGAAAGCAGGCAGGATAACAAAGGAAGACGCTTTGATGGCTGAAAAGATTTCTGAAAACCCCCAGGTTAGTAAGGGGAGTCAGCAATCGGAAGTCGGAAGTCAGAAGTCGGAAGTTGGGAGTCCAAAGGTAGAACCTGCAGCTCCAAAACCGGTAGTTGCTGCTTTGGGGGCAAGAAGTGACAGGCGCGAAAAAATGTCGTCATTGCGTAAAACGGTTGCCAAACGATTGGTAGCGGTTAAAAATGAAACGGCGATGTTGACCACTTTTAACGAAGTGGATATGTCGCCAATTATGGAGATAAGAAGCAAATACAAAGATAAATTCAAAGAAAAACATGGCGTTGGCTTAGGCTTTATGTCGTTTTTTACCAAAGCAGTTTGTGAAGCTTTGAAGGACTGGCCTGCTGTTGGCGCACGTATTGAAGGCGAAGAAGTAGTTTACAGTAATTTTGCAGATATTTCTATCGCTGTTTCAGCGCCTAAAGGACTGGTCGTACCCGTCATCCGCAATGCAGAGAGCATGAGCCTTGCCGATATTGAAAAAGCAGTTGCCGCCCTTGCCGCAAAAGCCCGTGAAAATAAGTTAACCTTAGAAGAAATGACTGGTGGTACATTTACCATTACCAATGGCGGTGTATTCGGCTCTATGATGTCGACACCAATACTTAACTCACCACAATCCGCTATTTTAGGGATGCACAATATTATTGAGCGCCCTGTTGCCGTAAATGGCCAGGTAGTGATACGCCCCATGATGTATTTGGCTTTATCGTATGATCATCGTATTATCGACGGTCGCGAATCGGTAAGTTTTTTGGTAAGGGTAAAACAATTGCTCGAAGATCCGGCCAGGTTGTTGCTGGGGGTGTAAGCAAGAAAGATTTGACAACTTTAAAAAAGGTAATGTGGTCAAAAATAGTTGGTAATAATTTGAATTAAAATTATTAAGGCTTTGTAAATCCAAAGGCTAAACCTGCTTTTTGAGGTTTGTTCGCGACATTTAATCTTTGGCTGTGTTCTTAAATGGCTAAGAAAACTCATTTTAAAAAGTCAATTGAAAACACTTTCAATTGACCCATTATATTAAATTGATATCCAGTATAGTTACAACCGTTTTACCAACTATTTTTGACCACTATATCTTAAAAAAAGTTGTCAAATCTTTAACATTAAAGGTACCTATCCCTGATTATATTAAGATGATGCCGCTGATGACCGTAAATATGATTAACAAGTAATCTTGTTGACATCGGATAACCATTTGCTGTGCCTGTTCTGTCTAAGGATTCTTCATCAAGCGTCTCAATAAAAACAATGGTTGCTGTACGTAAAACTGATAATTCTTTTAAAATGCTGGCTACGTCCCTGTTTTGAGCATTGGCATTTAAGGCGAATAGTTTCTCATCGAAACCGGGTAAATCAGTTTTATCGCCTCGGGCTATTCTCATTGCCCGGTAAATCAATACTCGTTCGCAGTCAGCCAAATGAACAAGAACATTCTTAATTGTCCATTTACCTTTGCTGTAGCTGTAGTTAAGCTTTTCTTCCGAAAGGCCGATTGCAAGCTGTTCGGTTTCGATTTTAATTTCATTTAGATGCCGAATTAAATCCCCATCGTCAGGTACATTGTTCATATACTGTTGATAGAATGAAGGGTAACCGGTTGCTGGTTTATAAATTTTCTCCATTTCTTAAAATAGATATTTTGTTGTTAATATTATATTTCAATCATCATTAAGAAACTAACTTTTTCAATGCCACAATACAGCCCATATGCAATCCCTCGTGGAATGGCAAAAAATTAATGGCGTCTTCAATGTTGTTTAATTCAATGCTATACCTGGTAATTACTGAGGTGTAATTTTTAAAAATGCCAGCGTCATAATCAGCCTCAAGCTCATCTAAAGTTGAAAGTAAAAGCGTTTTTATCCTTTCAACTTCGTCACTGTCAACAAACCCTTCGGGTTTTGTACCAGGTCTGTATGATTGAAAAAAAATCTCGTTGGTCTTTAATTCCAATCCCGAGCGCTTATAGCAAACGCCTTCCTGGGCGGAAATTAAGTGCCCCATGTTCCATATAATGTTATTATTGAAACCCGTCGGCACCTTGTTTAGCTGCTCTGTGCTTAATTCTTTGGTAAGCTCAATTAACAACTTGCGGGGGCCTCTTATTGATTCAATTTTTTTGTTCATATATTGTATTTTAGCTAAGGTATCTAAATCTTAACCATATTATTTAACCGTAAACCCGTACTTCCTGTAAATAGATTTAGCTGCGGGGCTTACCAAAAAATCCATAAAATCTTTTGCCGCCTGTAAATGCGGGGCATCTTTCAATTGTCCGGCAGCGTAAGTTGTAGTTACATTTTCATTTGCAGGGATTTCAACCATATCAACAGGGTTTCCTATCATTTTTTGATAGTATGCCTCACTGTACCAAACAGGCGCGGCATCCGATTGGTTGTACATGATCCGCATTGGCGTTTGCCGGTGATGGATATGGGTAAGCCAGGTTGTACTATCTTTAACCTTATCAATCATAATGGCTTTTCGTAAGGTTTCACCTCCTGCTTTTATGTAGGCTTCTTCAATGCGTTTGCCAATGCCTTCAAATTCGGGGTTTGGCATGCTTACGCGGATACTTGGTTTACCCAGGTCTTTTAGTCCTTTAATGCCTTTAGGGTTTCTCTTTTGTACCATAATGGCTAAATTGTTATCGGCGTAAGCCTCGGTTTTGCTGAATAATGCCTGTATTTGATCTATCTGATTTTTCCCATCAGAATAAATATCCGGTTTTAAAGTAATGCGCATATTGCCGATGGTGATTGAGCCACCTTCAATTTGTTTGTCAAGGATACCGGGCGGCAAAGTCTCCGCAAAAATGCGTTCATATTGCGGATATGCCTTTTTAAAGGCTGCCAGCAGGCTATCAACACACATAAATTGGTTGCCTGCAAAGAAGATCACCAGCTGCGGATCATTAATATCGCCAAAAAGATCAGGCACATTGTCGACCCCGGGGACAGTAAACATCACTTTGCTTTGCGGTGGCGTATTCCAGGGAGGATCATATTGATGATCCTGGGCTTTCAGCATATTGATGAATGCAAAAAGAGATAATATAATGGCAATTAATTTTTTGTAAGATATCATATATCGATATGATTTAAGGATGTACCACCGCCCATCCGTCATAATGGCGCAAAATGATTTCGCCGCTACCGCTTGGTACATAGGAAATAAAAGGGAACAGGTCGTTTTTATGGATATTCCGCTCCCTTACCGTATTGCTGCATTGGGCTAAAATAACGCCTTTATCCTGCAGGTCTTTCAAAGATTGTTCAAATGTCCCGCTTTTCATATAAACGGCCACGCCATCGCCAAAACAGATGAGCTCTATATGGAGTTTGCCTTTTAAACGTGGATCGTTCAGTGCATTGGCAATATTGCGCAGCGTACCTTTGATTTTTTTCTCATCGCCGGAGTTGATAACATACAGGGCATCATATTGGTCAAGCTTTGCAATTGCCCCGGTAAATGATGCGGGATCAGTTTGCGCATGTGCAGGTTTTACAAAAGCCAGCAGCGCTATTGCAAATAAAATAAAGGTGTATTTTTTCATGGGTTATAATTTTACGATTTTTTATTGGTTAGTTCTTTTTGCGCATCTTTTATTGGTTTAAAGGGGCCATATTTATGTTGTCTTTCGCTAAACTTATCGGCGTAGGGGCCGAATGGAAAATCAATTGGTTTATTTTTCAGATCCTTCCAGTCGTTATGCTGGTCTTTGTGCGGACGGGGCTGCGAATTTACAAATGCCGCCACGTTCCATGCTTCTTCATCTGTTAATTGCGGGCTTTGATAAGTCGCTCCAAAAGGCATATTGTTTTTTACAAAGCCTGCTAAGTTACTGATGCGGTACATGCCTGCGCCATCGTTATAGCTATGTTCGCCCCATAATGGCGGGTAAGTGTACGATTTTTTATCTGCGGCAAGCAAACCTGCGCCGTTGCTGCCATGGCATACTTTGCATTTTGCGATATACGCAGCTTCTCCTTTTACCGGGTCAGCGGGGTGATCCAAATAAGCCAGCTTTTCAGAGCCGGTTCCAAAAAGTTGTTTTCCTTTTTTTACTCCCTGTCCAAGCCATTTCATATAAGCCAGTATGGCCTGTACCTCGCGGCCATTCGTATCCGGCACCTGGCCGGCCAAACTTCGGTTAAAGCAATCGGCAATGCGTCGTGTTGCAGGCTGAAGTGTGCCGGATCTGTCGCTCCATTTTGGGTAACTTGCCATAAAAATGGAGTAATTATTCCCGAAAAGCCTTGTCCCTCCGTCCAGGTGGCAATTCTGGCAATTCATTCCGTTAGATATTTGGGCAACACTCCCGTTCGGCCCGAAGTAGTTGGAGGTATGTGCCAGCAGATCTTTACCGTAACGGATCATCTCACCTGCCTTTCCTTTAGGGATAGCAGCGGTATCAGGCGCTTTCCAGGCATTTGCAGGGATTTTTCTCGGCGAGTTTGATTTAGGTCTATTTTGAGTATTTACCGAATTATTTTGGTTATTGCAGGAAGAAATAACAGAGATGGCTACACAAACAAATATGATAAAAGCAATTAAAATTGTATGACGGGATATTTTGATCGATGCTTTAAAAAGGTTTTTTTTCCGATTTGATCGCATGTTATTATAATTATGGCTTAGCCTGGTTAGCGGTTTGCTGCTATAAAAATAAGGTTTTTAATCAATATCATAACCGGTAGCCTTTTAACTTTTATCCTACCTTTACCAAATCAAATTTTACCCTTTTATTAATGCTTGTTACCGCTTCAAACAAATCAATCCAATCCAACAAAATTATTTTATATTTTTTGTTGTTATGGACGATTTTGAATGCCATACAGGCTTATACCTTAGAACTACAGGGCGACGAAGCCTACTACTGGCTTTACTCACGTTATTTAGACTGGGGCTATTTTGACCATCCTCCCATGGTTGCCCTGTTTATCCGGCTGGGCGACTGTATAATGCACAATGAGTTTGGCGTACGGATGCTTACCGTGCTGGCCAGTTCAGCTTCGATTTACATCCTGTGGCTTATCTTAAAAAAATACGCAGTTGATGCTGTAGCATTTGTACTGGTGGTTACCGGTATTTTTATTTTCCATATTTATGGGTTCACCATAACACCCGATGTTCCGCTTTTCTTTTTTACCGTACTGTTTTATTATGTATATCAGCGGTATCTCGAAAAAGACAGTTATGTACTGGGTTTATTATTAGCTTTAATAATTGCCTGCCTCCTTTATAGTAAATACAACGGCGTGCTGCTGATTGGGTTTACAGTGCTGGCCAATTTAAAATTAGTAAAGCGATGGTCGTTTTGGCTGATTGTTTTACTGGCCGGGGCACTTTACCTGCCACACCTGTTATGGCAAGCGCATCATGGCTATCCATCCATCAATTACCACCTGTTTGAGCGTTCTGCGCATACTTACAATTTTACCGATACCTTCTCCTATATTCCTGGGCAGTTATTAATGGCTGGCCCGCTGATCGGGTGGTTCCTGTTTTATAAAGCGTTTACCACGCGGGTAAAAGATGCATTTATCCGTTGCCTAATGGTAAATTGTGTTGGCACTTTTGTTTTCTTTTTTATCAGCAGCAGCAAAGGTGAGGTACAGCCGCATTGGACTTTTATTCTTTTTGCCCCGCTTGTTATGCTGGTACTTATCTGCTTTAAGCAAAAAGGCGGCAGGCCAAAATGGCTATTACCGTTAGCTTTGGTAAATGTAAGTTTGATTTTAGCGGTAAGGATAATTATTATTATAGGCTTTGGCTTTGCCAAAACTTACGGCCATTTAAAAAGCTATTATGGTTTTAAAGAATGGGCGCAGGTAGTGAAGCAAAAGGCAGGCAATAATTATGTGGTGATGAGCGAGGGCTTTCAAAACCCTTCGAAATATGATTTTTACACCAATAGCTTAAAATGCTTTGCCTATGATACCCGTTATTACCGGCGTACTCAATTTGATATATGGCCGATGGAAGATAGCCTGCAGCACAAAAGGGCTTTTTATTTAACTTATTATCCCATAAAAGGGCTTACAATCGATTCGATAAAGCTGGCCGCCGGGACATGGTATACAGCCTGGGTTGATGATGTGCGTACTTATCAAAAAGTAAATTTTGAAACCACATCCTACAAAATGACAGCATCGCCAGGGCAAAAACTTAGTTTTGATTTAACCGTTACAAATCCATATCCTTACCCCATAAGTTTTAGTAGCAAAGGGTACCTGCACCCGGTTGTATTAGAAGCTTGTTTATTTAAAGGGGATATGCTATTAAATACGCAACAGGCAGACCATGCATTTAACCAGATAAATTTAAATCCCGGCCAAAACGCCAGTTATACTTTTGCCCTGACTGCCCCGGTTGAGAAAGGAAATTTTGACCTGCTTTTTTCCTTACGGACTGATCCTTTTCCCGGCAGTAAAAACAGCAGGATCATTAGCATTACCGTTAGGTAAGCTGAAAGCAAAAAGACCAAAGCAAAAAGCTAACTGTCTTTTTCACGCTTTCCGCTTTGGTCTTTCAGCTTTAAGCATTAATTATCATCCTTAAACCTTGCAATAACTTTCCGGCCTATATCGTAGACGACTCTAAACCCCGGTTCAGTATCAGATAAATGTGAGGGGGATTGGTGAAAGCCCATGAAAAATTGCCCTTTTAAATGCTTGCCAATAAAAGCGGCGTACATAACATCCAGGCGGTTATAAATTGTTTTTGAATAAAAAGGGTCGCCAAAGGTTAGGTAATTGGGCTCGCCTTTATAAAATTCATCGAATATGGAGAAACGTTTACGGCTTATATAAACACTGGCAACAAATCCATCAGAAGTTCTCCAGCTATATTCCGACCGAATGCGATATTCGGTAAACATATACCCTGCTTCAAATTTTAACGAATCGAATACAGTGCGGTGACTGTAGTCAAGCCCTAAACGAACCTGGTAACCACCCTGATCGCGGATCGGGGCGGCCGTATCACTCTTTGTACCTGCATCGTGCATAAATAAAAGATACTCCGAAATGTAAAAAGCATGACCCGGATTGGGGGCAAACTTTAACAACTCGCCAGCCATAAACTCATTACGCTGTGTAGGGGTTTGGCGGCTTATCCAATCAATCCACGCAGTTTCATAACCGAACCTGTTTGTATTACGAAGCAAAGCGCCTTCCACATTAGGGCGATAATATTGTACCGAGTCATTTAGCAATGCACGGGGGTATTGCAACAGGTCATTTCGTGGAAATTCACCCATATTGTACAGCCAATGTTTGCCGGTATAACTATAATAGGCAACGGGGCTAACCTGTACAAAATAAGGTATCCCGCCAAATTCGTGCAATGGATTAACGCCAACCACAAAATGGTTTAAGCTATCTACATTATAACCCATGTCTATTTCGGTACGGGTACCAGAAATGGTTTTACGCAAAGGGATTAAAGCATCATATTCATGATCATCTAAAAAAGCAAACCCGTTAAAATGAATATCGATGGTATTGGTTGTATTTGCGGTACTTGAAACAGGTTTTAACCGGGTTGTATCTGATGTGGTCGTGTTTTGCTGCTGCTGCCCGAAAGTTGCCGAAACTGTAATTAATGAGACAAAAATAATTAAGTAGATCCTTTTAATCATAAAGAGGTATTTGATGCGCAAAACTACAACTATTCATTAAAATGTATAGCATTTCAAACCGTTATCCGATAGGAAATCAACAGTATTTAAACAATTGTTAAATAAATTCCTATATTCATCTGATAATTATTTTACTAAAAAATGAATTCAAAGTGGACGCTATTCTAAATACAAGTGCAGCACACAATATATATGGCAGTGAGGTATTAAAATTATTTCTCGCTGTAATCGCCGGCGGCATACTGGGCCTTGAAAGAGAAGTCAGGGGCAAAGCTGCAGGGTTCAGAACATTGACTCTAATCTGTTTTGGAGCCACAATTTTTACAATCTGTTCATACTTATTAGGTGTTGAAGCTAACCGCGACAGGATGGCTGCCAATATAATTACCGGGATTGGATTTCTTGGCGCCGGGGTTATATTCCGTAATAATTTTTCGGTTTCCGGGATCACGACTGCGGCTTCAATTTGGGTAGCCGCTGCGATAGGGATGTTGTTAGGTATCGGCGAATACTTGCTGGCCGGTATTTCATTAGTTTTTACATTGTTTATTTTATATGCCTTGGATTTTATCCAATTTTGGATAGATGATAAATTTGAGCATAGAAGTTATAAAATCGTCTTTCGAAAAGATGGCCAGGAGAACTCATGCTTCGACCATGTCAAATCGCTAAAGCTAAAATTGAATGGAACAAAAATTACGCGCATTGATACGCAGATTACGCTTGAGTTTGAAATTTCAGGAAAGGAAAGTAACCTTTCCTTATTTAACCAGTGGCTGATCGAAAATCAATCTATTTTGTCGGTTGAATGGTAAGGAAAAGTGGTGAGCGGTGAGTTGTGAGTCGGGGATATTCAGAGCCTAAAAAACCACTCACTATTCACCACTCACCTTCTCAATTAAAACCTCGTTATATCCCCGCTGCCGTTTTTTCTGCTGTTGATATTTTTGGCGGCTCCGGTATAACGAACATCGCCCGAGCCATTTACAGCGGCATCAACCCTGTCGCTGGCATTTACTTCGGCATCGCCTGAGCCTGAAACACGCACAGCGGAGCTTACAGTAAGTAAATTACGTGCAGTAAAATCGCCTGAACCTACGACACTTACTGTTGAGCTTTCGGCATTTCCTGATAGCTTCATATCCCCTGAGCCGGTGATGCTGCTTTCAAGTGTTTTGGCATTCAATTTTCCGGTCATATCGCCAGAGCCACTGATCCGTAATTTCAGGCTGTTAGCTGTAATACCATCCCTGAAGGATACATCGCCGGAACCCGATATATTAATGCTGTTGATATCTTTCACGGTAACGTGCACTAATATCTTTTTGTGGTGGCCCCAAAAGTTACCCCAGTCCCAGGTGTCGCGCTTATTATATATTTTTAATACGCCGTTGTTTACTTCAGTTAAAATACGGTCCATTATATCAGCCGGCGCTTCCACTTTAACCGATTCCGTTGCGCCTTGTATAATATCTACATCAAAGGGGCCTGCAACATTAACGGCATTAAAGCCGGAAAGATGACGGTCGACAATATCAGACGCGCTTATTTTTACAGTTGGATGAGGTTTTGCAATACTATAGCCGGTACCTGCTATAAGTACAGCAGCGAGTAAAATTTTAGTTAAAGATCTCATGAGTTTATTTGTTTTAAAGATAAGACGATGCTTAAAACAATTAGGTTGCAGCAAAGGTAAAGAAATTTGTGAATGGTGAGTGGCTTTCGTTTTTCACATTTGATCATACACTGTGGCTAACTTAAAAAAACGTTGGACGCGGTTTCAGTCACTAACATCCGGCGCCTTTTTTTCATATAGTTATAGTAGATGTACCCATCAATAGTCATCGTTAAATTCTTATGGCAAAATTCCCTCACGCCCACCTATAGCACACAACACTCAAATCAGGATTTGAGCGTTCTCTTAGTTTGAATTCGAAAAGAAGTTGCGGAACTTTGGAAAAATTGAATACCAAAAAAGTCCGGATGAAATCACATGAATAAAATTGTATTTACCGTATTATTCCTTATCACGCTTGCCCTTGGATCACAAGGCCAGGATAAGAATGCCGCCGATGCGGGTAAAAAAATGAGTGCTGCTGAACGCAAGTCAGTTATCGATACGCTTATTCAAAAGATCAACAGCTATTACGTGTATGCCGACCTGGCAAAAAAGATGACTACCACCATACACCGTCACTTTGTCAATCATGATTATGATACCATTACGGATCGTCCAACTTTTGCAAGGCGGCTCACCAATGACCTTCATGCGGTCAACAACGATGGGCACCTAGGTGTCGATTATACCGCAGTTCCTGCCGGGAATGACAATCACGGGCCGCCGTCGGAAGCCGAAGTGAATCAATTCCGGTCAGAGTGGGCCAGCCATAATTTCAATTTTAAAAAGGTGGAGCTGCTTGATGGCAATATCGGGCTCTTGCAGCTGGACAGTTTTTTTCCGGGGGAATGGATCAAAGAGCTTGCCGCCGGCTCCATGACGTTTTTGGCACATTCTGATGCGATCATCATTGACCTGCGCCAAAATCACGGTTTTGCACCTGATGGCGTTCAACTTATCGAAAGCTATTTTTTTGACGAGCCGGTACACTTGTTCGACACGTTTGACCGGGATGCCAAAACCATGACACAGGCCTGGACACTGGCGACAGTCCCCGGTCCAAAACTGATCCATAAAGACCTGTATATACTGGTCAGCAAAAACACCTTTTCCGCAGGTGAGGACTTCAGCTACAGTATGCAGTCAACGGGCCGGGCGAAGATCATCGGTGAAGTTACTGGCGGCGGCGCTCATGGCACTAAACCTTATACGATCGGCACCTGGTTTAGCGCTTCCATACCGTTCAGCTACGAGGTAAACCAGGTTACCCATACCGACTGGGAGGGCAAAGGTGTACAGCCGGATGTGCAGGTTCCGGCGGAACAGGCACTACTCACCGCGCAGATCGAGGCGATCAGGTCAATTATCAAAAAAATACCTGCCGAAACCGAACGTATCGCCAGACTTCAAAAAGTGATCCAGCAAAAAGAGCAGGAATTGAATGACCTGAAAGCTAAAAAGTAAAGAATTGCGAGAGCTTTCTTAGTTTGATACCCATTGATTAGTTTTACGCTAAGATTTAGCCAGTTATGGGTATTCACTTTAACCTTTTTAACGTTGTCCTGCTTTTCGGCGTAGTACAGGGTGCTATAATAAGTCTCACGCTGTTGCTGCCCGGGAAAGATCGCCGGCAGAGCAAATATTTTCTGGCGGCTTTTATGCTGGTGCTTACCTATAACAGCTTTGGCACGTTTTGCTGGAGTTCCGGCCTCAGCCTTCCCCGGTTTTATCTTTTTGACAGCAGTTTTCCATATACGTTTATTTTCGCGGCAGGGCCAAGCTTATATCTTTATATCGGGACGATTGTCAGCGACGAAAAAATAGCATTTAAGCGCATAGTTAAAAGCTATTTGCCCGCTATTGCAGACCTTGCCATCCGGTTATCTTTGCTCGTTTACGCAATTTTGAATGGGGCAGGAGGCCTGAAAAAGATCGATGGTTTTTACCATCCGATGGCCAGGATATTAATGGTAATTGTTTTCTGGGCATACCTGATATCGGCAATCCGCCTGTTCAGGCGATCAGCATTACAAACGTCTGGCCCTGCCTCGTCATTGGAAGAACAAAGTCAGCTTACTGGTTGGATCAAATCATTTCTTGCTGTATTAACTGGTATCGCTTTGGCTTGGACAGTCACTATTTTCGGCTCGGTAATATTCCGCTTTCGCACACTTTCCTATTTTGAACCTATCGAAATCGTCCTTGTGATCTTTGTTTACTGGATAGGGCTTAGAAGTTATCATTGCGCACGAGTAGTATATATCAACACGCAGGACGCAGCCAAAATATATGCTGATAAACTGACAGCAGAAGACGCGGAAGTTTGCGTCAAATTGTTAAAAAAGTCTATGGAAATTGACAGGTTGTATCTTGACCCCGAACTGTCGGTCATTAAACTCGCCAATACGCTGAAACTAAATGTCAAGCTGGTGTCGGCCGTTTTGAACGGGCATTTGAACAAGGGATTCAATGCCTTTGTAAACGAATACAGGGTGACCGCTGTAAAAGAGCAGTTGCTGCTGCCGGGATATGGTCACCTAACCAACCTGGGCATTGCTTTAAATTGCGGATTTAAGTCGGAGGCAACCTTCCATCGTGTCTTTAAGGAGCTTACCGGGATATCTCCTTCTGAATTCCGGAAAAACAACCTTCAACATGCCATCGATAGTAATTTAGCCGGTTGATTGTGCAGCATCAAAGACAACTTAAATTAACCAGGTGTACCCCGGTCGGCGGCTTCATTGCTCCCCGGCCTCTCACCATTAAAACCTGTTTATTTGCCCGCTCCCGCTTTTTGAGCTGTTGATGTTTTTAGCTGTACCGGTATAGCTTACGCCGCCCGAGCCGCTTACAGCAGCATTAACCCTATCGCTTGCATTTATTTTGGCCCGTCCTGAACCTGAAACTTTAGCAGCCGAAATGGCGGTAAGGAGTTCAGGCGCGGAAAAATTCCCGGAACCGGATACCCTTACAACAGAATGTCCGGCGGCGCCTGAAAGTTTGATATTGCCCGAACCAGACACACGGCTGTCTAATTTTTTTACATCTATTTTGCCTATTATTTCGCCGGAGCCCCTTAACTTGAATGTTAAAGAATTTGCAGAAATGCCTGCATCAAATTTTATATGCGCCGAGCCGGATATCGTGATGCCATTCAAATCTTTCGCTGTAATATAAACAGCTATTTTTTTATGGTTACGCCATACACTTTTTTCGCTATACCAGCTTTGGTAACCCTGGCCCCAGTTATCGTGTGTTTGATGTATTTTTAATACGCCCCCGCTTACTTTGGCTGTTATACGCCCTTTAACATCTTCAGGTACTTCTATTTTTACAGATTCTTCGGTACCCTGTACCAGGTGTACATCAAAAGGGCCTGCAATTTTTATCCTGGTAAACCCCGAAAGGTGCTGATCGGTCAATTCAGCGGTAGTATCTCCCTTTGCAGCAGCATGCGGTTTTGCATAGGCATAGCCGATGCCCGCCATAAGCACGACAGCCAGTAAAAAAGTAATTAATGATTTCATGGTTTATCTGTTTTAAATGCAAGACGATATGCAAAACAAATAGGTTACAGGGAATTGAAAAAAAGTTGAATCAACCTTACGGTCAATTCAAAATAGTACAACCATCCATTGATTATGTGTGATGTCGATTAAATGTAAGCGTTCTTTCATCTGTTCAGTTAAAATTGCTAACTATGGGCAATTTAATAAATCTGCATCTGCTAACCGGCAGCAACATCAAAGCGCGACTTACCCATAGGCAGGCGGGTTTTCAAATTCATTTAATTATGTTTACATTTTAAACCACAGATAATTAATCTATGCAATTAGATCGTTATACGTCTTTTACAACTGATTATCAGGACTATGAATTTTATAGCGATGGGCCCAAAGGCCGGATTAAAAAAACAGTAATGTTCACGAAGGCCCAGGACGATCCAACTATTTATAATTTGGCGTTTGGGGATGTAGACCCGCACACGGGCATAGTTAGTGATATTGTAACTACAGATAATAAGGATAGGGATAAAGTATTAGCCACAGTAGCCAACACTATCCATGCTTTTTGTAATCATTATGGCAACCATTATATATATGCGAGAGGCAGCACCCCAGCAAGAACAAGATTATACCAAATGAGTATTACCCGGTTATGGGATGAAATTAGCATAGATTTTGAGGTGCATGGTGTAATAGATAATATTTCCTATGAGTTTCAAAAAAATGTCAATTATGAAGGGTTCTTGGTAAAAAGGAAATAAAGCAGTAAATTTGATAGACAGAATAAATAAATGCTTGTTATGGCTGTAGTTAAGAAAGCAGTAATTGAAAAAGGTTATGGCGATGTTATCGTGGTCGATAATGTTAAAAGTCACGCTAATGACCCATTTTTTGTAAAAAAAGTAGAAGACGCAAAAAAGGCGTTAAGTAAAATGACTTTACCTGGGAATAAGAGTAAATAGCGAACCAGGGACACAGTCTCCGTCCAGAGTGGTCCGTGGCTGGACGCTATGGACAGCGGTGCCTGACATCAAGTTAAAAAGCAGGCGCTTTTACTAATCATCTATTAGGAGATTTATTTCTGCCGATTTCCGAACCTATTACTGCTCCAATAATTCCACCGATTGGTCCGGCTATTCCCGCACCAATTATCCCAAACAGTGTAACCCCTGCTAAAATGTTGCTGTTCCTAATCTGCTGTTTTTTTTCTTTGCTGTAAGGAGCTCTTGTATGCCCATGGATTTGCCGTACTGACCTGGTACTTTTTGCACCTTTACTGCGATTGCAGGGCATGCATGCTGCAAACAGGTTGTTCAAATGGTTAGTTCCGCCCACTGCTTTAGGGATAGAATGTTCTATTTCCCAGCTGCCTTTAGCGCCACGTACACCATAATTAGTAAAGGAAAGTTTTTTGCGGCATATATGACAGCACCCGTGTGTCCTATCATATATCGAGTTTAAACGGTCATTGGTCATCTTGATTCGGGTTGAAATATAAAGCTAAGTATTTTAGTATCAATAGAGGAATTTATTTATTAACATCTTTTTTTTCCCGCCGGGTCAAGCGTCGCTTGAACCCACCTCCATGACAGCATCCCACAGACTCACCATATGAAATTCAAATACGCACACAACTATGACAGCTGGGTTTTCAGAATTGACATTTGGTGTACGGTATCAAATGTTTTAATGGTTAATTTTGCTACAGATAAAAATTCAAAAATGTCTATATATACCGAAAACGAAAGAATTGGAATGCAGCAAGCCAGTGATGCCGTGGCCATTACGCTTAAGAAGATGCGAGAGTATGCCAAACCAGGCATCTCCACCAGGGAACTTGACGAATACGGCGGCGAATTGCTGGCGGCTTTCGGCGCAAGTTCGGCGCCTGCGTTAACCTATAATTTCCCCGGATATGTTTGTATAAGCGTTAACGAGGAACTGGCGCACGGCGTGCCATCGGCCGATAAAATTCTTAAAGAAGGTGACCTGGTAAATATTGATGTATCGGCAGCGCTAAATGGTTACTGGGCTGATAACGGCGGCTCCTTTGTGTTAGGGAAGGACATCTATGGCCATGGCAAACTGGTAGCAGCATCGAAAAATATATTAAAAAAAGCGATCAGCAGCATTAAAGGCGGTGTCAGGATATCGGAGATTGGCAGATTGATCGAGACTGAAGCCAAAAAAGCCGGTTACACGGTAATAAAAAACCTGACCGGTCATGGTGTTGGTCGCAGTTTGCACGAGGAGCCACATGAGATTGCCAACTACTGCGACAGGCATAACACTTCGCGATTTAAAAAGAATTCTGTGGTAGCGGTAGAGACATTCATTTCAACACGGTCGACCATTGCCGAAACACAAGCCGACTGCTGGACCCTGATCGGTAATAAAGGTGGTTTTGTTGCACAACACGAGCATACCATTATGGTAACAGGCGGTGAGCCGGTGATATTCACAGTGGGGAATGGGATTTGGGATTAAATGTTAGTCAGTGTCCTTCGACATTCGATTATGTAATACATCCGAACAGCGGTGTATCATTTACGAACAATTTCGTATATAAATCTGTTTCTATACTATTGAAAACCAATAATATATAAATTTGGCACAAAGTTGGGGCTTATTCTTAATAGTTTAATCAACAATTATGTTCCGGAATTATCTAAAAACAACTTTACGACATCTTAAAAGAAATGCTGTTTTTTCATTCATTAACATCGCCGGTTTAAGTATTGGCTTAGCTTGCTGTATGCTCATCCTTTTATACATAAAAGATGAAATTAGCTTTGATCGTTTTCATAAGAATAAGGACCGGCTATACCAATTGACCTGCGATAGAATAGAGAAAGAGGGAACGGATGAGAAGTTCGGAATTGCTGCAATGGTACAGGGGCCGGCTTTCAAAAAGGAAATTCCCGAGATTAAGGAGTATACAAGGGTAAATAGTAAAAATTTAGTAATAAAAAATGGTGATGCAGTGTTCAATGAACAGGTGACATGGGTTGATGATAATTTCTTTTCTGTATTTTCTTTCCCATTGCTTTCCGGAAAACCTGAACAGGTTCTTTCAGATTTACATTCCATAGTGATAACTGACGAAACGGCGTTGAAATATTTTGGAAATACCGATGTTACAGGTAAAACATTGGCGTTGGAAATAAATGGAAAAACAGTACCTTTTGTTATATCCGGAATCGCCAAAAAACCACCACAAAACTCAAGCATCCAATTTAATATCTTATTGCCCTTTAAGTATTTGGAACAGGAAAACCCCGACAATGGTTGGATGTGGGTATCTTATCCAACCTACTTTCTGCTTAATCGGGGCGCCAATCTGCTGGCAATAAAAAACAAAATGGCCGAAGTATATCAAACACAGGCAAAAAGCGAAATTGATGTAAACCACCTGGCCGGATACGACAATAAATTTGTGTGGGACTTAAAACCTTTTGTTCAAATGCACCTTGATACTGTTTACCAGGGAACCCCAGGTGCCAGTAATCCCATTTATTCATACATTCTGAGTGGCATTGCCATTTTTATCCTGGCTATTGCCTGCATGAACTTTATTAACCTCACCATAGCTCAATCATTAAAAAGGGCTAAAGAGATAGGTATCCGTAAAGTAATTGGCAGTTTACGAAGCCATCTTATCAAACAATTTTTATGTGAATCGTTCATAATATGTTTTATTTCATTTGTACTCGCTACATTATTAGCTCAGCTGGTTTTGCCGGTTTTTAATGAACTGGCCAACAAACGGTTGAGCCTCACTTATCTTTTTGATTTTAATTTGATTGCTGGATTTATTTTGCTGTATATCATAACAGCGTTTGCAGCAGGGTTTTATCCCTCTATGGTGCTATCACGGTTTAGCCCTGTAAAAACCTTGTATAATCGAAAATCAAATCACCGGAAAAATTACCTTGCAAATAGCCTTGTAGTTATACAGTTTTCGCTTGCTACTTTCCTTATCATTGCCACATTGTTCATTTATGGGCAGTTTAATTTTCTTACCAAAACAAACCTGGGTTATAACGACAAAAATTTAGTAGCGTTTGTTGCAGATAAAGCCATTATGAATAAACCATTAATGGACCAGTATAAAACTGAATTTTTAAGAGTGCCCGGCGTTGAAAATGTTTCTTACAAAAATATCGGGAAATTTGGCGGAAAAACGCAAGCAGGGGGCAAAGAATTTACGGCGGATTATGAACGCGTTGATGAAGATTATTTGCGGGCTTTAGGCGTAACGTTAATAGCAGGTAGAGGATTTTCAAAAGAATTCCCATCAGATGTAACCAATTCTGTATTGGTTAATGAGACATTTGCAAAAGAAGCCGGATGGACAAACCCAGTTGGGAAAACAGTAGATTACATGAACCTGCCCGCTTGGGGGAACAGGAAAATTGCTGTAATAGGTGTTATAAAAGACTATCACTATGAGTCGTTAAAAGAAAGGATCAAGCCGCAGCTGTTTACCGAAGAAACATCCTTACCGCTGGGACAATTTTTGATCAGGATAAAACCGGTTAACAAGGTGGTAACCTTATTGGCGCTTGAAAAATCCTATCACCGGCTTATACCCGATCACCCATTCGATTATGTATTTAAGGATGATCTGAATCACCAAAATTATGATGCAGAATATAAGTGGAAACAAATAATTACATTCAGTGCTGCCGTAACAATTTTTATTTCGTGTGTCGGATTATTGGGATTAACTATTCTTTCAACCGAAAGACGGGCAAAGGAAATAGGGATACGCAAGGTGTTAGGGGCCTCGGTAACACAAATTACACAATTGATTACCCTGGGTTTTCTTAAGCTGATTTTTATTGCGTTTATCATTACTATACCGGTTAGCTGGTACACAGTCCACAAATGGCTGCAAAATTTCGCTTATCGGGTAGATATGTCCTGGTGGGTATTTGCACTGGCTGGAATATTGGCTATCCTGATCGCTTCAATAACAATTGGTACTCAAGCTATAAGGTCGGCATTATCAAACCCGGTAAAGGCATTGAAAAACGAATAATAATCTTTTAAATCGATAAGCTATAATTATGAAAAATTACCTTTTAATATTAGCATTGCTGCTAATTACCAGCACTCAATTATTTGCACAATCAACATTACCTGCAGGTAAACCTGAAAAAACCGGTAACGAATGGAAAATGCCCGGAGATGCAATTACGCGTGCCCAAAGTTTTACCAATTATCTAAAGAAAAATTTAGGTTTGGATGATGCCACCTCTCAAAAAGTATTCAGGGTTTACCTTGATAATACTAAACCGGTAGACGAGATTCCGCAATTGCCCATTAGTGATGATGAAAAGAAGGAACGGCTGAAAGCTAACAAATTGGCATTTAATGAAAAGCTAAAAGGCATTTTAACGCCCGGTCAGTATGATATGTATTTAAAAATTAGCATTGATAAGAAAACCCGATAAAACTGCAGAATACATAAGGACTGGCATTGCTGCGTTTAACAAAATGAATTTTCAGAATCCCTAAGCCAGGGATTCTGAAACAAAAAATTCCCCCGCTGTCCGAAGCCTCTGACTTCGGTCAACTATGCCTGGAGACTTTGTCTCCATTAACATTGATGCCGATACCAACTTTTTAATGCTTTTTTATCCCCTTGTAAATCTCCAATACCCTATCTTATTTAGTCGCTTTTTTGTTGTAGATGAGCAAAACTACTGACAGGATTTTGTCAGTGACAAAATATTGTCAGTCATAAGTATCTGACTGACAAAGGTGTAGCGCTTTGTAGCATGTTGTAGCACGTGTAGCGCTACTACACCTGCGAACCTTGGGACAGGAGGCGGCACTAATCCACCAGCACCCCTATATAGTAATTAAAGGTATCAACCTCAATATTTTCTTTAGTAGCGTCTTTAATTTCAACCGGCTTGAAACTGGTTGTTGGCGTAATAAACTGGTATTCGCCGCCTTTTATCCTAACTTTAACAGGCATATTAAAATCCTTTGCATCAGCTATCCACCGGCAATTTAATTTACCTTTCATAAACATAAAATCAAGGATTGGGATATTTTTATAATGCAGATACTGGTCAAATACCGGCTTAAGGTTTGTACCTGAATTATCGCTAACATAATCTACAATATCATCATAAGTTACCGTTTTGTGATAAAATGTTTTGTTCAAACCACGTAGTATACTGCGCCATTTTTCGTCATCATTAATAATGGTCCGGATCATGTTCATCAGGTTGCCGCCTTTATAATACATGTCGATGCCTGAACCTTCTTTGTTTACATTATAAGGGCCAACAATGGGCCTGTCATTTTTAATAAGGAAGCGTGTGCCATGCACATATTCCTGCCCGGCTTGTTTGCCATACCGCTGTTCAACAAACAACGATTCAGAATAATTGGTAAAGCTTTCATGTATCCACATGTCGGCAATGTCTTTCGAGGTGATGTTATTGCCAAACCATTCGTGCCCGCTTTCGTGTACAATGATAAAGTCCCATTTTAGTCCCCAGCCAGTGCCCGAAAGGTCGCGGCCAAGATAGCCATTGCCAAAATGATTGCCATAAGCCGTTCCGCTTTGATGTTCCATGCCGAGGTGCGGCGTTTCGATGAGTTTATAGCCATCTTCATAAAATGGATAGGGGCCAAACCAATATTCAAAGGCTTTGATCATATCTTTTACATTTTCACCAAATTGCTTTTTGGCCTTTTCAAGGTTATAAGCAAGTACCCAATAATCCAAAGTTAATTTACCTTTTTCACCATCATAAGTATCGCCAAAATGAGTGTATTTGCCAATATTAGCTTCAATATCATAATTGTTGATAGGATTGGCAACAAACCAGTCATAGCGGGTATAACCGTTGCCGAGTTTGGTGACTTTTCGCAGGCGACCATTTGAAACATCCTGCAAGCTGTCAGGACAACTGATGCTAATCAAAGCACTGTCAACCTCATCATATTGCTGGTCTTTATTGGGCCACCATATACTAGCGCCCACGCCCTGGCAGGCTGTAGCAATCCAGGGGTTGCCGATAGAATCTTTTGCATAAACTATACCGCCATCCCAGGGCGCACGCTTAGCAATAGTTGGGTTACCAGCGTAATAAACCCTGAACTCATCTTTACTGCCTTTGATTATCGTTTTTGGGAAAGTCACAAATACCGCGTTATACTCGCGGGTATAGGGTAATTCCTTTCCTTTATAAACTACCTTTTCAACCTTTAAATTTGCAAACAGGTCGAACTGCAGTTTTGTAAAATCCTGTACGGTAGTAAATTTAAAAAGGGTGCTTCCGCTGATAAACTTATTGGCAATATCAAACTTAACATCAAGGTGGTAATAATCAATATCATAGCAGGTACGTAGCGGACTGGTTAAACTGCCGCGTAATGAGTCAGCCCGTGTAAAAGTTTCTTTGGGTACGCCAAGCTGCGCATTTGCACTGAAGGCAATTAACGCCAGTGCGCCTATCAATAATCGGTGTAATTTCATTTAGTCCGTGTAATCATTGTTCTAAAACGGTAACCTTCACATTTGAAGGCGTTGCGTCATCATGGTATATCCTGATCGTCGCCTTCTGAAAATCTGAATCTTTTGCGTGATAAATATCCTCGAACCGCTGCGGGTTTCTGTCTGCCAGCGGGAACCAGGAATTTTGCACCTGTATCATTATCCGGTGTCCTTTTCTAAAAGTATGCGCAACATCGGGCAGGTGATATTTGACCTCGGTTACCTTACCGGGAACAAAAGGTTCAGGTTTTTCAAACGAATTACGGTATTTTCCTCTGAAAATTTCACCGCGTACCAGCATTTCATAGCCAGCCATCGTCACGTTTTTAGGATTAGGTTTTGGTTCAGGATAATTATCCGGGAAAACATCGATCAGTTTTACTACGTAATCCGCATCGGTGCCTGTGGTTGACGAGAACAGGTCGGCAATTACAGGGCCTGTTAAGGTAATATCTTCGTTTAGCGTATCTGTTTGATAAACTTTTACATCCGGCCTGCGGCCTGCAAAACGCTGGTCATCCAGCATATATTCCCTTGAACGGCGGCCCTGTACGCCGTCCTGGTAAGGTACCGGTGAATTGGGGTCGCTTACGTATTCATCAAAGCTACTTGTGCCGGTTTTTTCAGCATCAAATGATAATTTGCCATTTGAATGGAAATACAACGTTTTTTCAACAGTATTTTTTGGGGGCCATTCATTGAATTTGTGCCACTCGTTACTGCCTGAAACAAAAATAGTTGCTTTTGGCAGCGCCATTTCCCCTTCATCTTTCAGGTAGAACTTAAAAAATGGCAGTTCCACATTTTCGCGGAACCATGCACTTGTTTTTGAACCGAAATCCTGGTCGCCAAAAAATTGTCCGTCGCCACGCTCCCAGCCGCCATGGAACCACGGGCCCAACACCAGCATATTTGGATGTGATGCCGGATTTTGCTTTTCCAACGCCTTAAAAACCTGCTGAGCGCCGAAAGCATCTTCAGCATCAAAAAATCCGCCTACAACCATGGTGGCAGGGGTAATATTTTTTAAATGCGGACGGATATTCATCCCCTGCCAAAACGAATCGTAATTGGGGTGCGCCATCATATTATCCCAGAATTTTACCGAATCGCCGAAATAATGTTTTTTATAATTTGGCAGCGCACCTAAATCAAGGTAGAATTTATAGTTGTCACTCTCTTTATATTTAATACCATTTTTAAATTGAGCAGGTGTGATGGGTTGCGGGCGGGGCACGCCAAAATTGGTTATAAAGGCAAAGGCATCCATCACAAATAGCGCACCGTTATGATGGAAATCATCCCCAATAAACCATTCTGTAACCGGGGCCTGCGGCGATACAGCTTTAAGTGCAGGGTGCGCATTTGGCAATGATGCTGTTGAATAAAAACCAGGATAAGAAATACCTTCAATACCAACTTTGCCATTATTATTTGGCAGGTTTTTTATCAGCCAGTCTATGGTATCGTACGTGTCCGAACTTTCATCTGTTTCGCTATCGCCTTTCTTATTCTCGATATCCGGGCGCACATCCACAAAATCACCTTCGCTCATCCAGCGGCCACGGACATCCTGGTAAACAAAAATAAAACCATCCCTGGCAAGCAGCATGTTTTGGCCCAGCGTCTTTTTATATTCATTCTCACCATAAGGGCCTACATTATAAGGAGTGCGGGTCATTAAAATGGGATACTTTTTCGACTGGTCTTTTGGCAAATAAATGGAAGTAAACAGTCGCTTACCATCGCGCATGGTAATATACTTTTCCATTTTGGTGTAGTTTTGCCTGATGTAGGCCGAGTCTTGTGATGATTGTGATTGCGCCAGGGTACAGGTACACCATATTACAATCCCTGAAAGGAGTAATAATTTCTTCATTATAATGGGTCAGTTAAAAGCTTATTAAGGGGCTAATTTAGTAAGTTAATCAGTAATATACTAAAGGTTTCAAGACTGTTACAAAAGTTTCTATAACCCGGCTTTGGAAAGACATAAAGTAGCGAAAACGAATATAAATAAATACTTATTAAAATTATTTAAAAAGTTTTGCAATTGTTGAAACTTATTTATTAAGTTTGTATTGAATAATGCAAAGCTTATTATTAAATAGAATTCTCATTAGCCTTATGTCGGTAAGGGTAATTTTAATAGTTAAATTGGTTTGAAAGAAGTCCCCGCCCAGGCGGGGATTTTTTTGTGTACATGTTTTTTTATAACCTGATAAATATAAATTCAAAAATGGCGCGATTAAATTTACTTGAAGAGACGCGGTACGAGAAGCTGCCGGTAACGGTATATGGCAGCCAGCAGCAGGCAGCAATAGCAGTAGCAGGAAGGATAGCGAAGCTGATAAAAGGCAAGGCCGCCAAAGGCGAACAAACCGTGCTTGGTTTAGCTACAGGCGTAACCCCCATAGGCGTTTACGCCGAACTGGTAAGGCTGCATAAAGAAGAAGGCCTGAGCTTTAAAAACGTGGTTACCTTCAATTTGGACGAATACTACCCCATGCAGCCCACTGCGGTACAGAGCTACGTAACCTTCATGAACGAAAACCTGTTCAATCATGTAGATATAGATAAAGCAAACGTACATATCCCCGACGGCACGCTGGATAAAGACAAAGTAGCCGCCTTCTGTTTGGACTACGAGCAAAAGATCACAAAATTAGGCGGACTGGACTTACAAATACTGGGCATAGGTCGTACCGGCCACATCGGCTTTAACGAGCCCGGCTCTGCGCCAAATTCAGGCACAAGACTGGTAACCCTTGATGATTTGACCCGGAACGATGCCTCGCGGGACTTCGGCGGCAAGCAGAACGTGCCGACCAAAGCCATCACGATGGGCGTGGGCACGATCTTCAAGGCCCGGGAGATCATCCTGATGGCCTGGAGCCAAAAGAAAGCCCCGATCGTAAAAAAAGCGGTAGAAGGGGAAATATCAGGCGAAGTGCCTGCCACTTATTTGCAACTGTCAGACCATGTAGAATTTATACTGGATGAAGCCGCAGCAAGCTCCCTGACCCGGTTTGATACCCCCTGGCTGGTAAAAGACTGCAGCTGGGAAAACGGCCTGAAAAAGAAAGCGGTGATCTGGCTGGCCGAAACGGTAAACAAACCCATCCTGAAACTTACCGAAGAAGATTACAATAACCATGGCATGGCCCAGCTTGCTGTAGAACAGGGCCCGGTATACAATATCAATATAGACATCTTTAATCAGCTCCAGCATACGATTACCGGCTGGCCGGGGGGAAAACCCGATGCCGACGATTCGCAAAGGCCCGAAAGGGCACAGCCGGCCCGCAAGCGCTCCATCATCTTTTCGCCTCACCCGGACGATGATGTGATCTCGATGGGCGGTACTTTTATCCGATTAGTTGACCAGGGGCACGATGTGCACGTAGCATATCAAACCTCTGGCAACACGGCTGTCTGGGACGATGACGTACTCAGATTTGTAGAATTCGCCATAGACTTTAACGAAAGCATCGGTGAGGACAATACCAGGCTGAAAAGCATCTATGAAGACATGCGTAATTTCATCCCTACAAAAAAGCCCAACCAGGTAGATACCAAAGAGATCAGGGACGTAAAGGGGTTTATCCGCAAAACAGAAGCCATATCAGGGGCCAGGTATGCAGGATTGCAGGACGACCATATCCATTTTATGGCCCTGCCGTTTTACGAAACGGGCAAAATAAAAAAGAACACGGCAGGCGAAGAAGACATACAGCTCACCATACAACTGCTGAACAAAGTAAAACCCCAGCAAATATTTGCAGCAGGTGACTTTGCCGATCCGAACGGGACGCATTTGGTATGTTTCAATATCATCCTGGCAGCATTGAACCGCTTAAAGGAAACCGAAGCCTGGGTAAAAGACTGCTGGCTGTGGATGTACCGCGGCGCCTGGCAGGAGTTCAATACCTGGGAGATAGAAATGGCCGTACCACTGTCCCCGCAGGAAGTAATCAGAAAGCGGAATGCCATCTTCAAACACCAGAGCCAGAAAGACAGGCCGGTATTCCCGGGCGATGATGCCAGGGAGTTTTGGGTAAGGGCCGAAGACCGGACAAGGGAAACCGCCAAAGCCTATGACAAGCTCGGCATGGCCGAATACGAAGCGATGGAGGCTTTTGTGAGGTATCATTATTAATCTGAACCGTTGATTTATTTGATTAGGGGATTTCGCTGAAATTAAAAAAGTCACACAAATCATTTAATCAAAAGAATCAGCGGTCATTATTTGCGCCTAAGCTTTTCATTTTGCATCTTAGTAAACTTTGTAAAAAGGCCCGGAAGATGATAAATGAACAATATCTCAAAATATATTTTTACAGGCGGTTAGTTCAGGCAAAACTTTTTATTGATGCCCACTATGCCGATAACATCGACCTTGGCAATATTGCTGATGAAGCATACTTTTCTAAATTTCACTTCATCAGGCAGTTCAAAAGCATTTATCGCAAAACACCACACCAATATTTGATTTTTGTAAGAATTGAAAAAGCAATGGAATTATTGAAAACCGGCGTTCCTGTTTCAGAAGTTTGTTATGCCGTGGGATTTGAAAGTTTAAGTTCTTTCAGTGCACTATTCAAACGTATAGTTGGCATAACCCCATCCACATATTTAACACAGCACCAAAAAATAAAAGTACAAATCGTCAAATCACCTCTAAACTTTATCCCGGCTTGTTTCGCTGAAAAATACGGCTGGCTTGAAAAATAGCAATTTTAGATAAATGAAATTTTAATTATTACCCGTTCTTTGTGTGAACAATTTCAAACACAAAAGGCATGATAACTAAAATGACACATGTAAACATCTACGTCCTTAACCAGGAAAGTGCTTTGGACTTTTACACGAATAAATTCGGGCTAAAAATTATAACGGATGTCCCCATGAGCAAGGATACCCGCTGGCTTACGGTTGGTACGCCGGAGCAGCCGGGTTTTGAAATAAACCTAACGCCAATAACGGAAGAGCTGTTCTCTAAAGAAACAGCGGAAGCATTGAGAGAACTTGTTAAAAAGGGAACTTTCGGCGTAGGTATTTTTACCTGCAATGATATCTTCGCTACCTATGAGGAACTGAAAGCAAAAGGCGTTGAGTTTACCAAGCCGCCCAAAAAAGAATTTTATGGTACTGAAGCATTATTTAAAGACGACTCGGGCAACTGGTTTTCGCTTGCACAACTTAATTAATAATAATTACTCTATGACGTGTTGTGGGGTAAGATAGAGGCGTAGCCTCGAACAATCTTGTAACAACGGATTTTAATCCGTTGAAAAGGAAATGAGGAAACATTAAGAACCATAGGTTCGACCCATATAAACGCAACAACTCAATAATGATTAAAAATGGATCGTGCCTACAGCACTCTCATTATCGGGGCGCATGCTCAATGGGTTAAAACCCATTGCTACAAAATATTTCGAGCCGATGGCTCTGGTAAACGGATAACCCACACAAACAGTATAGAACGATAATAATTATGAAAACGGTATTTGATAAAACAACACGGGATGAATTGATTAGCAGGATTAATACGCTTAACGAAAACAGCGCGCGCCAATGGGGTAAGATGAATGTTTACCAAATGCTGAAACATTGCAGATTATGGGAAGAGTGGATACAAAGTGACAGAAAGAATAAACAGGTATTCGTTGGCCTGTTGTTCGGGAGAATGGCTTTGAAACGCGTGATGAAAGATGAAAGCCCTTTAATGCGAAATTCACCGTCAATTCCTGAACTTATAATAAAAGAACAGAGCGGCGATATAGCGTCGGAAAAAAAGAGATGGATAACGCTGATTGAACAATATCCACATTATCCAGACGCTGGTTTCGTGCATACTTTTTTCGGGAAGATGACAAAGGAACAGGTGGGGTATATGGCTTACAAACATACCGATCACCATCTGCGGCAATTTAATAGTTAGCGTTTAAATCATCAATCTTAGTTTGCCCTATAAAACTTCTTGCTATTGTCATTCCAAACCCAAAATTCAGGCTTGCAGAATGCGCAAGAATTATCCATTTTGCCGTCGCTATTCAGAGGGTTGATAATTATTAATCTACTTGAACTTTTAAACTTAAATCTCCTGACTGCCGTAGGTCCGTCATACACGATTCCCGTTTTTAAATCAACAACAGCAGCATGTTGACAATCAGAACCACATCCCCACCAAACGAGGCAGTAATGACCAGCAAAATTTAATCCTTCCGAGTTGTAAATTTTGGTAATTCTGCTTTTGTACATAGTTGCAAGAGAATTGCCCTTTAACACAAGTTTGGCAGGATGGCCTTTAAATATTGAGTTAACGATGTAATGATTAAACATTATCGGCTTACTGTTATTCTCAGTGAAGAGGAACAACGAACAGATTGCTATTAATAGTTTCATAACTTATGGTCAATCCTTAAAATCCAAAAATCGTATTAAAACCGTTCCTTCAAAAATTTCCCTGTATAAGAATCCTTCTCCTTAATCAAATCTTCCGGCACGCCTTCAAAAATAACTTTGCCGCCCTTGTCACCGCCCTCGGGGCCGATATCAATTACCCAATCGGCGCATTTTATTACATCCATGTTATGTTCTATTACAATAATAGTGTTGCCCTGGTCGAGCAGTGCATCGAATGATTTGAGGAGTTTTTTAATATCTGCAAAATGAAGGCCGGTAGTCGGTTCATCAAAAATAAAGAGGGTTTTATGGGTATTATTTCCTTTTACCAGGAAAGAAGCCAGCTTAATACGCTGCGCCTCGCCGCCTGATAATGTGTTTGATGATTGCCCCAATTGCACGTAGCCCAAACCAACATCCATCAGCGGTTTTATTTTACTGATGATCTTTGGCTCTTTGGCAAAAAACGCTAAAGCTTCTTCAATGGTCAGGGTTAAAACTTCGGATACATTTTTATCATGGTAGGTAACATCAAGTATATGTTGCTTAAAGCGTTTGCCATCACAGGCCTCGCACTTTAAAAAGATATCCGCCATAAACTGCATCTCTATCTTAACTTCACCTTCGCCCTGGCAAACATCACAACGGCCGCCCTCCACGTTAAAAGAAAATGCCGAAGGCTTTAAGCCGGCAGCTTTTGATACTGCCTGTGAGGCATACAGGTTACGTATCTCGTCCCATGCCTTTACGTAAGTAACCGGGTTCGAGCGCGACGAGCGCCCAATCGGGTTTTGGTCAACCAGTTCAACCTGTTCAATTTTTTGATAATCGCCGTCGATACTGTCGTATTGCCCGGTTTGCTCTGCATTATAATTGCCCAATGTTTTTTGCAGCGCCGGGGCAAGTATATGTTTTACCAGACTCGTTTTACCCGAACCAGATACACCGGTAACCACAGTAAGCACCCCCAGCGGAAATTTGGCGCTCACATGTTTAAGGTTATTTTCACGTGCCCCTTTTATCTCAATAAAATCATTCCACTTGCGGCGGCTTTTTGGGATGGCTATTTCTTCTTTACCACTCAAATAACGTCCCGTAAGGCTGTTATCATCATTTATAATATCTGCATAAGTGCCTGTAAACATCAGGTTACCACCATGGGTACCTGCCTCCGGGCCAATATCTATAATATGGTCGGCAGCCTTCATAATTTCTTCTTCGTGCTCAACAACAAGCACAGTGTTGCCCACATCCCGTAAGGACTTTAACACACCTATCAAACGCTGCGTATCACGCGGGTGCAAGCCGATACTTGGCTCATCCAATACGTAAACAGAACCAACAAGACTGCTTCCTAAAGAGGTTGCCAGGTTAATCCGCTGCGATTCGCCGCCGGATAGGGTATTTGATAAGCGGTTGAGCGTTAAATAACTTAACCCAACATCATTCAAAAATGAAAGCCTGTTAGTAATCTCCATCAGCAAACGCTTGCCAATTTTGGTATCGGTTTCGCTCAGCTCAATATTTTTAAAAAACTCCAGCGCTTTATCCAGCGCCATTAAAACCACATCGGTTATTGATTTTCCGCTTATTTTTACGTAGGATGCATCCTGTCTTAAGCGGCTCCCTTTACATTCAGGACAGGTAGTTTTGCCCCGGTAGCGGGATAGCATCACCCGGTACTGTATCTTATAGGTTTGCTCCTCCAGTTCCTTAAAAAATTCATCAAGCCCCCGGAAATATTTATTGCCTGTCCATAATAACCTTTGTTCTTTTTCAGTAAGGAAATTATACTGCCGGTGAATGGGGAAATCAAATTTAAGGGCGTTTTTCACCAAAATATCATTCCACTCGCGCATCTTTTCACCGCGCCAGGGGGCAATTGCACCTTCATAAATGCTTTTGCTTTTATCGGGGATCACCAAATCCTCATCAATACCAATTACTTTACCATAACCCTCGCAACGTTTGCAGGCGCCATAAGGGTTATTAAAACTGAAAAAATTTGGTGTAGGTTCTTCAAAACGGATACCGTCCAGTTCAAACCTGTCGCAAAAAAAGCGCTCTTGTTCCTGGGTTTCATCCGGTTCAATATAGCGTACATAGCAATCACCTTTACCCTCAAAAAACGCGGTTTGTACAGAATCGCCCAAACGGCTTATGGTTTCATCTTCTTCATTTTTCGTGATACGGTCGATGACAATTCTCACAGATTGGTGAGTGGTAAGTAGTGAATTGTGAGTGAAATTGTCTTCTGTTTCATGGTCGTTTTCAGCTTTCAGCCGATCAGCTTTAGCCTTTTTGCTTTCTGCTTTCACCTTTTTGCTTTCCACTCCTTCCACCTCTTCCACAAGCCACGATCCATCATCCACAATGCTCATGTCCTCCAGCAAATCTTCGATCTTTGATAATTTGCCGCGAAATTCCACCCTTACAAAACCTTTTTGCATCAATACGGCCAATTCTTCTTTTAAGCTCCGGTTATTGTGCGGATATAAGGGGCACAAAACGGTTACCTGTGTATCATTAGGCAATGCCATAATGAAATTGATCACATCGGTAACCGAATCTTTTTTCACTATCCCTCCCGAAATAGGCGAAATAGTTTTACCTATCCGCGAAAAAAGCAGTTTCAGGTAATCATAAATTTCTGTAGAGGTGCCTACAGTTGAGCGCGGGTTGGAGGTGATTACTTTTTGTTCGATGGCGATAGCCGGGGCAATACCTTTTATATAATCCACGTCAGGCTTATTCATCCGCCCTAAAAACTGGCGTGCGTATGATGAAAGGCTTTCCACATATCGCCGCTGGCCCTCGGCATACAGGGTATCAAAAGCAAGCGAGGACTTCCCCGAGCCCGACATGCCTGTAATTACAACCAGCTTGTTTTTGGGTATGGCCACATCCATGTTTTTCAGGTTGTGTACCCTTGCCCCTTTTATAATAATATGATGCTGCGGATCTTTTTCTGCTTCGGCCATTGAGTTCATAGTTCATGGTTCATAGTTCATAGTAGGAAAAAAACCAAACTATGAGCCCAAGCTGTAAATGCTTTTGTGGGCGGTAAATAGTCCTTGATTTGCTATGAACCATGAACTATGAACCATGAACCGTTCCAAACCGCAAAAATCCTAAAATATTTAGCAGAATCCAAATGAGTTTAAGAAATGTATTGGGTTAATTACCTGTTTTTTAAATAGCTTGCATTAGGCTGACAAATTTTTTGGAAC
>Ga0206864_1006_pt1 | contig 87310 bp, 75 predicted proteins | sample Alteio_BWOrgCont_42_FD_152632 | JGI IMG/M metagenome (GOLD analysis project Ga0206864, IMG submission 152632) | Enriched cells from forest soil in Barre Woods Harvard Forest LTER site, Petersham, Massachusetts, United States -... | ecosystem: Environmental > Terrestrial > Soil > Temperate forest >...
GGATGAAGACGAAATGGATGATCAGCAAAGCCAGCGCGACATCCATTCAAACGGACTTGACGAAGACTATGAACCACGCTCTATAGATGATTATGATGACTCCATCAACATAAAACAAGCTTATGATGCCGCGGAATCGGCTCACACCCTTAACCTGGATGATGAGGACGAGGATGATTATGACGACTGAACGGCTTTGAAGAGAGCTAAAAGCTGAAAGACCAAAGCTGAAAGCTGTTTTTGGTTCATAGCTCATGGTGCATAGCCGGAAGCAGGCGGTACGCGTTGAACGGGTTATAGTCCGGTGGAGCTACTTTTAGCTTTTTGCTTTTCGTTTTTCCGATTCGACTTTCTCATATCTCACATCTCAAATCTACCTTTGACCTTTCGCCTTTAACCTTTCCTCCCCAAACCCTATCTTTGCCGACTAATTGTTGCGCAAATAGATGAAGATATCCTATAATTGGCTGAAAGACTTTATTGAGACCGGTAAAACTCCCGGGGAAATTTCAACGATACTGACGGGGACCGGGCTCGAGGTGGAAAGCATGGAAAAGGTGCAACCAATTGCCGGTGGCCTGGAAGGGCTGGTGATTGGATTCGTAAGGGAGTCCGGCCAGCATCCCAATGCCGATCGTTTGCGCATTACCAAAGTGGATGCAGGGACCGGCGAAGTTTTGCAGATCGTATGCGGCGCACCCAACGTAGCTGCGGGCCAAAAGGTTGTGGTGGCCCTTGTAGGTACCACTGTTTACCCTACAGCAGGCGAACCTTTTAAGATCAACAAATCGAAAATACGCGGCGAGGTTTCCGAAGGGATGATCTGTGCTTCCGACGAGATAGGGCTGGGCACCGATCACGACGGGATCATGGTGCTGGATGAAGATGCCGAAATCGGAGCGCTTGCTAAAGATCATTTCAACATCAGCGACGATTACCTGTACGAGATCGGCTTAACGCCCAATCGTGCAGATGCCGCTTCGCACCTTGGGACCGCCCGCGATATTTCTGCGTTTCTTAAAATTCCTGTTAAAAGACCGGATGTGTCGGCGTTTAAGGTTGAGGACACAAGTCGCACTATAAAGGTTATTGTCGAAAATGAGCAGGCTGCGCCGCGGTACTCGGGCGTAACTATATCGGGTGTTGAAGTGAAAGATTCCCCGGAATGGCTGAAGGAACGCCTGGCGGTGATCGGCGTCCGACCGATCAATAATATTGTGGACGCCACCAATTATGTGCTGCATGACCTGGGCCAGCCCCTGCATGCCTTCGATACCGATGCTATTACCGGCAATACGGTTCTCGTAAAAAATTGTCCCGAAGGGACTCTGTTCAAAACGCTGGATGAAGTGGAACGCAAATTGTCTGCCGACGACCTGATGATCTGCGACGGCGACGGCAAACCGATGTGTATAGCAGGGGTATTTGGCGGCATCGGCTCGGGTATAAAATCCGGCACAAAAAATATATTCCTTGAAAGTGCCTGGTTTAATGCGGTTTCCATTCGCAAAACATCCAAACGTCACGGGCTAAAAACTGATGCCTCATTCAGGTTTGAACGCGGCACAGACCCGGATATGACCGTTTTCGCCCTGAAACGTGCTGCACTGCTGATCCAACAGGTAGCGGGAGGGAAGATCTCGTCGGAAATTTCAGATAACTATCCGGATCCTGTGGCTCCCTTTGCCATTGATGTCGCCTATGACCATATCGACCGGCTTATCGGCAAGGCTATTCCGCATGGCGAAATAAAGGATATTCTCACCGCGCTGGAAATAAACATTGTTGGCGAAACCGGCGAAGGCCTTTCACTAAGAGTGCCGCCCTACCGGGTCGACATTACGCGCGATGTAGATGTGGTAGAAGAGATCCTGCGCATTTACGGCTATAATAACATCGAAATACCCACCCAGGTAAGGGCATCGCTCAACAATTCCATAAGGCCCGAAAAGGATTCCGTCCAGGCGCTTTTGTCGGACCTGCTCACGGCCAATGGTTTCAATGAGATCATGTCGAACTCATTAACCAAATCAGCCTATTCCGCTGATCTGGATAAAGCTGTAAAAATACTGAACCCACTTAGCAATGATCTTGACGTGATGCGCCAAACCATGATGTACTCCGGGTTGGAGGCAATAGCATACAACCAAAATCGTAAAAACCCCGATCTGAAGCTGTACGAATTCGGTAAGGTCTATTCCCTGGAGGATGAAAAATACATCGAAACGCAGCGCTTTGCCATATTTGTTTCTGGAGATAACGGCGCCGAAGTTTGGAACCGCAAAGCCGGCCCGGTTTCCTTTTACAATTTAAAAGCTGTTGTGGACGGTTTGCTGGGTAAACTCAATATAACTGATGTGTCAGTTGAAGACTCCGCTCCCGGTGAGTTGGCTTTCGGCTTGCAATACAAACTCAATAATAAGTTATTCGTAACATTGGGTGCGGTGAGCAGGGACGCTCTGCGAAAAATTGACGTGGGCCAGGAGGTTTTTTATGCCGACTTTAATTTCGACATGGTATTAAAAGCCGCCAGGAAAAACCAGATCGTTTACAAAGAGTTGTCCAAATTCCCTACAGTACGCCGCGACCTTTCCATGCTGGTGGATAAAGCCGTAACGTTTGAACAGCTTAAACAGATCGCCCAAAAAACAGAACGGAAGGTGTTGCAGCAGGTGAGCGTTTTTGACGTTTACCAGGGCGATAAATTACCCACCGGTAAAAAATCCTATGCGTTGAGCTTTGTTTTGCAAGACGACGAAAAGACGCTTACCGATAAATCGATCGATGCACTCATGCAAAAATTGATCTATAACCTTCAATCGCAGGCTGGCGCCGAAATACGGCGGTAGATTTGGCTGGATTAAATGAGGTGTTGACAGACTTTCGATTTTTATTTGATATATTTCCACCTGAATTAACAATTGTTAGTTAGAACAAAATATCATTAATAACCATCGAAAAAAGAAATGTCCGTCGCAGAGCAACTAAACCGGATTGTTGACAGAACCGAACGCTTAATACAGCTGTGCGCCGCTTTGCAGGAAGAAAATGACCTATTGAAACTGGAGAGCGAAGCGCTTACCGTAGCCCTGGATACGAGCAAAAATAAGACGAAAGAATTGGAGGAAAAGCTTCGTGCATTGAAAATGGCGAGGTCATTTTCTGAAACAAATGAAAAAAGTCTTGACATAAAGCAAAAAATTAACGAATTTGTGCAGGAAATTGATAAGTGTATTGTATTATTGAAAAAATAGTACAAAAGTGAAAAGCTCAAATGGGAGAGATCTCCATTAAAATAAATATTGCTGACAGAGTTTACCCCTTAAAGGTAAACATGGAAGAAGAAGAAATTATACGTAGGGCAGCCAAACTGATTAACGACCGGATAAAGGAATACCAGGAGAATTACGCGGTACGGGATAAGCAGGATTTACTTTCGATGTGCGTGTTGCATTATGCGACATCCTCGTTAAAATCCGAGAAGAAGGTTTCAGTGGAAGATGCGGAAGTAACCGACAAGGTTTACCAGTTGGATTATTTGTTAACAGAATTTTTTTCAAAGCAATAAACGTTCTTTACATAATTTACGAGCATTTAAGATTTAACCGCGGTTAAATTTTAGGTTTCACTATTAAAAACTTAACGCTTCAATATTGAGAGGATCAGAGAGGCATGCGTTACTCGTTTCGTTTAACGATATACCATGATTCCCAAAATCCGGAATGAAGTTTTTAAATACTGACACTTAAAAATTTAGACGCGGTTTTTTTATTTACATATATATATACACCAATTAATAACCATGAATACTATACTATATTTAATCATCGGCGTATTGATAGGAGGCCTGCCGGGCTTCATTGTCGGTCGCTACCTGTTGCGAAAACTGTTCAAAGACCAGGAAGTAGCTGCCCAAAACAAAGTAAAAAAGATACTGAAGGATGCAGAAAACGATTCTGAAATACTGAAAAAGAACAAGCTGCTCGAAGCAAAAGAGCGCTTTTTGCAACTGAAGGCGGAGCATGAGCAGGAGATCAACAGTAAGAACAATGCCATCAACCAGCGGGAAAACGGAGTAAAGCAGAAGGAGCAATCCTTTAATTCGCGCCTCGAAAACCTCAATCGCAAAGAATCCGAAATCGACAACACGCGTAAGAATCTCGAACGCCAAACCGAAATCGTTGTTAAAAAGCAGGAAGAAGTGGAACACATCAAAACCCAGCACGTGCAACAGCTTGAGACAATTGCCGGTCTTTCAGCGGATGAAGCGCGCAATCAGCTTGTGGAAAATTTGAAAGAGGATGCCCGCAGTAAAGCCATGGCCCAAATCAAGGACATTGTCGACGAAGCCAAGCTAACAGCCACCAAAGAAGCAAAGAAAATTGTTATTCAAACCATCCAGCGTACGGCTACGGAGAGCGCAATTGAAAATACCGTTTCCGTTTTCAACATTGAAAACGACGAAATAAAGGGCCGCATTATTGGCCGGGAAGGCAGAAATATCCGCGCGCTCGAAGCCGCAACCGGTATCGAAATTATTGTTGATGATACCCCGGAGGCCATTATCCTTTCCGGCTTCGACCCGGTACGACGTGAAATTGCCCGTTTGGCGATGCACCGTTTGGTGACCGACGGCCGTATCCACCCGGCCCGCATCGAAGAAGTGGTTGCCAAAACCAAAAAGCAAATTGAAGAAGAGATAGTCGAAATAGGCGAACGTACTGTTATCGACCTTGGCATAAACGGTCTCCATCCCGAGCTTATCCGTATGGTAGGCCGCATGCGTTACCGCTCTTCGTACGGACAAAACCTTTTACAGCACTCCCGCGAAGTGGCGAATTTTTGCGCTACTATGGCCGCGGAATTGGGTCTGAACGTAAAGCTTGCCAAACGCGCAGGTTTACTGCACGACATTGGCAAGGTGCCTGATGATAATCCCGAACTGCCACACGCAATCTTAGGCATGCAGCTGGCCGAAAAATATAAAGAACACCCGGAAGTATGCAACGCCATCGGCGCGCACCACGATGAAGTGGAAATGACTTCAATGCTCTCGCCGATCATCCAGGTATGCGACGCGATTTCCGGCGCCCGTCCCGGCGCCCGCCGCGAGGTGGTGGAAAGCTATATCAAACGCTTAAAGGAATTGGAAGACCTGGCGCTTTCTTATCCTGGCGTTGAAAAAACATTTGCTATACAGGCTGGCCGTGAATTGCGTGTGGTGGTGGAGAGCGAAAAGATCAGCGATGCGCAATCCGAAGTTTTAGCTGCGGATATATCCAACCGTATTCAAACCGAAATGACCTATCCGGGCCAGATCAAAGTGACTGTGATAAGGGAAACAAGGTCAGTTGCATTTGCGAAATAGAAACAAAACTATTAGCTTTAACATTATAAATAAAAAGTATAGCACTAATGCAAGCTACTTTAAAGTCTAAAGTTTCGGAGATTTTTACCGAGTACAATTTTTCGAAGGAAGATGCAGGTTTTATTTCTGAAGTTTTGAGCGAAATAGATAACCGGCAGGACGAAAAATTTCAGGTAAGCAAGGAGCTGTTTTTGACACAGAAAGATAAAGTCGAACTTATTGAGCGAATCGATAACGTTAAGGTCGAACTTATTGAACGAATCGAAAGTGTAAAAATAGATATCTATAAGGCGATTTTTACAGCAGGTATTATTCAATTACTGGCTATTGTCGGATCGGGTTTGGCAATAATTAATTTTATACGTAAATAGTATTGAGTGTCGGCCGCTAATAATAAAAAATCTCCTACTCCAATGGCCGTTGAAAAACGGCCATTGGACATTTACTTTGACAAATACGCGGAAAATCATCAAAATCCAACAAACAAGGCCATTCACTGGATTTGCGTTCCCCTGATTGTATTTAGCTTGTTTGGGTTGATATGGGCTATCCCGTTTCCCCATATAGGTTTTATGGGGCGGTATAACGATTACATCAACTGGGCATCCTTTTTATTGGCATTCAGTTGTTACTACTATTATCGCCTGTCACCCGTATTGTCCTATTTTATGGTGCTTGTGTTATTTGCTTTCAGCTATGTCATTATCGACCTCGCTGCCTGGTATAACACGGGTGGCCCGCCGCTGTGGGAGTCGTCTCTGGCAATCCTTGTTTTGGCATGGATCGGACAGTTCATTGGTCACAAGATCGAAGGAAAAAAACCTTCCTTTTTTGATGACCTGAAGTTTTTACTCATCGGCCCCATCTGGCTGCTGCATTTTGTGCTGAAGAAGTGGTCGATAAGATACTGAAATTGATGCGCGTTTGTTGTTGGCTCAATCACCTCTAACTGGACCGACGAAGGTTCGGTTCCTGATGCTAATTTTCCATTTCAAATTCCGCAATCGACTCCCGATAGTTATCGGGACCGCATTCCGCATTTCTTCCGCCTTACGGGCTACAAATTCTTCCCCAGCTTATCCAAAATATCCTTCGGCACCTTCTCCAGGTCGAGCACCAAAAAGCCGTCAAGGCAATCTGAAAACTTGGGATCGATGTTAAAGCTGATGATCCTTGCATTCAAGCCAATGTATTGCCTTAGCAACACCGGAACTTTTACACTCCGGGTTTCCACTTCCGAGATCAGGTTATCAAGCCCTTTGAAGTTATCCTCCGCAGCCAGTAAAACGTCGGGGTCTAAATCGCCAAGGTCTACTTTGAATTTCTTTCGCGGCCGCACGTATTGCGCCAGGTCATGGTCAAAATGATTGCGGTTAACATAATCTACGATCAGCGATTTCGAAAATTTCGAGAAGGCATTGCTGATGCTAACAGGCCCGATCAGGTATCGGTATCGCGGATTATCGATCAGGAACCTCAATATGCCTTTCCATAATAAAAACAGTGGCAAAGGTTTTTGCTGGTATTCCTTTCGTATCCACGACCGGCCCAGTTCAATGCTCTTTTTTAGTACCGGTGTAAATTGCGATTTGATCTTAAACAGCTCCGAAATATAAAATCCCTTTTTTCCCATGCTGTAAAATATCTCGTCGCCAAAACCAAGGCGGTAAGCGCCCACGATCAGTTTCGCCTCTATATCCCATATAAAAAGGTGGTGGTAATAGATATCGTATTCATCAAGATCGATCGCCTTGTTGGTGCCTTCGCCGATCTCCCTGAACGTCAATTCTCTTAAGCGGCCGATCTCCCTGATCACGTTGGGTATTGTAGATGTAGGTACGATAAAAACTTCGTAATTCTTTTCCGTCCAAACAAGGTAATCTTCGCGTAAGGGTTCAATTTCTTTTTCGAGCACCCCGGCGCTGATTTCGGGGACGACAGCCGCAGCCTGTTTTTTAATTTTAAACAGGTTACGCGGGTTGAAAATCTTTTTTTCCTCATCAAGACCGGTGCCAAGCGCATAGGTGCGGGCGCGGAGGTAGTTCAGCAGCCTTGTCGTATTATTAAGATCGGGAATGTCCGTCACGTTAATCGCTTTCCCAATGCGCAGTTTGATAGTATGCCCCTGTTTGTTAAAAAGCTCCGATGGCAGTTTGGCAGTACGGAGGGTGGGGTGGATAAGACTGAGCAGGTTAAACAGCAGGCCGTTGTTTCCGTGGAAATAGATCGGCACTACCGGTACTTTTGCTTTTGCGATGATCTTGCCTACTACAGGATGCCACATCCGGTCGGTAATTTGCTTTTTGTCGACATTAAACGTCGAAACTTCTCCTGCCGGGAATATGCCCACAGGTGTTCCTTTTGCCAGCAATTCAAGCGTTGTCTTTAAACCGCTGATGCTCGACGAATGCTCAATGTTCTCAAAAGGGTTTACCGCGATGAAATAATCACTCAGGTTGGGGATCTTCTTCAAAATAAAGTTGGCCATCAATTTGGCGTCGGTCCTTACCATGCAAAGTATTTTTAGCAGTACCATGCCTTCTATGCCGCCGTAGGGATGATTGGCAATCGCAATAAATGCGCCTGTTTTTGGAATATTTTTGAGGTCCTTTTCGTCAAAATCAATGGTTATACCGCAGCCTTCCAAAATGGCGTCCACAAACTCCGGCCCCTGTTTGGGCTGCGCCCGGGCAAACAGTTCATTTACCTGGTTTATTTTCATTAACTCCATCAGGAGGGCCGCCAACCCCGGCATTTTTAATTTATCCAGTTTGGTAGCCTTGGCAAACTCTTCGGTGGTGATAACCTTCATGGTGATTTAAAAATAACTGCTTTACTGTTAAGTAAACGTTCTAAAAATATTAACTTAAAGCTTTAAATGATTTTTTGTTTATAACCCCGATTTTAGCGTGATAAATTTAACTTTGATAAACCTGTAAATGAGATCACGCATAAAAAATTACCTGGCGATAACCAAAAAAGAATGGAACGGCATGGTGGTACTCGTTATCCTGATCGCATTAGTATTGGCCGCCCCTTATGTTTATCAATGGTTCCGCAAAGATAGCAAAATAAACTTTAGCGACTTTGACAAGGCCGCAGCGCAGTTGGACAAGGCTGCAAAAGAAGGAAAATATACCATGGCGCCGCCGGATACTGTCAAAAATTTGCACCCGGTAATGTTTCCCTTCAACCCAAATGCCAGCACCGAAGCCCAATGGGTTCAACTCGGGTTAAGCAAAAAACAGGCAGCGGTAATCTTACATTACAAAGCAAAAGGCGGCAAATTCTATAAAAAAGAAGACCTGCAAAAGATATACGCCATCACCGCCGATGACTACAAACGGCTTGAGCCCTACATCAACATTCCCGGCGGAGAAACCTTCACTAAATATACAAAAGCAAAGCCCGGTGAAATCATCGAAATTAACAGCGCCGATTCCGCGAAATTGACGGAACTAAAAGGTATAGGCGGGTCCTTTGCGACCAGGATCATCCGGTACCGCGGCCTGTTGGGCGGGTTCTATCACAAAGAGCAGCTAAAGGAAGTTTACGGCATGGATTCGTTAACCTTTGAGGGCATTAAAAACCAGCTTTCTGTAGACCCAGCCAAGGTTAAAAAAATTGAAATTAACACTGTTTCGTTCAACCAGCTGCGGCTGTTTCCCTACCTTAGCTACAAGCAAGTGAACGCTATTATCCAATACCGGGCGCAGCATGGCAACTACAGTTCCGTTGCTGATATGAAAGACATCGTTCTCCTGGATGATAATATATTAAGGAAGATTGAACCCTATTTAAACTTCAAATGATAGATCAGCAAATAAAATCAGCCATTCGTGACATACCGGATTTCCCGCAGCCGGGCATAATTTTTAAAGACATAACGCCGATATTAAAGGACCCCGTGTTGTGCACCGGGATACTGGATGCTTTTATTGAAAAGCTAGAAGGCATCCGCATCGACGCAATCGCCGGCATCGAAAGCCGTGGATTTCTATTTGGATTGAGCCTGGCGACAAAGCTGGGGGTTCCCTTTGTACCTGTTCGCAAGGCAGGGAAACTCCCGTTTACCATCAAACAAAAGGCGTACAAGTTAGAGTATGGTACAGCAGTGATCGAAATGCATATAGATGCTTTCGAACACGGACAACATATACTTATTCATGATGACCTGTTGGCTACCGGCGGTACGGCATTAGCGGCAAGTGAATTGATCGAAGAAATGGGGGGCCATGTTGCCGGTTTTTCTTTTGTGGTTGAACTGGGCTTTTTGAATGGAAGGGAGCGCTTGGGGCCGGTAAGCAAAAACCTTATTGCACTCGCCATTTATTAATTACTCCTGGATAGAAGCGGTTAGCCGCCAGTATAAATGTGCCTTTAATTCCGTTACTTTGCTTGAATCAATTCAATTCCTATGGATGCTTTAGTTACCGATGACCTACAAAACGGATATGATTTCGCACTGACGGAAAATCAGCAAATGGTGGCCCGAATGGTTCGCGATTATGCCGAAAAGCACATCCGGCCGCATGTGATGGAATGGGACGAGGCGCAATATTTCCCGATAGAATTGTTCAAGCAATTAGGCAACCTGGGTTTAATGGGTGTATTGGTGCCCGAAGAATACGGCGGTTCAGGATTCGGTTATTTAGAATACGTGATTGTCATCAGTGAGGTCGCCAAAGTTTGCGGCTCTATCGGATTATCAGTTGCCGCCCATAATTCTTTATGTACAGGCCATATTTTAGCCTTTGCCAACGAGGAACAAAAGCAGCGCTGGCTGCCCAAACTAGCAACATGCGAATGGCTCGGCGCCTGGGGATTAACAGAATCAAATACCGGTTCAGACGCTTTAGGCATGAACACTACCGCTTTGCCGGATGGTGATCATTATATAGTAAACGGTTCAAAAAACTTTATCACCCATGGCAAATCGGGTGAAATAGCCGTGGTGATGGTACGCACCGGGGAGAAAGGGGAGTCAAAAGGCATATCAACATTGGTGATCGAAAAAGGAACGCCCGGTTTTACCCATGGCAAAAAGGAAAACAAGCTGGGTATGCGCGCTTCCGAAACCACCGAACTGATCTTTGACAATTGCCGTGTACCAAAACAAAACATGCTCGGCGCCGAAGGCGAAGGATTTAAACAGGCCATGAAGGTTTTGGACGGCGGTCGCATATCCATTGCGGCCTTATCGCTTGGCATTGCCAAAGGTGCTTATGAGGCAGCACTGGCTTATTCAAAAGAGCGTAAACAATTCGGACAGTCGATCAGTAATTTCCAGGGCATCGCCTTTAAACTGGCCGATATGGCTACGGAAATTGAAGCGGCAGAACTGCTGATCATGCAGGCGGCGGCCACCAAAAACGCCCACCAGCCCGTCACCAAATATGCGGCCATGGCTAAATACTATGCCTCCGAAGTTGCCGTAAGAGTTGCCACTGAGGCTGTGCAGATCTTCGGCGGATACGGCTACACCAAAGACTATCCAGTTGAAAAATATTACCGGGATTCTAAGCTCTGCACAATAGGAGAGGGGACATCGGAGATACAGAAGATTGTGATTGGGAGAGAGGTGTTGAAGTAGGTCTTGATGAAACTAAGTTCTGAATCGGGTCGCTAAATTTGGAATATGGAAAATTCTTATGGCAAAACGTTTTCAGTCGCGACACTGATAATTTTTATGTTCGTGTCTGTTGTGTTCGCAGCCACGTTTAGAAGAGGTTCTTCGACTTTTCAAAATGTCAGGCGGGAGCCGCTGCAAGAAGTGATTCGAAAACCAGCCGTTTATGATAGCGGACAATATCTTTTAGAGATCGACCCACAAAAAATGGGCATTCCTCGTGATACGCTAATAAACAAAAGGAAAAAAGGGGAGGTTTTGACAATTCCGGTCAAATTTTCAAATCTTTCAAACCAAACTTTTAGGTATTTGAGCATGTCTTGTTCATGGTTTGAGTTTTTTGAAACCAATAATAAATCAGTAGAAATTGTACCTTGGGATTGTGACGCAAATATTTCGACGGTCCGAACTGTTTTGCCTCACAGTTTCGAGATTTACAAATTGCCAATTCTCTTATCAGGCAACTATTTAAGCGGCGAAAAATTTTCAGTCGGTATCAAATTAATCGAAGTCACTAAAGAAAATGAGAAGTCAATGATAGATGTTATGGATTTCCGTTCACTGAAAAACCACCTGCTTTGGTCGAATGTGGTGCAAATACCATGAATCAAAGCTGTTAATTATTTCAATTGATAAACAAACTTGCCCTTTGACTAATAAGTTCCCCCCCGTGCCATTAAAGCGCTTGATTCAAGAGTTTATAATTAATATAACTTCATGGCCGTTTGTTTCAACCAACAGACGAACAGGACATTGGTTAAAGCAGCGATTTAGCTAAAAAGGTGTGCAAAGATTTCAACATTACTCCTCGTTTTTATTTCAAAAATTGATAAATAAATAAATTGTATATTGCGGTTAGTAAACCTCTCTATCTTATGCAATTACGTATCAACTCTCTTTCAAAAACATACCCTAATGGGGTTCAGGCATTAAAAAATGTTAATTTAACTATTAATTCGGGGATGTTTGGTTTACTTGGGCCCAATGGCGCGGGTAAATCGAGCCTTATGCGTACCATTGCTACTTTACAGGAGCCGGATTCGGGCAGTATAAGCTTGGGCGAACTTGATGTTTTGCGCCACAAGGACGAAGTAAGAAAAACGCTTGGCTACCTGCCGCAGGAATTTGGCGTGTACCCCAGGATATCGGCCGAAGACCTTTTGGACCACCTGGCCGTTTTAAAAGGCATCAGCAACCGAAAGGACCGCAAAGAACTGGTGATCTCGTTGCTGCATAAAACTAATTTGTTTAACGACCGAAAAAAACATCTCTCCGGCTATTCCGGCGGGATGAAGCAGCGGTTCGGCATAGCCCAGGCCTTGCTTTCCAATCCTAAACTTATCATCGTGGATGAGCCCACTGCCGGTCTCGACCCTGCCGAACGCAACCGGTTCCTCAACCTCCTTGGAGAGCTGAGCGACGAAACCATCGTGATCCTTTCTACGCATATTGTTGATGACGTTAAAGAACTCTGCACCGACATGGCCATCATCAACAAAGGCGAGCTACTAATGCAGGGTAACCCACTGAAATCGTTAAAAGATTTAAGCGGTAAAATATGGAGCAAACGTGTAGATCGAGAACTGGCAGCAGGGTACAAGAGCCGGATGAACGTCGTATCTGACAAGTTGGTGGCCGGCAAACCAACCCTTCATGTGCTTGCTGACACGCAGCCTGAAAAGGGTTTCGAAGCGGTTGAACCAGACCTGGAGGATGTTTACTTCTCGCATATATTCGGCGCTCAAACCCAATCGCTAACTGTTTAATTTAAATGCTATGCTTTGGGAAGTAATCAAATTCGAACTTAAATACCGGTTAAACCGCCCTGCAACCTATGTCTATTTTGTGCTTTGGTTCCTGTTTGCGTACCTGGCTATTTGTACCGGGGTGATACACGTTGGCGGCGATATTGGCAAGGTAAAGCAGAATGCCTCGATAACTTTATTTAATATCGCGGCCATATTCAGTTTGTTACCGGGTATATTTTTTGCTTCGGCAATTATGGGTGTGCCAATCCTACGGGATTTTGAGCATAAAATGGAATCGCTCATTTTTACAACCAATATCACTAAAACCAGCTATCTCGTTGGTCGCTTTGTCGGCTCTTTTATTACGCTTTTGTTTATCAGCTCCGCCTTTATCTGGGGCACCTACCTGGGGTGTATTATGCCGTGGGTAGATCATACGAAGTTTTTGCCGGTAACGTTGTCGCAGTCGCTTTGGCCCTGGCTTGTAATGATCGTGGTTAATTTATTTATTTTCTCGTGCTTGTTTTTTGCAATCGGCGCACTAAGCCGAAAAATGCTTTTTGTGTATTTGCAGGCTATTGTGTTGTTGGCTATATATATCGGTGCAGGCGCGTTTATCGGCGATGTTGAAAATATAAAAAAGGCCGCTGTTGTCGATCCATTTGGTGTTTACACTATTGACGCGGTAACCCGCTATTGGACAGTTGCTGAAAAAAACACGTTTATCGTGCCGTTTTCGGGTCTCCTGTTGATAAACCGCCTGTTATGGCTTGGCGTTGGATTGGTGTTTTTTTGGATGACATTCGCCGTATTTAAATTCAGGTCGGTTTATACGGGCTTATTTAAAAAGAAAGCCGGGAAAGCGAAGGCAGATGATACAGCAGAAAATACCCCTATTCCTTTTGTGAAGCCAACTTACTCGTTTTTCACGTGGTTCCAGCAGGTTGGCACTTTAACACGGCTTTATTTTAAGGAGGTTATCCGCTCGGTTCCGTTTATCGGTATAGGAATTGTCGGCTTAATATTGATCGGGATCGATGCCTCCTACGGAACTTCGTGGTATGGGCAGGACCTTTATGCCGTAACTTCAAACATAGCAGGCTTTATAGTGGATGAGGTAGGCATCATATTAAGCATAATGATATTGTTTTACGCGGGCGAGGTAATGTGGAAAGAGAACGGTATCAACTTTAGCCAGATATATGATTCGCTTCCCACCAGCAACGCCGTGCCCATTGTAAGTAAATTCCTGGCGCTGTCGGGCATTATATTGGTATACATAATGCTGATGATACCGGTAGGGATGATCATGCAGCTATTAAAAGGATTTACTGCTTTTCAGCTAAATGTATATTTACAAATACTTCTCCTGCGTCTTTTCGTGCCTATGCTTATCTACATAGCTATGGCCGTTTTTTTACAAAGTCTCTTCAGCAATAAATTTATGGGCTATGCAGCATGTATATTATTTTATGTGTTTATACTTTTTGCAAGCCAGATGAGGATATTTTTTTCGCTGTTTATTCCCAACAGCGGGGCTGTGGGCGCCTATTCAGATATGAATGGGTTTGCTGCCGACCTTGACCGGTTTATCATTTTGAAATTGTTTTGGGCAGGCTTTGCCGGTTTATTGCTGGTTATGGCTGTTTTGTTTTACCAGCGGGGCACCGGGACTTCTTTTAGCACACGATGGCGAAATGCCGGGCAGCGTTTTGGTTCGCTGCAGCGTTTGTTTTTGATTATCAGCCTGATTACAGTTGCCGCTGCAGGGGTGTATTATTACGTAAATACAGAGGTATGGAATGAGTATATCGACCCGGAGGCCCAAAAAGATATACAGGCAAATTATGAGAAAACATTAAAGCATACTTATGGAAAGATGGTGCAGCCCAGCGTTGTAAATACTAAATGCACAATTGACCTGTTTCCAAAAACCGGGAATCTAAATCTGCGGGCTGTTGTCACTTATAAAAATTTGATGAATGTACCGATCTCGGAATTATTGGTTCAGGAACCAGGCGACCTCCTGCTCACTTCGGATATTAAATTTTCGGTTCCGGTAACAAAAGTTAAATCATATCCTGTTTTCCGGTTTACTGTGTATAAGCTAAAACAGCCGCTAAAGCCCGGTGATTCGCTCCTGCTGCATTTAATTGCGAGGCGGGTGCAACGGGGTTTTACCAATGAGGGCGCCAACACCAGTTATGTGGCCAATGGTACTTTTATCAATAATTTCGACATTTTCACGGGACTTGGCTATTCGGGTAATAATGAATTATCGGACAACGAGGATCGTAAAAAGCGCGGGCTGAAAGAGCAGGCCGGCTTGCCTCTGCGGACAGATACAGCTGCAAGAATGTTAAACCTGTTTCAGCAGCGGGGCCGTACCGGGCTTGATATTACGGTAAGCACCGACCCAGATCAGATAGCTATTGCTCCCGGTTACTTAAAAAACGAATGGAAACAGAATGGCAGGGCCTACTTCCGTTACCAGATGGATAAGCCTATATTCAACTTCTTTAACGTGATATCGGGGCGGTACCTGGTAAAACGCGACAAATGGAAAAATGTTAACCTTGAAATTTATTATCATAAAGACCATCCTTACAATCTTGACATCATGCTTACCGCACTAAAACGAGGCATGCTGTATGATAGCACCAATTTCAGCCCCTTCCTCTATCACCAGATGCGGATCATCGAGTTTCCCAAATACCGCGGTTTCGCGCAGTCTTTTCCCAATACGGTTCCTTTTTCGGAAGCCATCGGCTTTATTTTTCATCATCAGCCCGAAAAGCTGGATATGTGCTATTACGTAACCGCCCACGAGCTCGGCCACCAGTGGTGGGGCCACCAGGTTTGCGAGGCAAACACTGTCGGAGATCAGATGTACTCGGAAGGGCTGGCGCAATACTCAGCGCTGATGCTGCTTAAAAAGACGCTCCCGCCGGAAGAACTAAAACGCTACCTTAAATATGAATTAGATGGCTATCTTTCAGGCAGGGCGGCCGAAACGAAAACAGAAAACCCCCTGGATCAAACCGATAACCAGGGTTATATTCATTACCAAAAAGCCTCGCTCGTTTATTTTGCAATGCAGGATTATATAGGCGAGGATAATTTGAATAAAGCATTGCGCAAACTAATAACAAATTATGGCAACGGCGACAAATACCCAACGTCGGATGTACTGACCGGCTATATTAAGGAGGTTACTCCGGATAGTTTAAAGTATGTGGTGGACGACCTTTTTAGCCGAATTACACTTTTCGATAACCGTGTTATTGAACCTACCGCTAAAAAGGTAAAAGATGGATATGAAGTTTCCATTCCGGTTGAAACCGTTAAATATTATGCCGACAAAGCGGGTAATGAAAAACAAACACCTGTAAAGGATTATATCGACGTAGGCGTTTTTGCCCTTGATAAAAACGGCGAAGAAAAGCTGGTTTACCTGAAACGCGAGAAGTTCACGCAGCAAAAGACCACCATCCTGGTTAAGCTAAAAGAGAAACCCGAAAAAGCAGGCATCGACCCTTTGTATAAATTAGTTGACCGTAACACAGATGACAATACCGCGGCGGTGGAGATGGAGTGATGGTGCGTTAATTGAAATCCTTTTAATATTGAATAACGAATTTTGAATGTAGAATTTCGAAGTTTAATACTTCATTATTCAAATTTGGATATTCGATATTATTTAAATCTTATTTTATTTTCCCAATCAAAACACCTACCTTTGCCTTCCCTGAAAGGAGGTATATCGGGAATTATGATCATTATCAACGTAAAAGACGGCGAATCATTGGACAAAGCACTAAAACGCTTTAAAAAGAAATTCGAAAAAACAGGTGTTTTAAGAGAACTTCGCAGCCGCCAGGCCTTCGAAAAGAAATCTGTTACCCGCCGCCACGTGGTGAAACACGCCGTCTACAAGCAAAATATGAACCAGGAAGCAACCGTGTAATTTTTTAAGAATTCTTAAAAAAATTACAATTTTTCCTACGGATATATCAAAACTATTTGTACATTCATCGTTCGGGTGTACAAGTAGTTTTTATGTTTACAGAGCGTTTTATCCGGTATATTCAGTACGAAAAAAGATACTCTCCGCATACAGTTTCCGCCTACCAATCCGACCTCGACCAATTTATAAGCTTCCTCAATAACCCTGAAAAGCAGACTCCGGCTCCTGATCCGGCTATAACCCATCCTTCGCAAATCACGCATCACGACATCCGTAACTGGATGGTGCATATGATGAACGACCATATCCTTGCCCGTTCCGTAAACCGCAAGATCGCTGCACTCCGCAAATATTTTAAGTTCCTGCTGCAGGAAGGAGAAATCACCATTAACCCCTCTTCCAAGATCAACACGCCCAAAGTTCCAAAAAATCTGCCGGTAATTGTGGAAGACATCAAGCTGAGCCAAATGCTGGATGCATCGGAGGTTTTCGGCGTCGATTTTAAAGGGGTTCGGGACAAACTTGTGGTGGAAATGCTTTTTGGCACCGGGATGCGGCTTTCGGAGCTTTTGGGCGTAAAGGACACCGACATAAGCGTTTACGAAGGCACCGTTAAAGTTTTGGGAAAACGCAACAAAGAACGCATCATTCCGATCAACAACGAGCTTAAATTATTAATAGCTGAATACCAGGAGTTAAAGAAAAAGCAGGATTTTTTTAGCAACAATTATTCCGCGCTGATCGTTACAGAGAAAGGAGCGAAAGCTTATCCTAAGTTGATCTATCTCATTGTGCAGAAATATCTGTCATACATATCTACCCAAAATAAAAAGAGTCCGCATGTGCTGCGGCACACCTTTGCAACAAGTTTATTGAACCGCGGCGCCGACCTCAACGCCATAAAAGAACTTCTGGGCCACGCTAATTTGAGCGCCACCCAGGTGTATACCCACAATTCAGTCGAACGATTAAAATCAATTTACAAACAAGCCCACCCAAAGGCATAAAAAGGAGGAATCATGAAAATCACAGTGCAATCTATTCGTTTTAATGCAGACAAGAAGTTACTGGAATTCATCCAGAAAAAAGCTGATAAGCTTGATACCTTCTACGACCAGATCATTAGCGGGGAAGTTTATTTGCGCCTGGAAAATGTTGAAGACGAAGCGAATAAAATAACGGAGATTAAGCTGACGTTGCCTGGCAGCCAGTTATTTTGCAAGGAGCAATGTAAAACGTTTGAAGAAGGAACAGACCTTGCCATCGAATGCCTGCGTAAACAGATTGACAAATACAAACAAAAGAAGACGACGGCCGCAGCCGCTGCAAAAAAAGCCACCATGCTGGCAGCAGCTGAAGAGTTTTAAGTTAAAATATATTCCAGATTTTATACATGACCGGCGGGTTTTTACCCGCCGGTTTCTTTTTGACATCAACCTATTACCGCCACAAAGCAGCCCGCCAAAACCACTTTAAAACCGGGTTCAGAAGCTGGATTTTTCAAATTAGAAGTCAAATGCGCCGCCCCAAAAATACCTCAAAAATCACCCCGATTTTTTTTAAAAAATAAATTTTGTTCGGCCTGAAAAATGTGTAAATTTGCAATCCCTTTCGGAGAGGTGTGTATGCACGTTGCGATTGACGAAAGGGTGGTTCTTTAAAATAAAAATTTAGCCTTTTTAATTAACCGTAACGGTTCCGGGATCATGTAAATCATTGGTCGGCAGGGAGACAGAGAAGTTAATAATTAAAAGCCTCCTTAGCTCAGCTGGTAGAGCGACTGACTTGTAATCAGTAGGTCATTGGTTCGATCCCGATAGGGGGCTCTGTTAGATTTTAGATTTACGAGTTTAGATTTACGATTTTCAAAATCGTAAATCGTAATTCCGAAATCGTAAATCAACAATGGGGAGATTCCAGAGCGGCCAAATGGATCAGACTGTAAATCTGCTGTCTTACGACTTCGGAGGTTCGAATCCTCCTCTCCCCACGTTGTCAGTTGGCAGCGGGCAGTTGGCGGGTAGCAGCTAAAACTGCAAACTGCACACTGAAAAAGCGGAAGTAGCTCAGTTGGTAGAGCGATAGCCTTCCAAGCTATAGGTCGCGAGTTCGAACCTCGTCTTCCGCTCTGTTACAGTTGGCAGTAAGCAGTTGGCGGGTGGCAGTAAGAAAACTGCAAACTGCGCACGGCAAACTGCAAACTGAAGAAAACCAGCCGACGTAGCTCAGGGGTAGAGCACTTCCTTGGTAAGGAAGAGGTCATGGGTTCAAATCCCATTGTTGGCTCAACTAATTATAAAGTACACGAGAAGAATACTTAAGTTTTAAAATTAACCTGTAAATAATTAAATATACATCATGGCAAAAGAAAAGTATGACCGCAGTAAGCCGCATTTAAATATCGGTACAATCGGTCACGTTGACCACGGTAAAACAACCCTTACCGCAGCTATTACAAAGGTATTGGCTGATAAAGGTTACTCAGAAGCACGTTCATTCGATTCGATCGACTCGGCTCCTGAAGAGAAAGAACGTGGTATTACTATTAACACCGCACACGTTGAATACTCAACAGCAACACGTCACTATGCGCACGTTGACTGCCCGGGACACGCTGACTATGTGAAAAACATGGTTACAGGTGCTGCGCAGATGGACGGTGCAATTATAGTTGTTGCCGCCACTGATGGTCCGATGCCGCAAACACGCGAGCACATCCTTTTAGCCCGCCAGGTTGGCGTGCCTTCATTGGTTGTGTTTATGAATAAAGTGGATATGGTTGATGATCCGGAATTGCTGGAATTGGTTGAGATGGAAATCCGCGAATTATTATCATTCTACGACTATCCTGGCGACGATATCCCTGTTATCCAGGGTTCGGCCCTTGGTGGCTTAAATGCTGATCCGAAATGGGTTGGTAAGATCATGGAGTTAATGGATGCAGTTGATGCACACATTCCAATTCCTCCGCGTTTAACTGAGCTTCCGTTCCTTATGCCTGTAGAAGACGTATTCTCGATCACTGGTCGTGGTACTGTAGCAACCGGTCGTATCGAGCGTGGCGTTATCAACTCAGGCGACCAGGTTGATATCCTTGGCATGGGTGCTGAAAACTTGAAATCAACTGTAACCGGTGTGGAAATGTTCCGCAAGATCCTTGATAGGGGTGAAGCTGGTGACAACGTAGGTTTATTGTTACGTGGTATTGAAAAAACCGATATCCGTCGTGGTATGGTTATTTGCAAACCAGGTTCGGTAACTCCGCACACTGATTTCAAAGCCGAAGTTTACGTATTGTCAAAGGCTGAAGGTGGCCGTCACACGCCTTTCTTCAACAAATACCGTCCGCAGTTCTATTTCCGTACCACCGACGTAACTGGCGAAATCCAGTTGGCTGAAGGCGTAGAAATGGTTATGCCTGGTGATAACGTTACCATCACCGTAAAGCTGATCAACGCAATCGCTATGGAAAAAGGCTTACGTTTCGCTATCCGTGAAGGCGGCAGAACAGTAGGCGCCGGTCAGGTAACCGAAATATTGAAATAAGCCACGCCCCCCGGCTCCGCCTGCTGGCGGAGAGGAAAAGGCAAGGTTAATTTACGGCAAAGTACTTAGCTGTTTTGGCTAAGTACTTTGTTAATATAAATAGCCCCTTGATTAAAAAAGTCCCTTTGGGGATTTAGGGTTTAGGGGGTTTTACGGAAAACGGGAATAGTTCAATGGTAGAATAGAGGTCTCCAAAACCTTTGATCAGGGTTCGAATCCTTGTTCCCGTGCATAACAGAAAAGAGCAATATGGCTAAAGTATCTGAGTATATAAAAGAGTCTTACATTGAGTTAACCCAAAAAGTTACCTGGCCAACTTGGCGCGAATTGCAAAATAGCGCTGTTTTGGTGTTGGTGGCGGCGATGATCATCGCGATGGTTATTTTGGTGATGGATCAGAGCATCCAATTTTTGCTTAAGCAATTTTACGAATCACTAACCTAAATTTAAGGAAAAGCAAATGAGCGATCAGTTAAAATGGTATGTGGTGCGTGCTATTAGCGGCAAGGAAAAAAAGGTTAAACAATATATTGATGCTGAAATAAATCGTTTGGGCGTTACAAACCTGGTTCCCCAGGTGTTGATCCCGACGGAGAAATATTACCAGATGCGCGATGGAAAGAAAATTGCAAAAGAACGCAATTTTTTCCCGGGTTACGTGTTGATTGAAGCGGCTTTGGATGCTGAAATAGAGCATATCATCAAAAATATAAACAGCGTTATCGGCTTTTTGGGCGATAAGGCGGGAAATGCTATCCCGCTTCGCCAGGCTGAAGTTAACCGCATCTTAGGTAAGGTTGACGAAATGAGCGCACAGGGTGAAACCATGAATGTACCTTATTATATAGGCGAAGGGGTTAAAGTGATGGATGGGCCCTTCAACGGCTTCAGCGGTGTAATAGAAGAAGTGAACGAAGAAAAGAAAAAGCTGAAAGTAATGGTAAAGATATTCGGGCGCCGTACGCCGCTTGAGTTGAATTACATGCAGGTTGAAAAAGAGTGATTAGAAGTTAGAGATCGGAGATTAGTAGATTTTTGGTTTTTAAGATTTAAATCACATAAAAATATTAATGAGTGAAGTTGATTCATGAGCGAGGTTCCTAATCACTAACCTCTAATCTCTGATCACTACTCGAAAGAGAAATGTTACATAGCTTCCACTACTAACATTGTGTTATAATTTAAATAAGTAAAAATGGCAAAAGAAGTCGGTGCAATGGTGAAACTGCAGGTAAAGGGCGGCGCTGCAAATCCCTCGCCTCCAATTGGCCCAGCCTTGGGTGCAAAAGGGGTGAACATTATGGAATTTTGCAAGCAGTTCAACGCACGTACCCAGGATAAAGCTGGAAAAGTGCTACCGGTACTTATTACTGTTTATACAGACAAATCATTTGAGTTTATCATCAAAACACCTCCCGTTGCTATCCAGTTGTTGGAAGCATCAGGTTTAAAAGGTGGATCAGCCGAGCCTAACCGTAAAAAAGTTGGCAGTGTAAACTGGGGCCAGGTTGAAACGATTGCGAAAGATAAAATGCCTGATTTGAATGCATTTACGGTAGAGTCGGCCATGAAAATGGTGGCAGGTACTGCCCGCAGTATGGGAATAACCGTATCAGGTACGGCTCCCTGGAACTAAACGGATTTCAGATTTACGATGTACGATTTCAGATTTTTTAATCTCATATCTCATATCTCATATCTCAAATCTAAATTATTAATTTATACAAATCAGTTTAAGACAGTGGCTAGATTAACAAAAAATCAAAAATTGGCACTATCCAAAATTGAGGCTAATAAATCGTACTCATTGCAGGATGCATCGTCGTTGGTTAAGGACATTACCACAACCAAATTCGATTCGTCAGTTGATATTGATGTACGTTTAGGTGTCGACCCGCGCAAAGCCAATCAAATGGTGCGTGGTATTGCTACCTTACCTCATGGGACCGGCAAAACTGTGCGTGTTTTAGTGCTTTGCACACCTGACAAAGAGCAGGAAGCAAAGGACGCAGGCGCAGACTACGTTGGTTTGGATGATTATATTGCCAAAATTGAAGGCGGATGGACTGATGTTGATATTATCATCACTATGCCAAGTGTTATGGCGAAGGTTGGACGTTTGGGCCGTATTTTAGGTCCGCGTAACCTCATGCCTAACCCTAAATCAGGTACAGTAACTGCCGAAGTTGGCAAAGCTGTAACCGAGGTAAAAGCGGGTAAGATCGACTTCAAGGTTGACAAAACCGGTATCATCCATGCCTCAATCGGAAAAGTATCTTTCACTGCTGATAAAATTTATGATAACGCGTTGGAAGTGTTGCAAACTCTTTCAAAGTTAAAACCATCAGCAGCAAAAGGCACCTATTTCAAGAGTATCCATCTCTCGTCGACCATGTCGCCAGGAATTGAAGTTGAAACCAAAACAGTAGCGGGGATCTAATCATGAACAAAGAAGAAAAACACGAATTAGTCGCCGCGCTTGCTGAACAAATGAAGGAGTATGGTAATTTTTATATTACCGATACTTCGGATCTATCAGTCGAAAAGGTCAACAACATCCGTCGTAAATGTTTCGAAAACGACATTACGATGCAGGTAGCAAAAAACAGCCTCATTAAAAAGGCTATGGAAGCTGCCGGCGGCGATTTCTCGCCTATTTATGATGTGCTGAAAGGCTCCTCATCAATCCTTTTCTCTAAATCAGGTACTGCTCCGGCAAAACTGATCAAACAGTTAAGGAAAAGAAGCGATAAGCCTATTTTGAAGGCTGCTTACATTTCTGAAGCAGTATTTATAGGCGATAATCAGTTAGATACTTTGATCAATTTAAAATCAAAGGAACAACTGATCGGCGAGATCATCGGATTGTTGCAATCACCGGCGAAGAACGTTATTTCTGCATTGCAATCAGGCGGAAATATACTGGCAGGCGTTGTAAAAACATTACAGGAAAGAGGTTAACGGGCACCCTAAGCACCGAATTAAAAAACAAAAAGCATTAAAAGAAAACTTAAAATAAAATGGCGGATTTAAAAGCGTTTGCTGAACAGTTGGTAAACTTAACAGTAAAAGAAGTAAACGAATTAGCTCAGATCTTAAAAGACGAGTACGGCATCGAGCCTGCTGCTGCAGCTGTTGCTGTTGCTGCCCCTGCTGCTGCTGGCGGCGATGACGCTCCTGTAGCTGAAGCAGTTCAAACTCAATTCGACGTTATCCTGAAAGAACCAGGTGGCGCTAAATTGGCAGTTGTTAAATTAGTAAAAGACTTAACCGGCCTTGGCTTAAAAGAAGCCAAAGACTTAGTTGACCAGGCTCCTAAAGCAGTTAAAACTGCTGTAACTAAGGAAGAAGCTGAATCTGTTAAGAAACAATTAGAAGAAGCCGGAGCAGTAGTTGAGGTTAAATAAGTTAATCCATACAATTATAGCATCAGACTCCGACCTTTTTTGGTCGGGGTCTATTGCTGTTTATAATCAGTAGATTTTTAGATGTGAGATATGAGATGTGAGATTTTAGCGTAATTGCCGTGCAAAACGCTTAAAATCCAACAGTTATCTCAAATCTCATATCTCAAATCTCACATCTGATCGAACATCTACCAATCATCTACATCAGTTTAATAATAAACTAAAATTTAATCCCTTGGCAAACCAAAATAATCAAAGAGTAAATTTTGCAACCAGCAGAAAAGTATTGGATTATCCAGACTTCCTCGACGTTCAGTTGCAATCTTTCCAGGAATTTTTTCAATTGGAAACTACTTCTGACAACCGTTACAAAGAAGGGCTGTTCAAAGTGTTTGCCGAAAACTTTCCGATCTCCGATTCACGAAACATCTTCGTTTTAGAGTTTCTGGATTACTTTATCGACCCGCCACGCTATGACATACAGGAATGTATCGAGCGCGGGTTAACCTACAGCGTGCCTTTAAAAGCCAAGCTTCGCCTGTCATGTAATGACGAGGAACACGAAGATTTTGAAACAATTGTGCAGGACGTGTACCTGGGAACTATCCCTTACATGACACCTAAAGGCACTTTTGTGATCAATGGCGCCGAGCGTGTAATTGTATCGCAGTTGCACCGTTCTCCGGGCGTGTTTTTTGGACAAAGCCGCCATACCAACGGTACAAAATTGTATTCGGCCCGTGTAATTCCTTTCAAAGGTTCATGGATCGAATTCGCTACTGACGTGAATAACGTGATGTATGCCTATATTGACCGTAAAAAGAAATTCCCGGTAACTACCCTGCTGCGCGCCATCGGCTATGATTCAGACAAGGACATCCTTGAGCTGTTCGAGCTGGCCGACGAGGTGAAAGTGAGCAAGTCGGGCCTTAAAAAGTACATCGGCCGTAAACTTGCTGCAAGGGTGCTTAAAAAATGGGTGGAAGACTTTGTGGACGAAGATACCGGTGAAGTTGTTTCTATCGACCGTAACGAGATCATCCTGGAACGCGAAACCGTGCTTGAAGACGATCATATCGACCAGATCATCGATGCCGGTGTAAAAACCATCATCCTTAATAAGGAAGATTCAAGCACCAGCGGTGACTATACTATCATATACAATACCTTACAAAAGGATACTTCAAACTCCGAAAAAGAAGCGGTTGAGCATATCTACCGCCAGTTGCGTAACGCTGAACCACCTGATGAGGAAACCGCCCGTGGTATCATCGACCGGCTGTTCTTTTCGGATAAAAGATACGATCTGGGCGATGTGGGACGTTACCGCATCAACCGTAAATTAAAGCTTACTACCAGCGAGGAAACCAAAGTTTTAACCAAACTTGACATCATCGCTATTGTTAAATATTTGATCAAGCTCATCAACTCAAAAGCTGAAGTGGATGATATCGATCACTTGTCAAACCGTCGTGTACGTACCGTTGGCGAACAATTATATGCGCAGTTCGGTGTGGGTCTGGCCCGTATGGCCCGTACCATCCGTGAGCGTATGAACATTCGCGATAACGAGGTATTTACACCAACTGACCTGATCAACGCCCGTACCTTGTCGTCGGTGATCAACTCGTTTTTCGGTACCAACCAGTTGTCCCAGTTCATGGATCAAACCAATCCATTGGCCGAGATCACACACAAACGCCGGCTTTCGGCCTTAGGGCCAGGTGGTCTGTCGCGTGAGCGTGCCGGTTTCGAAGTTCGTGACGTACACTATACCCACTACGGTCGTTTGTGTACTATCGAAACTCCCGAAGGCCCGAACATCGGTTTGATATCTTCACTTTGCGTACATGCAAAGATCAACAACCTGGGCTTTATCGAAACACCATACAAACGTGTGGTTGACGGTAAGGTTCGTGTTAATGAAGACGTTATCTATCTTTCGGCTGAGGACGAGGACGGTAAAACCATCGGCCAGGCCAATGCGGTTTATAGTGATGAAGGTGTGTTCGCCACACCACGTGTAAAAGCGCGTTTTGAAGGTGACTTCCCCATCATTGAACCGGAAAGACTGGATTATATGGACATCGCGCCAAACCAGATCACGTCGATTGCGGCTTCATTGATTCCGTTTTTGGAGCATGATGACGCCAACCGCGCGTTGATGGGCTCGAACATGCAGCGCCAGGCAGTGCCTTTGCTGCGCCCCGAAGCGCCTATCGTAGGTACAGGTTTGGAAGGACGTGTGGCGAAAGATTCACGTACGCTGATCAACGCTGAAGGCGATGGCATAGTTGAATATGTTGATGCAAACGAGATCCGTATCCGTTATGACAGGAACGAAATTGACCGCCTGATATCATTTGAAGGCGATAGCAGGAGCTACCGTTTAACTAAATTCAAAAAGACTAACCAGAGCACTACCATCAACCTGAAGCCGATTGTTAAAAAAGGCCAGCGGGTTGAAAAAGGACAGGTGCTTTGCGAAGGCTATGCGACCCAGAATGGTGAGCTTGCCCTTGGCCGTAACCTGAAGGTTGCGTTCATGCCATGGCAGGGATATAATTTTGAGGATGCGATCGTAATTTCAGAGCGCGTTGTTTCACAGGATATATTCACTTCGCTTCACGTAGAAGAATTTGAGCTGGAAGTGCGCGACACGAAACGCGGTGAAGAAGAGTTGACGCCTGATATTCCGAATGTATCGGAAGAAGCTACCAAGGATCTCGACGAAGACGGTATTATCCGTGTTGGCGCCGAGGTTAAGGAAGGCGACATCCTGATCGGTAAGATCACTCCTAAAGGTGAGTCCGATCCGTCACCTGAAGAAAAACTGTTGCGCGCCATATTTGGTGATAAGGCAGGCGATGTAAAGGACGCTTCATTGAAGACTCCTCCGTCAATTGCCGGTGTAGTTATCGATACCAAGCTTTTCTCACGCGCTAAGAAAACCTCGAAAGCCGAAGAAAAAGCACAACTCGAAAAACTCGATACCAAGCACGAAAAAGCGATCAAAGAGCTTAAAAATATTTTGATCGACAAGCTGTTCGAAATCGTAAACGGCAAAACATCCCAGGGTGTTTATAATGTTTACAAAGAACTGCAGGTGCCTAAGGGTGTAAAATTTACCCAGAAGATACTCGTTGATCTGACCTTCGAAAACGTTAACCCCACTAAGTGGACAACCGATGACGATAAGAATGAGCTAATCAAAACGCTTCTTCACAACTATAACATTAAGGTTAATGAAGAGTTGGGCGCCTATCGCCGCGATAAGTTCGCTATCAGCGTGGGCGATGAGTTGCCATCCGGCATCGTTCAGATGGCAAAAGTTTACATTGCTAAAAAACGCAAGCTGAAAGTAGGGGATAAGATGGCAGGCCGCCACGGTAATAAAGGTATTGTTGCCCGCATCGTTCGAGATGAGGATATGCCATTCCTTGAAGACGGTACACCTGTCGATATCGTATTAAACCCGCTGGGCGTGCCTTCGCGTATGAACCTGGGCCAGATATACGAAACAGTGTTAGGCTGGGCCGGCAAGGAGCTTGGTGTTAAATTCGCAACGCCTATTTTCGATGGTGCAAGCCATGGGGAAGTGGAAGAGTGGGTTAAAAAAGCAGGCTTACCTGAATCAGGCCGTACGTATTTGTACAATGGTTTAACCGGCGACCGTTTCGACCAGCAGACAACAGTAGGTATTATTTACATGCTTAAGTTAGGCCACATGGTAGATGATAAGATGCACGCGCGTTCTATCGGGCCTTACTCGCTCATTACGCAGCAGCCTTTGGGGGGTAAAGCACAATTCGGTGGTCAGCGTTTTGGTGAAATGGAAGTGTGGGCGCTCGAAGCATTCGGTGCATCCAACATCCTGCAGGAAATCCTCACCGTTAAATCGGATGATGTTATCGGCCGCGCCAAAACTTATGAAGCCATTGTTAAAGGCGAAAACCTGCCAACTCCGTCAGTTCCTGAATCATTCAACGTATTGGTTCACGAATTACGAGGCTTAGGACTTGATATTACGTTAGAATAAGGTTCTGTTGTAGATTGTTGTAATGTTGAAAAGTTGTAATGTTGAGAAGTTTTTGCTTTAACATTACAACATTACAACATTCCAACCTTCCAACTTTTCAACAACAAAAAAACAAAGGAGACTATGTCTTACAAAAAGGATAATAAAATCAAGAGCAATTTCACCACGATCACCATCAGTTTAGCTTCGCCTGAATCTATACTGGAGCGTTCAAGCGGTGAAGTTTTAAAACCCGAAACCATCAACTACAGGACTTACAAGCCTGAGCGCGATGGTTTATTCTGCGAGCGTATCTTTGGTCCGGTTAAAGATTACGAATGCCATTGCGGCAAGTACAAACGTATCCGTTATAAGGGTATCGTGTGCGACCGTTGCGGTGTTGAAGTGACCGAAAAGAAAGTACGCCGCGAGCGTATGGGCCATATCAACCTGGTGGTGCCTGTTGCGCATATCTGGTATTTCCGCTCATTGCCTAACAAGATCGGTTACCTGCTTGGTTTACCAACCAAACGGCTCGACCTGATCATTTACTATGAGCGTTATGTAGTTATTCAGCCCGGTATCAAAGAAGCCGATGGCATCAACGCCATGGACTTCCTTACCGAAGAAGAGTATCTGGATGTATTGGACACCCTGCCAAAGGAAAACCAATACCTGGATGATAAAGATCCGCAGAAATTTGTGGCCAAAATGGGTGCTGAAGCCCTCGAAGAGATGCTGAAACGTCTCGACCTGGATCAGTTATCCTATGATTTGCGTCACCAGGCTGCTAACGAAACCTCGCAGCAGCGTAAAAACGAAGCTTTGAAGCGCCTACAGGTGGTTGAGGCATTCCGCGATGCGAAAAACCGGATTGAAAATAATCCCGAGTGGATGATCGTTAAAATCGTTCCGGTTATCCCGCCTGAACTGCGCCCCTTGGTGCCATTGGAAGGCGGCCGTTTTGCTACGTCGGATTTGAACGACCTTTACCGTCGTGTGATCATCCGTAACAACCGGTTGAAACGATTGATTGAGATTAAGGCTCCCGAAGTGATCTTGCGTAACGAAAAACGTATGCTCCAGGAAGCCGTCGATTCGTTATTTGATAACTCCCGTAAAGTAAACGCTGTGAAAACCGAAGGTAACCGTGCTTTGAAATCTCTTTCCGATATTCTGAAAGGTAAACAAGGCCGCTTCCGTCAAAACTTATTGGGTAAACGTGTTGATTATTCGGCCCGTTCGGTAATTGTCGTTGGTCCTAACCTTAAATTGCACGAGTGCGGTTTGCCAAAGGATATGGCTGCTGAATTATTCAAACCGTTCATCATTCGCAAAATGATCGAGCGCGGTGTGGTTAAAACAGTAAAATCAGCCAAAAAGATAGTTGACCGTAAAGACCCATTGGTTTGGGATATATTAGAAAACGTATTAAAAGGTCACCCGGTATTATTAAACCGTGCGCCTACGTTGCACCGTTTGGGTATCCAGGCCTTCCAGCCTAAACTGGTTGAAGGCAAGGCTATCCAGCTGCACCCATTAACCTGTACAGCGTTCAACGCCGACTTTGACGGTGACCAGATGGCCGTCCACGTACCGCTGGGCAACGCCGCAATTTTGGAAGCACAGGTATTGATGCTGGCTTCGCACAACATCCTTAACCCTGCAAACGGTACGCCTATCACTGTACCCTCCCAGGACATGGTGCTTGGTTTGTATTACATAACCAAAGGACGTAAAACTGATGCCGGCCGTGTGGTAAAAGGCGAAGGTTTAACCTTCTATTCTCCGGAAGAAGTGATCATCGCTTATAACGAGAAGAAGATTGACCTGCATGCCTTTATAAAGGTTAAGGCTTTTGTAAAAGAAAGAGACGGCGTGATCGCATCAAAAATTATAGATACAACTGTTGGCCGTGTATTATTTAACCAGCATGTTCCGGTTGAAGTAGGTTATATCAACGAATTGTTGACCAAAAAATCCCTTCGCGATATAATTGGTGAGGTGGTAAAGATCACTGGTATGGCGCGTGCTGCCCAGTTCCTGGATGATATCAAGGAATTAGGGTTCAAAATGGCATTCCAGGGAGGTCTCTCATTTAACCTTAAGGACATTAACATCCCGGCTGAAAAAGTTACCCTTATCGAAACAGCTTCCAAACAAGTTGAAGAGGTTATGGGCAACTATAATATGGGCTTTATTACAAATAACGAACGTTATAACCAGATCATCGACATCTGGACCCGTATCAATAACCGTTTGACAGCCAACGTAATGGAAATCCTGTCATCCGACAATCAGGGCTTTAACTCTGTTTATATGATGCTGGATTCAGGCGCGCGTGGTTCAAAAGAACAGATCCGCCAGTTGGCAGGTATGCGTGGTTTGATGGCCAAGCCTCAGAAATCAGGTTCGGGAGGTGAGATCATCGAAAACCCGATCCTTTCAAACTTTAAAGAAGGTTTGTCGGTATTGGAATACTTCATCTCTACCCACGGCGCCCGTAAAGGTTTGGCAGATACAGCGTTAAAAACAGCTGATGCCGGTTACCTCACCCGTCGTTTGCACGACGTTGCACAGGATATGATCGTTGGCGAAACCGACTGTGGTACTTTGAGGGGTATTTATACAACCGCCCTTAAAGACAACGAGGATATTGTTGAGCCATTACACGAGCGTATTTTGGGTCGTACATCGTTATACGATGTCCATGACCCTATCACTAATGAGTTATTGGTTGGAGCTGGTAAGGATATAGACGAAGAGATCGCTAAAAAGATAGATAATTCTCCGCTGGAAGGTATCGAAATTCGTTCGGTATTAACCTGCGAAAGCAAACGCGGCGTGTGTGCATTGTGCTACGGTCGTAACCTCGCAAGCGGCAAACGTGTGCAAAAAGGTGAGGCTGTGGGTGTAATTGCTGCGCAGTCCATTGGTGAACCGGGTACCCAGTTAACACTGCGTACATTCCACGTGGGTGGTACCGCTTCAAACATCGCGGCTGAATCGCAGATCAATGCAAGGTTTGAAGGTGTGATCGAATTTGAAAACGTTCGTACCGTTGAATTCAATACCGAAGACGGATTAGTGGATGTGGTATTGGGCCGTTCAGGCGAGTTCCGCATTCTTGAGCCGGGCACCAATAAAGTGATCGTGACCAACAACATCCCGTACGGCTCGTACCTGTATGTAAAGGATGGCAGCAAGATCAGCAAAGGCACCCGTATCTGTTCATGGGACCCTTATAATGCCGTAATTATTTCGGAGTTTGCAGGTGTGGCCAAGTTCGAAGCGGTTTTGGAAGGTATTACTTTCCGCGAAGAATCCGATGAACAAACCGGTCACCGTGAAAAGGTGATCATTGATACCCGCGATAAAACCAAAAACCCGGTTATCCAGGTTGCTGATAACAAGGGTAATATCATTAAAGGATATAACATCCCGGTTGGTGCCCACATCGCTGTTGATGAAGGCGAAAAACTACAAACCGGGCAGGTTATCGCTAAAATACCTCGTTCAACAGGTAAAACCCGCGACATCACCGGTGGTTTGCCGCGTGTAACCGAGTTGTTCGAAGCACGTAACCCATCAAACCCTGCTGTTGTTACCGAAATTGACGGTGTGGTAACGCTGGGTGGGGTTAAGCGCGGTAATCGTGAGATCACCATCGAGTCGAAGGACGGGCAGATCAAAAAATACCTCGTTCCATTGTCAAAACACATCCTGGTTCAGGATAACGACTTTGTGAAAGCCGGCATGCCATTGTCCGACGGATCGATTTCACCTTCTGATATATTAGCCATCAAAGGCCCCGCAGCAGTGCAGGAGTATTTGGTGAACGGTATCCAGGAAGTTTACCGCCTGCAGGGTGTGAAGATCAACGACAAGCACTTTGAAGTGATTGTACACCAGATGATGCAGAAGGTAGCCATTGAGGATGCAGGCGACACCCGCTTCCTCGAAAGAGAAGCAGTTGACAGCTGGGACTTTATGGTTGAAAATGATGAGATCTTCGATAAAAAGGTGGTTACCGAGCCGGGTGACTCCACAAACCTTAAATCAGGTCAAATCGTTTCAGTAAGAAGGCTAAGGGACGAAAATTCAGTTTTGAAACGCAAAGATTCAAAACTGGTCGAAGTTCGCGACGCCATTGCTGCAACCTCAAGCCCGATATTACAGGGCATAACCAGGGCATCGTTAGGTACCAAGTCGTTCATCTCTGCCGCATCGTTCCAGGAAACCACAAAGGTGCTGAACGAGGCAGCTATCGCAGGGAAGAAAGACCTGATGCTCGGTTTGAAAGAGAACGTGATCGTAGGTCACCTTATCCCTTCAGGTACAGGCTTGCGCGAGTACGAAAATATCCGCGTAGGCTCACAGGAAGAGTTCGATCGCCTGATGGCATCAAAAGCAGAAGATGTTGATGCTTAATTTAGTAAATAAATAAAATTGATAGCAGGCCTTCCCCGAAAAGGGAAGGCTTTGCTATTTTACACTTTGCTGTTTTGGTATTTATACTTAAAACGATACATTGCAGCAAGCTCAGGCAACACGATGGATCAGTTTGACATAAGGGACGCTAAAATTGCTGTTATTGGCTTAGGTTACGTTGGATTGCCTTTGGCTATCGAATTTGCCAAAAAATATAGCGTCTTAGGTTTCGATATCGATATAGCCAGGATTGAAGACTTATTACAAGGGAGAGACTATACCAATGAGGCGGATACCGAAGAACTAAAAAAAGTCCTGGATCAAAAAAATGGTGGCGGACTAACGATCTCCTCTGATGCCGGCCATTTGAATAATTGCAACACGTTTATTATTACCGTACCAACCCCCGTCAACCTCTTTAAATCGCCCGATTTAAAGCCTTTGCTGTATGCCTCGGAGATCATAGGCAAGGCGGTTAAACCGAAAGATGTGGTAATTTACGAGTCTACCGTTTACCCTGGTTGTACCGAAGAGGATTGCGTACCAGTGCTCGAAGAATATTCAGGGTTAAGGTTTAACGTTGATTTTTTCTGCGGTTACTCTCCCGAAAGGATCAACCCCGGCGATAAGCTTTACACGCTCACCAAAATCGTTAAAGTAACATCGGGTTCAACGCCTGCGGTCGCCGATTATGTTGATGCACTCTACGGTTCCATAATTGACGCCGGGACCTATAAAGCCCCAAGTATAAAAGTTGCAGAAGCGTCAAAAGCAATTGAAAACGCCCAACGCGATATCAATATTTCCTTTGTAAACGAATTGGCGCTCATATTCGATCTCATTGGTATCGACACGAACGATGTCTTGGCGGCTGCGGCCACAAAATGGAATTTCCTGAAATATAAACCCGGGTTGGTAGGAGGGCACTGTATTGGCGTCGATCCGTACTACCTGGCCCACAAGGCCGAGTCGTTGGGATACCAGCCCCAGGTTATTTTATCGGGCCGGCGCGTAAACGATAACATGGGGGTTTTTGTAGCCAACAAGGTTATCAAGCTGATGATAAAAAAAGGAATCAGCATTGCAGGATCAAAAGTCCTTATTTTAGGCATTACATTTAAGGAAAATTGCCCTGACATACGAAACTCGCAGGTAATCGATATCTACAAAGAACTCGGCCAGTTTGGCTTAACGGTCGATGTTTATGACCCCAATGCCAGCGCAGCGGCCGTAAAAAAACAGCATGATATCGAAATGATAAGTGATTCGGATTTCATCGTGGCAAATAACCTATTATATGATGCGATTATACTAGCAGTGTCGCATAAGGAATTTATCGGGCTGAACCTGCAGCCTTTTTGTAAAGCTAATACGGTAATTTTTGACACAAAGGCCGTTTTAGATCGTGAAATTGTCGACGGGCGTTTATGACAATAGTCTCATAAGTGTCTGTTTGTAATGTTTTTAATTATTTTTTACAGGCTTCGTGTAAGTAACATGCCTTTACTATTTTAGCACCATGGAAGAAAGGAACGAAAATCAGCTGAATATTGAGCTTTCTGAAGAAATTGCAGAAGGGGTTTATTCAAACCTTGCCATCATCACGCACTCAAGCTCCGAGTTCGTCCTCGATTTTATACGGGTGATGCCTGGTGTACCGAAGGCAAAAGTAAAGTCGCGCATTATCTTAACGCCCGAACATGCAAAACGGCTGTTGACGGCTTTGCATGATAACCTGGAAAAGTTTGAAAATGCGAACGGCAAGATAAAAATACAGGTTGATCCTTCAGGCTTCCCAATGAATTTTGGCGGAACAATGGGACAGGCGTAGCTAAAATCGATCATTTATATATGGCAACAAAATGTTCAAATGAATATTAATTCGTTAAACATAATTACGTAAACTTGTGTTTTTTTCATTTTATTTTATAATTTAGCATTGTTTTTGTAATAATTGTTATACAGCACTACCATCTGTCTATGAACATAAATTTGCGATTAGCGATACTGGCAGCAATTAAAGCCGGTTATGAGATAATAAAAGTTTATGAAGAAGAGAATACCGAGGTTGAATATAAATCCGATAATAGCCCGTTAACCAAAGCTGATAAGAATGCTCATCTGGCAATAATAGAAGGGTTGAAAACCTCTGGATTTCCGGTATTAAGCGAGGAGGGGAAAACCATCCCTTACCAGGAGCGCTCCGGCTGGACACTGTTTTGGTTAATTGACCCCCTTGATGGTACCAAGGAATTTATCAGGAAGAACGGCGAATTTACAGTGAACATCGCATTGATTTCACAGGATACCCCGGTGCTTGGTGTAGTTTATGTTCCGGTAACGGGCGTTTTGTATTTTGCATCTGAAGAAACCGGGAGTAATAAAATTCATATAGGGAAGGATATTAATGAAGCTGAACTCAACAGTATTATCGACAGGGCCGAACCTCTTACAATTGGTGAATACCCCTCTATGTACACTATAGTAGCAAGCCGTTCACACTCTACAAAAGAAACAGAGGAATTTGTAAGTAAAAAGGAACAAGAGAAGGGCAGGGTTGATTTAATCAGCGCCGGGAGTTCCTTGAAATTGTGCCTTGTGGCCGAGCGGAAAGCACATATATATCCGCGGTTGGCGCCAACAATGGAATGGGATACGGCCGCTGGTCACGCAGTAGCGCATTTTTCAGATTGTCTGGTTTATGACTATGAAACGGGTAACGAGTTAAAGTATAACAAAAAAAATATGCTTAATCCGTGGTTTGTTGTAGCCGGACAATTCTAATGGACAAGCATTACCACGCATTTATTCTGAAAAATTACTATATTCAAATTATTATTTAACTGATGGGTTAATTTTTAAGGCACGAAGTAAAATTAGTTTAATGAACGAGAAACTCCATATAGTTGAACATTCGTATAAAATAACCCGCATTGACCGGGAACGGGCTAACGGGCACAAAGCCGCATGTATATGGTTTACGGGGCTTTCGGGTTCAGGCAAAAGTACGTTGGCCTGCCTTGTTGAACAACAATTATTTGACGCGGGTGTTAAAACATATACTTTGGATGGAGATAACATTCGGAATGGCTTAAATAAAGGGCTGACATTTACTGAAGCCGATAGGGCCGAAAATTTAAGAAGGACAGGTGAGGTGGCAAAGTTAATTTGTGATTCCGGTGCAGTTTTACTGGCAACATTTATAACCCCTTTTGAACGTGAGCGGCGGTTTCTGCGAGAGTTATTGGGCGAAATGTTCATTGAAGTTTTTGTTGACACACCAATTGAAGTCTGTGAACAGCGCGACGTTAAAGGCTTATATAAGAAAGCGAGAAATGGTGAAATAAGCAATTTTACAGGTATTACGTCACCTTTTGAATACCCTATTTCCCCTGAGATACATATCAGGACAACAAGTCACACTTTGGAACAATCTGTGAATTTGATTTTAGCGAATGTATTACCTAAAATTAAGTTAGCTAATTAATTATATGTTTAATAAATATTACCTCAATCACCTTCAGGAACTTGAGTCAGAAGCAATATATGTGATCAGGGAGGTAGCTGCTCAATTTGATCGTCCCGCTATCTTATTTTCTGGTGGCAAAGACTCAATCGTAGTAACACATTTGGCGCGTAAGGCTTTTTGGCCCGCCCGCATACCAATGCCGCTTATCCATATTGACACAGGCCATAATTTTTCTGAAACTATTGAGTTCAGAGATGAACTTGTATCTGCGTTGGGAATTCAATTAATAGTAGGGTCTGTTCAACAAGCTATTGACAAAGGGAGGGCTGTTGAAGAACAGGGTATCAATGCCAGCAGGAATGAATTGCAAATAGTTTCGTTGCTTGATACAATCGAAGAACATAAAATTGATGCCGCCATGGGGGGAGCACGCCGGGATGAAGAAAAAGCAAGAGCAAAGGAACGCTTTTTCTCACACAGGGATGAGTTCGGCCAGTGGGACCCCAAAAATCAGCGACCGGAATTATGGAACATTTTTAACGGACGTAAAAGAATGGGTGAACATTTCAGGGTTTTCCCGATAAGTAATTGGACTGAAATGGATGTATGGAATTATATTTTAGAAGAAAACCTCGCAATACCTTCATTGTATTTTGCCCACCATCGTGAGGCAATATATAGGGATGGGACGTGGTTGCCCAATTCTGAATTCCTTGTTTTAAGGGAGGGGGAAAAAATAGAAACCAAATATATGCGCTTCAGGACGTTGGGTGATATTACCATAACAGGGGGCATTGAATCCGATGCAGATACACTTGAAAAAATTGTTGTGGAAGTTTCTGCAACACGCAGCACCGAACGGGGTATGCGAAGTGATGATAAACGATCGGATACCTCAATGGAAGACAGGAAGAAACAAGGTTACTTTTAGGAGTATTCTGGCAGAAGATCGGTACCGGCCATCTTTTGCCAAATCATTAAATAAACGGATTTTAGATAATATAAATATACTCGCCTCGATAAAATATGGAATTACTGCGTTTTACAACAGCTGGCAGCGTGGATGATGGGAAGAGCACACTTATCGGACGATTGTTATACGACTCAAAATCAATTTTTGAGGATCAAATGGAAGCCGTTAAACAATCCAGCGAAAGAAAGGGACTTCAACATGTTGATTTGTCATTGCTTACAGATGGATTACGGTCCGAAAGGGAACAAGGCATTACCATTGATGTGGCCTACCGCTACTTTGCTACTCCCAAACGGAAATTTATAATTGCGGATACCCCTGGTCATATCCAATATACCCGCAACATGGTTACTGGTGCATCCACATCTAATTTAGCATTAGTGCTTATTGATGCAAGGCACGGCGTTATTGAACAAACTTGCCGGCACTCCTTTATCGCTTCATTATTAAAAATCCCCCATATAATCGTTTGCGTAAATAAAATGGACCTCGTTGATTATTCCGAGCAGGTATTTAACAAGGTGGTTGAGCAATACCATGAATTCGCGAGCAAATTGGATATAAAAGACATAAGGTATATTCCGATCAGCGCCCTCGATGGAGATAACGTAGTGAATCACTCCGAAAATATGACCTGGTACAAAGGTGCGAGTCTTTTGAATACACTGGAAACTATACATATCGGAAGCGACGAAAATCACCTCGACGCACGGTTTCCGGTACAAACAGTTATCCGCCCCCACGCCGATGAATATCATGATTACAGAGGCTACGCCGGCAGGGTTGCGGGAGGCATTTTCAGACCTGGTGATAATATTACCATTCTTCCTTCGGGCTTAACTTCAAAAATAAAATCAATTGACACATTTGACGGCCCTGTGCTGGAAGCTTTCCCGCCAATGTCTGTTTCAATTTGTTTAGAAGATGATATAGATGTTAGCCGGGGTGATATGATAGTTAAAAATAATAACCAGCCCGAAGTGGGACAAGATATCGACGTATTAATGTGCTGGATGTCGGCCAAGGGGCCAAGGCCTGGAGCCAAGTATTATTTAAAAAGCACTACCCGCGAAGTTATGGCTATTATAAAAGAGGTGATCTATAAAATCGATATTAATACTATGCAGCGGCTTGACCAGGATACGGATATTAAAATGAACGATATGGCGCGGGTTAGGATGCGTACCACCCGGCCATTGATTTTTGATGAGTACAGAAGAAACCGCATTACTGGCTCATTAATCCTGGTTGATGAAGCAACCAATGAAACGGTTGCAGCGGGAACTATACACGCGTGATTAATAAAGGTTACATCCGTCGCATTTAAGGTTAATCAGCACAAGTTTGAAATCTGCATCGTATATAAAAATTGGCCGAACACATTGGGAATTCTGCAAATATCAGTGCCATGATCGGGTTTTAATTTCACTATAATTTATAATTTTTTAATATTAACCTACATTTATTACTAATTAATCAGATTTAAGCACATATAATTAAAAAGAAGAAATTTTTGCTGGTTACAAAACACATTTGCTATATTGCGGCATAATTTATCTGCTATTTAAAAAAACAACAAATTAAACATACATGAGGAAATCTTTAATTAAACAACTTTGTTTATTTACCCCGGTTCTCTACTTGTCAATCACAATTTTTTCCTGTAATTCTACTAAAAAGATCAAATATTTTCAGGATATACCCGATTCAGGGCAAACAAAGACTTTTGCTAAGGTAGACTATATCCCGCTTATAATCCAACCTGGCGATATTTTAACAATTAACTTTTCATTGCTTGACAATTCCGCCACGGGCGCTGTTAATGCTGCTAATTCACAGTCGGCGGCCAGTCCTTCATCTTCTGGCGGCTCGGTTAGTGCTGCCTCACTTTTATCGTCGCTTGCGGGAGGCAATTCGGCGCCACCTCAATCTGGATTGGGGTATCTCGTTAATAATGACGGTTTTGTTGAGATACCGATTTTAGGAAAGGTAAAGGTTGCAGGGTATGATCTTGCCCAGATAAAATCCATAGTGAATATTGAGGCAAACAAATACTTTAAGGATGCGGTAATTGATGTCAGGATAACAAATTTTAAAGTGAATGTTACCGGTGAGGTATTAAAGCCGGGGCAGTATACAATGCCCGATCAAAAAGAGAGCCTATTTGATGCGCTTGCAATGGCAGGTGATTTAACAGTTTTTGGAAAAAGGGAGAACGTTCTGTTAATAAGAGAAAATCATGATGGTACCAAAACCGCGTACCGGATCAATTTAAAGAAGAGTGATATTTTGTCGTCACCGCTTTATTACATGCGCCAAAATGATCTTATCTATGTTGAACCGAGAAAAGCTAAGTCTGATGCTACCGATGCGGCGCAGGCGAAATGGTTTGGCATAGTTGGCGCCATAATGTCAGTTATCATCATTGCAGCTACCAGAGTAAAATAATTATGTCAAAAAAGAGAAATACTTCAACAAACCTGCTGGATGGTCCAGACGAGAAAGGAAGCTTTAGCCTGGCGGATTTGATAGGAACTGTTGCCCATAATTGGAAACTGTTCACGATTTTTTTTATCCTGTTTATTATAGGCGGCACCATGTATTGCATATACGGGCATCCGAAGTACACCATTAGCGCCGCCATTTTAGTTGAGTCGAGTGGTAGTCCGGCAGGGGGCGCCTCCAGTTTGTTAAGTGGGGGATCGGGAAACAGCGTGGGAGGGGCATTGGGGAGTTTTTCTGACATATTGGGAATACAAAGCGATGTCAATACAGAGGCTCAGATACTTCAGGCGAATAGTTTAATGACTGGTGCTGTAAAACAATTACAGTTGAACGTTGTCACGTCGCGCAAAAATCTTATTTCAGGTGATGAATTATTTCGGGATGCCCCCTTCAAAATTGATATACATTATAAATCAGACTCAATCAGGAAGAAAAAATACCGTGTTCAAATAAATGGCAATACCATCCACCTTACCAATTGGTGGGATGATGTTGATATCATAGCAAAATTCGGGGATCCAATCAGGTTACCACAATATGACCTTATTTTAACCAGAACATCGGTTCCAATTGGTGCCCACGATGAATTTACGATAGCAATAGGACCGGTTGAGAAAACTGTAGAAGCACTAAATAAAGATTATGATGTTGAGATCCCGGATAAGCAGGCTGAAGTATTGGATCTGACGCTGAAATATCCAAACCCCAGCAAAGGGGAAGCAATTTTGGGGGAGGTGATCAATCAGTATATAAAGGCCGACCTGGCAGATAAGGTTAGGCTTGCCTCTGCTACGCTATCGTATATTGATAGCCGCCTGACCGGGGTTGCCAACGATTTGTCTGCAATTGAAGATAACCTCGAGAAATTTAAGAAGAACAACAATATTGCTGATATTGACGAACAATCCAAAGCACTGATTGCTAATCAAAGCACTTATGACCAGTCTTTAAATGCTGTGGATGTGCAGCGTTCAGTAATTGCAGATTTAGAGAAGATACTCAATGATCCTAATAGCCATAAACTTCTACCTGAAATGGCGGCCATACCTGATCCTGGCCTATCGACAGCCGTTGCGCAATATAACGCAATGATTTTAGAGCGTGAACGTGAGTCAATATCAGCAACGGATCAAAATCCTTATATCACAAATACCGATAGTCAGATTGCGAACTACCGTTCTGTTTTACTGAAATCTATCGCTGCATATAAATCAAATTTGTTGGCAAGCCGTAATGAATTAGTCGGGAAGAATAAAAGCTTTGCAGACCAGCTTTCAGCGGTGCCACTCAAAGCGCGAGATTATTTAGATCTTACGCGGCAGCAGGATTTGGAAAACACGCTATATTTATTTTTGCTCGAGCAAAAAGAAACAACCGATATTGCAGAAAAATCAACGGTTGAAAGTGCGCGGATATTCGATCCCCCCAAAAGTATATATGAAATTTCTATTTTAATTTACCTGGGTGTAATACTTGGTTGTTTGGTTGCGTCCTTTTTAGTTCCGTTCGGTATTGTTAAATTACGCGAAGTTTTGCAGACGAGGATCCTATCGAAATCAGATATCGAAAATGTTACGGAAATACCAGTTGTTGGAGAGATAAGTCACAGTCGCGACAAAGATACGCAAGTCGTTGTTCTTGAAAACTCGAGGACCGCAATTTCTGAACAATTCAGGGCCTTACGTACAAATTTACAGTATCTGTCTGGTCTTTCTAAATCCAATGTTATATTAGTTACCTCAAGCGTAAGCGGCGAAGGTAAATCATTTGTATCCTTAAATCTGGGTGCGGCGATTGCTCTTTCCGGAAAGAAAGTTGTATTTATGGAATTGGATCTTCGTAAGCCAAAATTATCCAAATATTTGAATGTAAAGTCGGCCGGGTTTACATCGTATGTACTTTCCGACAAATTGAAATTAGAGGATATTTTACAACCTGTGCCATTCAGCGAAGGTTGTTTTATAGTACCTGCGGGGGATGTTCCGCCAAATCCTGCCGAACTACTTTTAGGCGCGAAGCTTGAATCATTGATCGACGAATTGAAGCAACGATTTGACTATATAATTATCGATAGTGCACCCGTTGGTTTAATATCGGACGCCCTGCTCCTGGAAAAATTTGCAGATATGACGCTGTATATCATACGACAAAATTACACATATAAAAAACAACTGTCGTTACCGATAGATTTAACCGAAGCCGGAAGATTAAAGAAAACATACTTTGTTGTTAATGATATTTCAACATCAAAAGCCGGTTATGGTTATGGTTATGGTTATGGTTATGGTTATGGTTATGGTTATGGTTATGGTTATGGCCAGTATGCAGCTGATGATAATAATAATTCCTCGAAGTTTTCTCAATTTGTGAAAAAAATATTCAAAAAAGAAAGCTGAAATAAACATATCTGACAGCTTATTGCTGTTTTTTTGTATATTTTCCACAGGCGAAAATTGCTTGATATGATGGTTTTCCATCTCAAAGGGAAATTTTAAAGTTAATAATGTGTATAGTGAGGACTGCAAACAGATACATTTCTCAATGTTCAGTTCCATTGTGATCGCACTACCATTATAGTAATGGTTGACTTTTGTACTACAGAGATGGTTGTATGAATGATTGCACAAATGTTTAGGTTTATGCTTGCAACCCCCAGTTTTATAGAAGTTTTTAATAAGATTGTTAATGTGACAGATACATACCTTTTATGATTCGAGCGTTTAAAAGGAAAATTCACTTATTGGATGAACATACGCTTGAAGTGCTGAGAAAATCAGGTTTATCCATCATAGTGAAGGTTCTCGGAATGATGACGTGGGTAGGTAGCTCTATGATTTTGGGACGTACCCTTGGTGTAGAGGGTTTTGGTATTATCAATTTATCGAATAATATAATAACAATTTTGCTGCTTTTCTGCATGTTAGGGCACCCCCAGCTTTTAATGAAGGAAATTGCGATTGGCTTCTCTCAGGAAAAATGGCAGCGAATCAGAGACTATATGAAATCAGCGTATATTCTCAATGGAGCTGTTGCCTTAATTATATCAGTGTTATTTATTACACTTGCTCCTTATATATCCTTACATATTTTTAGAGAACCGGCATTGACCAAGCCTCTTATAATAGCGATGGCCGTGGTGGCGCCTGAGGTTTTTTCCCGGATATTTTCGTCAGCATTAACGGGGTATAGAAAGATATGGCAAAGTAACCTCGTTGATAATACTTTAAGTAGTGGAGTTACTTTTGTAATTATACTTATCTTATATGTTACTAAACACCATATTGATGTTGTTATTGCTGCCTATGTTTATGCAATTGGTCGCCTAACGGTTGCATTGGTAATGGGAGTTTACTGGGAGAAGATAAAGTCATATACTCATCAATGGAAAGGCAAAAGTTCAATAAGCATAATGGAACTTATGAAGAAATCATATCCATTTATTTGGTTTGGTTCACTAGGAACATTAACGGCTATATTGGATGGGGTGTTGGTAGGCTGGCTTGCCAATGCAGAACAAGTAGGCCTATATAGCGTGGCATTGCGCTTGGCAATGCTTACCAGTTTTATTTTGGCGGTTACGAATTCCACTGTCGGCCCTAAGCTCGCAGCGATGTACGCGGCCAAAGAATTACACGCGATGACCAAAATGGTTCATCGCATAAGTTTTATACTGATTTCTGCAGGCGCATTTATTCTATCGATATTTGTATTTGGAGGGCATTTTATACTGTCTTTTTGGGGGCATGGGTTTTCCCAGGCATATATTTTATTGGTGTTATTGAGCACGGGCCAATTTGTTAATATAGCCACCGGGCCGGCGGGCTTTCTTTTGATCATGTGCGGCCAGGAACGTATACACGCATATATATCTTCGTTTTCGCTAATTTTTAATGTGTTGCTTAATTATTATTTGATTACGAATTATGGCGCTTTAGGCGCTGCTGTAGCAACATGTCTGACGGTGTCGGTGGAAAATATCATCAAAGTTGTATTTGCATGGAAATACGTAGGTGTTTTAACTATTCCGTTAAATATCATATCTAAATATGGAAAATAAAAAGTTGCCTGATTTTTTAATTGTGGGTACAGCTAAGGCAGGTACTACATCTATAGCTAAATATTTAATTCAGAATGATCAGGTTTTTATACCTTATAGAAAGGAATGCACATTTTTCTCGGGAATGGAAGGCAACTTTAAGGGGCCTAAAGATAAATGGGTAAATGAAGCCATTATAAAAAACATTGAAGATTATCTTGATCTTTTCGAGACCGCTCAAAGCAATAAAGTGACTGGAGAGGCATCGCCAGACTATTTATATTTTTACGAAAAAACTATCCTTAATATAAAAAAACATTACCAGGAACGGCAACAGGCTTTTCCTAAAATTATTATTATTCTACGGAACCCTATAGATAGAGCATTTTCGCATTACATGCATTTTGTAAGAGATTTTGTAGAGACTGAATCATTTGCAAAGGCCCTTAATCTTGAGAAAGAACGGAAGGAGAAAAACTGGCAATGGCCTTACCAGTATAAGGAAGTAGGGTTATACTTTGATCAGGTTAAAGCTTTGTTAAGTAATTTCGATGAGGTATTGGTCCTTTTTTATGATGATTTAGTTAAGGATGCTCATAATACGATGAACCTAATTAATGATTTTATAGGTTTGCGCCCTTTTAATTATGATTTGAATAAAAAGTACAATGAGTCCGGTAAGCCGCAAAATGAATATCTTGGGAAAGTACTATTAAAAATAAAAGGGACGCCTTTTATAAAAAAAGTGATGCCCTCTTATATATATTATAAAGCAAAAGAGAAAAAGGATAAATTATTGTTACGGAATTTAAAAAAAATGGTCATCCTGAGTGAAGATAAAGAATATCTTAAAGAATATTATAAAGAAGATGTAGGGAAGTTAAGTGTGTTGTTAAACAAGGATTTATCTCATTGGCTGAAATGATTTCTATATGGATAAAATGTATAGTTTATTAATATTCTACCCGGATCTTTTTTAGTGGATTTAATTGCTACAGCAATGCTCCGGCTGCTAACTATAAAGGAGTTCTATATAATATTACGTTCGATATGAATCCGTTCTAACAGGTAGGGGGTGTCAATGGCCGGAGGATGCACCAAAATCGGACCAAATATTTATGAAAAACTAATTAAGGGTTAAATCGAAAAACAATTGGAGTGCAAAGCAATGGATTTGCCGGCTTTTATTGACAAAAGACATGCCATATGTTTTACGTTTGACAACAATTACCGCACTTAGATTAAACAAGAAATAATGAAATTAAAAATTACCCTTACCGATATAGATTTTCTGCTTTTCTTTTTGCCTGCTGCCAACTGTTTTATGTTTTGGCTAAACACTTTTACTGGCAACAATATTCAAATTGGTTCATACTTTGATTTGCTTATAACATTTTATCTTTATAAAATCGCTTTCAAACAATACCGGCCAATAGTATTCTTAAGTGCATTTCTGATAGTTTTCATATCATTAGCTTACGTGTTCCTGCTCGGAACAACTATTAATGCCTGTTTTTCATATATAACTATTCTAAATAATTTAATTTTTTCTTTATGGCTTTTTCCAAAATTGGACTTCAGTACCATAAGCGTTCAAAAAGTCAGAAGACATTTGCTTATTTTTGTTTCTATTTTTATAATTGTATATGAGATATCAGTTCCATATGCAAAAAAGAGGCTTGTCGATGATATATACAACGATGTACACCGCGTTTACAAGGATGGGTTTGTAATATGTCACGTAGCAGCCTACTATTTAGGTGTTGCTGGTTATTTTTTATTTTTATTAAGAAGAAAAATCATTGCGGTTCTACTATGGTTATACGTGTTAACGCTGGGCGCTCGCATAGCGGCGGTATATGCATTAGTAGCAGTAATTGTTCTTTGTATAAGTATATTTCCCAAATTTTACCGGTCCCTTTTTAAATACCGGTATTTGTTACTCTTGTCGATAGTAATTTGTTTTACTATGGCTACTTTTTATGCCTTAAAAAAAATTGGGATAGAAGGTTTAGTGGTGTTTACTTCGGGACGTACCGTATTTTGGGTGGACGGTCTGCTGGAGATTTACAGGGATGGATATGGCCTTTTAAACGTTCTGGGACGCGGGCCGGAATATTCAATTATATTTAACAAAGAACATGTTGGCATTCCTGTCTGGATGCACAATGATTATCTTGATATTGTCTTTAATTTGGGTATTGTTGGATTATCAGCATACCTATTCGCATTTTACAATTATTTCAGAAAAATTAAGTCGCTTTATTTGTTATTGGCATTTGTGTTTGCAGCGTTTTTTAATGGATTCCTGTATTATGATCCCTTATTTGTCATTCTTTTGAGCACGATGTTTGCCGAAATATAATATCCACAATATGAAATTTCAACCACTTGTTTCAGTTCTTATACCAACCTATAACGTTTCAGCATTCATTGAGGAAGCAGTGGCGAGTATTGTTTCTCAGACTTACAAAAATCTGGAGATAATCATTGTTGACGATTGTTCAACTGACGGAACTTATGAAATGCTGGTGAATTTTCAAAAATCAGACAACCGTATAAAGCTTTTCAGAAATGATAAAAATCTAAGAATTGCTGCCACATTAAATTTTGCTCTAAGCGTTTGTAAAGGTGAGTACATTGCCAGGATGGATGGGGATGATATAAGTGTACCGGAGCGAATTGAAAAACAAGTAAAATTTATGCAGGAACATCCTGACATTGATTTAGTTGGACTCCATGTTATTAATATAGATGAAGGCGGTGCAGAAATTAAACGACCTAAATTTTGCACCAGTGCGGAAACTTGCAGGGAATTAGTTAAATATTCAATACCAGTATATCATTTCTGGTTAGCGAAAAAGGAGGCGTATGAAAAAGTAGGTAACTACCGTATTTCTACTGTGGAAGATTATGATTTTTTATTAAGAATGGCCACTTTAAAACTCAAATTTTGTAACCATCCGGAATATTTGTACAAACAAAGAATCAGGATAGGAAATACAGCTACTTCAAGTGGCCTAATTCAGAGGAAATATTTGGATTATGTAAGGCAATTATATAATGAACGTGTAAATAATGTTAAGAGTGAAGATTCTTTTTCAGAAGAAGAGGTGATAAGACTTAGGCACGCAAATAAAATTGAAAGTATGCTTTTTAATATCTCAATTGGCTTTACTTATAAATTTGGTAAATATAATCACCAAAATAAAATTAAAGCAGCGATCTATTTCTTTTTGGCCCTGGTATTTAGTCCAATCAGGCAATCAAAATATTATATATGTAAAGCTAAATATAATAGAATATTAAACAGTGGATATTAACTTCATTTAATGGTTTTATGATGAGTATTGAATTTTTCCCCCTGTTTTTATATTGAGGTACAATATGATTTTGAAAGAAAATGCAAATTTTAGTAAAAAGAAAATTTTGGTAATTGGGCAAACTCCACCCCCGTATGGTGGCCAAGCAGTGATGATTGATTATATGCTTAACTGCAATTTTGAGCATATAGAATTATTTCATGTAAGGATGTGTTTTTCAAGGGAAATGAATGAAAGGGGAAAGATATCTTTTTATAAGTTTACACATATATTTTCAATTATTAAACAAACCTATTTTTTAAAATTTAAGCATAAGATAAAGGTTTTATACTATCCTCCAAGCAACTCTCCAAAAATTAGTATAATTAAGGATATAGTTTTGCTTCTATTTACCAGGTTTATTTTTAAAAAAGTGATCTTTCATTTTCACGCGGCCGGCATAAGCGAGGAGATTCCGAAAATGAATCCTATTTTAAAAGCAATAGCGTTACTTGCCTTAGGAAAACCAGATTTAGCGATAACCAGTTCTGAATTTAACCCACAAGACGGGAAGTACCTTAAGGCCTCGAAAACAACCATAATTCCGCTTGGTATACCTGATGTTTATCCGGCGTCGGAAGCGCGATCGCAAACTGCTACTGATGCTCCGATTAAATTATTGTTTGTAGCTGTATTGAATTCTACAAAAGGTGAAGGAGTTTTATTGGATGCTGTTTATAAATTGCATCAAACAGGTTATAAGGTTGAACTGCATATAGCCGGCAAATTTGAGGCTGAAGAATACAGGAATTTATTTTTTCAAAATGTCAAACAATATGGTCTCGACAACTATGTTAAGTATCTGGGTGTAATAAAGGGTAAAGAAAAAGAACAGGCATTTTTAGAAGCGGATATTTTTTGTTTTCCAAGTTTTTTTATATCCGAATCGTTTGGTGTTGTATTGCTGGAAGCGATGGAATATAAATTGCCTTTGGTAGCTACAAAGTGGCGTGGAATACAAAGTGTTGTTGAAGACGGTAGAAACGGATATTTAGTGGACATAAAAAATGCGGATCAACTTGCGGAAAAACTTCTAACTTTAATAAGAGATCCCTCACTGATAGAAACTATGGGTAATAATTCAAGAGATATGTTTATTGAAAAATACACAGTTGAAAAATATATAAATAACTTAAATACAGCATTTCTATCAATATATAATTAATTTTTTGTCAATATTTAATTATTTATGAAAATATTAGTAACAGGAGGATCGGGATTTATCGGAATAAATCTTATTGATTTTTTGCTTGAAAAAGGATACAATATAATAAATTATGATAAGTCCAAACCGATAAAAGAGGCACACATGTCGTTTTGGACAGAGGGAGATATTATGGATGAGAAAAGGTTATCGGAAACTTGTGAAAAAAATAACTTTGATGCTATTATTCATTTGGCCGCAAGGACTGATACTTTAAGTAATTCATTGGATGACTACCTTGAAAATCATGTTGGAACCCAGCATGTGTTGAATGTAATCAAAAACAACTCTTCGATAAAAAGGGCGATTATCACCTCCACGCAATACGTTTACAAATCTGAGAAAAAGCCCTTTCCTTCCGCAGACGAAGAGTTTGTGCCACATACTGTTTATGGGCAAAGCAAGGTATTAACAGAACAATATACTCGCCAGGCTAACTTATCCTGCGAGTGGACAATTATAAGGCCGACTAATATATGGGGACCCTGGCATATGCGGTACCCGAATGAACTATGGAAGCTGGTAGATCGGGGATTATACTTCCATCCGGTAAATCATGAGGTAATAAGAACTTATGGTTATGTAAAAAATGTTGTGCATCAGATATATAAAATACTAACTGCGCCAGCTGAAATTATAAATCATAAGGTGTTTTATGTTGGAGATCCTTCTGTAGACTCCTATAAATTTTTAAATGAGCTCTCTTATCAGCTTCGAAACAAAAAGATAAAAAGGCTTCATAAAAATATTTTTAAAACATTGGCTAAATTTGGCGATATTTTTCACGCTGTTAAAATCCCTTTTCCTATTTATACCGTCAGGTTCAAAAATATGATTGAGGATTACCCGGCGCCTACTGAAACTACTGTTGAGATATTCGGCCAGGCTGAAGCCGATATGAGAAAGAATATAACTGAAACTATTAGTTGGATTAAGGGAGAAGGCAAACAACATTTTAAGTATTGGGTTAATAAATAAATTTAAGACTAAATAGATTTAGTGAGCCATGAAAAAATTATGCATGATAGTTGTTATTGAATTTATTTCCCGTGTTTTATTTGCACAGGAACCGGTTGTCTGTTATGTTTCATTGAAGGGATCGGATAATAATTCCGGGTCGATAGAAAAGCCTTTTGCTTCTATTTACAAGGCTCAAGAGTATATCAGACACCAAAGATCAATTAAACCCGGCAATTTTACTGTGATTTTAAGAGGCGGTGTGTACGAGCTTGCAAAGCCTATATCTTTTAATTCACAATTAGATCCGGATGAATCAGGGCCAATTGAATTTAAAGCATATCCAGGTGAAAAAGTGACCATCAGCGGTGGTAAAATATTAACAGGTACATGGGTTAAAGTACCTGATCACCCATCTGTGTGGAAGTTAAATCTGACATCAACATTTGATATTGTGCCCCATTTTCGCTCTCTTTTTAGAAATGGTACCCGGCTGCAAAGAGCAAGTTCAGACACTCTTATTTCCGACGGGCCACTTCCCCAGTTTGCAAGACTTTATAAAGTTTATGATTTTGCCGCCTTAAACCAGCTTGAAAAGAATTCACTAAATGTTTTGTCCTGCTTTAAGTATTCAGACCATGATTTGGATGATCTTACAGATATAGATGACGCGGAAGCCCTTGTTTATGGAAGCTGGGAGGCTTCTTGGAACCGTATTTATAAAATCGATAAAGAGCATAAGGCAATTTATTTTAGAAACCCAGCTAGCTATCCCGACGGATTTTATCCTAATCCAAGAATTAGATATGTTATAGAAAATTCGTTTGATTACTTAAATAAGCCTGGTGAATGGTATTTTGATGCGAAAGGGAAAAATGTATTTTACTATGCCTCCTCGGGAGAAAACCCCAATGAAGTGCAATTTATTGCACCTGTTTTGGATACAATCTTAATTGCAAAAGGGGATGGGAAAGCCAATAAATTAGTCTCAAACATAAAATTTTCGAACATTGACTTTAGTTACTCAGGTTCGGCATGGGGAGTAAATGAAATTCATTTTGGTATCCCGTTTATTCATCAACTTCATGATTCTTGTGTAAGCGAAAATAAAAAGCGTTATCCGTGGCTTGATTTTACACAAGGTTTCTCCTCTTTTCAGGCAGCACTTGGTTGCGGATCGGCAATAACATTGGAAGCGTGTAAAAACTGGACATTTGATCATTGTTCATTTTTGCATTTGGGGAATTATGCAATCGGAATTATAGATTATTCAAGTGACAACACGATATCAAATTGTTATATAAGTGATATAGGTGGGGGGGGAATAATGATTGCGTTCAATGCTCCGGGAGGTAAACTTAAGTGGTTACCTGAGAGCATATCGCCCACGGGAAACAAAGTATTAGATTGTGTTATAAACAACTGCGGCGTTATTTTCCCTTCGGGAGTCGGCATAGGTGTAATGCAGGCCAACCACACTTTAGTTAGGCATAACTTAATATATAACATGCCTTATGTCGGTATCAGTGTTGGTTGGACATTTAGTTTGACTTTGGATAACTATACAACGTACAATACAATAGAGTACAACAATATTCACGATGTAATGGAAAAATTAAATGATGGCGGCGGCATCTATACATTAGGTAAACAGGTAGGCTGCCTCTACAAAGGCAATTTTATATACAATGTGAGGCGGGCTAATAATTCTATCGGGGCTCATAATAATGGATTTTTCTTTGATGTAGGATCTTGTGTATTAAAAGTTGACAGCAATGTAGTATTCAACGCGGCGAATGAAGATAAACGGTTTAACCTAACGGATTCCACTAAAACTGAATTTGGTTACAATTATTGGGAAAAAGCAACCCCTTCTAATAAAGCATTGAAAGATATAATTTATAAAAAAGTATTAAAATAATGAACTCGTTACGCGCCGATAAAATAAGACAAGAATAAAGGAAAAATCAGCGTATTACATACTAAATCACAATAAAAATATTTGACTCTAAAATTACCTGTAATGAGTATCATCGGCGGTATAAAAAACTGGGGCAAAAAGCAAAGCTTTCAACCTAATGTTTTAAGTGTTTTTTTAAACCCGGCTTTATTTGCCAGATGGTATGCTTTTAAAGCTATAAAAAAAAGGGCGCCATTGTTAAAAGGGACATTACTTGATTTTGGATGCGGGAGAAAACCATATAGAAACTTATTTTTGAATGTTGAAAAATATATCGGCCTTGACATTGAAGTAAGCGGACACCCGCATCAGGAATCAGAGGTAGATGTTTATTACGATGGCAAGATCATACCTTTTGGTGATGAGTACTTTGACAGTGTATATTGCAGTGAAGTTGTAGAGCATCTTTTTAATTTGGATGAAATACTCCTGGAAATCAGTAGAGTTTTAAAGAAAGACGGGATAGGATTGTTTACGTTTCCGTTCGCCTGGCAAGAGCACGAGGTACCGTATGACTTTGCCAGATATACTTCATTCGCAGCGAAATCTATTTTTGAAAAAAAAGGATTTGAGGCACTTGAGATACATAAGAATGGGCATTTTTTAATTACTGTATGGCAGTTGTGGATAAATTATATTTTCACACTTTTTAGAACAAAAAATAGGTATATAAACACGTTGCTCACCATTATTTTTATAACTCCTTTCAATATCATCGGTTTGTTGGTGTCAGTATTGCCAAAGAAAAGTGAATTATATTTAACAAATGTAGTTGTTGTAAAAAAAATTTGGTAAATAATTTATAGCTTGATGACCCTTGATAAGCGTTTTTTAATATCAATACCTATTTCAAACGGAACCTATAAAGAATTTATTGATTCAATAATTACACTAGCTGTAAACAAAGCGTCCGCCTACGTGTGTGTCGCAAATGTGCATATGCTCGTTGAGGCATATCGTGATCCTGACTTTGCACGGGTAGTTGAAAACGCAGATTTGATTACCCCTGATGGAATGCCTTTAGCAAAAGCAATAAAATCGTTTTATGGTATAAATCAGGAACGCGTAGCCGGCATGGATATACTCACGGATTTGTTAAATATAGCCGAAAAAAAAAAATTGGGTGTTTATTTCTATGGGGGATCCCCGGAAATGCTCACTAATACAAATAGGTTTATAAGTATAAAGTATCCAAATTTAAAAATTTCGGGCTTATATTCTCCTCCGTTTAGAGCGCTTTCGATTGAAGAGGAAGCAGATGACATAATCAAAATCAACAACGCATCCGCTTCAATTATTTTTGTAGTTCTTGGATGCCCGAAACAGGAAAAATGGATGTATCGGATGAAGGGTAAAATTAATGCTGTAATGATTGGAATAGGTGGCGCTTTGCCGGTTTTAATAGGAATGCAAAAACGTGCCCCTTATTGGATGCAGAAGAATAGCCTTGAATGGCTTTGGAGATTCCAGCAGGAACCGAGACGATTATTCAAACGATATTTTATTACAAACGCGATGTTTTTGGGCCTGTATTATAAAGCGTTACTTAACAAGTTTTTTAATAGAAAATAATTACAAAGTATGAGGAAAATAGCATTAATTACCGGGATAACAGGTCAGGATGGCGCGTATTTAACTGAACTTTTATTGTCAAAAAATTACGAAGTACATGGCTTAAAACGTCGTAGCTCCCTTTTTAACACTGACAGAATCGACCATTTATACCAGGACCCACATGATAAAAATAAAAATTTGATACTGCATTATGGTGATCTTAGTGACTCAACAAACCTTATTCGCATCGTGCAACAGGTACAGCCCGACGAAATTTATAATCTCGGCGCCATGTCGCACGTTAAGGTTAGCTTTGATACCCCTGAGTACACTGCTAATGCAGATGGGATTGGAACTTTGCGGATATTAGAAGCAATAAGGTTATTGGGATTAACAAAAAAGACCAAGATTTACCAGGCGTCAACATCAGAGCTTTACGGATTAGTACAGGCAGTACCTCAATCAGAAACCACGCCGTTTTATCCCAGGTCGCCCTATGCGGTGGCTAAACTTTACGCTTATTGGATTACTGTTAATTATCGTGAAGCCTATGGGATTTATGCATGTAACGGAATTTTATTTAACCATGAAAGCCCTTTGCGCGGTGAAACATTTGTAACGAGGAAAATTACCCGCGCAGTTGCAAAGATTGCAACGGGCTTACAGGAAAAGTTATATTTAGGAAATTTAGATGCTCAGCGCGATTGGGGGCATGCCAAAGATTATGTAGAAGCCATGTACCTGATATTGCAACAGGAAAAACCTGAAGATTACGTTATTGCAACCGGCGTAACCACCCGGGTACGTGAGTTTGTAAGGCTTGCTTTTGCCGAGGTTGGAATAGAAATTGAATTTAGAGGTGAAGGGATTAATGAAAAAGGCTTTGTAAATTATTGTGCCGATAGTGATTTCCAGGTTGACGTTGGGACGGAGGTTGTTGGGGTTGACGAAAAATACTTTAGGCCTACGGAAGTTGACTTGCTCATCGGCGACCCGGCCAAAGCTAATTCAAAGTTAGGATGGAAGCCCAAATACGAGTTGCAGGGTCTGGTGAAAGAAATGGTTGCGGCCGATGTGAATTTATTCAAAAGGGAAAAACTTCTGAAGGACGCCGGCTACATTATCAGGAACCAATACGAATAGCATCTCCGGACTTTAAAATGAAACAACGCATTGAAAGTGGCATGGAGCGGTTTTCGACAGCCCCATCCGGGAGCGGAATTCTACAATCAGCGAGGCGTCAAACGGAGGCTCGGGATTAAAACTCGAATAGCCCAGGAAATACTGCCCCGTACGTACGGGGTTCTCGGCTATCTGGGCAACTGTTTCCCGGTCATCCAGGTTGCACATGTGTTTGATGATCAGCGACCCGATTACGATCCGCCGGCTTATTGGTGGTCCCCCTGTGGGGCTTACACCCACCTGTTTGGTATAAATATTGCAGATATCATCCCACGGAATCTTGCCTGCCAAAACAACCCACCGGTTCGTCCGGCGCAGCTGCTGGGAGAATGGCGTCCCGAGCCCCCGCCAGAACCAGTTGCGACGGGCTGACAAAACACGGAGTCGATGCACGCCTTTTCGAATCTTTTTGCATGTTTCCTTGCACTTGATCCACCTAAGTTCGCCATAATCCGCTGTATTTCGAAATAGTTTAGGTTGGTCAGCAGACCCTAATTGAACAGCGGCAAACGATCGTTCGTGGAGGTCGATTTTAGCTTATGACAAACTATTTATTTTTGTTTTAAACGATATAATATTTGGAAAATCCAAAAACTTTCACAAGATTTGTTTCTAATTATAAATTTATTAAACATTTTACCCCATGATGAAAAAGGCACTTTTTTTATTTTCAGTCCTAACGTTGACGGTAACATTTTTACATGCCCAGGTGGTTCACATCGATTTAGATCTTCTTTCTGGCAAGAGGCAGCCAAACCCAAGTGAAGTTCAGGCAATGCGCGCCGAAGAGGCTAACCATCCCAATATTGCTGCAGCGATGCATGAAGTTGAAGGGGCCATGGCGCATTTGAAGGCTGCGCCTGATGGTGAATTTGGCGGCCACAAAGGAGACGCAGAAGTTGCTTTAAGACAAGCATGGTTTAGCCTTAGAAAAGCTTTATATTTTCGCCTTTACCACGGCGGCTAATTAAAGATAAAAAAATTTATGAAGCGAAAGGCGGGGCGTAAAACGGCACCGACAGGTCTTGTGTAGGATCAGTCGATGGTGTGTTAAGCCATGTGCCGGAAGCGTGTCACGTAAGGTTGTCAAAACTTTGTCACCCGTAGTTGGACCGTGTGTCATTATCATATATTGGTCGGGTACTGGCTGTGTACAGAATATTGCATCTTCAAGGATAGGTTTTGAGTGTGGTGAAAAGGTAAAAAAACGGGAGGGTTTCGGCCTTCCCGTTTTTTTCCGTTTCATTGGGCAACAATGTATTTTAAGCACAAAGGGTATTTTTAGCGTATCGGTGCCTTAAATTGGATAACCTCTCTATATAACGCCTTCATTAATTTCAGGCTGAGAAATTTGTGGTTCAAACTTGGTAGCCATATCCTTCAAAAAATAATGCTTCATAATTGGCCCTGATATCAATACGGTAACTACGGTCATTACTACTATTCCTTCAAAAACTTTTTCATTAATAATTTTCGCCTGGAGCGCAAGTAGTCCAAGCACTATCTCTTGCGAACCGCGGGCGTTCATGCCAAAGGCTACGGCTATTGACTCATTTCTGTTTAAACCACTCATGCGGCTGCCAATACCAGCGCCAATCAACTTAGCTATGCAGGCAATTGCCAATATTGCTAACACCACTTCAATATTGAAGTTAGCTACAAAATTTAGCCGGAGTCCGATAGAGGCAAAAAATAATGGCGCCATAATATTAACTGTAAACTGGTGCAATATTAATTTATGCCGGTCTGTGAAATATTGCGAGTCCCCTATGGCAACACCCATCAAAAATGCGCCAAACACCGCACGGACACCCAAATATTCGGAGATAATTGCGCTAATTAAACAGAGACAAATGGCCAGTGTAATTACCCGTCCTATCTTGAGATTTTTTTGAGCAACGGAAAGTAATTTGTTTATTAACCAGCGAACAACAGTTACCATAAACACGGCGAATATAACGACCATTATTATCGACATTAAAAAACCCTCATTTTTCCCCGAATTCATCATTTGCATGATGATGGAAAACAATATCCACCCTAAAAAATCGTCAATCATTGCAGAAGTAACTACCAGGCTGCCGATCTTTGTTTTTAGAATTTCCAGGTCCATTAGGATTTTGGTAATTACCGAAAGTGCGGTAATAGATAGGGCTGTTCCAAAGAACAATGCAGTTATTAACTGGTTGTTTGCACCGGTTGAAAATATTTGATGGTAAAAAAACCAGGCGGCAATAAACCCGACAATAAATGGGAAAATAATGCCGGTGAGGCTAATATAAAGGGCAGGCTTGCCATCCCTGCGAATCTGTTTCAGGTCGACTTCGAAGCCTGCAACAAACATTAACAATATGATGCCAATATTGGCAAGCCCGTCAAATGCGCCATAGGCTTTGGGGACAGATAAGAAAATATCATTAAAAATATTGGGGAAGTAATGTTGTAAAATAGTAGGGCCCAAAATTATACCGGCGAATACTTCTCCTACTATGGCCGGCTGTCTAAATTTCCTGCATAACTCGCCAAGCACGCGTGCAAGAATCAGTACAATTGTAAAAATGATTAGAAAATGAAAAACTTCGGCTGAACTAAGTTTTGAAACCATTTTATTTAGCAAAATTTATACACAGGTGATATTAGCAAATATAAACTTTTACCATTATGTATGTGAATAAAATGCTTGGTGTCCGTCATTTTTTGTCCGCTCTCCAAAATTGAACCCACAAATGTTCGCTTTTTAAAACGGCAGTGGCATTCATCCAAACATTGGTGTTATCGGTTTGTCTCACATTTGTGATGCATGATCCAGACCCGGGAAGGCTGGAAAGAAGTAAAACTGGGGCGGGTATTTAAGTCATCAGCTTGCGTTGTCGGCACAGAACAAGAACGGGGCTTGATCATGGAATCGCAATATATGGCGTATTTGGGTGACAAAACCCCTTTTAGCCGGGGTATGGACGAATTGCTGGAACAATATTGCTGACCGGGTTGAAGTTCGACAAAGCGGTTATAAGATACCAAACCTGGAAATAAATCATTAAGATGCGGCCTTGCAAAGTAAACGTAAAAAAACTTCAGATTTGTGAACTGACCATAAGGAAAAGCGATCATCAAGGTAATCACCTCACTATCACAAACTCAGCTTTTCTGTTGCGTTTACCCAAGGAGAGGTCGTCGATAAGTTGTTTTTTGAGTTCGGGCGCTATTTCCTTGCAAAAGTCACCAACATTTACAAAAATTTCTATAATTTTATCTCTGAGCATGGGGCTTTGATTGTTGTTAATAATTTGATTGTCAAGTATCTATAAATAAAAATCATGCCCTTCGCTCTGTTTTTAAATGCTTTTCTTATCCCGAACTCACGTTAAATAAGAAATAAAGCAAGGTGATCGTTTAGCAAAAACGTTGTTTTAACTATTAGCAGATATATTGTGCCGTCATTTTTGTAATTTTAAAAAAAGAAAATATGAAAGTAAATTTTCGCTCAATATTCTTCCCTCACGATCATAAAAAAGACCATTTTAGGGCCCTTGACGGGTTAAGGGGGATGGCGGTATTATTTGTAATGCTAAGTCACTCGAGCAATGAGCACGTTTACTTTGCAAGCTTTTTAAAGTTTTCCCAGCTGGGGCATATCGGTGTTTACCTTTTCTTCGTTTTGTCCGCCTACCTGCTCGACAGGCAAATAGCATTGGCATTAATGTCGAATAATTCGAGCTGGTTGTATTGGCGAAATTATTTTATCCGCAGATTTTTAAGGATATTTCCTCTTTTTGCGTTTGCGCTGATTGTGCATTATATCTTGTCATTAACGATAATGAAGACAGTTATAGCCACCCCCTCGGATATAATCGATCACCTGTTATTGGTTAAGGGGGAGGCTTTTTTCTGGTCTATTCCTGTGGAATTTAAATACTATTTTATTTCACCCTTGATTATGCTGATTTGCCATAAAGTTTTTAAATGGAAACCGAAGGCTACTTTTTTGTTCCTGGGTGCAATTATTTTTACCGCAATAGGTTCTCAGGCTGTATTTCATTTATCGGAGATCAACACCTTCAGATACTTCCCGATTTTTTTAGTCGGTACCATGTTATCAATTTTTGAACTTATTTTAATGCAAAAGATCAACCTCATCAAATACAGCAAATTACTGGAAGTGCTTGCATTTCTTTCAATCGGCGTTATTTTGGTAACCATTCCCTACTATTTCAGTTTACTAACCCACAGACGTTTCCCAAATACATTTTGGGGCTTTTATTTGCCGTATTCGGTGCTTTGGGGAATTGTATTGCTGGCTGCAAAATACGGATTAGGCTACATCCGGAATTTTTTTGAATTCAAGTTCCTAAGGTATATAGGCGCTATAAGTTTTAGTGTATATCTTTTTCACTATCCTGTTTTAAACCTGATAAAAAATAACCCGCATATCCCGCAATATCTTAAGGCGCCTGTATTCTTTTTGGGCGCTATAGCAGTATCCACAATTACTTACCTTTTGATCGAAAACCCTGTATCAAGGATCAAGCTGAAGAGAAAGTCGTTAAGTGAAGATATGTTAGTTGACAAACAGGCCGTCCACTCAACGGAGCAACCGGTTATTGAATAGCGGGATTTATATTCAGAACTCCTGACCTGTTCGCAATTAAGATGAATGCATTTAAAAAAAGAGCCTTAAATCAGTACCGGGAAAAATGGTTTCCGTTTGGTTCATGAGCTGAATTAACTCCATCAAAGCTGTATTATATCTATTGGCGGATAATGAATATAAAGTTAGCGTCAATGTTTTTCCCTGATGGTCCGGGTTCATATCTACAGGCGAGTCGATGATCTGTTGGATGAATTTTCTTTTTTCATCTGCATCTTTTGCTTAATAAGGAGTTACCAAATTAGCTACAGCTGTTTCGGCGCGATAGCAGATCATTTTAATAATATTCATGAGCATTTTAGTCTCCGTTTTTAGTTTGTTGTATCTGTGGGCTTGAGGCATGTCTTTAAGTTTTATTCTTGTTTGTATAGCCTGGGCCTGAGTTTGCCGGTTTCGTGTTTGTTCAACTTGGTCCTTCATATTTTCAAAGTCGAGGTCACTTGATTGAACTTTACAATCCCAACAATCTTGACCCTTTAATTCAATTAAAACAATAAATTCCATAGCTTAGCGGGGCCGTCAACTCTTGGTAACGGGTAGGGCTTTTGTCAAAAAAAACAACTGTATCAATGCTTCATTGCCCATTCTGCCAACTCAACAAACTATCAATCAAAAATCGGTGAAACTAAGCTGAGCGACCTCATGAACGCCGCTGAAAACAAACAATATGGAATAATCCCCCCCAATTAAAATATGATTATACGCTCAAAAGCGCCGCTAAGGTTAGGTCTGGCAGGCGGCGGAACCGATGTAGCGCCCTATAGCAAAATCTATGGCGGCTTAATATTAAATGCCACTATTGACTTGTATTCTTATTGCATTATTTCTTTAAACGCTTCCCGCCAGATTGATATCCGGGCCGCCGATCTTGATATAGCTTTATCTTATCCTTTGCAGGAATGCCTGCCGGTTGATGGCCGCCTGGATTTAATAAAAGGCGTGTACAACAAGATCGTGAAAGACTTTGGCATGAAGTTCGACTGCGGGTTTAAGATTGTGACCTATTCTGATGCACCACCGGGCAGCGGGTTGGGTTCTTCATCAACGATGGTGGTTGCCATTGTAAAGGCATTTACAGAGTGGCTTAACTTACCCTTCGGCGAATATGATATCGCGCGTTTCGCTTATGAAGTTGAGCGTAACGATCTCCGGTTGTCCGGCGGCATGCAGGACCAATACGCAGCAACATTCGGTGGGTTTAATTTTATGGAATTTTTTAGTGATGATAGGGTGATAGTTAACCCCCTGCGCATAAAAAGATGGATCGTTGACGAACTTGAATCTTCAATGGTATTGTATTATACGGGCAATTCCCGTTCTTCGGAAAAAATTATCGAAGAACAGAAACAAAACACTTTGTCAGGGAACACAATTGCGATTGAGGCAATGCATGCTATCAAGCAAAGTTCTGTTGATATGAAAGAGGCCTTGTTAAAAGGCGATGTAGCGACTTTCGCCCATATATTAGGAAATGCCTGGCACGAAAAGAAAAAAATGGCGCACTCCATATCAAACAGTCATATCGACAAAATATACGATGCCGCTATTGCAGCGGGCGCTATTTCGGGCAAGGTATCAGGTGCGGGCGGCGGCGGCTTTATGATGTTCGTTGTCGAACCTGAAAAGAAGGTCAATGTTTTCAATACATTGAGTGCCTTTGGGGGCAAACCAGTGCATTTTCATTTCAGCGAAGGCGGATGTCATGGCTGGAAGATTTACAACTAATCAGCAAGCCGATTTATAATGGAAGCAATTGTTTTGGCAGGTGGCCTGGGTACCCGTTTAAGGCCGGTTGTGGCCGACGTTCCGAAGCCGATGGCGCCCGTTGCCGGCCGTCCCTTTTTAGATTACATTCTATACTATCTTAAAAAACAGGGGGTGCAACGCATCACTTTAGCAGTTGGGTATAAGTGGGAAGTTATTCAATCTTATTATGCACAGGCTCATACGGGCTTCGGCCTGGAGTTGGTTTTTAGTATTGAAAATGAACCATTAGGCACGGGGGGCGCAATTTTCAAAGCCGCAGGCAACGTGCGTAGCGACACCTTTTTCGTGATTAATGGCGATACGGCCTTTGATGTACCTTTAAATGATCTTGGCGAATTTTACCAGAATAACGACGCCGGAGTTGCGTTGGCGTTAAAGCGAGTCACCAACGGTGACCGTTATGGATCTGTTGAATGTGCGCCCAATGGCCGTATAGTTTCTTTTGTTAAAAAAGCTCACAACAATCCACCCGTTTCAGTAATAAACGGCGGAATATATCTGATGAAAAAAGCCGTGATTGAACGATTTAATTTCCCCGATCCGTTCTCTTTTGAAACAGGCCTTCTGAAAGATAAATTGACAGAGCTCAACGTTTACGGAAAAATATTTGATTCACCATTTATTGACATCGGCATACCAGCGGATTATCACCGCGCGCAAAGCTTATTTAAGAACACTATCGATGAAGCAATTTGATACCTTATTTCTCGACAGAGACGGCGTACTGAACAAAAAGATTGAAAATGGTTATGTGCTTGATCCGGATCAGATTGAAATAATTGCGGGTATAAAAGAGTTTCTTCAAATTGCCAAAAATCATTTCCGCCGAATTGTGGTGGTCACTAATCAGCGGTGCGTAGGACTGGGTCGGCTTCCGCTGGAAAAATTGGTCAAAATCAACAATACGATCAATGTTTTGACCGGATCTTTTATTGATCAATTTTATATATGTCCGCACCTTGATGAGGATAACTGCAGTTGCCGGAAACCCAAAACAGGTCTGTTTTTGAACGCCCAAAAGGACTACAATGTAGATTTTACAGAATCATGGATGATCGGGGATTCAGAAACCGACATGATTCCGGCAAAGCAATTACAAATATTTAGCCTGTTTCTTTCGAATAAGGGCAGTAGCTATGCAGATAAGAACTTCAAAAGCTTCGATGAACTTGGGCCCATTTTGCAAGAATGATTTGGCCTGCCCGATGCATGCAAAGCTCAAATATTTTCGCGGCCCGGTTTCATTCATTTAACTTATTTGCAAAAACCTTCATAAAGAATGGTAAATTTGCACTCCTGGAATTCATATGGATAAAAGCAGCAAGATATACATAGCCGGCCATCGTGGGATGGTTGGATCGGCCATTTATAGAAAACTCCAAAAAGAGGGGTTTACCAACTTCATTACCCGCACCTCCGAGGTGCTCGATCTGCGAAACCAGCAACAGGTAGCTGATTTTTTTGCAGAGGAAAAGCCGGATTACATTTTCCTGGCTGCTGCTAAAGTAGGTGGCATCGTCGCCAACAATACCTACCGTGCCGAATTTTTATATGATAACTTGCAAATTCAGAACAACATTATCCACAATGCTTACCTCAATGGTGTAAAAAAGCTGATGTTTTTAGGCTCAAGCTGCATCTATCCCAAAATGGCCCCGCAGCCTTTAAAAGAAGAGTACCTGTTGACTGGGCCGCTTGAAGAAACGAACGAACCCTATGCAATCGCCAAAATAGCAGGCATAAAAATGTGCGATGCCTACCGTTCACAATACGGGTGTAACTTCATTTCGGTTATGCCCACAAATCTGTACGGATATAACGATAACTATCACCCCGAAAATTCGCACGTACTGCCGGCGTTGATGCGCCGCTTTCATGAGGCCAAAGAAAGTAATGCTCCTGCAGTGATCATTTGGGGAACAGGTTCTCCCCGCCGCGAGTTCCTTTTTGCCGATGACCTGGCCGAAGCTTGTTATTACCTCATGCAAAATTATAACGAGCCGGGCCTGGTGAACATAGGCACCGGCGAAGATATTACCATAAAGGATTTGGCCTTAATGATAAAAAACATAACCGGCTACCAGGGGGATGTTGTTTTTGACCATTCCCGGCCCGACGGTGCCCCGCGGAAATTAATGGATGTTAGCAAGCTCACCAATGCCGGCTGGAAATACCACACCGGCTTGCAGGAAGGTATTAAACTGGCTTACGCCGACTACCTTGATCATATTTCTGTGGTTAAAGAGCGGTGATCATTGTGGACGTCGATTGATTTCGAATCAAAACCATTCAGGCAAGTACAAGTAAATTATGGTTAAAAGGCATTATCACGTATATTTGCCTGGCTTGAAAGTTTTAGTCGACCGATAATGAAAAAAATCCTGATCACCGGCGGAGCCGGTTTTATTGGCTCGCATGTTGTCCGCCGCTTCGTAAATCGCTATCCCCAATATTCAATAATTAACGCCGATGCACTTACGTATGCCGGCAACCTGGAGAATTTGATCGATATAGAGGATAAACCAAACTACTTTTTTGAAAAAGCAGACATTAAGGACAAAGACGCGATAAGCACTATTTTTGACAAACATGGCGTAACCGATATCATTCACCTGGCGGCAGAATCCCATGTGGACAGGTCAATATTAAGCCCGCTCGACTTTGTTTATACGAATGTCATCGGCACCGTGACGATGCTCGAGGTGGCGAAAGAAAAATGGAAGAACGACTATAATGGTCACCTGTTTTATCATATCTCAACCGACGAGGTTTTTGGCGCGTTAGGTTCGGAAGGCTTCTTCACTGAGGATACCCGTTACGACCCGCACTCGCCATACAGCGCAAGCAAAGCGTCGTCGGATCATTTTGTGCGTGCATATTTCGACACTTACGGCATTCAAACTATAGTTTCAAACTGCTCAAATAATTACGGCCCGAATCATTTCCCCGAGAAACTGATACCGTTAATGATAAACAATCTTATTAACAATAAACCATTGCCGGTATATGGCGATGGCAAATACACCCGGGATTGGTTATATGTGAAAGATCATGCAATAGCCATCGATCTGCTTTTTCACCAAGGAAAGGCTGGCGAAACCTATAACATCGGTGGATTTAATGAGTGGAAAAATATCGACCTGGTAATGCTTTTGTGTAAGCAAATGGACAAGAAACTTGGCCATAAACCGGGGACAAGCAAACAATTGATAACCTATGTAAAAGACCGGCCGGGCCACGACAGGCGTTACGCCATCGATGCATCAAAAATAAACAGCCGTTTTGGTTGGAAACCCTCGGTAACTTTTGAGGAAGGTTTGTCCGAAACAATAGATTGGTTTTTAACAAATAAGACATGGCTTAGCCACGTGACAAGCGGGGAATACACGAGCTATTATGATCATCAATACGAAAACCGCTAAGTAACACAAAACATGACTATTACGACAACTCCCCTTAGCGGGTGTTTTGTTTTCACCCCACGGATTTTCAACGACGACCGGGGTTATTTTTTCGAATCCTACAATACGCGAACTTTCAACGATGCCGCCGGCGCTCAAATCAACTTTGTGCAGGATAATCAGTCATTTTCGACTAAAGGCGTTTTGCGGGGCTTGCATTTACAAACGGGACCGCATGCCCAATCAAAATTGGTGCGGGTTAGCCAGGGCGAAGTGCTTGACGTAGCCGTCGACCTTCGCAAAAATTCGCCCACCTACGGACTTCACCATGCGGCGATTCTGTCTGATAAAAATCACAGTCAGTTTTTTATCCCCCGTGGTTTTGCCCATGGGTTCGTCGTTTTGAGCGATACTGCTGTTTTTCAATACAAATGCGACAACTACTACCATAAACCTTCTGAGGGGGGTCTGCACTATGCCGACCCTTCGCTGGCAATTGATTGGAGCCTTCCGTCGGCAGAATTGCTGGTTTCTGAAAAAGACAGGGAGTTGCCCTTTCTGAAGGATGCCGGCGATTTTGGGTTTTAGTGATAAATTGCATGGGTTTTAACAATTATATTAAGCGAAGCAAAATTCAATATAAAATGCTGGAAAGAGTCAAGTCACAAATTGAAGCGTCGATAAAAACAAAGCAGCTAATATTGGCCGATTCTGAATTGATGCAGCTGATTGCCGATATCGCCGGTATGGTGGTTGCTGCCTATCGCAACAATAGAAAAACATTGCTGGCGGGCAATGGCGGAAGCGCGGCCGACGCCCAGCACATCGCGGGTGAGTTAGTCGCGCGTTTTTACTTTGACAGGCCGGGTATTCCGTCAATAGCACTGACTACTGATTCTTCAATTTTAACGGCCATAGGTAACGATTACGGTTACGAGCACTTATTTGCCCGTCAGGCGCAGGCCTTAGGCAACGAGGGCGATATTTTTTTCGGTCTGTCAACCTCCGGTAATTCACCAAATATATTAAAGGCACTCGATGCCTGTAAGGAAAAAGGGATACTTACAATTGGGTTGACCGGCCGGACCGGAGGCAAAATGATCGAAAAATGCGATTTCTGTATAAGAGTACCATCGGATGATACGCCGCGCATTCAGGAATCGCATATTCTTATCGGTCATATTATTTGCTGCCTGGTTGAGGAGGAATTATTTTCTGATTTTAAGCCTGCTGTGTGAGGAGTAAAGTTTTGTGGGATGAAAAGGTAGTTGTTAAGTCAGCTAGAAAAGCCCTGAAATTGCAGCAATTCAAAATAACATTTGTGCCTGAAAGATTTTTATGCATATTTAAATCAAACATCCTAAATGAATAATGTTGTCATCTTCGGAGCATCCGGCCAGTTGGGCAATTGCATTAAGCAGTTTGTTGAAACAAACGGAATTGATTCAGTTTATTTCCCCCCGGAGTCCGAAGCAAATATATTAGACGATCAGGTCCTAAACGCGGTTTTTCAAAAATACAAGCCTGCTTTCGGTATCAATTGCGCCGCTTATACAGCTGTTGATAAAGCCGAAGACGACCAGGATCTTGCCATTAAGATAAACAAAACAGGGGCCGAAAATTTAGCAAGACATTGTGCTGCAAATGGAGCGGTGCTTATCCATATTTCGACCGATTTTGTCTTTAAGGGCGATACGCCCTGGCAGTTGAAGGAAAACGATCCGGCAGAGCCCATAAATGTTTATGGCGTTACCAAACTGGATGGCGAGTTAGCTATAAAAGAGCTTTTGGACCAGCATTTTATTATACGCACCAGCTGGCTTTATTCGGAATATGGCAACAATTTCGTCAAGACCATGTTAAAGCTTGGAGCTGAACGCGATCAGCTTAAGATCATAGCTGATCAGGTGGGTACGCCCACTTACGGTATGGATCTTGCTGCCGGTATTATGCAGATCATCATCAGCAACAAGCCGGCATACGGCACCTATCACTATAGCAACGAAGGCGTTGCCTCCTGGTACGATTTCGCAAAAGCCATTTTTGATATATCCGGAACCGATGTAAAGGCCTTGCCTATCCCTACTTCTGAATACCCCACCAAAGCTATGCGTCCGGCTTATTCGGTTATGGACAAAACCAAAATAAAACAGACATTTAACCTCGAAATACCTTATTGGCGCGACAGTTTGATAACTTGCATCGGCCGGATAAAAAACACCGCAACGCTATGAAAGGCATAATATTAGCAGGAGGATCGGGAACAAGGCTTTACCCCATAACAAGGGCCATTAGTAAGCAGTTGATGCCCATTTACGATAAGCCGATGATCTATTACCCTTTATCGGTATTAATGCAGGCTGACATCAAAGACGTGCTGATCATTACAACGCCCGAAGACAACGAGAGCTTTAAACGTCTGCTGGGCGACGGCGCTGAACTGGGTTGTAATTTTCAATACGCCATACAGGAAAAACCCAACGGGCTTGCACAGGCCTTTGTAATAGGAGAGAAGTTTATCGGAAACGATAAAGTAGCGCTGATATTAGGCGACAATATTTTTTATGGCACCGGCTTCAGCGAGTTGATCCGCGGTTTTAACGACGTTGACGGAGCCGCAATTTTTGCGTATCCCGTTGCCGATCCGGAGCGATATGGCGTTGTCGAGTTCGACGAAAACTTTCGGGCGCTTTCTATCGAAGAAAAACCCCTGCAGCCAAAATCGAATTTTGCTGTGCCCGGACTTTATTTCTATGATAACACAGTAATCGATATAGTTAAAAACTTGCAACCCTCGCAGCGTGGAGAGTATGAAATTACCGACGTAAACAAATCTTACCTGGAGCAAGGCAATCTCCATGTGGGCCTGATGGATAGGGGCACGGCCTGGCTGGACACCGGTACCTTCGACTCATTGAGCGATGCCTCGGAGTATGTTCGGGTAATCGAGAAGCGACAGGCTACCAAGATTGGCTGTATTGAAGAAGTGGCCTACCGCCGCGGATTTATCAGCGCCGAACAGCTGAAGGTCTTGGTTAAAAAATACATAAAGAGCGGTTACGGAGTTTACCTGGAAACTTTGCTGAGCTGATCTGCTATCCCAAATAATATTGGTCCGGCCTTCTGTCTTTTATCAGGTCGTTGTAAGCGTTAAAATGCTTATCGCGCGTAAGCACCGGGTCAATTAACGATGTAAGCACGGCATCTTCATCGCTGGCTGCTTTTACCAAGGGGCTTCCGTTGAAATCATACACAACCGAACCGCCGTTAAAAGTGAGCTTCTGGTCGGCGCCGTCCTCGAGCATTCTGATCTCTGTTCCGCAGCGGTTTGCGACGGCCAGGTACACTTTATTTTCCAAAGCACGTGCCGGCATCCCCACGCCCCAAAGCGTTGAAACCAGGTTCGAAGGGCATGCAATAAGATCTGCGCCAAGCAGGGCCAAACTCCTGGCAGCTTCGGGATATCGCCAGTCATTGCACACCATCATTCCAACTTTACAATCCACCAGCGGATGCTCAATTACATAAAACCCCGAGTTCCCCGGTTCAAAGCATAATGTTTCCTTGAAGAACAAATGCGTTTTGCGATAGATTTTTACCGAGCCATCCGGCAAAGCCGCCACGGCGGAGTTATAAACATTTTCCCGGTCCCGCTCAGCAAAGCCCGCTATGATCATCGCTTTCTTAGCCACTGCTGCCTCCCTGAAAAAAGCAATGCTCTTTCCGCTCGTATCTTCCGCTTCGTCGAGCGCTTCCGTTTTCTTTAAAAAGGAATAGCCCGTCGTACACAGTTCCGGGAGCACTATGATGTCGGATTCCAGGCCCCTAATAAGAGATGCAATTCGCTCAAGGTTCTGCGTTTTGTTGGCCCAAAGCGGCGTAAATTGTACAATGCTTAGCTTAACCATTCTATAAATTTAACGCTTTCAGGACAACTTTTCTATCAAGGCAATCATATCCTTAATCAGGCCACCGCCGTCAGCCTTAACCCAATTGATCTCTTTGTCTTTGTTAAACCACGTCAGCTGCCTTTTGGCAAACCTTCTCGTGTTCTGTTTGATTAGTGCAATTGCCGTTTCCAGGTCCGTCTTTCCATCAAAATAATCAAAAAGTTCAGTGTATCCAACGGTGTTTAGCGCATTTAGATGCCGATAGGGTAGAAGTGACTGCGCTTCCGCTATTAATCCCCGTTTTATCATGTCGTCAACCCGTTGGTTAATGCGCTCATAAAGCGACTCCCGCGTTAGGTTTAACCCAAACTTGACGGTTTTAAATAGCCTTGCGTTAAGAGCGGATTTGCGAAAAGATGAGTAAGGCTTACCGGTCGATTCGAAAACCTCGAGCGCCCTGATAACACGGTGTGAATTGTTCAGGTCAACCTGCACGTGATACACGGGGTCGACGCTCATAAGCCTCTCCTGTAAGTGCCTCAGACCTTCATTTTCAAGAGCTTTGATCAGGCTTTCTCTTATGCCCGGCTCCGCATCAGGAAACTCATCAAAGCCCTCGCAAACGGCTTTAATGAACAAACCTGAGCCACCAACCAAAACTACCTTATCATGATGCTGAAATAAATCATTAAGTAGTTTAAGGCACTCTTTTTCATAATCACCGGCCGTGAATTTTTCGGTAATGGAAAGGTTATCGATAAAATAGTGTTTTGCTTCGGACAGCTCACCAATACCCGGCTTGGCCGTTCCGATCGACATTTCCCGGTAGAATTGTCTTGAATCAGCCGAAACGACCACCGTATGATAGTGCCTCGCGATTTCAATGGCCGCGGCGGTTTTCCCTGATGCTGTCGGCCCGGCAATAACGATCAGGATTTTCAATTGCATGGATCATTTTGATAAGAATAAAGTAATGGTACAGATCGCTTGGCCTGTTTGGGCGATGATGACATTGTAGAACTAAAAATCGTCCGGTCCTGTGACCCTGCCTTCGTCTTCGAAATTCTCATCGTCCGAAAATTCGCTGCCGAATTCATCCTCATCTTCTTCCACAGCCGACTTTTCTTCGCCCTCAACTTCCTCCTCATCTGCGACTTCCGAAAATTCTTCCGTATCTTCTTCGCTGTACGACAGTTCATTCAAGAAATCGAAATCCTCTGTTTCTGCGGGTGAAGCTACCGGCGTTACTACATTTCCAAATTGTTTTGGGGCCTCGCCTACAGACCTGATCACAGCTGGATAGGAAGTTCCCGGCGTTTCATCCAATATGATCTTCAATAGTTCAACATGAAAATCAAACGGCCTGTCAAAATTGAAGGTGTAGTAGAACTTTTGATGGGGATCGTCAATATACTTCAGCAATTTTACTTTATCCATTATCGCCACACCGCGGTCTATCCTTTTTTGATTAGGAAGATAAGTGATCTCTTCGCCTTTTATCCATTGGTCGTTGGCCACGTAAAAAGAAGAGGAAAATTCGGGATTATAGCCGGTCGATTGATGTATTGCCCTGTGAAGGTCTTCGAATGTTTGGTTGGATCTAACGTCTATCTCCCGGACCACATCGTCATAATCTTCAAAAGTGACCCTGAACCTGTAAATTGCCATTGTTTAAGTAGATTTTTGCAAAAATAAGAATGTTTTAGTTTTTATGCCTGATTTTTGCTTTTCTGTAGCCGATTTATCAATCAAAACAAAAGATTTGTTAAAATCGTGCCGGTCAGTTGAGTTTGGAACTATCCTCCCGGGATCGCTAAAACCCATACAGCATCATCATCAATCCTTCGCTACAACTTTTAGGCCAATTTCCGCACCTTTTAAAATGGTGTAATTGATGGCTGCATCTCTCGAATTCGGAATTTCCCCCTCCAAAATGGCTTCGCGTATCTGGTTCTTTATAATTCCAACCTCGCGCCCTTCTCTAATGCCGAAAAGTTCCATAATATCGATCCCTGAAACCGGGGGCTGCCAGTTTCGCATTTGATCGCGTTCCTCAACGTCTTTAAGCTTTTGCTGAACAAGGTCGAAATTCTGCCGGTATTTTTTTATTTTATATTCATTTTTCGTCGTAATGTCCGCATTACACAACAGCATCAGGCTTTCTATGTCTTCACCGGCATCAAAAAGCAAACGCCGTACTGCCGAATCGGTAACGATAGATTGCGCCAGCACGATCGGCCTTAAATGCAGCAAAACCATTTTTTGGACGAACTTCACTTTTTCGTTGAGGGGCAGTTTCAATTGTGCAAATATTTTAGGTACCATTCGGGCTCCTTTATCCTCATGCCCGTGAAACGTCCATCCGTGCGCCGGTTCAAACCGCCTGGTGGCCGGCTTGGCAATATCATGCAATATCGCCGCCCACCGAAGCCACAGATCGTCGGTTGTTTCGCAAATATTGTCCAATACTTGCAGCGTATGATAAAAATTGTCCTTATGCCCCTTGCCGTTTATATATTCAACTCCGTATAGCGCGGTCATCTGCGGAAATATCTTGTGCAGCAGGCCGGTGTCAAATAAATAGTTAAAGCCAATCGAAGGTTTTGCCGAAAGAATGATCTTGTTCAGTTCGCCGGTTATCCGCTCCTGCGAAATGATCCCAATGCGATCAACATTGTTTTTGATAGCTTGTACTGCGCTGTCATCAATCTTGAAGTTAAGCTGTGTAGCAAAGCGGACAGCGCGCATCATGCGCAGGGGATCATCCGAAAATGTTTCAACCGCTTCAAGCGGAGTGCGGATTAGCCTTTGTTCAAGGTCTGCAATCCCGTTAAATGGATCCAGCAACTGCCCGCAGGTATCAGGATGCAGTGATATAGCCAGCGCGTTTATTGTAAAATCTCTGCGATTTTGGTCATCCTCCAGCGTGCCGTTCTCAACAATAGGCTTCCTTGAATCCATCCTGTAGGATTCCCTCCTCGCGCCTACGAATTCCACTTCAATGTCCCGGTACTTAAGGGATGCTGTCCCGAAATTTTTAAAGACGGACAGCTTTACCTTCAACTTTTTGGCCACTTCTTCCGCAAATGCGATTCCATTGCCAATCACCACAATGTCGACGTCGTTACCGGGCCGGCTCAAAAAAATGTCCCGTACAAAGCCGCCTATCGCGTACACCTGCACATCAAGCTCACCCGCAAGCTTCGATAAAATTGGGAATATGGAGTGTTTTAGATGTGAGGTCATTTCATTTCGAATACTGCACTTAACTGGTCAGCGTTCCCTTTTTTGTTAAAACACGGATCGGTTACCGCGAATCAGTCTATCTTCTTAAAAACTCGAACTTTCCGTTTGGTTCCAGTCTCATTATCGTCGAAGGTGTTTTTATCTCCTTGCTATGTTGATCAATATCCACAACATAATCCACTCCTTGCAGGATAGCTTCGTCAATTTGCGAAAAATATTGAGGCGAAGGTTTCCCGCTAATATTCGCCGACGTAGATACCACCGGCTTCCTGAACCGTTGTATCAACTGCTGGCAAAATGGATCGTGCGCTATCCTGATACCGATGCTGCCATCAATATTGATAAGCGCAGGCGAAATGTTTTTGGCACCGGGCATCACCAGCGTCAGCGGATTTTCAGCATATGCGATCAGGTCGTAAGCGAGTGGATTCACCTCTGTAATATAACTTTCGAGTTTGTTTTCGGTATCGAGCAATATGATCATGCTTTTGGCCTCGTCCCGCTGTTTCAATTGGTAAATTTTCTTCACTGCTTCGGTGTTGGTTGCATCGCAGCCGATACCCCAAATGGTGTCCGTTGGGTAAAGAATAGTTCCGCCATCCTTCAAAACCTTTAATGCGTTTAAAACTTCGTCGTTAAACATCGGGCAAATATACGCGCAAGCTATTAATCGTTAACCATTGTTTATGAGTTTAATCCGGTACGGCTGTTATTTATGAGTGCACTTTTTTAACAGGCAGCATCAATTTAAAATACTAATTTGCTATTTTCGCAAAGGCAATCTCCCTGGTTGTGCCGCGATGAATAGAAAAATCCCCCTTTGGTTGCTGTTATTGGTTTTGTGGTTTTCTTTAATAAGCACGCTTTGGTTTGGCTGGGCCGTTTGGCATATCGAAGGCACCCGGCATGGCCCGCCAACAAAAACAGATCGTCTCATAGTCAGTATCGCATCATACCCGGCTTTGGTTAGGGAAAGCTTCGCGGAGTTGAACCGCCAAAGCAAATTGATCGCTGCCGACTCGTACCCCGGCATAGAACGCTTCAAAGCTGAAAACAGATATGTCGACAGTAATTATATCCTGCTCGCAACCTTCAACAAAGCCCGGAACCAATCAGTGGCCAAATTGATCCGTCTGGCCGATCAGAAGGTCATTTATCAGTGGACGCCGGATTATGACCAGATAATTAAGTTGAATGGAGGGCAAAATGACTGGCCTGGCAAATTCACGCGCGATCTCAGGCTGTACCATCCATTGTTATTGGCCGATGGTTCGCTCGTATTTAACATGCAATTGTCTCCGCTTATTAAAATCGACAAAAATTCAAAGCTGGTTTGGGCGGTTAGCGGAATTTTTCATCACTGTGTTGAATCCGACGTCAATGGAAATATTTGGGTTCCTTCGCTTATTACGCCGTCTCAATTCCGGCCGGATATTTTGTACGCTTACGACGACAATGCGATAACAGAAGTATCTCCCGGCGGTAAAATACTTTTCAGAAAGTCGGTAGCACGGCTTTTAGTCGACAATGGCTATACAGCGCTTTTATTGGGCGTCGGCCCTTACGAAAAAGATTTGGTTCATTTAAATACCGTTCGGCCCGCGCTAACGTCAGGAAGATACTGGCAGCAGGGCGACTTATTGGTCAGCCTGAGAAACAGGAGCACCGTTCTTTTATACCGCCCCTCGACAAACAAAATTTTGTGGCTAAAAACCGGCCCCTGGCTAACCCAACACGACGCCAGGTTTGTCGACTCCACCCGTATCAGCATATTTGGAAACGACATGGTTCGGGTTTTTGGCGACGAGCGGCTGCTTAACGGCCACAACGAAGAATATATTTACGATTTTAAAACTGGCAGGGTGGAAACCCCTTTTACACAGTTTTTAATAAAGGCCGGCGTATCAACAGATGACGAGGGCGTGGCTGAGGTGCAAAAAAATGGGGATCTGCTTGTGGAAGAAACCAACAAAAACAGGGTGCTGAAAGGCACAAGAACAAACATTCTTTGGCAGTTTGTGGACCGGATAGACAATCATTCCCTGGCGGCGCTTTCCTGTTCGGAGTTTATCAGCAAAGAAGAGTTTAGTAACCTGAATTTTTTGAAAACCAAATAAAACTATGGCGAGCCCAGGTGCATTTCAAATAATTAATTACATAGGCCCGGGCCTTGGTGGTGGCGTTATTACCGCGGTGCTCGGATTTCTCGCATCCATTTTTCTCGCGTTGTTTGCCATCGTCTGGTATCCCATTAAACAACTCCTCAAAAAGTTTAGAAGTAAAAAAGCTGATGAAGATCCTGGCGATTAGTTATTTGGGCGCGGTTTGTTTCCTGCTTGCTTTTTTAGTGGACCGGTTACCGCTCATTACACTTGCAAATAAAATATCACAGCTGGCTAAAAACTCTTTAGGGACGATCCGGTCCGAAACGGCTAACGACGAAGAAAAGCAAAAGATCATATTAGGTAATTCTTTGGGGATATTTGTCGGGTCGGTCAAAATATTAGCCATTGTGTTGCTGGTGTTGGCGATTGGATATTTGCTGCTGCTGGCGGCCAGTATGTTTCATTATTCGTTACTCAACTATGCTGAAACGAAAAACGGCATCCTGGTGTCATCCATATTCTTTTTTTTATACTTTTTATTAAAGAAATCATATGTCAAGTCAAGGCTATAATACCCTTTCCCGCCTTGTTCACCGGCTTGCATTAAAATACACCGCCGTAGCCGAAATTTCTTTCGATATTGAAAATGCCGTATTGAAAGACCCCGCACCTGTCGCGGATAGTCACGTGTTTATTTCGGGCCTTGCCAGGTCGGGTACCACAGCCCTAATGCAATCTCTCCACCAAACGGGTCGGTTTAAATCATTAACTTACCGGGATATGCCTTTTGTATTAATGCCAAATCTTTGGAGGAAGCTTTCACGCCGGCCGGCCCCCGAACTCAACAACGAGCGGGCGCATAAGGATGGGATCGTGATTGACTTTGATAGCCCCGAGGCATTCGAAGAGGTTTTTTGGAGGGTGTTTTGCGGTAAGGATTACATACTGACCGACCGCCTGCGGATACACCGGGTTTCGGCTGAAGTGTCAAAAAAATTTAAAATATACCTGGCCGATGTATTGGCTGGCCGCGATTCGCCACTGCAAACCCGCTACCTGTCCAAAAACAACAACAATATTCTCCGGCTTGGCTATTTGCAAAAAAACTTTCCCAATTCGTTTGTAATAGTACCCTTTCGCTACCCTTTGGAACAGGCCAGTTCCCTGTTGTTGCAGCATAACAATTTTGTAAAAATTCAGTCCGATGACAAATTCGCGTTGGACTACATGACCTGGCTGGGCCATTTTGAGTTTGGCCTCAACCAAAAATCCTTTTTCCTGGGCGATGGGATTGTGTTTAACCGCATGCATGAGTATCCAAAAACCAACATGAATTTTTGGCTGTTGAACTGGAAGAATTATTACCAATATGCACTTCAACAGGCTGCCGGCCACACTATTTTTTTTAATTACGAAGAATTTTGCACTAACCCCCGCCAGTCATTGGAACGGTTATTTAGAAAGATAGCGATCGATAGCCCTGGTTTGCAGCCTGCTGTGTTTAACAAGCAGCAAAAGCCTATAGATGGCTTTGATAAAGATTTGTTGGATGAGTGTCTTTCAATTTATAGGTTGCTCGTTACCATAGCAGGCGAATAACCGATCGTCATTCTTTGATCAATAGTTGCAAGGCGCCGAGTATTTGCATCTCGTCAATCATTTGCAGGCATTTAGGGATTCCATATAATTTGCAGGTGTTTCTAACGCAGGGTTCGCAAGGCAGTTTTCCATACCGTATCACTGTCAAATGCTGTTTATTGTATGGCGCGGTATTGTGTTCATCTCCGGCGCCGAATAACACAATGGTTGGTGTACCCACGCTGTTGGCCAAATGGGCCGGCCCGGAGTCGGTCGTTAAAAGGGCAGTGCTTGCTGCCATCAGACCGGCGAGCTCTCTAAGCGTTGTTTTGCCTGCAAGGTTTTCAACCGTCGCGCTATTTTCAAGCCCATTGATGATCAGTTCGATAAATTCCGTTTCCTTTGGTGAGCCTATAAAGCTTAGGGTTAGGTTTTTAAAGTTACCTAACAGTAGGTTGCTGATATGTATGGCTTTGTCAACGGGCATCCGCCTTGAAGATGCTTCAGAATTAAAGTTGATCAGCAGCCTTCGCGATGCTGATGGATCCGCCTGCTCTATACCTAACGAAACAACCCGGTCGGTAATTTGCGTGTTTGTATATCGCCCGATTAACCATACATACTCGTCAACCCGGTGAGTATTTTCCGGCTTTTTGAAGCTGTTGGTCATCAAAAACAGGCTGCCTTCCTTAATAAACCCGACACGCCTCTTACAGCCGCTGGCCCATGCCATTACCTGCGACGACAGCGATTCCGGCAGGTTAAAATACAGATCGTATTTTCCTATCTTAAGTTTTTTTCCGAACCGGTAAGCGCCTGCCAGCCCCTTATATTCGTGTTTCGAAAAAGGATGTACACGGCTAATCCCGGGAATCATAGCAGCCACGTCCCTTAATTCCCTTTTTACAACAACATCCACCGTTGCTTCCGGATAAAGCTCCTTAACGGCCCCAACAAATGCCGAACTCATCACCACGTCACCGAGCCAGTTAGGCAGCCTGATCAGTATTCTAAAGTCAGCAGACTTTGCCTGCGAAATTTGAGGCATTTTTTATCCTTTAAAACAAATCATAATTCATATCAACCAGCCCCTTCCATATAACCAAAGTCTAAAAGTTTTACCAGGGAGAACACGGAGGAGGCACAGAGACCACAGAGTCTTAATAGTTTGTGCATTTTTTCTCAATGTTCTCGATGCATTCTTTGCGATCCGTGGTTAAAATGCACTTCTAAGAATTACTTTAGCCGAAACATAAAACCTTTTATTTTAGACTTCTATATAACTCAAGTTATCCGCCAGCTGGCGGGACGTTAGTTGCACCTTCTTTCGGACTTTACTGACTAATCTCTAATCTCCAGTCTCTAATCTCTAAACAGCAACATTATTTTCCCGCAAAGCATCGTTTAATGATGTCTTCTTGTCTGTCGATTCCTTCCGTTTCCCGATGATAAGCGCACATGGCACCTGGTATTCTCCGGCCGGGAACTTTTTTGTATATGAACCCGGTATAACAACCGATCGGGCTGGTACAAGGCCTTTATATTCAAGGGGCTTTTCGTGGGTTACATCTATAATTTTGGTCGATGCAGTTAGCACCACGTTAGCCCCTAATACTACCTCTTGTTCCAGGTGAATCCCTTCAACCACGATTGATCTCGATCCCAAAAAACAATGGTCTTCTATAATTACGGGCGCTGCCTGTACCGGTTCCAATACGCCGCCTATACCCACGCCGCCGCTTAAATGTACATGCTTGCCGATCTGGGCACAAGATCCTACAGTAGCCCAGGTATCAACCATTGTACCCTCATCTACATAGGCGCCTATGTTCACATACGATGGCATCAGGATCACACCCTTTGCAAGGTACGCACCATAACGGGCAATAGCATGTGGTACGACACGGACACCGGTTTTGGCGTAATCCGTTTTCAACTTCATTTTATCATGAAAAACAAACGGACCCACTTCAATCTCTTTCATATGCCGCGTTGGGAAATAAAGTATCACAGCTTTTTTCAGCCAATCGTTCGTATGCCAGCGTGTGCCGATCAGTTCCGCCACACGCATTTCGCCTTTGTCCAATTTTTGAATTACAGTATCAATGGCCGTTACGTATTCGTTGTATTGCAATAGGTTCCTGTCCTGCCAGGCTTCCTCAATTAGTTTCTTCAGGTTCTGCATCAGTTTATAATATTTAGGCAAATTAAATCAATTTTAAGCAATTTATAAGCCCTTGTTAACGGGCCTCTACCTATCGAAATGTTCAATTTGCGAGTAATAGTCCTTTAAAACTTGTTAAATTTGGACATTATTATGGCCGAAAAAGAAAAGCTGCGGATCGATAAGTACTTGTGGGCCATCCGGGCATTCAAGACACGTACATTAGCTGCTGAGGCCTGCAAAGCCGGGCGCGTCAAGTTGGAAGGAAATAACATCAAGCCCTCGCACGAAGTAAAGGCGGGAGAGGTATACCAGGTGTCGAAGGGCGTTGAGCGTCGGGTATTGAAAGTGAATGCGCTGTTAGAAAACCGGGTCGACGCCAAAACTGCCGTTAATTTTTACGATGATATAACACCGGTTGAACAGACACAGGCCTTCAAATCGATGTTTCAGGCGCCAATACTCAAACGCGATAGGGGCGCCGGCAGGCCAACCAAAAAAGAGAGACGAGATATTGACGAGTTAAAAGATGACTTCTTTGACTAATTAAAAATTGTATGAGCGTCGCATTTGATGTTAACTAAAAATGCTTCCAGGGAACTTGAAAAATATTTCCTGAGCAGATTAAGGGCTGTTTAATTACACAAATGTTTTCATTAATTTAATAAAATTCATAGTTTTGGGATATAACTTAAGAAAAAAATAATTTTCTTATACGATAATTTGAATTATGGAAATAGAATTTTACCCAAATGATCTTTTAACCTTTATTTCAGTAGCTCTTTCAACTTCTGCGTCGAATATTACAACTGTTTTTTATGCTAAAAACTTTAATCGGCTTGATGGAGTTGAATTCCCCGGCGGCCGTTCGGTTCTCCTAAAGACTAAGTCGGGATTACCCCATGCTTTTTATAATGCCTTTGTACCATTGACGGCACTTTTTTTACCTCCTGCCGAAAAATCATCGCGGGATAACAGATAATATTTTGATGGCTGTTTCGCTTACGTTGAATGTTAATTTCAGTCACCGGCACTTGTTTAAACCCAATTATTATGAAAAATTACTTTCGTCTTAATATCACCACCAGGGAGATGGAAAAGAAGAATTTGATAGTTTGATTGATTTATAGATGTCTTAAATGATAAACCGCCATACAGCATTTTTTAAAGCATTAAACCTCGCAATTGACTACCTGATATTAAATATCAGCATGATCTCGGTGTACCTCATCGAAGAAAGATATACGATATATTGGAATACCAATCGGAAATATTTGCCTATCGTTTTAGTTTTTAATTTAATTTGGCTGTTATCGGCGAATATTTCCGGCCTCTATGAACAGGTATTGAACAAAGACTCTATCAAAACTTATCGGGTGGTTATCCGAACCTATATTCTTTTTGTTAGTCTGATCTGTTTTACAATTCTCATCCTGATTGGAACCGAGGCGTATTTTATTACGAGGCAATATTTGTTCTACTCCCTTGCCTTGTTCGGATTTTTGCTCGGCTTATGGAAGTTGATATTCCTCACTATCCGTCGCGGCGAAAGAACGACCTTGATGGATACGAGGGAAGTGATTATTGTGGGATGGGGTAGGATTGGCAGTGATCTCTACAATTTTTTTGATGAAAATCCGGATCAGGGGTATAAGGTGATCGGCTTTTTTGATGACAATCCCCAGGTTGTTTCCAACGGACACATGTACCTAGGCGATACGGCAAACTGCATTGACTACGTTTTGACCAATAAGGTTGACGAAATTTTTTGCACCCTTCCGGTTTCCGATTCAAAAAAAATACAGAGATTAATGGTAGATGCCGATAAAAACCTTATCCGATTTAAGTATGTCCCCGAATATTTCGACTATGCGAAAAAGCCGACCGTAGTGCAAAGCTTCGGGCACATTCCGGTCATTTCGGTAAGAACCGAGCCGCTCGAAAATCTTTTGAATCGTTCCATTAAACGTGGCTTTGATATAGCGTTTTCTCTCTTTATTATCATCTTCGTCTTCAGTTGGCTATTCCCGATACTTGCTTTATTGATCAAGCTCGAATCAAAAGGCCCGGTGTTTTTTATGCAACTTCGGTCGGGCAGGGACAATAATCCATTCAATTGCTATAAGCTAAGGACTATGTACGTTAACAACGATGCCGACCACAAGCAAGCCACGCGCGATGATCGCAGGATCACAAGAATCGGCGCCTTTTTAAGGCGTACCAGCCTGGATGAACTGCCACAGTTTTTTAACGTCTTAAGGGGCAACATGTCCGTGGTTGGCCCACGGCCCCACATGCTAAAACACACTACGCAGTATTCTGCCCTGATTGACCAGTTTATGGTAAGGCATTTCCTTAAACCAGGCATTACCGGCTGGGCTCAGATACACGGCTTACGTGGCGAAACCCGAACCGTAGAAGCCATGCTCGACCGTGTTGAAGCCGATGTCTGGTACCTTGAGAACTGGTCCTTTCTGCTTGATCTGAAAATTATCTTTCTCACCCTAAGGAACACCATCAAAGGCGATTCAAATGCTTTTTAACTCTGCCTGGTTTATCGGGGTTTCTATTGTTTGGTAACCTTTAGAAATTGAGTAGCGCCAATAAGGCTATTTTTTAATGAAAGAAACCTGTTTCAAATAAAAAGCCCCAGCAATCGTCAGGGCTTTTTATTGGTAGCCGTATCTATTATTTTTTGTCTTTTGAGTAAGCATCGTTAAGCCTTTTTACTACGTCCGCGGTAACGTCGAGGCTTTGATCGCCATATAAAATCGTCGGGTTGGCTTTTGAGTACATTAACACCAATTTGTAGCCTTTTTCCTTTGCATATCCTTTGGCAAAATCGGCTATCTTGTCGTATACTTTACCGGCCTCGGTTGATTGCTCATTTTGAAATTGCGCCGCTGCGTTTTGCTGGTAGCTTTGCAAATCCTGCTGTTCGCGCTGTAAACGTTGTTCGGTAGTCTGTCGCTGATCTGCAGGCATGGTGTTTACATTTTTTTGGTAATCCGCATACTCGCGCTGAAAAGCCTGGCCCCGTGATTGCACATCAGTTTGAGCAGCCTTACCTTTATCCTGTATACTTTTGTTGACATCTTTCGCGTAGTCATATTTGCTTAGCAAGGTATCCTGGTTAATATAAACAACGGTTTCTTTGGATGAGGTCGGCGAAGCTGCCGGTTTATCAGCGGGTTTTGTTTTGTTGCAGGCAAGCAGGCTTGCGGCAAGCACCGCGCCAAGGGCAATTCTGCTTAAATTGGGGGCAGTAATTTTCATTATCAATCGCTTTTTTTCTCCTGCATTAATCCAGGAATTTGAATCGTTTTTGTTTGAGTAAATTTTCGACAAAGATAAGGTTTCAGTTCAAGTATCCTAATTTATTGTACGCACCACAGGCTCGTGTCATCCGTGGCTCATATACGCTCATCAGCACATTCAACATCCTCGTTTTTTATCCACAGATGCGGTTTTTCGCTATAAAATCCGTATTTTTGTGGGTTGTTACTTAATTATGAGCGAAGAAAATCAAGACAAATCAAACTACTCTGCAGATAATATACAGGTTTTAGAAGGTTTAGAGGCGGTGCGCAAACGCCCCTCGATGTACATAGGCGATACCGGCATGAAGGGGCTGCATCACCTCGTTTACGAAGTGGTAGATAACTCGATCGACGAAGCGATGGCCGGTTACTGCGACACCATAAACGTTTTTATTCTTCCGGGCAACGCCATTTCGGTTTCGGACAACGGGCGCGGCATTCCAACGGGTATCCATACGAAGGAAAAAAGGTCCGCGCTTGAGGTGGTGATGACGGTTTTACATGCCGGCGGCAAGTTCGATAAGGATACCTATAAAGTTTCCGGTGGATTGCATGGAGTTGGGGTAAGTTGCGTAAATGCGCTTTCCATCCATATGAAAACGACCGTCTATCGCGAAGGCAAAATATTCCAGCAGGAATATGAAAAAGGTAAACCACAATATGATGTAAAAGTTGTAGGGGAAAGTGATAAAAACGGCACTACCCAGTATTTTCAGCCCGATCCGGAAATATTTTCCCTGACTACCGAATATAAATATGATACGCTGGCTGCCCGTTTGAGGGAACTTGCTTTTCTGAATAAGGGCATTACGTTAACGCTTACCGACGAGCGCGAAAAAAATGATGACGGAACTTATACCAGCGATGAATTCCATTCAGAAGGCGGCCTGGCCGAGTTCGTAAAATACCTGGACGGTACCCGCACACCGCTGATACCCGAGCCGATCTACATTGAAGGCACGAAACAAGGATTGCCTGTTGAGCTGGCCCTGCAATACAACGACTCCTATACCGAGAATGTGCATTCGTATGTCAACAATATCAACACCATCGAAGGTGGCACACATGTGGCCGGTTTTCGCAGGGGCTTAACCCGCACCCTAAAAAACTATGCGGAAAAAGAAGGCTTCCTCAAGAATATGAAAATTGAGATCAGCGGTGATGATTTCCGGGAGGGGCTCACAGCAGTGATATCCGTTAAAGTGGCCGAACCGCAATTCGAAGGGCAAACCAAGACCAAACTGGGCAATAACGAGGTAATGGGCGCCGTGGATATGGCGGTTGGCGAGATATTGGGTAATTACCTGGAAGAACATCCCCGCGAGGCGAAGATGATTGTTCAGAAGGTTATCATTGCTGCCACCGCCCGCGCCGCTGCCCGCAAAGCGCGCGAAATGGTACAGCGCAAAAACGTGATGGGAGGCTCCGGCTTACCAGGAAAACTATCGGATTGTGCCAACAGCGACCCGGCACTGTGTGAGTTATATCTGGTGGAAGGGGATTCTGCAGGTGGTACGGCCAAACAGGGCAGGGATCGCGAATTCCAGGCAATTTTACCGTTGCGCGGAAAGATCCTGAACGTTGAAAAGGCCATGGAACATAAGATCTATGAGAATGAAGAAATAAAGAATATGTTCACCGGCCTCGGCGTCAGCATCGGAACACCGGATGACGCCAAAGCATTGAATATAAGTAAGCTTCGCTACCATAAGATCGTCATCATGACGGATGCGGACGTCGATGGGTCGCACATCACCACGCTCATTCTTACGTTCTTCTTCCGTTATATGAAAGAGTTGATTGAGTACGGGTATGTTTATGTGGCATCACCGCCGTTGTATCTTGTAAAAAAAGGCAAGGACTTCGAATACTGCTGGACCGAAGAGCAGCGCGACGTAGCCGTGCAAAGATTAAAAGGCGCTGGTAAAGAAGACAGCGTACATATACAACGCTATAAAGGTTTGGGCGAAATGAACGCCGAGCAGTTATGGGAAACCACCATGAACCCAGCAACACGAACGCTAAAACGCGCAAGCATTGAAAATGCGGCGGAGTGCGATCATACCTTTTCTATGCTGATGGGCGATGAGGTTGGCCCTCGGCGCGAGTTCATCGAGAAGAACGCCAAGTACGCAAAGATCGATACCTAATAGCAAGGCCTGTTTATCGATTTTTGAATGATGCGAAGAGAAAGTCGAAACAACTTCTTTCCCTTTGCCTTTTTTGGATGTTTTACTTGTGCGTCTTTTTTCGGACTTGCGGTAAATTATCACGGAAAATTCGATAGGAGGTTTGGATATCGTTTGCCGGAAGGCTATTTCCCCAGCCAAAGCAGCCGTTCGCCATAGTCGATTACAGCTTTGTATTTCATAAGGATGTCACCGCCCAAAACACCTAATACCCGGGGATGGTTCAGTTGCGCATAGGCAATATTAATTGCGCTAAGGTCTAAAACAGCCGCTTCAAATTCCTCTATAAGCAGGTCGCCGATGGTCAAATCATTTATAACTGCTGTAAATGATACCATGCTGTTAGTCCCTAAACCGGTTGAAAGCCTGTCGATTAAATTCATCAGGATTGAGGGATTTGCCTCAAATAACAAGGTTTTATCAAACGCCGTCTTGGAAGCGCCGGTGTCCAGCACCAAAATAAAACCTTTTTCCAAAAAGCGTTACGGCAATTAACGGATGAAAACCCTCGGATTGCAGATCGATTATTTCTAAATTAACCCTTGTTTTTTGCTGATTTGTATCCCATGGAACCATTGCGGCAAAGTAACGTAAAATTGTCTCGCCCCGGGTTCTGCTTAGTCATTTTCCTCCTGACCGGATGCTTCATCCGCCATTTCAATTATAATGGCGTCCATCCGGCTAAGTTCAGCCTCCATGTGCTCAAAGACAATACCTTCGGTTGGATTCTCCTTCAGCATTTCGGTGAGGCCTTTTAAATTGGCAAGCGGACTCCGGATCAGGTGTGATTGTTTCCAGGCCATATCTTTGATCTTGTCGATGTGGTTGCTGATACGGCTATAGGCATTCTTTAAGTCCTGCTCGGCGTTTCTTCGCTCGGTTATATCATATAAAGCCATCATCAGGCCGAGAATTTCCTTATGGTTGTTGGTTATCGGGAACAGGCGCACATCGTACCAGCACACAGCGCCGTCACTCATCCTGTAATCTATTTCATAATTAATGTTCTTTCCCTGTAAGACTTCTATCGTATATTTTTCAAATTGCGGGAACCTGTCTTTAGGAAAATAATCGGACAGGCTATCGCCTTTTTCAGGTGTCCGGCCATAATGTTGTTCCATAAAACGAATAGCCTCTTTGTTAAACGAGATTACTTTAAGATTAAGATCAAAAAGGGCGTAAGCTGTCTCTGTTGTCTTAAGTATTGTTTGCAGGTTGGCTTCCGATTTTTTAAGCGATTCCTCAGCCTTCAGTTTTTCCGTAACATCCAGGGTTAACGAAAGTCTTACCGGGCGACCTTCAAAAATAATGTCATGCACTATTAGCTGGACATATATTATCGTACCGTCTTTCTTTAAATGCCTTACGATTTCACGCTCCGACGAATAGGCTTTATCTACCCGGTAGCCCTTAGCTTGTTTTCCCCGGTCTTCCTTTGGCCTTAGCGATTTGACGTTCATTTGCATAAGCTCCTGCCGGCTATAGCCGTATAGGATTATGGCTGCATCATTTACTGCAATAATCTCCTGGGTGTCTTTGGCGATCATCCACATGGGCATCGGGTTGCTTTCAAACAAGAGCTTATATTTTAGCTCCGACGATTTTAATTCGTCCTCCGCCCGTTTTCGTTCCGTGATATCTATCATTGAACCGATAATCGTAGGCACGTCGCCAAAGTTGACCCTGCTTCCATAAAACTCCACCCAATTTAAGCGCCCGTTTTTCTTTTTCCCCCGGGCCTCATAATGTACGCTTTCTACTTCGCCCGCCATTCTTCGTCTCACATGCTCAAGGGAAATATATTTGTATTCGTCTGACAGTATTGCATCTACATTAACTGTGTTTATCAATTCTTCCGGCTCATAACCAAAAACGCCGGCAAACCGCGGGTTAACATAAATAAACTTGCTGTTTTGAACAATATAAACCCCAACCATCGATTTCTCAGCCAGTGTGCGGAATTTAAGCTCAGCTTCCCGGGTTTCTTTTTCCATCTTCTTACGATAGCTTATATCCCTCGCTATTACCATTATGCGATCGTCGACAAACAGCTTCACATTTATCTCAACAGGAAGTAACCTCCCGTCTTTCCGTAAAAATGTCCGTTCTCTGACGACCGACTTTTGCGGGCCCTTTAAGTTTTGCATCAGCGGGTCGACTTTGAGTTCCTCCGGATCGATAATTTCACGCACATTCATTTTCAATAACTCTTCGCCCGAATAGCCAACTAATTGCGACATGCTGGCATTCACATCAAGGAAGCTGCCCTCAAAATCAAGTACATAAATGGCATCTGAGGCTTGCTCGATCAGCGAACGGTATTTTTCCTCGCTTTTTCTGAATTCTTCCGACCGGTTTTGCACCCGCTTTTCGAGGTTGTTGTTTAGTTGGAGCAATTGGGTTTCGGCTGCCGATCGTTCTCCATCTATCCTGTTAAGCCAGTTGGCTGTATTCCAGATCATCAGGAGGCTTACTATCAAAAAACAGACTGCGAGTAAAGCAATGCCAACGCTTAGAGATGAAAATAAACGGAGATCATAAAGCTGACTGCTTAAAATACCAAAAATGATGATCATTGCCGCCAGTACCAGGTAGAGCCGTCGCGCCATGTGGTTACCCACATCGTTGCCTGATAAAAGCTTTACTATGCCGATAGACGGGTTCAAAAGGGCCGCAGCTATCGAAATACAAAAAAATATAATAGCCGTGAAGGTGGCCATTGAGGTTTCGTAGAAAAATACCCGGAAAAAGGAGACACCGTACAGGTAGCCGACAAGAGCTATAGCCGAAAGGACGGTAACTGCGTGAAATAAAAATTGCGATAGTGCTTTGAACACATTCCGCCTGACGCCGACCGCGAGGAAACCTATGCCCAGAAGGAAGAAATTAACCGACGCGTTGAACGCCATTCTGCCGGGATATGGGAAGCTGTAGGACACTGCGGTATCGTCATGCACAAAAAATTGATCAATACCCGCACTGAAATGGAAAATATCCTGGCATAGTGTCAGCAACCCGATAAGGGCTACACTAATGCCAAAGAAATTAAATAGAAGCCTGTTAAACAGCGTTGGCTTAGTTTGCGCAATTATTAACCCGGCGCCTAAAAAAACAAAGCACAAAGCCGCATTAAAGCGTATAGCGATGGACTCCGGGAAAATCACCTTCATGGGCGGCACATTCAATACCCAGCCCAGCATAACAATCAGCCCGGTAATTACGGACAGCAAACCAATAACCCTTACAGTTCTACTTTTTCTCGGCGGATCCATTTAAAAACAGGTTTTATCCCTTTTATGAAAAGATTCGGTATTCAAACCCTTGCTCGATTTAATTATTTACAATTTTCGGGAATAAAAATAGCACGAACGGGGAGTAAATCAAAAATAACTCAAAATTAAAAAAATGTTTCCTACGAATTGCTAAGCGAAGATGTTTTTAGTTCAAAACGGGTAGCCTATGGCTAAATTAAATACAGCATCCTGCCATGGATGCAGCGGTATAGCGGGGTTTGGTTCAAGTATGGGAAAACCAAAATCGGTACGCAATAGTAAAACCGTAAAATTAAAACGCAGTCCAACGCCGGCATCCGCGGCTATCTGGCTCAGAAAATTCTTTCCAAAAGCGGCTCCGGATAAATAAGGATTACTATTGAGCAACCATATATTGCCGGCATCAACAAACACCGCCCCTTCTAAAAACCCGAAAAGTTTTGGCCGGTATTCAATATTAGCCTCAAGTTTTATGTCCCCCGACTCATCCGGCAAAAAGTTGGTCCCCATAGCCAGCGATGGCGGTAATTCATAAGCGCCTGGCCCGATAGAATGTGCCTGGAAACCCCGAAGGCTGTTGGCGCCACCGATAAAAAATTGCTGTGAATAGGGTAGGACAGTAGAGTTGCCGTAGGGTAATCCAACATCAGCCATAAACCTCATGGCGAGGCTGGACGCAGGCCCCAACTTGTGGTAAAACCTGATCTCGTTCTCGATCTTTACATATTGGTCGAACGGCGTTCCGAAGATCTTGCTTACCCTTTTTGGTGTATCGGCGCCGGTCGCGATACCTACGAGGTTGCCCGACAAGCTTAGTTTACCACTATAATAGAAAGTGTTTTGCTTATAGGTTTCCATCGTGTTGGTGTAGGTGTACCTGTACGATGGGCCGAATGTAAACTGTTTATTGATGACATGCGCAAGCTCCGGATTTCGCGTCTTATGGATACTGTCCACGTACAGTTGGGTAACATTTTGGGGATCTACAAAGGTGAAATCTTCAATATCTACCTGGTGTGTTACTTGAAGGCTGGTTTTCCACTGGTAGCCAAAGGAGGCATTGAACGAATTGAGCGTATATAGCTGCGTCCGGATAATATATGTATAACCGGTGGTTAAAATGGACTGGGGAATAAATGCATTATCGGTATGGAAATTAAAAGGGCCCACAAACCTCGGCCAAATGAGGGATGGTTGAATGCCGATCTCATAAATGTTATACCCGTGATTATAAGGCCCAAACTGGATATCCTCATTACCGAACAAGGTTAATGTGTACAACTCCCCCCCCTTAAAAGTGTTCCGGTTTCTGAAATTTATGTCGATTTGGGTACCGTCATAATCGGCCGAGTTCTGGCTTAAAACAAGGTCGGCCGTCAGCGACCTCTTTTTTTGCTGCGACAGAAAATAATAGATATCAAGTTTTGCCGAATCAGGCGTCACATCCTCGAACTCATTTTTTACATATTTAAAAGGCCCCAGCTCAATAAACCTGCTCAACGAGTTGGTATGCTCGGTCCGGTTGTAAATATCTCCCGGATGCAGCAATACGGTGTTCTTAAACGTATAAGGCCTGAATTCGTGTTTGGGGTCGATCACATTATACCAAAGATATTTTTGAGCAGAATCTAATTTCCTTGTGGTATCGGTAAGCGAGAATTCCGGGTAAACGTAAATGTTCCGAACGCTGTATACCCATCTTGCCTCGTCAGGTGTGGCGTCCTTTATCTTAACCCACATGTCTACCTGGTGACCGGCCACGGTACTGTCATATTGCATGATCAGGTCTTCCGGGGCAAAATAAAAATACCCTTCTTCCTTCAGCCGGGCGTCTACCCTTATCCGTTCGGCCTTAATGATATCAAGGTTAAACTTAGCCCCTGGCCGGAGTAAGGTCTGTTTCGAGGTCCCTGTAACAGCCGTGTCCAGGTCATCATTTCCTTTCGGAAAGCTAATGTTCCGGTATTTGTAGGGAGGTCCGGTTTGTATAGTATAAACCGCTTTTGCCGTTTTCTTTTTACCAACAGTGTCGCCCGATACGTTTGCCAGAAAATAACCTTCATTTTGCAGCCGGTTTTGCAAAATACTGCTGTTTTTTACCAGGTCAACCGAGCTTATCAGTACCGGCGGCTCGCCAAGTTGTGTGCTTATATAATGTTTAAGCCCCTTTTTCTTTGGTGTTTTGTACCTTTCATACAACCACAATTTCACCCGCAAACCTAATATGGAACCATTCGGCCGGGGCCGCAGCAAACCTTGCATTTCGGTGCTTAGAGCCTTGGCTTCACGTTTACTGGTATTTTTATCTGTAATTTTTACATCCGCCCCGGTATACAGTTTTTGGCCGGGCGCCAAATACTTGGTGGTGCTGCAGGAGGTGGCCAAAATAATAACGAATACAGATAAAAATATAA